>OMKS01000183.1_pt1 | contig 56206 bp, 55 predicted proteins | sample 1674721 | NCBI WGS metagenome assembly OMKS01 (sample SAMN06264996, study PRJEB25208) | sediment metagenome | isolation source: hot spring sediment | place: USA: California | collected 2014-09-02 | reverse complement strand
GACCGCATAGCCCCAGCGTTCCAGCGAGGCGCGCAGGATGCGCCGTTGCAGGCGGCTGTCATCGACCAGCAGGACCAACCGCACCAGCGAGGGCGATTCCTGCGGAAAATGGGGCTTTTCGATCGCGATGGCCACGGGCATCCCTGTGCTGTTCATCGGTCGCAATAGCGCACAGGGGCTTAACGGGCCGTGAAAGATCGTTTTCGACCTTTTTTTCGCCTTGAGGCTCATTCACCGTTAAGCTGCCGCCCCTAGCCTGACCAGACGCGGCGGGGGCGTGGCGGAGGTGACGATTGCAATGATCGACTGGAAAAGGGTGGAGGAACTGCGCAGCGAAGTCGGGGAGGATGCCTTTGACGAAGTGCTGGATCTGTTCCTGGAAGAGGTGGACGAGGTGATGACCCGGCTGCGCGACGCGCCGGATCCCGCCTGCCTTCCGTCGGACCTGCATTTCGTGCGCGGTTCGGCGCTGAATCTCGGGCTCAAGGAGTTCTGCGCGATCTGCCGGGGTCTGGAACACCAGCTGGCGCAGGGCGAAGCGGTCGAGCTTTCGGCGCTGCTCGACAGCTATGCCGAATCCCGCGGGCTGCTGATGGCGGCGGGCAAGGCCCGGTCGCGGGTCGCCTAGATCAGGAATTCCGACAGCACCACATCGTCGGTGATGTCGCGATGCACGAGGCCCCGCTCGCCCATCCGGGCGAACAGCGCGGGGAAATTCTCGGCCCGCGATGTCTCGATCCCGATCAGCACCGTGCCGAAGTTCCGGGCCGATTTCTTGAGATATTCGAACCGCGCGATGTCATCCTCCGGCCCCAGAAGGTCGAGAAAATCGTGCAGCGCGCCGGGGCGCTGCGGCAGGCGCAGGATGAAATACTTCTTCACGCCCGAATAGCGCTGGGCGCGTTCCTTGACCTCGGGCAGCCGCTCGAAATCGAAATTCCCGCCCGACGTGACGCAGACGACCCGCTTGCCCGCGATCTGATCGGCCAGCACGGGCAGCACATCGACGGCCAGCGCACCGGCGGGTTCCAGCACGATCCCCTCGACATTCAGCATCTCGAGCATGGTGGCGCAGATCCGGTCCTCGGGCGCGGCCAGAACGTCGCCCGCGTCGATCCCGCCAAGCACGCCGAAGGTCCTTGTCCCGATCCGCGCGACCGCGGCGCCATCGACGAAGGTATCGACACGGGGCAGCGTCACCGGCGCCCCGGCGGCCACCGCCGCAGCCAGCGACATGCCGCCTGCGGGTTCGACGAATTTGACGCGCGTTCCGGGCGCCACCTCGCGCAGGGCCGAGACGACGCCCGCAGCAAGCCCGCCGCCGCCCACCGGCAGGATCACCAGATCAGGTGCGCCGTCCAGCGCGTCGAGGATCTCGACCGCGACGGATGCCTGCCCCTCGATCACGTCCTCGTCGTCGAAGGGCGAAAGGAAATGCCCGCCCGCCTCGGCGCACCAGGCCTGGGCCGCGGCCAGCGTGTCGTCGAAATAATCGCCGGTCAGCCGGATCTCGATATTCTCGCCGCCAAAGGTGCGGGTCTTGTCGATCTTCTGCCGCGGCGTGGTAACCGGCATGAAGACGACCCCCTGCACCCCGAAATGGCGGCAGGCAAAGGCGACGCCCTGGGCATGGTTGCCCGCGCTCGCGCAGACGAAAACGCGCTGATCGGGCCGGGTGGCCAGAACCTTGCGCATCGCGTTGAACGCGCCACGGATCTTGTAGGAGCGCACGGGCGTCAGATCCTCGCGTTTGAGCAGGATCTCGGCGCCATAGCGTTCCGAGAGATGGACGTTGCCCTGCAGAGGCGTCGGCGGGAACAGCTCGCGCAGGGCCGATTCGGCGGCACGGGCCTTCGTGAAGAAATCGCTCATGCACTTTTCTGGCGCGACGGGTGGGCCGAATGCAAGCCCCGGGCCGCCCTTGCCCCTTTGACCGAAACGCAATAAACGCCGCCGGGATTTCCCTCAACGGAGTTCTCCGCATGTCCTCGCCCAAGAAAGTCGTCCTGGCCTATTCCGGCGGCCTCGACACCTCGATCATCCTGAAATGGCTGCAGACGACCTATGGCTGCGAGGTCGTGACCTTTACCGCCGACCTGGGCCAGGGCGAGGAACTGGAACCGGCCCGCACCAAGGCCGAGATGATGGGCGCCAGCGCGATCTATATCGAGGACCTGCGCGAGGAATTCGTGCGCGACTTCGTCTTCCCGATGTTCCGGGCGAACGCGCTTTACGAGGGGCTCTACCTGCTGGGCACCTCCATCGCGCGGCCGCTGATCTCCAAGCGGCTGATCGAGATCGCGGCGGAAACCGGCGCCGATGCCGTGGCCCATGGCGCGACCGGCAAGGGCAACGACCAGGTGCGGTTCGAGCTTTCCGCCTACGCGCTGAACCCCGAGATCAAGGTGATCGCGCCCTGGCGGGAATGGGACCTGACCAGCCGCACGAAACTGATCGACTTCGCCGAGAAGAACCAGATTCCGATCGCCAGGGACAAGCGCGGCGAGGCGCCGTTCTCGGTCGACGCGAACCTGTTGCACACCTCCTCCGAGGGCAAGGTGCTTGAGGATCCGGCCGTCGAGGCGCCCGACTACGTCTATCAGCGCACCGTCGATCCCGAGAAGGCACCCGATACGCCGGAATATGTCGAGCTGAGCTTCGAGCGCGGCGATGCGGTGGCAATCAACGGCGAGGCGCTGTCGCCCGCCGCCCTGCTGACCCGACTGAACGAGATCGGTGGACGGCATGGTGTCGGCCGACTGGATCTGGTCGAGGGCCGCTTCGTCGGGATGAAGTCGCGCGGCATCTACGAAACCCCCGGTGGCACGATCCTGCTGGAAGCGCACCGGGGGATCGAGCAGATCACGCTGGACCGCGGCGCGGCGCATCTGAAGGACGAGCTGATGCCGCGCTATGCGGAACTCATCTACAACGGGTTCTGGTTCAGTCCCGAGCGCGAGATGCTGCAGGCGCTTATCGACAAGTCGCAGGAGCATGTCACCGGCACCGTGCGGCTGAAGCTCTACAAGGGCTCGGTGCGGACTGTGGGCCGCTGGTCGGAGCATTCGCTGTATTCGGAAAGCCATGTCACCTTCGAGGACGACGCGGGCGCCTATGACCAGAAGGACGCACAGGGCTTCATCAAGCTGAACGCGCTGCGGCTGCGGCTGATCGCGATGCGCAAGCGGCGGCTGGGCGGCTAGGGCGAGGCGGCGGGCGAAAGCCCGCGGATCGAGTGCGCGAAGGGTTTCGGCTTGCTGCGCAAGCCGACCCGCCGGGGGCGCTGCCCCCGGACCCCCGGGATATTTTCGGCCAGAAGAAGGAGGGGGGCGGAGTGCGCCCGGGTCATCCGTGCCCTCCGCACGCATGGTCACGGGCTTGTGGCTTCCGGGATGGCCTGAACCGGGCTTATCCTTTTGCCTGGAAGGAGTCCGGGAAAGATGCGCATGCGTGACATTCTCAAGCCGCTGGTGCTGGCGGCAGCAATCGTTCTGGGCCTGACCGTCAGGCATCCGGGGGCGGAGGCGGGCGAGATGCAGACCGCGATCGTGGCGGGGGGTTGTTTCTGGTGCGTCGAGGCGGATTTCGAACGGGTCGCGGGGGTGGCGGAGGTCGTGTCGGGCTATACCGGCGGGACGGTGGCGAACCCGACCTATCGGCAGGTCACCGCGGGCGGCACCGGGCATTACGAGGCGGTCCGCATCGTCTATGACCCGCAGGTGATCGGCTATGAGCAGATCCTGTCGCTGTTCTTCCGCTCGGTCGATCCGACCGATGCGGGGGGCCAGTTCTGTGATCGGGGCGAGAGCTATCGGACGGCGGTTTTCGTCTCCGACCCGGTGGAAAGGCGGGTTGCCGAGGCTGCCAAGGCCGAGGCGCAGGCTGCATTGGGGCAAGCGGTGGTGACGCCGATCCTGGAAGCCGCGCCCTTCTATCCGGCCGAGGAGTATCATCAGGATTATTACCGCAAGCGGGACATCGTGATCACCCGCTTCGGCCCGAAATCCAAGGCCGAGGCCTACAAGCTCTATCGCGAGGCCTGCGGGCGCGACGCGCGGGTTCGCGCGCTTTGGGGCGATGCCGCGCCCTTTGCCGGATCCTAGGCGCGGGCGAGGAAGGCCTCGACCTCTGCGCGTGGTGGCATGGCGTCGGCGGTGCCCGGGCGGGTGACCTGGATTGCGGCGGCGGCGCTGGCATAGCGCAGCGCCTCAGGGCGGGGCAGACCGCGATCCAGCGCCGCGACGAGCGAACCGATGAAACAGTCGCCCGCCCCCGTGGTATCGACCGGGGTCACCGGGAAAGCGGGCATCGAGAGTGTCTGGCCGTGGAACCGCCAGACCGCGCCGCGTGGGCCATCGGTGACGATGATCTCTGACCCGTCGATCCTCCGGCCCGGTGCGGCGCGCATCTGGGCGTCCTCGACCGCGTTGAGCACCAGAAGCGACAGATGCGGCAGGACAGCGCCCAGCGCCGCCAGATCGAAGGGCGCAGCGGAATAGACCACGCGCAACCCTGAAGCCGTGGCCAGAGCGGCCGCCTCGGCCTGGTGCGAGGTTTCGTTCTGGAGGAGAAGCGTGTCGCCCCGCCCCGCCCCCGCCAGCGCGTCGGCGATCCGGCCAGTATCCTGCCGCATGTTCGCACCGGGCAGGATCACGATGGCATTCTCGCCATCGGGTGCGACATTGATGATCGCATGGCCCGTTGGCGCGTCGCAGATCGCGATGTGATCGGTCTCGACCCCGAAGCGCGCCAGCCGCTGCACCGCCCAGTCGCCATCCGCGCCGACCGCGCCGATATGGACCACCCGCGCGCCCGCAAGGGCCGCCGCGACCGACTGGTTCGCGCCCTTACCGCCCAGCCCGCGCGTCAGGCCGTTGGCGGCAAGGGTTTCGCCCGGCGCGGGCAGATGCGGGACCGTGTAGACATGGTCCGCATTGATCGAGCCCAGGCAGTAGACCGTCATCAGCCGACCTCGCAGGCGGCCAGAAGCGCCATGTTCAGGATGTCGTTCACCGTCGAGACGGTGCCGCAGATCTGGATCGGCTTGTCGACGCCCGCAAGGATCGGCCCGATCACCGTGGCCCCCGCCATCTCCTGCATCAGCTTGACCGAGATCGAGGCCGAGTGGCGGGCCGGCATCACGAGGATGTTGGCCGGCCCCGTCAGTCGGCAGAACGGATATCGGGCCATTGCCACCGGGTTCAGGGCGACATCGACGGTCATTTCGCCATCATACTCGAAATCGACGCCGCGCCGGTCCAGCACCTGGGGCGCCATGTGCATCTTGGTCGCGCGCTCGGACACCGGATAGCCGAAGGTCGAGAACGACAGGAAGGCGACACGGGGCTCCAGACCCAGGCTGCGCGCAACGCCCGCCGCCCGCTCGGCGATTTTGGCCAGATCCTCGGGCTCGGGCCATTCATGCACCAGCGTGTCGGCGATGAAGACGATCTTGCCCTTGTTCAGCAGCGCGGTCACGCCGACCGCCCCGTCCTGTGCCCTTGCGTCGAAGACGTGGTTGATGAGTTCCAGCACATGGGCCGATTTCCGTGTTGCGCCCGTCACCAGCGCGTCGCCATGGCCATGCGCCAGCATCAGCGCCGAGAACACATGCCGGTCGCGCGTCGCCAGCCGGTGGATATCGTGGGTGTCGAAGCCCTTGCGCTGCAGCCGCTGGTAAAGGAAGGCGCGATAGGACTCGAGGTGGCGCGTATTGGCGGCATTGACCACCTCGAGCTCGCGACAGGCGTCGCCCAGCCCGGCCTGTTCCAGCTTTTCCTTGACGTCATGTTCGCGGCCCACGACCAGCGCCTTGCCATAGCCCGACCGTTGATAGGCGACCGCGGCGCGCAGCACGCGCTCATCGTCGCCCTCGGCAAAGATCATCCGGGCCTGCGCCGCCTTGGCCCGCGCGGCGATCCCCGACAGGACCGACGCGGTCGGGTCCATCCGCGCCTTGAGGTTGTGGCGGTAGGCGTCCATGTCGACGATCGGGCGCCGCGCCGCGCCCGTGTCCATGCCCGCGCGGGCGACGGCGGGCGGGATCGTGTAGATCAGCCGCGGATCGAACGGCGTCGGGATGATATAGTCGCGCCCGAAGCTCAGCTTCTTGCCATAGGCCATGGCGACCTCGTCGGGCACGTCCTCGCGGGCAAGCTCGGCAAGCGCCTCGGCGCAGGCGATCTTCATCTCGTCATTGATGGCGCGGGCATGGATGTCCAGCGCGCCGCGGAAGAGATAGGGAAAGCCCAGGACGTTGTTCACCTGGTTGGGGTAGTCGGACCGCCCGGTGGCCACGATCGCATCGGGCCGGATCGCACGCGCCTCTTCGGGCGTGATCTCGGGATCGGGGTTGGCCATGGCGAAGATGACGGGGTTGTCCGCCATCGAGATCAGCATTTCGGGCGTCACCGCACCCTTGACGCTGACGCCAAGGAAGACGTCGGCGCCCACCATCGCCTGTTCCAGCGTGCGGGCGTCCGTGTTCGCCGCATGGGCCGATTTCCACTGGTTCATGCCCTCGGTGCGGCCCTGCCAGATCACGCCCTTGGTATCGCAGGCGATGCAGTTGTCATGCTTCGCCCCCATCGCCTTGATCAGTTCCAGGCAAGCGATGCCCGCGGCCCCCGCCCCGTTCAGGACGATCCGGCAGTCCTCGATCTTCTTGCCGGTCAGGTGCAGCGCGTTGATCAGCCCCGCCGCACAGATCACCGCCGTTCCGTGCTGGTCGTCGTGGAAAACGGGAATGTCTATCTCTTCCTTGAGCCGCTGCTCGATGATGAAACATTCCGGTGCCTTGATATCCTCGAGATTGATGCCCCCGAAGGTCGGCGCCATCAACTTGATGGCGCGGATGAGCTCATCGGGATCCTCGCTGTCGAGTTCGATGTCGATGGCGTTCACGTCGGCGAACCGCTTGAACAGCACCGACTTGCCCTCCATCACCGGCTTGGCGGCCAGCGCGCCCAGATTGCCCATGCCAAGGATCGCCGTGCCGTTCGAGATCACCGCCACCATGTTGCCCTTGGTGGTGTAGTCATAGGCGGTTCCGGGTGCGTCCGCGATCGTCTGCACGGGCACCGCGACGCCGGGAGAATAGGCCAGGCTCAGATCCCGCTGCGTGGTCATGGGCTTGGTGGCCACGATCTCGTATTTCCCCGGAACGGGCTCGATATGGTAGCTCAGCGCCTCTTCGGGGGTGACGCGGTTGTTGTTGCTCAAAGGGCAGTTCCTTCACGACTTCGGGGCAGGCGGAACTCGCGGGTGTCGGCATCCCAAACCAGTCCGCCGGGATTCGTGAGGGCCGCGAAACGGCGATTGAGGCTTCGGGTATTCATCCAGCGGGCCCAGGACCTGACCGGGATCAGGTGACTGTCGCCCAGACCATCGACCAGGACGAATTGCTCCACTCCGCCGCGATGGCCCAGAACGATATTGCTGGGGTTGAGGTCGTTGGCGCGGATGTGCAGGGTGTAGATGCGGCGCACGAAATTGTTCAATAACTCGAGATGCCGCGCGTCGAACGCGCCGGAGGCCAGCAAGCGGCGCAACGTCGGGCCCGGATTTCCGTCTCGGTCGCAGATATTCTCGACGATCATCCCCAGGCCCAGATCCGTCTGCACAAGCCCGCGCAGTTCGGAGATCGGAAGCGGTCCGGAATCGTCGGATTGCGTGATCTTGGCGCGCAGGTAGCAGGCGTATTCGCGGAACAGGAAGCGATAGGCCAGCGACGGGAAAAGCTGCCGGAGAAGGCGCTTGGCGGGCATGACCCGACTCTGGGCGCTGGCGCTGAGCAGAACCTTGACGAGGATCCCCGGATGGTCCTCGACAGAATAGATCGCGCGCCGGTTGCCATGTGCAATCGGCTCCTGCCCCTTTAATTGCAGGGGCTTTTCGACAAGCAACATATCTGATGTCACGGTGCTCCTCCTCGAACCTGCGGACATTACAATGCGGTCCTGGACGCGACAACTGACGAAAGGCGGGCCTTGCGGCACCTGCAATGGCGCTTCCCCTTGCAGGGGCTCTTGTCTAGTGTCCCGCCGAATCAGCAATGCGGGAGGGTCTGTTGGATAGCGCGCCGGGCAGCGTCACGCCGATGATGGCGCAATATCTGGAGATCAAGGCAGCGCATCCCGGGGCGCTTGTGTTCTACCGGATGGGCGATTTCTACGAGATGTTCTTTGACGATGCCGTCGCCGCCGCCGCGGCGCTGGACATCGCGCTGACGAAACGCGGCAAGCATCAGGGCCAGGACATTCCGATGTGCGGCGTGCCGATCCATTCGTCTGAAAGTTACCTGCTGACCCTGATCCGCAAAGGGTTTCGCGTCGCGGTCTGCGAGCAACTGGAGGATCCGGCCGAGGCGAAGAAGCGCGGGTCCAAGGCGGTCGTGAAACGCGACGTGGTGCGGCTGGTCACGCCCGGCACGCTGACCGAGGACTCGCTGCTCGAGGCGCGGCGGCACAATTTCCTCGCGGCCTTCGCCGAGGTGCGGGACGCGGGCGCGCTCGCCTGGGTCGATATCTCGACAGGTGCCTTCCGGGTGACGGACTGCCCGCCCGTCCGGCTGGGGCCGGAACTGGCCCGTCTCGCGCCGCGCGAGGTGTTGCTGAGCGAGGCATCAGAGGCCGATTGGGCCGGAATAGTCACGGATTCCGGGGCCGCGCTCACGCCGCTGTCGCGGGCGACTTTCGACAGCATGTCGGCCGAAAGGCGGCTGGCCGCGTTGTTCGGGGTGGACACGCTGGACGGGTTCGGCAGCTTCGGTCGGGCCGAGATCGCCGCGATGGGGGCCATCGTCGACTATCTGGAGATCACGCAGAAGGGCAAGCTGCCGCTGCTGCGCCCCCCGGTGCGCGAGGCCGCGGGCGGCAGCGTCCAGATCGACGCGGCGACGCGGCGCAACCTGGAGCTGACCGCCAGCCTGTCGGGCGGGCGCGAGGGCAGCTTGCTGCACGCCATCGACCGCACCGTGACCGCGCCGGGCGCGCGGCTGCTGGAACGACGCATTTCCAGCCCCTCGCGGGATCTGGCCACGATCCACGCCCGGCTGGCCGCCGTGCGCGCGCTGGTCGAAGATGCGGGTCTTTGCAATGCGCTGCGCGATGCGCTGCGGAGATGCCCCGACATGGACCGCGCCCTGTCGCGCCTTGCGCTGGACCGGGGCGGCCCGCGCGATCTGGCCGCGATCCGCAACGGGCTGGCGCAGGCGGGGGCGGTGGCCTTGCACCTGTCGGGCGATCTGCCGGGGCTGCTGGCCGAGGCGCGCGGCGCGCTTCTGGGCCATGATGACCTGCACGATCTGCTGGACGCCGCGCTGATCGCCGAACCGCCGCTTCTGGTCCGCGACGGCGGCTTCATCGCGCCCGGTCACGATGCCGACCTGGACGACGCGCGCAAGCTGCGCGACGAGGGGCGCGGGGTGATCGCGGCGATGCAGGCGGAGTTCGCGCAGGAAACGGGCATCGCTTCGCTCAAGGTCAAACACAACAACGTGCTGGGCTATTTCATCGAGGTCACCGCGACCCATGCCGACCGGATGCTGTCACCGCCGCTGTCGGAACGCTTCATCCACCGTCAGACCACGGCGAATGCGGTGCGGTTTACAACGGTCGAACTGTCGGAACTCGAAACCCGAATCCTGAATGCCGGAAGCCGGGCACTGGAGATCGAAAAGCGGCTCTATGACGGCCTGAAAGCCGGGGTTCTGGCCAAGGCCGGGCCGGTCGGGCAGACCGCCACGGCACTGGCAGAGATCGACCTTGCGGCAGGGCTGGCCGATCTGGCCCGGGGCGAGAACTGGTGCGAGCCGAAGGTGGACGATAGCCGCGCCTTCGTGATCGAGGGCGGACGCCATCCGGTGGTGGAACGCGCCCTGCGCCGGCAAGGCGGTGCGCCATTTGTCGCCAACGACTGCGCCCTGTCGGATGGACGCGAGGGCGCGGCGATCTGGCTGCTGACCGGGCCGAACATGGCGGGCAAGTCGACCTTCCTGCGCCAGAATGCGCTGATCGCGCTCCTGGCGCAGGCGGGCAGCTTCGTGCCCGCGACGCGCGCCCATGTCGGGCTTGTCTCGCAGCTGTTCAGCCGGGTCGGCGCCTCTGACGACCTGGCACGCGGACGCTCGACCTTCATGGTCGAGATGGTGGAGACCGCCGCGATCCTGAACCAGGCGGACGACCGCGCGCTGGTGATCCTCGACGAGATCGGGCGCGGCACGGCGACCTGGGACGGGCTGTCGATCGCCTGGGCGACGCTGGAACATCTGCACGACGTCAACCGCTGCCGCGCGCTGTTCGCAACCCATTACCACGAACTGACTGCGCTTGCACACCGGCTGGCAGGCGTCGAGAACGCGACCGTGGCGGTGAAGGAATGGGAAGGCGATGTCATCTTCCTGCACGAGGTCCGCAAGGGCGCGGCGGACCGGTCCTACGGCGTGCAGGTTGCCCGCCTTGCCGGGCTGCCCGAGACGGTCGTCGAACGGGCGCGGGTGGTTCTGGACGCGCTGGAAAGGGGCGAGCGCGAAGGTGGGCGCGCGCAAAGGGGGCTGATCGACGATCTGCCACTGTTCTCGGCGGTCCGGGCCGCCCCGCCGCAGAACCGCCCTTCTGCCCTGGAACAGATGCTCGCCGAGGTGCATCCCGACGAGCTGTCCCCGCGCGAGGCGCTGGAGCTGGTGTACGCGTTGAAGGCGCTTGCCGACCGCGACTAAGAAGCCGGCGTCGAGGACACACCGACCTGCGCGGGGCGCAACAGGCGGTCGTGCAGCGTGAAGCCGACCGTCATCACCTGGATGATCTCACCGGCCTTCGTTCCGGGCACCGACGCCTCGAACATCGCCTGGTGCATCTGCGGGTCGAACGTATCGCCAACCTCGGGCGCCACGCGCTCGATCCCGTGCTTGGAAAAGACGTTCAGCAGCTCGCGCAGGGTCAGCTCGACCCCTTCGAGGAACGCCTTTTGCGCCTCGCGCTGTTCCTCGGTCACGATATCCAGCGCGCGCGACAGGTGGTCATAGACCGGCAGGATGTCGCGGGCGAGCTTGGCCCCGCCGTAATTCTCGGCCTCGCGCCGGTCGCGGTCGGCCCGCTTGCGCGAGTTCTCGGCATCGGCCAGCGCCCGCATGAAACGGTCGCGCAGTTCATCCCGCTCGGCGCGGAGGTTCGCGATCTCGTCGGCCTCAGGGTCGGCCTGGACTTGGTCGGTCTCTTCCGTGCTCTCGTCTCCGGGCGCCTCGATGTCGATCTCGATCTCTTTCTTCTCTGCGTCAGCCATGTCTTATCCCTTGCCCCGGTCGGAAATCAGCTTTCCGACCAGCTGTGCCGTATAGTCCACGACGGGCACGATCCGCCCGTAGTTCAGCCGGGTCGGCCCGATCACGCCAACGGCTCCGATGATCTTCCGGTCAGCGTTCATATATGAAGAGACCACCAGAGAGGAACCCGAAAGTGAAAAAAGCTTGTTTTCGGAGCCAATGAAGATGCGCACGCCCTCGCCTTCCTCGGCAAGCTCAAGGAACTCGACGATGTCGCGCTTGCGTTCCAGATCGTCGAACAGGGTGCGGATGCGGTCCAGTTCCTCGGCCTCGGCGCTGTCGGCCAGCAGGTTCGCCCGGCCGCGCACGATCAGCCGCTCATGCGGCTCGCCCTTGTTCTCCCAGACGGCAAGCCCGGCCTCGACCATCACGCGGGCCAATTCGTTCAACTCGCGGCGACGGCGCGCGATCTCGACCTGCATCACGTCGCGCAACTCGCTGAGGGTCTTGCCGGCGGCCAGGGCGTTCAGGAAATTCGCCGCCTCGCGCATGGAGGACGGCGTCTGGCCCGGCGCGGGCTCGAAGATGCGATTCTCGACATGGCCATCGGCAAAGACCAGAACCGTCAGCGCCCGGTCGGGGGCAAGGCTCACGAACTCGATATGCTTGATCGGCGCCTCGTGTTTCGGCGCCAGGACCAGCGACGCCCCCCGCGTCACGCCCGACAGCGCCGCGCCGACCCGGTCCAGCATCACGCCCATATCGCGTTCGTTGCTGTCCAGCGTCGCGTCGATCTTTTCTCGATCCTCGCTCTCAAGCTCGCGCATTTCCAGCAGGCCATCGACGAACATGCGCAGGCCGAGCTGCGTGGGTATCCGCCCGGCCGAGACATGCGGGCTGTCCAGAAGGCCGAGGAATTCCAGGTCCTGCATCACGTTGCGGATGGTGGCGGCGCTGACCTTCTCGCTCATGGTGCGGGTCAGCGTGCGCGAGCCCACCGGATCGCCGGTTTCCAGATAGCCCTCGACCACCCGGCGGAAGACCTCGCGCGAGCGGTCGTTCATCTCGTCGAGAAGTCGCGGGGTCTCGGTCACCTTCGGCAGTCCTCCTGAAAAGCGCGGTAATTAAAGGACAACGCAGCGTTGCGTCAATCGGGCTTGCATCGGCCCCCCTCTCGTGGGAGCAAAGCGCCGAACCCGAGAGAGGATATGCCATGCGCCCGTCAGGCCGTGATGTAAGCGAAATGCGCCCCGTTTCAATCGAGACCGGCGTGACGAAACATGCCGAAGGGTCGTGCCTGATCCGGATCGGCGACACCCGTGTGCTTTGCACCGCTTCGCTGGAAGAGCGCGTCCCGCCGTTTCTCAAGAACTCGGGGCTGGGCTGGGTGACGGCGGAATACGGGATGCTGCCGCGCGCGACCACGACGCGGATGCGGCGCGAGGCGTCTGTGGGCAAGCAGGGCGGGCGCACGGTGGAAATCCAGCGGTTGATCGGGCGGTCGCTGCGGGCGGGTGTCGATCGGGTGGCGCTGGGCGAGCGGCAGATCACCGTCGATTGCGACGTGATCCAGGCCGACGGCGGCACGCGCTGCGCCGCGATCACCGGCGGCTGGGTGGCGCTGCGGCTGGCGGTGAACAAGCTGATGAAGACGGGCGAGGTGATCTCGGACCCGATGACCGATCCGGTGGCGGCGGTGTCCTGCGGGATCTATGCCGGCCAGCCCGTGCTGGATCTGGACTATCCCGAAGACAGCGAGGCGGGCGTCGACGGGAACTTCGTGATGACCGGCTCGGGCCGGCTGATCGAGGTGCAGATGTCCGCCGAGGGCGCCACCTTCTCGCGCGAGCAGATGGACAAGCTGCTGGCGCTGGCCGAGCAGGGCGTGGCCGATCTGGTCGCGGCGCAAAGGGCAGCGGTCGGGGGCTGAGCCATGCGCCGTTTCACGGGCGACAGGCTGCTGGTGGCGACCCACAACCGCGGCAAGCTGGAAGAGATCGCGCATCTGCTGGAGCCGCACGGCATTTCCGTGGTCGGCGCGGCCGAGATGAACCTGCCCGAACCCCCCGAGACCGAGGACAGTTTCATCGGCAATGCCCGGATCAAGGCCCATGCCGCCGCCAAGGCCACCGGCCTGCCCGCTCTGGCCGATGACAGCGGGCTTTCGGTCGATGCGCTGGGCGGTGCGCCGGGGGTGCATACGGCGGATTGGGCCGAAACAGGGTCTGGTCGCGATTTCGGAATGGCGATGGAACGGGTCTGGCGCGAGCTTCAGGCAACCGGAACGCCAGCGCCCTACTCCGCGCGGTTTTCCTGCACTTTCGTCCTCGGCTGGCCCGATGGGCAGGATGAGGTTTTCGTGGGCGAGGTGCCAGGCCGCATCGTCTGGCCGGGCCGCGGCGATCAGGGCCACGGCTATGATCCGATTTTTCAGCCGGACGGGTTCGACGTGACCTTTGCCCAGATGGACCGCTGGGAAAAGAACCGGATCAGCCATCGCGGCCGCGCCTTCGAAAAGCTGGTGCGGTCCATTGGCGGCTGAGGACTGGCAGGCGGGCGGCTTCGGGCTGTATGTCCACTGGCCGTTCTGCCTGTCGAAATGCCCCTATTGCGACTTCAACTCCCATGTCGCGGCCAGCATCGACATGGGCGAATGGCAACGCGCCTACCTGTCCGAGATCCGCCGCATCGGCGCCGAAACCGGCCCGCGCACGCTGACCAGCGTCTTTTTCGGCGGCGGAACGCCCAGCCTGATGGCACCCGACCTGGTGGCCGCGATCCTGGACACCGTGCGCGCGACATGGCCTTGCGCGAACGACATGGAAGTGACGCTGGAGGCCAATCCCGGCTCGGTCGAGGCGGGCCGGTTCGCCGGGTATCGCGATGCGGGCGTGGGCCGGGTATCGCTGGGCGTGCAGGCGCTGAACGATGCCGACTTGGGCCGTCTGGGCCGGTTGCACTCTGCGGCCGAGGCGCGCGCCGCCTTCGACATCGCGCGCAACACGTTCGAGCGGGTGAGCTTCGACCTGATCTATGCAAGGCAGGACCAGTTGCTTGCCGATTGGCAGGCAGAACTTGGGCAGGCGCTGGCGCTGGGCGTCGATCACCTGTCGCTTTACCAGCTGACGATCGAGCCCGGCACGGCCTTCGGCGATCGGCACGCAAGGGGCGGACTGCGCGGCCTTCCCGATGACGACCGCGCCGCCGACATGTATCTGGCCACGCAGGAGATCTGCGCCGCCGCTGGCCTGCCCGCCTATGAGGTGTCGAACCACGCCCGGCCCGGCGCGGAATCACGGCACAACCTGATCTATTGGCGCTATGGCGATTATGCCGGAATCGGCCCCGGCGCCCATGGCCGCCTGACGTTGGACGGTCGGCGCTGGGCAACAGAAGCGCCACTTGCCCCGGCCGGGTGGCTGGCGCGCGTGGCGCGCGATGGGCATGGCGAGGCGCTGCGGACAGCGCTTTCCCCACAGGACCAGGCGACCGAATACCTCATGATGGGGATGCGGCTGACCGAGGGGCTATCTCTTGTGCGGTATCAGCACCTTGCCGGGCAGCCGCTGGACGCCAGCCGGATCGCAGGACTTGCGGGCCTGGGCCTGATCCGATGTGAGGGCGACCGCCTGCGGACCACCGATGCCGGGCGCGCGGTGCTGAACGCGGTGATCCGCGAGCTTCTGCCGGACTGACCTACCCTAGCCGAAATCGCTGCCGCGCGCGGAACTCAGCGCGCCGCAAAGCCGGTCCAGGTCATCGAGATTGCGATAGCCGATCACCAGCCGCCCCGAGCCGTCGACGGAATGCTCGATCGAGACCTTCATCCCCAGATTGGCCGACAGATCCTGTTCCAGCGCGCGGGTATCGGCATCCTTTTCCGCTGCCCCGCCCGCCTTGCGCGGCGCGGTGGGCGGGTCGACCGTGCGCTTGGCCAGTTTCTCGGTTTCGCGCACCGACAGCCCGCCCGCGATGACCTCTTGCGCCAGCCGCGCCGGGTTTTCGGTGGTGATCAGCGCCCGCGCATGGCCCGCGCTTATCCGCCCTTGGCGAACGTGGTCCAGCACCTCTTCGGGCAGTTGCAGCAGCCGCAACAGGTTGGCGATATGGCTGCGGCTCTTGCCCAGTGCCTCGGCCACCTTGTCCTGGGTGTGGCCGAAACGGTCCATCAGCTGGCGATAGCCCATCGCCTCTTCGACCGCGTTCAGGTCGGCGCGCTGAATATTCTCGATGATCGCGATTTCCAGCACCTCGATATCGTCGAGGTCGCGCACGATCACCGGAACCTCGTGGGTCTGCGCCATCTGGCAGGCCCGCCAGCGGCGTTCGCCCGCCACGATCTCGAATCGCCCCTCGGTCCGCTTGCTGGGGCGGACGATAAGGGGCTGGATCACCCCCTTCTCGCGAATCGAAGCGGCGAGCTCCTGCAGCGCCTCGTCCGAGAATTGCCGCCGCGGCTGATCGGGATTCGGTTCCAGCAGGTCGAGCGTCACGATCTGGTCGGGCTTGCCGCGCGGCGCCTCGCCCTGCTCCGGAACGGGGTCGATCTGCACATCCGCCATCAGCGCCGACAGACCCCGGCCGAGGCCCCGCTTGCCCTTGTTCTTCAGAGTCATGGGCAATCTCCCAACATCATGCGGTTATCGCTGGTTTAAACCCCAATATCTCGCGTGCCAAGGCCCGGTAAGCCTGCGCGCCCTTGGACATGGGATCGTAGCTCAACACCGGCATCGAAAAAGACGGCGCCTCACTCACCCGCACGTTCCGCGGAATCACGGTTTGGAACACCAGATCCCCCAGATAGGCCCGCGCGTCATTCTCGACCTGCTGGGACAGGTTGTTGCGGCGGTCGGTCATTGTCATCACGACCCCCTCGATTCGCAGTGAGGGATTCGCGGTCTGGCGCAGCTCGCGAATCGTCAGCATGAGTTGCGACAGCCCCTCGAGCGCGAAGAACTCGCTTTGCAGCGGCACCAGAACCGAATGCGCGGCAACCATCGCGTTCACCGTAAGCAGGTTCAGCGAAGGCGGGCAGTCGATCAGCACGAAATCCAGCCCATAGGCGTCGATCGCGGGCTGGCGCAACGCGTCATGCAGCAGGAAACTGCGCTTTTCATTCGCGACCATCTCGATATCGGCCGAGCTGAGATCGGTGGTTCCGGGCGCGATCAACAGGCCGTCGATCTCGGTCTTCACCACGATCTGATCCAGCGGCGCCTCTTCCAGCAGCAGGTCATAGGTGGTGCGCGCGCGCTGTCCGGCCTCGATCCCCAGCCCGGTCGAGGCATTGCCCTGCGGGTCGATATCGACGATCAGCGCCCTGCAGCCCTCTTCGACCAGCGCGGCGGCCAGGTTGATCGCGGTCGTGGTCTTGCCGACGCCGCCCTTCTGGTTGGCCACGGCAATGATCTTCGGGCCGTTGGGACGCGTCGGATCAGACACGGGCGATGCCTCCGATTTTCAGGATGACGGCCTGGGGGTCGGTCGTGCTGGGGATCTTCTGAACGTCGAACCGCCAGGATGCAAGCGCCTCGTCCAGCTCTTCGTCATGGCGCGCGCCTTTGGGAAAAAGCGCGATCCCGCCTTGCGCCAGATGCCGGTCGGCAAAGTCCAGAAGCTGGCTCAGCGGCGCCAGGGCGCGTGCCGAGACCACGTCCGCCTGACGCGATGGCACGGTCTCGATCCGGCTTGCGAAAACGGTCACATTATCAAGGCCAAGCTCCTGCGCCGCCGTCCGCAGAAACACGGCCTTGCGCTGATCGCTTTCGATCAGGTCGACGGCCAGATCAGGCGCGCCTTCGGCGGCCAGGATCGCGATGACCAGGCCGGGAAAGCCGCCGCCGCTGCCCAGGTCGGTCCAGCGTCGCGCGCCATTCGGCAAATGGCTGAAAAGCTGCGCGGAATCACCGATATGGCGGCTTTCCAGGACGTCGAGCGTCGCGCGCGAAACCAGGTTGATCGCCGGGTTCCACTTCCGCAGCAGAGCAGCAAGGCGGTCAAGCCGGTCCGATGTTTCACGTGAAACATCGGAAATCCCCCCGGGCGACGCCATCATGCCGAGCGCCGCTCGATCTGCCGCAACCGGGCAAGGATCAGCGTCAGAGCGGCCGGTGTCATCCCCTCGAGTCGCGCCGCCTGCGCAAGGGTTTCAGGTCGAGCCGCCATCAACTTGCCCTTCAACTCGTTCGACAACCCGTCAATGCGGTCAAAAGGGAAATCATTCGGCAAGGCATGCGCCTCGTCGCGCCGCATCGCCTGCACGTCCTGTTCCTGACGGCGGATGTAATTCGCATAAAGCGCGTCCCGCTCCAACTGGGCCGCAACCTCTGCATCAATCGCGGCAAGGGATGGGTCCAGCGTCAGCAGATCTGCCAAGCGGACGTCAGGAAAGGCCAGCAGGTCAAAGCCGCTGCGCCGGTTCCCATCGGCATTCACCCTGATACCAGCCGCCGATATCTCGCGCGGCGTGAGCGACATGGCGTCCAATTGTCCCCGCGCCCGCGTCATCCGCTCCATCTTGTCAGCAAAGACCTGCGCGCGCTCTTCCCCGACGCACCCCAGTTCCAGGCCCAGCGGAGTCAGCCGCTGATCGGCATTGTCGGCGCGCAATGACAGCCGGAACTCGGCCCGAGAGGTGAACATCCGGTAGGGTTCGCTGACGCCGCGAGTCACGAGATCGTCGATCATCACGCCGATATAGCTGCTTGTGCGGGTGAATTGCGCCGGACCCTTGCCCCACACATGGCGCGCAGCATTCAGCCCCGCGACCAGCCCCTGCGCCGCGGCCTCTTCATAGCCCGTGGTGCCGTTGATCTGCCCGGCAAGATACAGCCCCGGCACGTCGCGCAATTCCAGCGTGCTGCGCAGCGCGCGGGGATCTACATAATCATACTCGATCGCGTAGCCGGGTTGCAGGATCACCGCGTTCTCAAGCCCGGCGATGGAGCGGACATAGGCCCGCTGCACCTCTTCGGGGAGCGAAGTCGAGATGCCGTTGGGATAGACGGTCGGATCGTCCAGCCCCTCGGGTTCGAGGAAGATCTGATGCGAGTCCTTGTCGGCGAACCGCACGATCTTGTCCTCGATCGAGGGGCAATAGCGCGGCCCGACCCCTTCAATATGCCCCCCATACATCGCCGAGCGCGACAGGTTCTGCCGGATGATCTCATGCGTTTGCGTATTGGTGTGGGTGATACTGCAGGAGACTTGCGGCAGGTGCAGCCCATTGGAAAGAAAGGAGAAAAGCACCGGCTCTTCGTCGCCGGGCTGACCCTCCAGACGATCCCAGTCGATCGTGCGGCCATCCAGGCGCGGCGGCGTGCCGGTCTTGAGCCGACCCAGCGGCAGGCCGAAGCTATCGATCCTTTCGGCCAATGGCACGGATGGACGATCGCCCATCCGACCGCCCGGAAACTGCCGGTCGCCGATATGGATAACTCCGCGCAGAAAGGTGCCTGTGGTCAGAACGACCGCGCCCGCGGCGATTTCGGCCCCATCCGCAAGGCGGATACCGACGATCCGCCCGGCGGTTTCGATCAGGTCCGCAACCTCCGCCTCGAGGATCGTCAGGTTCGGCACGGCGGACAGCGCGGCCTGAACGGCCTCGCGATAGGCTCGTCGGTCGGCCTGGGCGCGTGGCCCCTGCACAGCCGGCCCCTTACGGCGGTTCAACAGACGGAACTGGATGCCCGCACGATCCGCGGCCTGTCCCATGATTCCGTCCAGCGCGTCGATCTCGCGCACCAGATGGCCCTTGCCAAGCCCGCCGATGGCCGGATTGCAGGACATCACGCCAATCGCGTCGCGGCGCAGCGTGATCAGCGCGACCCGGACGCCAAGGCGTGCGGCGGCATGGGCGGCCTCGGCCCCGGCATGGCCGCCCCCCACGACAACGACATCGAAGTCGCGATGTTTTACGTGAAACACTCCTCACTTCCCCAGGCAGAACCGCGCAAAGATCTCGTCCAGCACCTGCTCCACATCGACACGGCCGACGAGGGAATCAAGCGCACGAATTGCACGGTGCAGATCCTCGGCGGCCAGTTCCGCCGCGTCCATCCCCAGCGATAGCTGATTCTGCGCCTCGGCAATAGATTCGCTTGCCCGAAGCATCGCCAGACGATGCCGCTCCCGCGTGGCGGTTTCGGCACGGGCCGCGCGGGTTTCGAGAAATGCGGTGATCCGCGCGACCAGATCGCCAACGCCCTGACCCGTCCTGCCGGACACCGCGAATTGCTCAGCCCCGATCAGATCCGCCTTGCCCCGCACAACGATATCTCCGGGCGCCGGTTCCAACCTTTCGATGCGCCCGGCCTCGTCCAGGAGGAAGACACGCAGATCGGCACTCCGCGCCCGCGCAATCGCACGCTCGATTCCGATCGTCTCGACCGCGTCGGCACTGTCGCGCAGCCCGGCCGTGTCGAGGATTGTCACGGGCAGGCCATTCAGATCCATCCGAACCTCGATCACATCCCGCGTGGTTCCCGCATGTTCCGACGTGATCGCCGCCTCGCGTCCAGCCAGATGGTTCAGAAGCGTCGATTTTCCGGCATTCGGCGGACCGACGATGGCGACCTCGAACCCCTCGCGGATGCGCTCGGCCGCTGCGACCCCGGCAATTTCAGTGTTCAGTGATCGGGCGACGCCTTGCAAGAGATCCGCCACTTCGGGCGTCACATCAACGGGCAGATCCTCGTCTGCAAAGTCGATCACCGCTTCGAGCAAGGCCGCGGCCCGGATCAATGCCGCCCGCCAACCTTCCGCTTTTTCACCCAGCGCCCCAGACAGAACGCGCAAGGCCTGCCGCCGCTGCGCCTCGGTCTCGGCCTCCAGCAGATCGCCCAACCCTTCGACCTGGGCTAGATCGAGCACGCCGTTCTCCAGCGCACGGCGGGTGAATTCGCCGGGCTCTGCCATGCGCAGGCCATCCATTTCGCCCAATGTCCGCAACAGCGCGGTCACGGTCGCCGGGCTGCCATGGCAATGCAGTTCGACCACGTCTTCGCCGGTGAAACTGGCCCCCTCTTCAAAACGAAGGACCAGCGCGCTATCCAGCAGCTCGCCTTGCGAATCGACCAATCGGCGCAGCCCGACCCGCCGCGTGGACGGCAGGGTCCCTGCCAACGCACACGCCGCGCGCTGCGCCTGCGGACCGGAAATGCGGATTACAGCGACGCCGGCCTTTCCGCGCGCCGTCGCCAGCGCGAAGATCGTGTCCATTGGTCACCTCCGGGCGCGGCCCTCAGGTGTTCATCGAATCGAAGAATTCGGTATTGGTCTTGGTCTGCTTGAGCTTGGAGATCAGGAACTCGATGGCATCCGTCGTGCCCATCGGGTTCAGAATACGCCGCAGGACAAAGGTCTTTTGCAGATCCTTCTGGTCGACCAGAAGATCCTCTTTCCGCGTGCCGGATTTCAGGATGTCCATCGCCGGGAAGACGCGCTTGTCCGCCACCTTGCGGTCCAGAACGATCTCGCAGTTGCCGGTGCCCTTGAACTCCTCGAAGATCACCTCGTCCATACGGCTGCCGGTGTCGATCAGTGCCGTCGCGATGATGGTGAGCGACCCGCCCTCCTCGATATTGCGCGCCGCGCCGAAGAACCGTTTCGGCCGTTGCAGGGCATTGGCGTCCACACCACCGGTCAGCACCTTGCCCGAGGACGGCACTACGGTGTTGAACGCACGCCCAAGTCTTGTGATCGAGTCCAGAAGGATCACAACATCTCGTTTATGCTCGACCAGACGCTTGGCCTTTTCGATCACCATCTCGGCCACCGCGACGTGACGCGTTGCAGGTTCGTCGAAGGTCGAGGAAATGACCTCGCCCTTCACGGAACGCTGCATGTCGGTCACCTCTTCGGGGCGTTCGTCGATCAGCAGGACGATCAGATAGGTCTCGGGGTGGTTCGTCTCGATCGAATGGGCGATGTTCTGCAACAGCACCGTCTTGCCGGTGCGCGGCGGTGCAACAATCAGGGCGCGCTGGCCCTTGCCGATGGGCGCCACCAGGTCGATGATCCGGGCCGAGCGGTCCTTGATCGTCGGATCCTCGATTTCCATCTTCAGCCGCTCGTCGGGATAGAGCGGCGTCAGGTTGTCGAAGTTGATCTTGTGCCGCGCGCGGTCGGGATTCTCGAAATTGATGCGCGTGACCTTGGTGATCGCGAAATAACGCTCGTTCTCGCGCGGGGCGACCATGACCCCGTCGACCGTGTCGCCAGTGCGCAAGGAATGCTGCCGGATCATGTCGGGCGAGACATAGATGTCGTCGGGACCGGGCAGATAGTTCGCCTCGGGCGAGCGCAGGAAGCCGAAGCCGTCCTGCAACACCTCGAGCACGCCTTGGCCCGAGATTTCCCACCCTTCCTCGGCACGCTCCTTCAGGATCGAGAACATCATCTCGCCCTTGCGCATCGTCGAGGCGTTCTCGATTTCCAGCTCCTCGGCCATGGCGAGGAGATCCTTGGGGCTCTTGGCCTTGAGATCGGCGAGGTTCAGGCTTTCCTGGGTCATGGGAGTATCGCGACAGGGGCACCCGGAGGCGCGGCTTGCGGAAAAGGGGAACGCGCGTGGCCGGACGGCCCGCTGACCGACGTCAATAGAACCCGGACCGGCCCGAGTCAATCTTTCAGAATTTCAGGACCACCGCGAAGACGATCACGAGCATCAACAGCGTCGGCACCTCGTTCATCATCCGGTAGCTGCGCCCGGTGCGCGTGTTGGTGCCCGCAAGGAATTCCTTGCGCCGCAGGCCCAGCCACATGTGGAACCAGGTCATCCCGATCACCGCCGCGCCCTTGGCATAGGGCCAGACCGATCCCCAGTCGACGATGCCGGGCGTAAAGACCAGCGCAAGGCCGAAGACCCAGACCAGGATGATCGAGGGATTCATGATGTAGCGGTAGAGCTTCATCTCCATGATCTTGAAAACCTCGTCGGTCTCGCTGCCCACGGATGCGCGTTCGGCGTGATAGACGAAGATCCGGGGCAGATAGAAAAGACCGGCCATCCAGGTCAGCACAACGATGATGTGCAGCGACTTGGTCCAGGGATAGTAGGACGCCAGGAACTCGGCCATTCTCTCACTCCAGCGCAGGATCCGATCGCGCCCCTTCTAAGGGAATAAGGAAAGAAAAGAAAAGATGATGTTTCTGTAGGGGCTGTGGGTATTGGGGATTACCGATCCCTCCCCGACTCTGTCCACAGGGCGGCGGATGTTGAAAAGCATGTTGGTATCTTCGGGACATCGGGGAGACATGATAAAAACCATTATTGAACAATACTTTAGATATATTTAATCCGATACGTATCTGTGGATATGGGGGGATTGTTCCGGTCGGGGCGAGTCCCTCACAGGACCGGGATGCGACGATCCACCGTGGATCGACAGGGCCGCTGGCTTGACTTTTTCCCGACCGACCGGCACCTCGGAGGCTCTGGGCCGGCTTGTTCCACCACATGCGAAAACCGTTCCCGCGCTTTTCCACAGGGTTCTACCGAGATGTCCGACCGCGTGATCCTTGCTTCCGGCTCGCCGATCCGGCGACAGCTTCTCGAACGGGCAGGTCTGGTATTCGAGGCGAAGCCGGTTTCCGTCGACGAGGCCGCGATCCGCGACAGTCTGGAGGCCGAGGGCGCCGCCCCCGCCGAGATCGCCGAGACGCTTGCCGCCTTCAAGGCCGAACGCGCCGCGGCCAAGGCACCCGAGGCGCTGGTGATCGGCTGCGATCAGGTTCTGGCCCATCGCGGCCGGATTCTGGGCAAGCCCGCCTCGATGGACGAGGCGCGCGCGCAATTGCGGGCCTTGCGGGGCGGCCCGCATGAATTGCTGTCCTCCGTCGTCATCTATGACGACCTCAAGCCGCTCTGGCGCCATGTCGGCCGGGTCAAGCTGACCATGCGCCCCTTCTCGGACGCCTACCTGGAGGACTATCTGAATCGCAACTGGCATGGCGTGCGTGACGCAGTCGGCGCCTACAAGATCGAGGAAGAAGGGATCCGGCTGTTCTCGCGTATCGAAGGGGACTATTTCGACATCTTGGGGTTGCCCCTTCTGCCGCTTCTGACCTTTCTGACCACACGCGGAGCGTTGATGGCATGAGTGAAAAGATACCGCTGGCCGGGCTGATCGGCTCTCCGGTTGACCATTCCAAGTCACCGCTGCTTCATCGGCACTGGCTGGAACGCTACGGGATCCGGGGCTATTACATTCCCATGGATGTCGCGCAGGCCGACGTGAAGGAGGTTCTGGCCGCCCTGCCGCGCATGGGTTTCGTCGGGGTGAACGTGACCATCCCTCACAAGGAGACGATCCTGGGCCTTGCCGATCTGGTGTCCGACCGAGCGGCGTTGATCGGGGCGGCGAACACGCTGATCTTCCGCGCGGATGGCAAGGTGCATGCCGACAATACCGACGGAATCGGCTTCATCGAGAACCTGCGCCAGGGCGCGCCGGGCTGGGATCCGGCGGCGGGGCCAGCCGCGATCCTGGGGGCTGGCGGGGCTGCGCGGGCCGTGATTGCGGCGCTGTCCGAACAGGGGGTGCGCGAGATTCGCGTCAGCAACCGCACCCGGTCCCGCGCCGAGGCGCTGCGCGCCGAGTTCGGTCCCAAGATTGTCGTCCATGACTGGGTGCAGGCCGCCGGCATGATCGAGGGCGCGGCGACCGTGGTGAACACGACTTCGCTGGGCATGGTGGGCAAGCCGGAATTCCGCGTGCCGCTGGATGCGCTCAGCCCCGGCGCGGTGGTCTCGGATCTGGTCTACACGCCGCTCGAAACCACATTCCTCGTCGAGGCGCGGGCGCGGGGCTGCATCGCGGTGGACGGGCTGGGCATGCTGTTGCATCAGGCCGCGCCCGGTTTCGAACGCTGGTTCGGCCGCCGCCCCGAGGTGGACGCCGCCGCCCGTGCGGTGTTGCTGGCGGAATGAGCGAGCGTCCTTTCCTGCTGGGCCTGACGGGATCCATCGGGATGGGGAAATCGACGACCGCGGACATCTTCCGTGCGCTGGGCGTGCCGGTCTGGGATGCCGATGCGGCGGTTCACCGGCTTTACGGCCCGGGTGGAGCCGCCATTCCGGCCATTGCTGCGCTTTGCCCCGACGCGGTCGGCCAGGCAGGTGTGGACCGTGCTGCGCTCAAGGACTGGATCGGGCGCGATCCATCGGCGCTGGCCCGGATCGAGGCGGTGGTTCATCCTCTGGTAGCCGCCGACCGGGAAGCGTTCACAAAGGCGCATGCCGACGCGCCGGTGCTGGTGCTGGATATCCCCCTGCTGTTCGAGACCGGCGCCGATGATCGGCTTGACGCGGTGATGGTCGTGACCGCCGCGCCCGAGGTGCAGCGCGCCCGCGTGCTGTCCCGCCCGGGCATGACCGAGGCGCAGTTCGGCCTTCTGCTGTCGCGGCAGATGCCCGATGCCGAGAAACGCGCCCGTGCCGACCATGTCATCGAGACGCGCAGCCTTGAACAGACCCGCGCCGAGGTGCAAGCCTTGCTCGACAAGCTGAGGGAACACCATGCGTGAGATCGTTCTCGATACCGAGACCACCGGCTTCGAGCCGTCCGAAGGCCATCGCATCGTGGAAATCGGCGCGGTCGAGCTGTGGAATCACCTGCCCACAGGACGGACCTATCACCAGTACATCAATCCCGAACGCCCGATGCCAACCGAGGCGTTCCAGGTGCATGGGCTGGGCGACGACTTCCTGCGCGACAAGCCCGTGTTCCGGCTGGTGGCGGCCGAGTTCCTGGAATTCGTCGCCGATGCGCGGCTGGTGATCCACAACGCCGCCTTCGACATGAAGTTCCTGAATGCCGAACTGGGCTGGGTCGGCCTGCCCGCGATCCCGTGGGAACGGGCCCTGGACACGCTGGCGATGGCACGGCAGAAATTTCCGGGCTCGCCCGCCTCGCTGGATGCGCTGTGCCGACGCTTCGGGATCGACAACTCGGCGCGCGAAAAGCACGGCGCGCTCCTCGATTCCGAGATCCTGGCCGAGGTCTATCTGGAACTTGTCGGCGGGCGTCAGCCCGACCTTGTGCTGTCTTCAGGTCCGGCGGCCGGGGCCGACGCCGCGACGGGTGGAGAATGGCGCCCCCGCCCCCGTCCAAAATCGCTGCCCCCCCGACTGACAGAGGAGGAGGCAGCGGCGCATGCCGCCTTTGTCGAAGGCCTGGGTGACAAGGCCCTCTGGCGGCAGTTCGGCTAGACCGTCAGGCCGTTCCGCCATTGCCCACATTCGGGGCCGGCTGGGCCTCCTGTGCCCGGCGGGCGATTTCCTGCCTGTAGAGCGCCACGAAATCAACGGGTTCCAGGTTCAGCGGCGGGAAGCCGCCATCGCGGGTCATGTCGGACACGATGCGGCGGATATAGGGGAACAACATCCGCGGGCATTCGATCAGCAGGAACGGGTGAAGCTGGTCTTCGGGCACGTTCTCGACATGGAAGACCCCGCCATATTCGATCTCCAGCAGGAACAGCGTCGCCCCGTCGTTCTTGTTCTTCGAGTTGATCGTGAACTTGCAGATGATCTCGAACTGGTGCTCGGTGGGACGCTTGCGCGCGTCCAGTCCGACCTGAACGCTGATATCGGGCGTCACCTCGCCTTGCACGCCCTTCTGGACAAGGATGTTCTCGAACGAGAGGTCGCGGATATACTGGCCGAGGATTTGCATCCGCACCTGCGGCGGTTGCTGTGCGCCCGCGCCGTTGCCTTCGGTCTCGCTCATGATGTGCTCCTGGCGAATGTTACGTCGCGATCCGATTAGCAGCTTGGGCGCATCGGCTCAATGCTGCGTCCAGCCCGATCGGCCGCGCGGCTGGTCGTTTCCTCCGGGCCTCAGCTCCTCGAATTCGCCCTCGATCACGCCGCCATGGGTCTGTGCGCGGGGCCGGGGGCCGCGGTCCGCCCCATATGTCATGCTCTGGACGACGATCCGTTGCGACAGCCAGCGATAGGCCGCGGCGCGCACGGGCGGCATCAGAAGCGCGAAACCCACGGCATCGGTAAAGAAACCGGGCGTCAGCAGCAGCGCGCCGGCGAAGAGAATCATCGCCCCATGGGCCAGCGGCTCGGCCGGATCGCGCAATTCCCGGAACGAATTGCGAAGCTGCGCCATCGCCATCGCGCCTTGCTGGCGGATCAGCAAGGTGCCGATCACCGCCGTCAGGACGACGATGGCCAGCGTGGCCCACAGGCCGATCGCACCGCCCACCTGGATGAACAGGGCGATCTCGATCAGCGGCACACACAGGAAGAGAACGAAAATCCACATGGAGAACCCTCGACGAACCGCGCAGGTGGACTTGACCCGGCATCTGCCTTACATAAGTCGGATATCGTTCAGATACAAAGACTGACGGCACGCTGCGAGGTCACCATGGGCTCTGCCATCATCCAACTTCTGGTTCTCGCGGGAATTGCCGCTTTCCTGATCCTGCGCCTGCGTTCGGTGCTTGGCACGCGCGAGGGTTTCGAGAAGCCGCCGTTGTCCATGCCCGACCCCGCCTCGCGCCGTTCCGATTCGCGCCGCGAATTCGAGGTGATCCAGGGCGGTGTCGACAGCGACATCACCGATCACGTTCCCGATGGCAGTCCGGCGGCCAAGGCGCTTGCCGCCATGAAGATGGCCGAGCCCGGCTTTTCGGTGGGCGAGTTCCTGCATGGCGCGCGCAGCGCCTATGAAATGATCCTGATGGCCTTCGAGCGGGGCGAGCTTGAAGATGTCAAGTCCTTCCTCGCCCCCGAGGTTCTGGACAGCTTTGCCGAAGCGGTCCGGCTGCGCGAGGAACAGGGCCTGACGGTCGAGGCGAATTTCGTCGGCGTGCGAGAGCTTGCACTCAAGGACGCAACCTTCGACCGCGATACCGGCGAGGCCGAACTGGTCGTGAAATTCGTGGGCGAGCTGATCTCTGTCGTGCGCAACCGTTCGGGCGATGTGGTCGAGGGCAGCCCCAGCGAGATCAAGCGCCAGCGTGACGTTTGGACTTTTGCGCGCCGGATGGGCGTGGACGATCCCAACTGGCAGCTTGTCGCCACGGGCGAATGATCCGTGGCCTGGGCGCGGTGGCCTGTCTGGCGCTTGCGATGAGCGCAGGGCCCGCGCGGCCCGATCTGCCGGTCGAAATCCTGCGGTTCTCCGATCTCAAGGGCTGGGAACGGGACGACCACGCCACCGCGCTGGCCGTCTTTCGCGAAACCTGCCTTGATCTGCCCGACCTGACCTGGTCATCGCTTTGCGCGGTCGCCGAACACCAGCAGGATGCGCGACGCTTTTTCGAACTGTTCTTTCGGCCTGTGCTGATCGGTGGCAGCAGCCCGGCATTGTTTACCGGCTATTTCGAACCCGAACTGGAGGGCGCGCGCCGCCCCGATGCGCGCTTTCGCTACCCGGTCTATCGCACCCCGCCGGACCTGATCCAGGGTGAGTCCTGGCATTCCCGGCGTGAGATCGAGGAAGACGGCGTCCTGCGGGGCCGCGGGCTGGAAATCGCCTGGCTCGACGATCCGGTGGATGTCTTCTTCCTTCAGGTGCAAGGCTCGGGCTGTATCCGTCTGAAGGACGGCACGACGCTGCGGGTCGGCTATGGCGGCAAGAACGGGCATGAATACCGTTCGATCGGACAGGAACTGGTGCGCCGCGGCATCTACGAGCCGCATCAGGTCTCGGCCCAGGTGATCCGGTCCTGGGTGCGCCGCAACCCCGAGCAAGGGCGCGCGCTTCTGCATCACAACCCCTCCTTCGTGTTCTTCCGCGAACTCGATCAGTTGCCCGCCGACAAGGGGCCGCTGGGCGCGATGAATCGCTCGATCACGCCGATGCGCACCATTGCCGTCGATCCCGCCTTTGTCCCGCTGGGCGCGCCCGTGTGGATCGAAAAGGGCGGCCGCGCGCCGCTGCACCGGTTGATGGTGGCGCAGGACACCGGATCGGCGATCAAGGGGGCGCAGCGGGCGGACATCTTCTATGGCACGGGCAAGGCGGCGGGCGAAAGGGCCGGACGTATCCGTGACCGCGGGCGCATGATCGTGCTCTTGCCGATCGAGACAGCGCTTGCCCTGCTGCCCGAGGGCTAGGCCTGTGGCCCGACGTCGTTCCGGCCAGTTGAGCGGCGAGGATCGCGCGCTGTGGGATCTCGTCGCCCGACGCATCCGTCCCCTGCCGGGCAAGCGCCCCGGACCCGCGCCCGAACCGGGTGAACCCAAAGAGCCGCCCGCCGCCTTGTCCCCGGGCCCCACCCCGATTGCCCCTTTCCGCATCGGCGCGCGGGCGAACGGAACCGCGACATCCGCCCCGCCCTCGGACGCGGCGATCCGCATGGACCGCAAGGCGTTCAACCGGCTCAAGGGCGGCAAGCTGTCGCCCGAGGCGCGCATCGACCTGCATGGCATGACGCTGGCCGAGGCGCATCCGGCGCTGAGCGGCTTCATCCTGCGCGCCCAGGCCGAGGGGCGGCGCCTGGTGCTTGTCATCACCGGCAAGGGACAAGGGCCGGACGGCGATGGCCCGATCCCCGAGCGTCGCGGTGTGCTCAGGCGGCAGGTTCCGCACTGGCTGCACCAGCCGCCGCTGGCCGCCGCCGTGCTGCAGGTCGCGCAGGCGCATCGGCGTCATGGCGGCGATGGGGCGGTTTACGTCTACCTGCGCCGCCCCCGCTGAGCCTTCATTGCCGGGCCAGCGCGGTCAGCGGCGACAGGATGATCGCGGTTGCGTTCTGCACGGTGATGACCGTGCCTGGCAACAACCCCGGCCGCCCGGCCGCGCCCGAGTCGAACGCCTGTTGCAGCGTCGGCACGTCGCGCAGCAACCGGAACAGGTCGGGCGAGGTGCCGGCCGTGAAATGGCCCATCCCGGTCGAGAACCCGGTCACGTCCAGCACCGTGACATTCAGATCGGCCACGTCGGCGACATTCCGGATATTGCCGAGCCGGTCCCGGCTGCCCGACAGCCGGGCAGACAATGACAAAGCCCGGTCGCGTTGCGAGGTGAAGACGACCACCCTTTGCGGCATCGCGCCGATATCGCGGACCTGCGCGCGGAACACGTCTACGTCGATATCCGGCGAGAGCAGGATCAGCCCGTCGATCTCGCGCGCGACGCGCCCGGGCTTGGCCAGCGCCATGTGGCGCAGGGTCTCCATCGTCAGCAGGCCGCCCATCGAATGGGCAACGATCAGCAACTCGTCGGGCCGGGCCGCGATCAGCGCCTCCAGCAATTCGGCGAACCCCCTGCGCGCGAACAGCGCGCTGTCGCGGTCATGGCCATAGCCGAAGGGGCTGGCGGCGCTGGGCCAGGAATAATGCACCGCGACCCCCTCGATCCCGAAATCATGGGCCAGCTGCGCCGAGCGATAGAGACCTTCGGCGAAATTCGTGTTGAACCCATGGACGAAAACGACCGCCGCCCGCTTTCCCCTTGGCCGTGCGGCGATATCGCGGGCCAGTGCCGCGGTGAAAGCGGAGGGGTGATCGAACATTCGGGCCGAACGCATCAGGAACTGACGCCCTGGATCGGGCTGGCCCTTGGGATAGGCTATCACGCCCGGTGCCCGGTTCGGAGGGATGGAAACCGTGAACGCACCAAAGCTGAGCTCTTCGGACCGGGTATTGGCGAACAGCCGCCCGGCATCCGCCATGCGCGTCGTGCCGACATAGACGATCCGCTCGACCGTCCCGGGTGTCGCTTCGGGCGCCATGGCCACCATACCGCGTGCCGCACAGCCCGCCAGCGCGACAAGGCACAAGAGCATGGCGATCTGTCGCAGCACGGGCAGCCCCAGCGGCCGGGATCAGAGAATGTAGCGCGTCACATCGGCCGACCGTGTCAGCGCCCCGAGATTCTTCTCGACGAAATCGGCATTCACTTCAACCGCCTCGCCGCCGCGATCCGGGGCGGTGAAGCTCAGTTCCTCGAATACCCGCTCCATCACCGTGTAAAGCCGCCGCGCGCCGATATTCTCGACGCTTTCATTCACCTCGGCCGCGATCCGCGCCAGCGCCGCGATGCCATCCTCGGTGAAGGTGACATTGACCTTCTCGGTCTCCATCAGGGCCGCGTATTGCCGGGTCAGCGCGTTTTCGGTTTCGGTCAGGATGCGGACGAAATCGGCCTCGGTCAGCGCGCGCAGCTCCACCCGGATCGGCAAGCGGCCCTGCAATTCGGGCAACAGGTCGGACGGCTTGGCGATGTGGAAGGCGCCCGAGGCGATGAACAGGATATGGTCGGTCTTGACCGGTCCGTGCTTGGTGGAAACCGTCGTGCCCTCGATCAGCGGGAGCAGGTCGCGCTGCACCCCCTCGCGGCTGACATCGGCGCCGCGCGTGTCGGACCGGGCGCAGACCTTGTCGATCTCGTCCAGGAACACGATGCCGTTTTCCTGCACCGCCTCCAGCGCGGTGCGCGTCACCGTCTCGTCATCCAGGAGCTTGTCGGCCTCTTCCGAGATCAGGATCTCGTAGCTGTCGCGCACCGTCATCCTGCGCCGCACCCTGCGCCCGCCGAACGCCTTGCCGAAGAGATCGCCCAGCGACATCATCCCGCCGCCCTGGCCGGGCGGCATTCCGGGGATCTCCATCATCGGCAGCGGGTTCGAGGTATCCGCCACCTCCAGTTCGATCATCGTCTCGTCCAGCTCGCCGCGTTTCAGCTTGCCGCGAAACATCTCGCGCGTCTGTTCGCGGGCATCCGTCCCGGCGATGGCCTCGATCACCCGTTCCTCCGCGGCCAGATGCGCCGCGGCCTTGACCTCCTCGCGCATCCAGTCGCGGGTCTGGGCGATCGCGCTGTCCACCAGATCGCGGATGATCTGTTCCACGTCGCGTCCGACATAGCCCACCTCGGTGAACTTGGTCGCCTCGACCTTGATGAAGGGCGCGCGGGCCAGCCGGGCAAGGCGGCGCGAGATCTCGGTCTTGCCGACGCCGGTGGGGCCGATCATCAGGATGTTCTTGGGGTAGACTTCTTCGCGCAGGTCGTCGGCCAAATGCTTGCGCCGCCAGCGATTTCGCAGCGCCACCGCAACCGCGCGCTTGGCGTCCTTCTGCCCGATGATGAAGCGATCCAGTTCCGAGACGATCTCGCGGGGGGTCAGGTCGGTCATTTGGAAATCGTCTCCACCGTCAGGTTGCCATTCGTGTAGACGCAGATATCTGCGGCGATCGCCATGGCCTTGCGGGCGACCTCTTCGGCCGACAACTCGGTGTTCTCGACCAGACCGCGGGCGGCGGCCAGCGCGTAGTTGCCCCCCGACCCGATGGCCGCAACGTCATGTTCGGGCGACAGCACATCGCCCGCGCCGGTGATGACATACAAATCGGCCCCGTCGCTGACGATCAGCATGGCTTCGAGCTTTTGCAGATACTTGTCGGTGCGCCAGTCCTTGGCCAGCTCCACCGCCGCGCGCTGCAACTGCCCCGGCGTCGCCTCCAGCTTGGCCTCGAGGCGTTCCAGCAGGGTAAAGGCATCCGCCGTTGAGCCTGCGAACCCCGCCACCACGTCATATCCGCCGGGCGACAGGCGCCGCACCTTGCGCGCGGTGCCCTTGATGACGGTCTGGCCCAGGCTCACCTGCCCATCGCCCGCGATCACCACCTGCCCGCCGCGCTTGACGCCGATGATGGTCGTGCCGTGCCAGCCGGGAAACTCGTCTCTTGCCATGGGCGCCCTCCGTGCCTTGCGCTTCGGCGCATATATGTGCCCGATGCTGCCCCACAAGGCGTGCAACAGAAAGGGGCGCCGCAGCGCCCCTTTGTCTCAGCCCTGGACGCGGTCGTTTAGACCGACTCTTCGATCCAGCCCTTCAGCGCGGCCTTGGGTGCGGCGCCGATCTTGTTGGACACCACCTGCCCGTCCTTGAACAGGAACAGGGCCGGGATGCCGCGCACGCCCATCTGGGCGGGGGTGTTGGGGTTGTCGTCCACGTTCACCTTGACGATCTTGACCTTGCCCTCGTACTCGTCCGCCAGTTCTTCCAGCGCCGGGCCGATCTGCTTGCAGGGCCCGCACCATTCGGCCCAGAAATCCACTACCACGGGGATGTCGGAATTGCGCACCTCGGCGTCGAAGGTGTCGTCGGTGACGGAATGGGTCGGCATCGGGTCTCTCCTTGGAACCTGCGAAAGTTGCCGGACAGTAAGAAGCGGGCGATGGGCCGTCAAGGCAGGTCCGCGCGGGCAAGCGCCGACTTGCCCAGGGCCTCGGGGATGGGCATCAGCAGCCCCGTGCGTGTCCACAGGATCGCGGTTTCGACCCGCTTCCCGGGATAGATCAAGGCCAGCGCATGGCCATAGGCGCCCATCTGCCGCAAGAGCCCTTCGGGCACATCCTCGGGCCGATCGGGGGTCAGGGCATTGGTCTTGAAATCGACCGCGCAAATGTGATCGGCGCCAACGATCAGCCGGTCGATGGTGCCGCGCAGCGGGCGGCCGTTCAGCTCGGCGGAAAACGGCACCTCGGCCAGCGTGCCGGGGGCAAAGACGGGGGCGAGCCGCGGATCGGCCAGCAGCGCCTCGGCCTCGGCCTGCAGGCTGTCGATCCCGGCTTCGGGCGCTGGCGGGTCGCAACGGGTCAGCAGCGCATGGGCCAGCGCCGGGCGGTCGGCGGGCGCGGCGGCGGGCAGGTGTTCCAGCAGCAGGTGCAGCCATGTGCCCCGCGCCATCGCCGCCTTGGCCGCAAGCCCGCCTGCCTCGCCCGCCATCACCTTGGCCCCGCCCAGATCAGACGGTGACAGCGGCTGCGGCGGGCGGGCCGGGCGCTGGGCCTGGCGCTGTGCCCAATCGGGCAGCGCCAGGATCGGCGCCGGTGCCGGGCGCTCGTCCGCCGCTGCATCGCCCCAATCGCCCAATTCGTAGCGCAGCCCGGTCGCGAAGCCGAAATCGCAGGTCACTGGTCCCGCGCGGTCCAGCCCCGCCGCGATCCGGCTGTACCAATCGCTGCCATCCTTGGTCAGCTTGCCCGCCGCGGCGACGATCAGCCATTGCTCGGCCCGCGTCATCGCGACGTAAAGCAGCCGGGCGCGTTCCTCCTCCTCGCGCCGCACCCGCGCCTCGTGCGCCGCGGCCAGCGCGGGCGGACGGTCCTCGGCAGGCGTCTTCCAGGCGATGCTGCCATTTTCCAGCAGGTATAGCTGGTCTTGGATGCGCACTTGCCGGGCTGCCGTATCCGGCAGGATCACCACCGGCGCCTCAAGCCCCTTGGCGCCATGCACGGTCATCACCCGCAGCCGGTTTCCCGCGGAGTCGAGTTGGCGCTTGATCTCGACCTCGTCGCTTTCAAGCCAGCCCAGGAACCCGGTCAGCGAGGGCACCTCGGTCCGTTCATAGGCCAGCGCCTGCGCCAGCAGCGCGTCGATCCCGTCCCCGGCCTCGTCGCCCAGCCGGGCGATCAGGCGGCGGCGGCCGTCATGCCGGGTCAGGATACGTTCCAGCAATTCGTAGGGCCGCAGGAAATCGGCCTCGTCGCGCAGGGCGGTCAGGATGGATTTCGTCTCTGTTCCGGCCCGATCCGCATCGCGAAGCGCCTGCCACAGCCAGGCATGGCCTCGCTCCGCGGCCAGCCGGTAAAGTGCCGCCTCGTCCCAGCCGAACAGCGGCGAGCGCAGCGCGCAGGCCAGCGACAGGTCGTCCTCGGGTAGCGCCAGAAAGGACAGCAGCGCGGTCAGATCGCGCACCGCCAGTTCGCCGCCGATCTTCAGCCGGTCGGCGCCCGCCACGTCCAGCCCCTCGGCCTTGCAGGCGCGGATGATCTCGTGGAACAGGTCCGACCGCCGCTGCACCAGGATCAGAAAATCCCCCTCACGCAGCTTGCGCCGCCTGAAGCCGTCCTGCTCCTTGACCGCAATCGTCTCGCCCCGGTCGATCATCCCCCGGATCGCGCCCGCCACCTGCCGGGCCAGCCGGACCGTGTGATGCTCCTCGGCCAGCATGTCGACCGGCTCGGCCCAGTCGCCCGTCTCGGGCTTTTCGCTGTCCTCGATCACCGGCCAGAGATCGACGCGCCCCGGCAGATCGGTATGGAACGCCCGGTGCAGCATGTCCCGGTCCAGCCCCTGCCGCGCGCCTTCGGGAAAGGTCAGGTCGACCACGTTCAGGATCGCGGGCGAGGAGCGGAACGAATATTCCAGCGTCAGATCGACCAGCGTGCGGTCGATCCCGCGCAACCGCTCGCCAAAAGTCGCCTTCATCCGGTCGAACCCGCCCGGATCGGCGCCTTGGAAGGAATAGATCGACTGTTTCTTGTCGCCGACGACGAATATCGTCCGCTCGACCCCTTCGCGCGCGCCGCGCCCAGCGGTGAATTCCTGCGCCAGCAACTCGATCACCGCCCATTGTGCGGGGCTCGTGTCCTGCGCCTCATCCACAAGGATGTGGTCCAGACCGCCATCCAGCCGGAACAGCACCCATTGCGCGACGCCGGGATCGGTCAGCAGCGCGCGGGCCTTCAGGATCAGGTCGTCGAAATCCAGCCAGCCATGCGCCTGCTTGCGGCGGGCATAGCGCGGCAGGTAAGCGGCGGCAAAGCGGTGCAGCGCCAATGTCCGCTCGGCGGCGGCCAGCGCGATGCGGAGCGTGCGCGCGCCCTCGACCCGGACCATCAGTGCGTTCAGATCGTCCAGCGCGGGGCCAAGGGCGGCCCGCGTTGCCTTGGTCGGAAACGACCCTGTCTTGGCCGAAAACGGCTGCTTGGCGCCCGGGCCGGTCAGGAAGACCGCCTCAAGCCCGGCCAGAAGCGCCGTATCGGGCCGGGTCAGATCCAGCGCGGCAAGGCGCACCGCATCCTTCTGATCGCTCGAGCTTCCCGCACGCAGGGCGGGCAGCAGCGATGACATCAGATCGGCCTCGGTCCCCGTCAGAACCTGCGCAATCAGGGCCGCCGCATCGAACCCCGGCGCCAGCCCGAACAGCCGCCAGATCGCATCCGCATCCCCGGCCGCGGAAAAGCGGTCGCGCTGTCCCGCGATCTCGGCGGTCAGGGTGTCCAGGTCTTCGTCGGCGTGGAACCGCGCCAGCCCGGCAAAGACCGCCGCCTCCGGCCCCTCGGCCATCTCCTCGACGATCTCGGCCCGCAGACGCCGCGCCGCGCGGTCATCCATCTCGGCGAATTGCGGCGAGACGCCCGCCTCCAGCGGGAACCGCCGCAAGAGGGACGCGCAGAAGGAATGGATGGTCTGGATTTTCAGCCCGCCGGGCGTCTCGATCGCGCGCGCGAAAAGCCGCCGCGCCTCGCGCAGCAGTGCGGCCTCTATCGGGCCATCCACGCCAAGTTCGTGCAGCGCGCAGCGCAGATCGGCATCGCCCAGCATCGCCCAGCCGCCCAGCCGTTCGAACAGCCGGTTCTGCATCTCGCTGGCGGCGGCCTTGGTATAGGTCAGGCACAGGATGCGCTGCGGCGGCACCCGGTTCAGCAAGATCCGCGCCACCCGGTCGGTCAGCACCCGCGTCTTGCCCGAGCCTGCATTCGCCCCCAGCCAGGTCGAGTTCGCCGGATCCGCCGCCTGAACCTGGCGCTCGGTCGCATCATGGCGCGTCATCCGCCGACCTCCATCGCGACGGGGGCGTCGGTTTCGTCCCATTCGCCGAAGCGCGACAGCAGGTCGTAATCGGTCCAATCCGTCCGCTTCTGCAACCGGCTGCGGGCGGTGTATCCCTGTTCGGGCCGCGCATAATGCGCGATCAGCCGCGCAAGCTCGGCCCATGTGCGATCCACCAGTCCGTTTTCAAGCGGGTTCGTCACGGTCTTTGGCGGGTTGCCGAGGCCCAGATAGCTGACCTCATGCACGGGGGCGGCGGCGATGCCGTCGAACCCGCCGCGCTCGGCGATGCAGGCTTCCAGCAGCAACTGCTTGTCGAAGACTTCCATCGCCTTCTGGCTGGGCGGCGTGCCGGTCTTGTAGTCGTAGATCACCAGCCGCCCGTCATCGCGCAGGTCGATCCGGTCGGCATTCGCGGTCAGCCGGAACCCATCGGGCAACGACACCGCCCCGGAACGCTCGCGGGCGATGCACTGCGCCGTGGCCTGCCGTTTGGCCTCGTCCCGCACGAACCCGGCCGCGACACGTCCCAACCGCGCCCGCCACAGCGCCCGTGCCGCGGGCCAGGGCGCATCCTCGGCCAGAACGGCATCGGCCAGCGCCATCAGGCGCGCCTCGGCCTGCGCCGGATCGGGGTCAAGCGGCGCGGCCAGAAAACGTTCAAGGACCTTGTGCAGGACCGTGCCGCGCAGGGGCGCATCGGCCTGGTGGATCAGCGGGTCGAGCGGTTTCAGCCGCAGGATATGGCGCGCATAGACGGCGTAGGGGTCGCGAATCAGCCGCTCGACAGCCGTCACCGACAATTGCGCGGGCCGATCGGCGACAGGCGGCCGGGGCGAGGGGCGCGGGGCGGCCGGGATGGGCGCGGCGGGCCGTTCCAGCGCATCGGCAAGGCGCAGCCATTCTGCGCCGCGGGCCCGCATCGCCTTCAACGCCGCGGGTCCGCCGGTGACCTTCAGCCCGTCCAGCAGGTTGGTCAGCCGGTTCAGCCAGCGTGCGGGAACGGTCTGTGCCTCGGCATCGCGGATCGCGCGGCTCAGCACGATTTCGGGGGCACAGATCGCCTGCTGGTAATCATGTGCGGCCAGCCCGATCCGCCGCTCGGGCAGCAACAGGCCAAGCTGGGCGCGCATCTGGCGATTGAGCCAGGGATCGGGCGCGGGCGTCTCGGGCCAGGAGCCTTCGTTCAGCCCAGCCAGGATCACCAGATCGGCCCCCTGAACGCGGGCTTCGAGGGTGCCCCAGATCATGATGCCGGGATGCGGTTCGGGGGCCGAGCGGACCTCGTACTCGCGCAGGATGGCGTCAAACAGGGCGGCGTAATCGGCGGGCGACATCTCGCCCCCGGCGTCGGCCTCGGCCCGCAGGGCATCGCAAGCCACGCGTGCAACCTCGCCGGCCGCCTCGGCCCAAAGCCCCCCGCTGCCCGCGCCCTCCGGCCCCCCGGCCAGTGCCTCGGCCAATGCCAGATGACGCGCGACATGGCCCGATAAAGGCTCTGTTCCGGCCCGATCCAGCCCATCGAGCGCCCCGCCCAGCCATGCGGCCCAGTCAACGCGCCCATCCGTTCGCCCCTTGCCCGCCCAGTCGCGCAGCGCCGCGCCATCGGGAAAGGCCGGGCCGTGGCGGCGCAGATGCAACTCAAGCTCGCGCGTCCAGAGCAGATGCTGCGCCCGCTGGCCCAGGCCCGAGGCCATCAGCGGATGCTTGAGCAGCGCCAGCAAACCCGCCACCGTCAACCGTTGGCCGAACACCCCCGCCACCTGCCGCAGGAACCGGCCCGGGGGCGACAGCGGCAGCGGCATCCCCCCGCTGTCGTCCGGCAGGATGCCCCAGCGGTCCAGCGCGGCGGCGACCTGCCGGGTCAAGGTGCGGTTCGGGGTGATGAGCGCCGCGGTTCGTCCGGCCTCGGCCGCCTTGCGCAGCCGCAAGGCGACGGCCAGCGCCTCGGCCCGCGGCGAGGGTGCTTCGATCAGGGACATGCGGGCGGTGGCCTCGTCCAGATCCGTGAGGCGCGGGCCTTCGTCCGTCCATTGATCCGTCACCGGGGCAGGCCGCAGCGAGAGCGAGACCAGCCGGTTTCGCGCCGGGCATGGCGGGGGGGCATCGGCATGCCAAGGCTGCACCGCCGCCGCGTCCATCTTCAACCCGTCGAGCAGATGGCGGAACCGGTATTGCGGATGATCCTCTGCCGCCAGCGCCTCGTCGAGGCTGGCCCAGGTCGCGCCCGGCATGTCGAAATCGAAACCCGGCAGAACCACCGCCCCCTGCGGCAGCCGCGCAACCGCCGCCATGAACAGCGCCGTCGCGCCGCGCGACCCGGTGCTGCCCGCAACGATCACCGGATGTTTGGGCGGATCGGTCCGCCACCTCGCGGCCAGCCGTTGCGCCGCCATCCGCTGACGGGCGCCGTCATTGCCGCGCGCCGTCGGGTCGGGGCCGAGATAGGCGTCGACAAGGCCAAGAAAGCGCCGCGACCGTGCCCAATGCGCCGAAAGATCGCCCATGTCGAGACGGTCCAGCGCCTGCGGATCCACGCCTTCGGCCAGCATCTCGTCCATCAGCCGTGCAAGGCTGTCGGCAAGGTCGTAGATCGAACTGCGCGGGGCGAGATCCGGCTCGATCTCCAGCAGCTTGCCGACAAGCGTCGCAAGTTCCAGCCTGCGGCGCAGCGACGAGGGGGGCGTCGGCAGATCGGCCAGCACCGGATGGTTGCCCAGCTCGGCCACCAGCCGGATGCGGGGCCAAAGCCGCGGCGGCCCGGCCGCCAGCAGATCCTGCAAGCGCCGCCGCATGCGCTGGGTGTTCACCCATATCTCGGTCCGCGCCCAAGCGTCGGGCGAGGCGTCGGCCAGCCGGTGCTCCAGCCCGGTCAGGAAGGCGGCCGGGAAATCGGTGCCCGGCGGCAGGCCGAACAGGCGGGGTCCGCTGTCAGCCATCGCCCACCTCGGCCAGCATCGCTTCTGCTTCGGCGATGCCGCCCGGATGGCCGACATCGCACCAGCCGCCCGCATGCAGGATGCCGAACAGCCGCCCCGCCGCAATCGCCCTGTCCCAGACGCGGTTGAGCGAGAATGCCTCCTCGGCGATGTCGCCCAGCAGTTCCGTCCGGACGATCTGCGCCCCGGTATAGACCGATGGTCCCGCGCGGCTGACCCTGCCTTCGGCGTCCAGCGCGAAATCGCCCGGGCCGCGATAGCCGCGCGCCGCGTCGGCCGCGACCAGCAGCAAGAGCGCGTCCATGCGGTGCGGATCCCACGCGTCGGCCAGCCGACGCAGCGGGTTAGGCCCGGTCCAGATCGCGTCACTGTTCAGCGTGAAGACGGTGTCCGCGCCCAGAAGCGGCAGCGCCTTGCGCAGCCCGCCGCCTGTGTCGAGGATCGCGCCCGCCTCGTGCGAGATCGTGACGCCGCGCCCGGACAGATGGTCATGCAGTTGTTCGGCCCGGTAATGGGTGTTGACCACGATCCGGGCGATCCCGGCATCCCTTGCCAGATCCAGCGCATGGTCGATCAGCGCGCGGCCCGCGACCGCGATCAGGGGTTTGGGCCGCTCGGCGGTCAGCGCGCCCATGCGCGTGCCGAACCCGGCGGCAAACAGCATCAGTGCATCGGGCATTTTCGGGCGATCCGGTCGAGAAGGGCGGGTTCGGGTGGCGGGATCAGGTCCAGCACCTGCGCGCGCAAGGGGGCAAGGTCGGGATGGGACAGGTCGCGCATCAGGTGCCCCCAGACCCGCGGCAGCAGGGGCAGATAGCCGGGCTTGCCGTCGCGCAGGCAGAGCCGGGCAAAGACGCCGAGGATGCGCAGGTTGCGCTGCGCGCCCAGCAGGGCATAGGCGCGCGCGAAGGCATCGGGCGGCGTGCCGGTCGCCGCGACATAGCGCGCCCGCATCCGCGATTGCAGCGCCGGATCGACATCGCGCCGCGCATCCTCCAGCAGCGAGACCAGATCATAGGCCGGGTGCCCGCGCAGCGCGTCCTGGAAGTCGAGAAGACCGACCTGCGCAACCCCCTGCCGCGCGGGCAGCCAGATCAGGTTCTCGGCGTGATAGTCGCGCAGGATCAGCACGGAAGGTGGCGCATGTTCGGCCAACATCGTCTCTATTCCGGCCCGAAACGCCTCTGACGAACCATCGGGGGCGGGGGCGTCAATGCCCGGCAGATACCACTCGAAGGGCAGGCAGGCGAGCCGCGCCATCGCCGCCGCATCATAGGCGCCAAGGCCCGAGGGGGGCGGCGCGCGGTGCAGCTCGGCCAGCAGGTCGACCGCGGCGGCATAAAGCGTATCTTCCTGCGCCGGGTCCTGCGCCGCAACCCGCGCGAAAAGATCGTCGCCCAGATCCTCCAGCAGCAACAGGCCCGCCCCCGGATCGGCCGACAGGATCGTAGGCGCGGACAGGCCCAGGCCGGACAGATGCCGTGCGATGGCAAGGAAGGGGCGCACATCCTCGCCCCGCTCGGCAGGCGCATCCATCAGCACGGCGGTTCGCAGCCCGTCGGTCAGCCGCTCATAGCGCCGGTTCGAGGCATCGCCTGCCAGCGGGCGGGTCGCGGCCCGGCCCCAGCCTGCGCCCGACAGGAAGGCGGCGATCAATTCGGCCCGCTCAGGCATCGGCGGCGATCTCGGCAAGGGCGGCATCCAGACGATCCGACCATGCGGGATCGGTAAAGGACAGAACCGCCTCGCGACTCTGCTCGTCCGCGCCCCGCGCAAGGCGCAGCCGCAACGCCCCCGCCGGTTCAAGATCGCCCAGCCGGTCCGGCCATTCGACAAGGCAAAGCGCGGTGCCGAACGCCTCGTCGAGGCCCAGTTCGACCACCTCGTCGGGATGGGACAGGCGGTAAAGATCGGCATGCCAGATCTCGACCGGCCCGGCCTGATAGACCTGAACCAGCGTGAAGGTCGGCGAGGGCACGTCCTCGGGCGGCAGGCCCGCGCGAGTGCGCAGCGCGCCGATCAGCGCCCGGGAAAACGCCGTCTTGCCCGCGCCGATCGGACCCTCCAGCAGGATCGTGTCGCCCGCGCGCAGCAGCCCGGCCATCCGGTCCGCAAAGGCCCGCATACCGGCCTCGGAAGCAAGCGTCAGGCGGATCGCGAAAGGGGCGGAATGGTGCGGCATGGGCGCAGTCTTACGCCCCGGGCCGCGACCCGCAAGGCCGGATCAGCCCACCGCGCGCGAAACCTCGGGCTGTGCGCCCTGGACCTGGCAGTCGGGGCGAAAGCCGACCAGAACCGCCCCGCCGCCCACCGACCGCAGCCGGCAGGCGAGTCTGCGCCCGTCGCGATGCACAAGGTTGCCCGACCACGGCTTTCTCTGGCGGATCATGCGGGACAGTTCGAGCGTGGTGCCGGTGTCCTCGGGCATGCAGTTCTGCTGCCAGCGTGCACTGGCGCCAGCAATGTCGATGGTGCCCATCACCAGCATCGGGTCCTCGCCCCAAAGCTCGGCATAGGCGGCGTTCGACATGATCAGCAGCCCGGCGCTCGAGAACACGGCGATGGCCTCGTCCAGGCTGTCGATCACCGCCTGCCCGGTCTCGATCTCGCCGCGGAAGCGGCGGGTCAGCGACATCTCGGCGCTGATGTCCTCGAACAGGAAGGCCACGGCACCGTCCGGGTGCGGCCGCCCGGTCACGCGGTAGACCTGCCCGGAAGGCAGGGTCCAGGTGTCGGAATAGACGCCGTCCTGCGCGTCGCGTTCCAGCCTCACGATCTGTTCGCGCCAGGTGCGGTAATCCTTGGGCTCGGGCATCATCCGCGTCTCGCGCAGCCGGTCCAGAACCGCGACCAGCGTTGGCCGCGCGGTCAGGAATTCGGGTTCCAGGTTGAACAGATCCAGCATCGCCGGATTGAACAGCACCAGTTCGCGCGCCCGGTTGAACACCGCCAGCCCGATCGGCAGCTCGGCGAAGGTCTTGGTCAGGGTCTGGACGAAATTGCGCAGCGCGGTTTCCGCGCGCACGGCGGCATCGGCGGGCAGGGCGAAACGCAGAAGCGCGCCATCGGCCGTCACCGAGACGCAGTCGAACCAGTGCTCGCGGCCGTCATCGGTCTGGATCACCGCGCGATGGGGTGCGTTGTCGTCCTTGTCGGGGGGCAAGAACAGCGCCGGCAGCGGCCAGCTCAGCGGCGTGTCCGCGCCCTGGCAGCGGCGGACGAGCGTCAGATAGGCGCTGTTGGCCCAGGCGACTGCGCCCTCCTCGTCCTCTTGCCAGGCGGGGGTGGGCATTGCCTCGACGACATCGCGCAGCGTGGTCAGTTCCGCCGCCATCGCGGCCAGGCTTTGCGGATCGGGCGTGTCCTGCGCGCGGACTTCCTCCGGCAGGTGCAGCGACAGGCGCATCACGCCGTCAAGCCATGTCGCGGACAGTTGCGACGACCCGCCCGCCTCGGTCAGCAGCGCGCTGCCCTCGCGGTCGAGCCGCGCCATCCGATCCCGAAAGCAGGGAAACCGGTGGCCGACCAGCGCGCAAAGTCGATGCCAGTCCGACAGTCCCGGCGGACCGCCCGCCAGAAAGCGCCGCGCCTCGGGCGTCGCATCGACCAGTTGCTCGCCGTCGAACAGGAAAACCATGTCGGTCTCGCCCTGCGCGGCCTTTTCCGGTCGGCCCAGGCGCGGGACGAGAGGCAGCACCAACAGCGCAAGCGCGGCCGTCGCGACCGATGTTGCCCCGAGGATCATCGCGAAAACCCAGTCGACCGTCATGTCCTGTCCCACAGCCCGCAGCCTCGGGATCATGTTTTGGACATTAGGGTTAATGTCACGTTAATGCAGCGATTGCCCGCGCTCAGGCCTCGATGGGCATGTTCTCGCCCAGCGCCGCCAACTGGGATTCCGCGCTGACCCCGATGGCCGAGATCGGCCATTTCACCTCGACCACGGCACCACGCTGGTCCGACCTGTCGGCATCCGTCAGGAACGGATCGGACCCGTTGGCAAAGATGACCTGCGCGCCCGAGCGTTCCAGAAGCGTCTTGGCGATGAACAGGCCAAGCCCCATCCCCTCGTATTCCGGCCGCTTCTTCTGTTGCAGCGGGTTCTTTCGCTGGCGCACGAAGGGATCGCCGATCCGGCCCAGAAGATGCGGCGGATAGCCCGGCCCGTCATCCATGATGCGGATGGTGATTTCGGCGGGCGTCCACTGCGCCAGCACCCAGACCCGCGCATCGGCGAAATCGACGGCGTTCTGGATCAGGTTGCGCAGCCCGTGGATGATCTCGGGCCGACGATAGACCACGGGCATGCGCGGCGTGCCGCCATGGATCGGCTCGGAGCGGAAGATCAATTCCTTGCCGCGGCTCGAATGCGGCTCGGCCGCCTCCTCCACGATGGCCTCCAGCGGCGCGCTGCGCATGTGCAGGTCGTCCTTTCCGGCCCGGCCCATCGAGCGCATGATATCGCGGCAGCGGTCGGCCTGGTCGCGGATCAGTTCCATGTCCTCGCGCAGGTCGGGCCGGTCGGCCAGTTCGTCGATCATCTCGGAACTGACCAGCTTGATCGTGGCCAGCGGCGTGCCCAGCTCATGCGCCGCCGCCGCCACCACGCCGCCCAGATCGGTCAGCTTCTGTTCCCGCGCCAGCGCCATCTGCGTCGCCAGAAGCGCGTCCGACATCTTGTTCATCTCCGAGATCACCCGCTCGGCATAAAGCCCCAGGAACGAGATCCCGATCACCAGCGCCGCCCAGAACCCGAACAGGAAGATCGGCGGCAGGCTCTGCACGGCGCCGTCGACCGTCACCAGCGGCATGTGGTAGAACGCCAGCAGCGTGAGCAGCGCAAAGGCCAAATGGGCCAGGAACAGGGTCGAGCGCCGGCTGAGCGCGGTGGCCGAGATCGTGACCGGCGTCAGGATCAGCAGCGCAAACGGGTTGTTCAGCCCGCCCGTCAGGTAAAGCAGTGCCGCAAGCTGGACGATGTCGAACAGCAGCGTCAGCATCGTCTCGGTTTCCGACAGTCGCCGGTTCTCGGGGAAGACGGCGACCGCGATGATATTCGCCAGAACCGCGGTTCCCACCACCAGAAGGCACAGCCCCAGGTTGATCTGGATCTGGAAATAAAGCTCGGCGACTACGATCGCGATCACCTGCCCAGCAATCGCGGCCCAGCGCAGCAGGATCAGCGTCCTGAGACGGATCCAGTTGCTGCGCTCGGCAGGCGGCATGAGGCCGGGGGCGGGAACGGGCTCGGGCATGATGTGTCCTGTTGCGTGCTTGACTCTTGTTAATCCGCGCAGGAAGGCCGATCAATGCGCACGGGCCGCATCGGGAGGACCGCCATGAACCGCATATCCCTTGCAACAATCGCCGCGCTTGTCCTCGCAGGCTTTGTCGGTGGCGGGCTTTATCTCTTTCAGATGGGCCCGGGCGAAGATCGGTTCGCCCAGTGCCGCAGCGGTCGGATCGGCGGCGATCCGGCGCAATTGGGCGGTCCGTTCACCCTGATCGACGAAACCGGGGCCACCGTGACCGACCTCGACGTGATCACCGGGCCGACGCTGATCTATTTCGGCTACAGTTTCTGCCCCGATGTCTGCCCGCTGGACAATGCCCGCAACGCCGAGGCCGTGCATCTGCTGGACGCGCGGGGCTATCAGGTTCTGCCGGTCTTCATCTCGATCGATCCCGGGCGCGACACACCCGAATTGCTGGCCGAGTTCACCGGCTACATGCACCCGCGGATGCTGGGCCTGACCGGCACAGCCGAACAGGTGCGCGCCGCAAGCCGCGCCTATCGCACCTTCTACAGCGTGCAGGACACGAGCGATCCCTATTACCTGATCGACCATTCCACCTTTACCTACCTCGCCTTTCCGGGCCTTGGTGTGGTCGAGGTCTTCGGCCGCGACATGACGCCCGAGGAAATGGCGGACCGGGTTGCCTGTTTTGCCGATTCGTTCTGAGTGAAATTGACCCACCGGTGTTAACGTCTTACAAAGGCGAAAATGTCTGGCCCCATCAGGAGGTTGCCCCCATGGCCGACGGCGAACTGAAGGATCTCGGCCCCGATCCGACCCTGCTTATCGTGGACGATGACGAACCGTTCCTGCGCCGTCTTGCCAAGGCGATGGAAAAGCGCGGATTTCAGACGGAAACCGCGGATTCCGTGGCGGCCGGCAAAGCCATCGCGACCGCCCGCCCCCCGGCCTATGCGGTTGTCGATCTGCGGCTTGAGGATGGCAACGGGCTCGACGTGGTCGAGGTGCTGCGCGAAAAGCGCCCCGATGCCAAGATCGTGGTGCTGACCGGCTATGGCGCCATCGCGACCGCCGTGGCCGCGGTCAAGATCGGGGCCACGGATTACCTGTCCAAGCCCGCCGACGCCAATGACGTCACCGCCGCGCTGCTGTCCGATGGCGAGGCACTTCCGCCCCCGCCCGAGAACCCGATGTCGGCCGACCGCGTGCGGTGGGAGCATATCCAGCGCGTCTACGAGCAATGCGATCGCAACGTGTCGGAAACCGCGCGGCGGCTGAACATGCACCGCCGGACGCTGCAACGCATCCTCGCCAAGCGCAGCCCGAGGTGAGGGCGGGCGCCGCTGCGCTTTTCCTTCTGCTGGCGGGCTGCGTCGCGGCCCCGCCGCAGGACCGGGGTTCGACCCTGTTCCTGCCCGATGCGGGGGGTCTTGCCGTTTCCGGCAGCGCCCTGCGCGTCGATTTCGGCCGTGCGCCCGACGGCGTGATCGCGCCGCTCTCCCGCGAATTGGGGCCGCCCCGCGCCGTGCCACTGACCGGCTGTCCGCAGGGGATCGAGCGGCAACTGGCCTGGGGCGATCTTGTCCTGACCTTCACCCGCGAACAATTCGTCGGCTGGCGACAGGCCGGGGCCGCGGCCGGGCAGATCTGCGCCTAAAGCAGCGCCAGCAATTCCGCGTGCCGCGCGGTATAGGCCGCGCGCACCTCGACCGGCGGGCGCAGATGCAGGCAAAGCCCCGCGACCAGCTCGGGTTTCGGCGCGGTGAAGAAGCGGTCCGCCTCCTTCTCCGAGAACCCGGCCAGTTGCGTGGCCTCCAGCCAGGCCGACACCCGGTCGGCCTTCTTGATCTGCGCCTTGACCGTCGTGGGCACCTCGGCCGGCAGCCCGAAGCGGATATGGATCGCTGCCGCCAGCCGCTTGTCCAGCTCGCAGTAGCCTGGCCCGACCGCGGCCTTCACCGGCGAGATCATGTCGCCGATCACGTATTCCGGCGCGTCGTGCAACAAGGCCGACAGCCGCCATTTCACCGGCGCCTCGGGCATCAGCCGGGCAAAGATCGCCTCGACCAGCAAAGAATGTTCCGCCACCGAATAGGGCCAGTCGCCCCGCGTCTGCCCGTTCCAGCGCGCAACAAAGGCCAGCCCGTGGGCGATGTCCTCGATCTCGATATCCACGGGTGTCGGGTCCAGCAGGTCCAGCCGCCTGCCCGACAGCATCCTTTGCCACGCGCGCGGTTGCTTCATTTCCGCTCTCCTTCGGTCGTTCGATTGCCACGGGGCGCGCGCATTGTCGACCCGAACGCGCGGTGCTATGTGCCGGGTGAGCTTCGACACACGAGGAGATTGGCGCAATGGCGCAGGACTACATCGTCAAGGACATTTCGCTGGCCGCGTTCGGTCGCAGGGAACTGGACATTGCCGAAACCGAGATGCCGGGCCTGATGGCGCTGCGCGCCGAATTCGGCGAGACGAAACCGCTGAAAGGCGCGCGCATCGCGGGCAGCCTGCACATGACGATCCAGACCGCGGTCCTGATCGAGACGCTGGTTGCGCTGGGTGCCGATGTGCGCTGGGCGTCGTGCAACATCTTTTCGACCCAGGACCACGCTGCGGCCGCCATCGCCGAGGCGGGCGTGCCCGTCTTCGCCATCAAGGGCGAGACGCTGGTCGATTACTGGGCCTATACCGACAGGATCTTCCAGTTCGCGGAGGGCACCGCCAACATGATCCTCGACGATGGCGGCGACGCCACGCTTTACGTCCTGCTCGGCGCGCGTGTCGAGAACGGCGAGGAAGACCTGATCGCCGTGCCCACCTCCGAAGAGGAAGAGGCGCTGTTCGCCCAGATCCGCAAGCGCCTGGCCGAAACCCCCGGCTGGTTCACCCGCCAGCGCGAGACGATCCGCGGCGTGTCCGAGGAAACGACCACCGGCGTTCACCGCCTTTACGACCTGCACGCCAAGGGCCTGCTGCCCTTCCCGGCGATCAACGTGAACGACAGCGTCACCAAGTCGAAATTCGACAACAAGTATGGCTGCAAGGAAAGCCTCGTCGACGGCATCCGGCGGGCCACCGACACGATGATGGCGGGCAAGGTCGCCGTCGTCTGCGGCTATGGCGATGTCGGCAAGGGCTCGGCCGCCTCGCTTCGCGGCGCCGGTGCCCGCGTCAAGGTGACCGAGGTCGACCCGATCTGCGCGCTTCAGGCCGCGATGGACGGGTTCGAGGTCGTGCTGCTGGAGGATGTGGTCGGCACCGCTGACATCTTCATCACCACCACCGGCAACAAGGACGTGATCCGCATCGAGCATATGCGCGAGATGAAGGACATGGCGATCGTCGGCAATATCGGCCATTTCGACAACGAGATTCAGGTCGCCGCGCTGAAGAACCACAAATGGACCAATATCAAGGACCAGGTGGACATGATCGAGATGCCGTCCGGCAACCGGATCATCCTGCTGTCCGAGGGGCGCCTGCTGAACCTCGGCAACGCGACCGGCCACCCGTCCTTCGTGATGTCGGCAAGCTTCACCAACCAGGTTCTGGCGCAGATCGAACTGTGGACCAAGGGCGACGACTACCAGCCCGGCGTCTACATCCTTCCCAAGCACCTGGATGAAAAGGTCGCCCGCCTGCATCTGGACAGGATCGGCGTCAAGCTGACCCGGCTGTCGCCCGAACAGGCTGCCTATATCGGCGTGACCCCCGAAGGCCCGTTCAAGCCGGAACATTACCGCTATTAAGGCCGGTTCCTTCGCGGGACAGCTGCGCTGTCCGGGGATACCGGGCGGCGCGTTTCGTTTCGGCGGGCGTTTTCAGCCGGAACAGGAACTGATCGGCCTAAAGGTTCTCGCCGAACCCGTAGGTCTGGGTGACGTAGTCGATATCCTTGTCGCCCCGTCCCGACAGGTTGATCAGGATCGACTTGCCCGGATGGTTCCGCGCCTCGCGCATGGCAAAGGCCACGGCATGGGCGCTTTCCAGCGCCGGGATGATGCCTTCGTGCCGCGACAGCGCGAAGAAGGCGGCCAGCGCCTCCTTGTCGTCAGCCGCCGTATAGGTGACCCGCCCGGTGCGATGCAGATGCGCATGTTCCGGCCCCACGCCCGGATAGTCCAGCCCCGAGGCCACGGTATGCACCGGCGCCGGATTGCCTTCCGCGTCCTTCAGCACCATGGTCCGGAACCCGTGGATATCGCCATCCTCGCCATAGGTGATCGTCGCCGCGTGATCGCCCAGCTTGGACGAGGTGCCCAGCGGCTCGACCCCGTAAAGCGCCACGTCGTCGTCGATGAAGCCCGAGAAGATCCCCATCGCGTTCGAGCCCCCGCCGACGCAGGCCGCCACCATGTCGGGCAGTTCGCCCGTCAGTTCCAGAAACTGCTCGCGCGCCTCGACGCCCACCACATGCTGGAAGTTCCTGACCATCATCGGAAAGGGATGCGGCCCCACCACCGAGCCGATGGCGAACAGCGCCGTGTCGGCCTGCCCCAGATAGCTCTGAAAGCAGGAATCCACCGCCTCTTTCAGCGACCGCCCGCCAAAGCCCACCGGCACCACCGTCGCGCCCAGCAGCTTCATCCGGGTGACGTTCGGCGCTTCCTTGGCGATGTCGATCTCGCCCATGTGAATCTCGCAGTCCATGCCGAAATGGGCCGCCGCCGTGGCCAGCGCCACGCCATGCTGGCCTGCGCCGGTTTCGGCCATCAGCTTGGTCTTGCCCATGAAGCGGGCCAGCAAACCCTCGGCCATGCAATGGTTCAGCTTGTGCGCGCCGGTATGGTTCAGGTCCTCGCGCTTGGCATAGATCTGCGCGCCGCCGCACAGGGCTGACAGGTTCTTCAGATGCGAGACCGGCGTCGGCCGGCCCTGGAAATGGGTGCGGATATAGCGCAGCTCGCGGATGAACTCGGCCGACTTGGAAATCCGGTCATAGGCGTCGCGGATCTCCTTGAAATGCGGCTCCAGCGGCGGCGGCAGCATCGCGCCGCCATAGTCCCCGAACCATCCCTCCCGCGTCGGCGTGGTCTTCAGATAGGACGCCATCCCGTTCCCTCCTCGTCGTGACTGGCGCCGATATGACAGCGCCCCGGCGGCGGCCTCAAGGCGTGAAAGCGACACATGCCCGGCCTGCCGCCGGGTCGCCCGGTTTTTTCCTTTGTCCCCGATTCGTTTGCGCCTAGGCTTCGGCCATCCGGAGAAACCGGAATGCCATATGTGGAGGAGCAAGATGGGAAAACGCGAAGAGCTGATCGCACGATATGCCGACGACCTGCGCAACAAATGCGGGATCGAACCGGACATGGAACTGCTGACCAAGGTCACCATCGGCTGCGGCCCCGCGATCTACGATGCCGACGCCGCGACCGTCGCCGCCACCCAGCCGGGCGAGATCGAGACGGTTCGGACCAATTTCCTCATCAAGAAGCTCGGCCTGCCCGACGGTCCCGAACTGACCGAGGCGATCAACGCGGTGATCGAGACCTATGGCCGGTCCGAGCGCAACAAGTATCGCGCGGTGGTCTACTACATGCTGACCAAGCATTTCGGCAAGGAACAGATCTACGGCTGATCCTCCGTGGCACGGATCGGGGGCGCTCCCGGCGGGCGCCCTTCGCGTTCCCTGCCCAGTCGTCTCAAATTGCAAGCACTTGCCCTTTGCGCGGAGCGACTGCCCGGGTTAAGGTCGGGACATGCCCTCCAGTATGGTGGGGCCCTCAGATAGGTTCACGTGTGGTGCGCAGGGTGCACGTGGGGTGATGGAGGGTTCCGCATCTGGTGGAGCCCTCCATTTTTTTTCGGCGCACCGCTGGCGGAATGCCCCGCTACAGCCCGCCCATCTCGCAGACGATCCGCCATTCCTCGTCCGTCACCGGCTGCACCGACAGGCGCGAGTTGTTGACCAGAACCATCTCCGCCAGACGCGGCTCGGCCTTGCACATCTCCAGCGTCACGGGCCGGGGCAGCGGCTGCACCGCCTTGATATCCACGCATTCCCATCGCGGATCGTCGGCCTTGCTGTCGGGATGGGCCTCGGCGATCACCTCGACAATGCCGACCACCGCCTTTTCGCCGAGCGAGTGATAGAAGAACCCAAGATCCCCCAACCTCATCGCCCGCATGTTGTTGCGCGCCTGATAGTTGCGCACGCCGTCCCATTCCTCGCCCGCATCGCCGCGGGCCACCTGGTCGTCCCAGCTCCAGGTGCTGGGCTCGGACTTGAACAGCCAATAAGCCATCAGCCGATCACCCGTTTCCATTCCTCGATCACGACGCTGTCGAACAGCCCCGCTTTGGCATAGGGGTCGCCCGCCGCCCAGGTCTCGGCCGCCGCGCGGTCGGCCACGTCCAGGATCACCAGCGATCCGCACATCTGCCCGGCGCCGTCCAGGAACGGCCCGGCCTGCGCCACCACGCCGGATTGTTCGATATGGTCCAGATGGGCGGCGCGGTTGTCCAGGCGGGTTTGCAGATGGCCGGGCCTGTCCCGGCAGATCAGCGCGAAGAGCGGCATGTCTCATTCCTCCTTCAGCGGGCGGCTCAAGAGGATCTTGACCGCCTCGGAAATGCTGCGCCGGCCGTCGATCACATGGGCGACGCTTTGGGTCACCGGCATGTCGATGCCGCGCGCCGTGGCGATGGCGCCAACGGCGCGGGCGGTGGCCGCGCCCTCGACCGTCACCTCGGGGTCGAAATATTGACCCTTGCCCAGCGCCACGCCAAAGCTGAAATTGCGCGACTGCGCCGAGGTGCAGGTCAGCACCAGATCGCCAAAGCCCGACAGCCCTGCCAGCGTTTCGGGATCCGCGCCATGGACGCGGGCAAAGCGCTGCATCTCGGCAAAGCCCCGCGTGATAAGCGCCGCCCGCGCGCTTTCGCCCAGCCCCGTGCCGATCACGATGCCCGCCGCAATCGCCATCACGTTCTTCAGCGCGCCGCCCAGTTCCGCCCCCACCGTGTCGGTCGTGCGGTAAAGCCTGAGCGTCTGCGTGGACAGCCGTTCCTGCAAGGCCACGCCCACGGACGGGTCGGCGCAGGCCAGCGTCAGCGCCGTGGGCAGTCCGCGCGCGATGTCGGTGGCAAAGCTGGGTCCGGTCAGCACCGCGGGCACCGTCCCGGGGCAATTCTCGGAGATGATTTCCACCGGCCCCCGCCCCGTTGCCAGATCGACGCCCTTGCAACAGGCCACCATCGCCTTCGCCCCAAGCCGGGGACCAAAGGTTTCCAGCACGCTGGCCAGCACCTGCATCGGCGTTGCCAGCAGCACCAGTTCCGAGCCGCCGATCGCGTCGATATCGGACGTGATCGCTACGTTCGAGGGCAGTTGCACACCCGGCAGGCGGGGGTTTTCGTTGCGCTGTCGAATCTCCTCGGCAAACGCCTCCTCATGCGCCCAGATCGCCACGTCGCGCCCGGCCTCGGCCAGAACGACGCCCATCGCCGTCCCGAACGCCCCCGCGCCTGCAATTCCGATTACGCTCATGCCTTGGCTCCTTTCTTGCCCGCACCGATCAGGGCGGGTTGTGTCTCGTCCAGCGGCCAGCGCGGCCGGGCGACCAGGTCCATCCCGTCGCGCGCGCCCAGCCGGAACCGCTCCAGCCCCGCCCAGGCGATCATCGCCGCGTTGTCGGTGCACAAGGCAAGCGGTGGCGCGACAAAGCGCAGCCCCGCATCGCCTGCGACCCGTTCCAGCGCCGCGCGGATCGTGCGGTTCGCCGCCACGCCCCCCGCCACCGCCAGCGCGGTTGCACCGGGGGATGCCGCCACCGCCCGGGCCGCCTTGCCCGCCAGCACATCGCGCACCGCCGCCTGGAACGCCGCGCACAGATCGGCGCGGTCCTGAACGGTGATCCCGCCCTTTTCCGCGATGATGGCATCCCGCGCCCGCAGCAGCGCGGTCTTCAACCCGGAAAACGACATGTCGCAGCCAGGCCGGTCCATCAGCGGGCGCGGAAAGGCGAACCGCCCCGGATCCCCCGCCATCGCCGCGCGCTCGACCTCCGGTCCACCGGGCTGGGGCAGGCCCAGAAGTTTCGCGGTCTTGTCGAAGGCCTCGCCCGGTGCGTCGTCGATGGTGCCGCCCAGCCGCGTGAAATCCGCGACGCCTGCGACCGAGAGGAACTGGCAATGCCCGCCCGATGCCAGAAGCATCAGATAGGGAAAACCCAGCCCGTCCGTCAGCCGCGGCGTCAGCGCGTGCCCCGCCAGGTGGTTCACGCCCACCAGCGGCAGCCCGGTCGCCGCGCAAATCCCCTTGGCGCACATCACGCCCGCCAGCACGCCGCCGATCAGCCCCGGCCCCGCCGTCACCGCCACCGCGTCCAGATCGCCCAGCACCACACCCGCAGCGGCCAGTGCCTCTTGCACGCACAGGTCGATCTTCTCGGCATGCGCGCGGGCCGCAATCTCGGGCACCACGCCGCCAAAGGGCGCGTGCAGCGTGGTCTGTCCCAGCACGACCGAGGACAGGATTTCGGGCGGGCACCCGGCGCGCTGGCGCACCACGGCCGCGGCGGTATCGTCGCAGCTGCTTTCCAGCCCCAATACGGTAAGGGTGTCGCCCATGGCTCTGCCGTTGCCTTGTCTGACCGCGGCAGGTAACACCAGCCCGACCACCGGCACAATCCCGCGAGGCCTGCCTTGCCCCATGAACGCCCCCTTCTGCTGCTGACCCGTCCCCGGGCGCAAGCGGCCCGCTTCGCCGACGAGTTCACCGCCCGGTTCGGCTCGGGCTTCGACATCGTGACCGCGCCGGTGATGGAAATCGTGCCCGAGGCCGATCCGATCCCGCTGGACGGAGTGGCGGCGCTGATCTTCACCTCGGAGAACGGGGTCGCGGCCTTTGCCGCCGTCCAGCCCGACCGCTCGCTTCATGCCTGGTGCGTGGGCGAGCGGACGGCGGATGCGGCCCGGGCCGCGGGGTTCACCGCCACCGCGTCCGAAGGGACCGCCGAAACCCTGGTGCGCGACCTTGCGGCGGCGGGGCCAAGCGGCAGGCTGCTGCATCTGCGGGGCGAACATGCCGCGGGCGATGTAAAGGGCGATCTGACCGCGCTGGGCTTCGAGATCGAGACGCGCGTGGTCTACCGGCAGGCGGCGCTGCCCTTCGGCGCGGATGTTCTGGCCCGGGTCGCGCAGGCGCCGCTTACGCTGCTGCCGCTGTTTTCGCCGCGTTCCGCCCGGCTGGTGGGCGCGCAGCTCGGTGACAGCCCGGCCCGGTTTGCCCTTGTGCCCATGAGCCCCGCGGTCACCGCCGCCTGGACGGGCCCCGCGCCGGTTGTCCTGTGCCCGGCCGCGCGGCCAGACGGCCCGGCGATGCTGGACGCCCTGGGCGAGGCGATTACCACGGCCCCAGCGTCTTGAGACCGCAGGGGCGAGCCAGTATGGTTCGCCGCGTCGCCCAGCGTGGCCAAGGGCGTAGCGAATCGAAAGGCGGTTTTCCGTGGCAAATACCCCAGACGACAAGGATCCCGTGAAGACCGACACGCTGTCGCAGCCAGAGGCCGACACCGGCCCCGAACGGCCCGCGCCCACGGAATCCGAGAGGCCCCCCGCCACCGACGGCACACAGGCCCAGGGCGACGCGCCCCGCGAGCTGGCCGACACGATCAGCGAGGCGACCGCCGCCTGGGACGATGCCAGGCCGAGTGCCGAGCCCGCACCCGCCGCGGCCCCGAAAGCCCCGAAAGCGGCCCCCGCGCCCCGGGCCCGGGGCGGCTTCCTCGCGCCCGTGATCGGCGGCGTTCTGGCCGTGGGCCTCGGCTTTGCCGCCGCCAATGTCATCAAGCCCGAGGGCTGGCCCTTCCCCGGGTCCGGCGCCGGGCTCGGCGACGAGATGCGCGCCGTCCTGGCCGCCTCGGACGCCCGGCTGGCCGAGACGCAGGCCCAGATCGCGGCCCTTCAGGACCAGATCGCCGCGCTGGCCGGGGCTGGCAACGGCGGGGCCGAGGCGCTTGCCCCCCAGATCGCCGCCCTGGCAGAGCAGACCTCCGCGCTGTCCGGCCGGACGGCGGATCTTGCCGACCGCCTTGCCGGGCTCGATGCCCGGGTCGAGGATCTCTCCAAGGCCCAGCTTGCCGTGGCGGGGGAACAGGCCGCCGAGGCCGTCGCCGCCTATGAGCGCGAGATCGCCGCGATGCGCGCGGAACTTGCCACCCAGCGCGACGAGAATGCCCAGCTGGCCGAGGCGGTGTCCGCCGTCGCCGACCGGGCCGAGGCCGAGGTCGATGCCGCCATGGACCGCGCCGCCCGGATCGAGGCGCGCGCCGCGCTGATGCGGATCGACGCTGCGCTGGCCAGCGGTGCCGCCTTCGACGGCGCGCTCGACCAGTTCGCGGGGGTCGAGATGCCCGAGGTGCTGGCGCGGCTCGCCGCACAGGGCGCGCCCACTCTTGCCACGCTCCAGCGCGATTTCCCGCCCGCCGCGCGCGCGGCGCTGGACGCGGCGCTGCGGGTCGAGGCCGCGGGCAGTGCGGGCGACCGCGTCAAGGCCTTCCTGCGCAGCCAGCTTGGCCTGCGCTCGCTCGCGCCCCGCGAGGGGGACGACGCCGATGCCGTCCTTTCACGGGCCGAGGCGGCGCTGCGCGGTGGCGACCTGCGCGCTGCGCTGACCGAGCTTGATGCCCTGCCGGACCCCGCCCGCGACGAGATGTCGGGCTGGATCGCCGCCGCCGCGGATCGCGCCGATGCCCTCGAGGCCGCCCGCGCGCTCGAGCAAAGCCTGAACCAGTAAGGACGCGCGACACATGCTCTGGTCTATTCTCAAGATCCTCATCTTCGTCGCGATCGTCGCGGGCCTGACCTATGGCGCCGGCATCCTGATGGAAAACGCCCCCGGCCTGCACATCGCGGTGGCCGATATCGAATTCGCCCTCGGCCCGCTGCAGGCGGTGATCCTCGCGCTGGCGCTGGTGGCCGCGGTGTGGCTGTTGCTCAAGCTGGCGGGCTTTCTGGTCGCGCTCCTGCGCTTTCTGAACGGCGACGAAACCGCGATCTCGCGCTATTTCAACCGTTCGCGCGAACGCCGCGGCTTCCAGGCGCTGGCGGATGGCATGCTGGCGCTGGCCTCGGGCGAATCCCGGCTGGCGATGTCGAATGCCGCCAAGGCCGAACGCTACCTGCGTCGGCCGGAACTGACCAACCTCCTGTCCGCACAGGCCGCCGAGATGTCCGGCGACCGCACGCGCGCCACCGAAATCTACAAGAAGCTCCTGCAGGACGACCGGACCCGCTTCGTCGGCATCCGCGGGCTGATGAAGCAGAAACTGTCCGAGGGCGACACCGACACCGCGATGAAGCTGGCCGAAAAGGCGTTTGCGCTGAAACCCCGGCATGAGGAAACCCAGGACACGCTGTTGCAGCTGCAGGCCCGGGCCGAGGACTGGAAGGGTGCGCGCCAGACCCTGAACGCCAAGCTGCGCCATGGCTCGCTGCCCCGCGACGTCCACAAGCGGCGCGATGCGATCCTCGCACTGTGCGAGGCGCGCGACCTCATGGTCGATGGCGAGGAGCCGCGGGCGCGCGACATGGTGATCGAGGCGAACCGGCTGTCGCCCGACCTGATCCCCGCCGCGGCGCTGGCCGCCCGTGCGCTGGACCAGCAGGACAAGCCGAAACAGGCGCTCAAGGTCCTGAAACGCGCCTGGGATATCCAGCCCCATCCCGACCTCGCCGCCGCCTTCGCCGAGCTTCAGCCCGACGAAACCCCGGCCGAGCGGGTGGCCCGGTTCGAGACCCTTGTCGCGGGCAAGCCAGACGAGCCCGAAACCCGCATGCTGATGGCCGAACTGCACATCGCCGCCGAGGATTTCCCCGCCGCCCGCAAGGCGCTGGGCGATCTGGTCGAGACCGACCCCACCGCGCGCGCGCTGACCCTGATGGCCGCGATCGAGCGCGGTATGGGCGCCGATGACAGCGTGGTGCGCGGCTACCTCACCCGCGCCCTCAGCGCGCCGCGCGGGTCGCAATGGGTCTGCGACAGCTGCGGCGCTGCGCATGAAACCTGGTCGCCGGTCTGCACCCGCTGCCACGGCTTCGACACGCTGGCCTGGAAACGCGCCCCCGCGCCCCAGATCGCCCTGCCCGGCGCGACGGACATGCTGCCCCTGCTGGTCGGCGGGGCCAAGGGCGGGTCTGCGGGCTAGAGTTGTTTCCGATCAAGTTGAAGCATATCCTGCGTGCCGGAGATAGCGCGCACATTCCTTCGGGTTGAAGGC
>OMKS01000182.1_pt1 | contig 56241 bp, 46 predicted proteins | sample 1674721 | NCBI WGS metagenome assembly OMKS01 (sample SAMN06264996, study PRJEB25208) | sediment metagenome | isolation source: hot spring sediment | place: USA: California | collected 2014-09-02 | reverse complement strand
CTCCAGACATATAACTCTGTCTACATCAGGGATGCCTGAGTGAACTGAAGACATCCCCTGAATTATACACCTCGCACTATGTGAAGCAGGCCATGGGACAACAACGAAAGAAAACCGTACAGGAGGAAGCTGATCATGAACAAGGGAATGGACGACACGCACATCACCACGGAGAATATGTTCCCGCCCCTGGTCACTCCGTCCGGGGACATGAAGAGCAAGATCGTGTCAGTGGAAGAGGCGGTCAGGATCATTCGTGACGGTGACACGATCGGTTTGACAGGGTTTGTGGGGAGTGTCTTTGCCGAGGAGGTGATCCTCAAGATAGAGGAAGACTTCTTGAAGACGGGTCACCCCAGGGACCTCTCCATCATATACTCGGCGGGCATCGGAGACGGCAATCAGCGAGGACTGAACCGTCTCGCCCACGAAGGTCTCGTAAAACAGGTGATCGGCGGACACTGGGGGTTGAGCCCCAAACTTGTCAAGCTTGCCATGGATGACAAGATTACGGCGTACAATTTTCCCCAGGGTGTTCTGTCTCATATGTTCAGGGACATTGCTGCACATAGACCCAGGACCCTTTCCGGCGTTGGTCTCGGCACATTTGTGGACCCGAGATTCGGTGGGGGCAAGGTCAACAAGATCACCACCGAAGACATGGTCGAATTGATCGAATTTGACGGAAAGGAGTACCTCGCATACAAGACTCTCCCCATTCAGGTCGCCATTATCCGGGGAACTACGGCTGACACCCATGGGAATATCACCATGGAAAAAGAGGCCTTGACCATCGATGTTCTTTCCCTGGCAATGGCCGCCAAAAATTCCGGAGGGTTTGTCATTGCACAGGTCGAACGGGTGACACAGACTGGCACCTTGCCCGTGAAACAGGTGAAAGTTCCTGGTATTTTAGTCGACTGTGTGGTTGTTTCACAACCACAATACCACTGGCAGACCTTTGCCGAATTTCACAACCCCGCGTTGAGCGGTGAGGTTCTGCAACCAATGCAGACCATGAAGACCATGGCCCTGGATGAACGGAAGATCCTGGCAAGGAGGGCCGCATTTGAACTGAAGCCCAACAGCGTGATCAACCTGGGAATAGGGATTCCTGAAGGCATCTCGAATGTTGCCAACGAAGAGAAGATTCTCGACTACATGACCCTGACCGCCGAGCCGGGTATCATCGGAGGACTTCCGGCCGGGGGATTGAACTTCGGTGCGGGAGTCAATGTCGAGGCGGTGATCGACCAGGCGTCCCAGTTCGATTTCTACGACGGCGGCGGTCTCGACTGTGCCTTCCTCGGGCTCGCCCAGGCGGACAAGAAGGGAAACCTGAACGTGAGCAAATTCGGACCGAAAATGGCCGGCTGCGGAGGATTCATCAACATCAGCCAGAAGGCGAAGGCTGTCGTTTTCGTCGGGAGTTTCACTGCAGGCGGCCTGGAGATCGCCGTGGATGATGGAAAGCTCAGGATTGTCCAGGAGGGAAGGGTAAGAAAATTTATCGACACCGTCGAGCAGATGACCTTCAGCGGAGACTATGCCCGTTCAAAAGGTCTGCCTGTTCTCTACATAACTGAACGGTGCGTCTTCACCCTTCACGAGTCTGGGTTGAGTCTTATCGAGGTGGCCCCCGGCATCGATATAGAAAAAGATATCCTTGCCAACATGGATTTCAAACCGATTATCGAAAAAAAGCCCCGGCTGATGGATGAGCGGATCTTCCGCGAGGGTCCTATGAATCTCAAAGAAGACCTCATGTCGGTTCCCCTGAAGGATCGGTTCAAGTACAATCCTGAGAGAAATATCTTTTTCGTCAACCTCGAAGGCTATTTTGTAAAAAGATCAGAAGATATCCAGGAAATGGAAGAGCTGGCCATGAGCATCCTCGTGCCACTGAACAAAAAGGTCTTCGGGATAGTCAACTACGATAACTTTATGATCTCTCCCGATCTCGTGGAAGAATACTCCGACATGGTGAAACGACTCAGCCGGTATTACTCCGGGGTGAGCCGATACACCACGAGCACCTTCCTGAGGATGAAACTGGGACAGGCCCTTGAACTCAGGGACGTTGCGGCCCATATCTACGAAAACAGTGAAGAGGCCCGCAAGGCACTGGGGATATAACCGTATATGCGTGCGCAGCGGATTGATTCGCAACCCCCGACGCTTCGGGGTTGTTGTTGTGGAACCAAGGTTCCGCGAATACCGCGCCTTTGCAAGTCGAAGGGAGAGGGCGCATGTTCCGGACCTCATTGACGCACACGTAGAGATTCGAAACAAGGAGGTGATTTATGCCAAAGAAGGAACATACCCATCCGATGCTGTCGGCCCTGCCCCCGTCACGGGTAAGCAAGGGAAAGGTGGTGTCCGCCGAAGAGGCGGTGCGGATCATCAGGGACGGGGACACGATCGCCACGGGAGGGTTCGTGGGGAGCGGAGTTCCCGAGGAGGTTCTCCTGAAACTAGAGGAGTACTTTCTCGAGACCGGGAAACCCAGGGATCTCACGCTCGTGTATGCAGCGGGCAATGGAGACTGGAAGACCAGGGGAGGAAACCATTTCGGCAATGAAGGACTCGTGAAGCGCGTCATAGGAGGCCACTGGGGTTCGGCCCCCAAGCTCGCAACCCTTGCCTTTGCCGACAAGCTCGAGGCCTACAACTTCCCCCAGGGGGTCATCTCTCACCTGTTCCGTGACATTGCGGCGCACAAACCACGCACCATCACCACGGTGGGACTCAAGACTTTCGTGGACCCGAGGTTTGGCGGGGGAAAGATCAACAGCAGGGCCAAGGAAGACCTCGTAGAACTCGTGACCTTCGACGGCAAGGACTACCTCGCCTACAAGACCTTTCCCATCAACGTGGGTATCGTAAGGGGGACAACGGCAGACACTGACGGAAACGTGACCATGGAGAAGGAAGCCCTCACCCTGGAGGCCTACGCGATCGCGGCTGCAGCGAAGAACTCGGGCGGTATGGTGATCGTCCAGGTGGAGAGGATCGCTGAAAAGGGGACTCTTCCTGCACGGCAGGTCAAGATTCCCGGCATCCTGGTGGACTGCGTGGTGGTGGCCCGCCCTGAGAACCACATGCAGACCTTTGCAGAGCACTACAACCCTTCCTTCAGCGGCGAGGTGAAGATCCCGGTCGAGTCGCTGCCCGTCATGGAGATGGGTCCCCGGAAAATCGTTGTTCGCAGGGCCGCCTTCGAACTCCAGAAGAACAGTGTCATCAACCTCGGGATCGGGATGCCCGAGGGGGTGTCCAACGTGGCGAACGAGGAGAAAGTGCTCGATTACATCACGCTCACTGCAGAGCCCGGAATCATCGGGGGATTGCCGGCTGGAGGGCTGAACTTCGGTGCGGGAACCAACCCGGACTGCGTGATCGATCAACCCTACCAGTTCGACTTCTATGACGGGGGTGGGCTCGACTGCTGCTTCCTGGGCCTGGCCCAGGCGGACAAGGAGGGAAACCTGAACGTGAGCAAGTTCGGGCCGAAGTTCGCCGGCTGCGGTGGGTTCATCAACATCAGCCAGAATGCCAAGAAGGTGGTGTTCACCGGAACGTTCACGGCAGGCGGCCTCAAGGTCTCCATAACCGAGGGGAAGCTCACCATCGACCAGGAGGGGAGGGAGAAGAAGTTCGTGAACCAGGTGGAACACCTGACCTTCAGCGGAAAGTACGCGATAGAGACCGGCACCCCGGTGCTCTACGTGACGGAGCGATGCGTGTTTTCCCTGACCAAAAAGGGGATGGAACTCATCGAAGTTGCGCCGGGCATCGACATCGAACGGGACATCCTTCCGAACATGGAGTTCAAGCCCATCATCCGCAAACCCGTCCGACTCATGGACGAGCGGATATTCAGACCTGAACCCATGCGGCTGAGGGACGACCTGTTCAGCCTGTCCCCGGACGAACGCCTGACCTACGACCCGGAGGAGAACCTCTTCTTCGTGAACTTCGAAGGGCTCAGGATCAGGTCGTCCGAACAGATCAAAGAGATCGAAACCATGGTGAGCAGGACGCTTTCCCCCCTGAAGAAGAAGGTCTGCGCCATCGTGAACTACGACAACTTCGACATCTCTCCCGAACTGGTGGACGAGTACACGGAGATGGTCAGGCGTGTGGTGAAGAAGTATTACACCGGGGTCACCCGCTACACCGCCAACACCTTTTTCAGGATGATGCTGGGTGAGGCACTGAAGAAACTGAAGCTCCCCCCGCAGATCTACGAATCACGCGAACAGGCAAAGGAGAAGCTGACCGACACGTGATGCTGCGTCCCGAGGAGCCGCGGAACATACCGCTCCTTGCCGTGTTCCCGGATTCCTGGTACGGTTCAGAAAGATCCGTTTCGTTGACTGAACAAGAAAGGAGGAAACCATGCTGCCGGAAGTAAAGAATATTCTCTATGCGAGCGATCTGTCGAAGAACTCGGCCCATGCGTACAGGTATGCCCTGAGCTGTGCCGAGAAGTACGATGCCATGATCACCATCGTACACATCATCGAGGATCTCGGGCCCTGGGCACGGTCCATGCTGGAGGCCTACCTTCCCGAAGGACACAAGGAAAAGGTCATGCAGGAATCCATCGAGCGCATCAAGAAACGGCTTCAGGTGTTCTGTGACGCCCATGCTTCGGAATCTCCCGAGTGTCCCATGCGGGTGCAGTCGATCATGGTCTACGAGGGCAACCCTGCAGACGAGATCCTCAAGCAGGCGGAACACACCAACGCAGACATGATTTTTCTGGGCTCCACGGCAAGGGGTCGAGCACCTACCCGTTCTTCGGCAGCGTTGCCAAGCGTATCGTGGGGCTATCACGGGTCCCCGTGGTGGTAATTCCCATCTCTGCAGAGGAGACAGGGGGGACGTCCTACGATATCTGAGCCCTGAGCTGACCGGCTGTTGCCGAACCATGGAGGGGGAACGGGACATCCCGCTCCCCCTTGAAATACAGTAACCACCGAGGATACGCCGAAGAACGCCGCATCTTTTTTCAGCTCAGCACAATCCCCTGTCTTTTTGCCTGCCCGGCGCGATCACCTCTGAACACTCCTGATCCGCCTCTTGAAAACCCAGCACACCGACAACGATCCGGGTGCTGGTGAGAGACGTTCAGGAAGACCCCTGCCGGGGTTCCTCAGAGAAAACCCAGCCCAGAAAGGACCGCCTGTGCAGGGGCGAACTCGAACTCGTCGATGAGACGGGTGAACTTACTCAAGGCACCGCGAATCCCGGTATACGTCCTGAAGCGCGAGAACGTGCCCATATCCTGAACCCTCGGGGTATCCGGATTGATCTCCCAGGGGTGGATATAGAAGATAAAGGGCCTGTTGCTGCGCGTGTATGTCTGGAGGGCCTTCCTCGTCACAGCGTAGGGGAGCAGCCGGAAATACCCGCCACCCGAAATGGGAAGGTTGAAGGGCCCGATCCTGAGGGTCGAGAGGGGAAATTCTATGAGCTTTTTCCCTGGAATCCGGTGGGGAAACCTCGGCGCGTCGGGGATCCCGTAGTTGTCGTGCACGATGGGAAAGATGCTCGAATCATAGCGGAACCCGAGATCTTCGAGAATCTCGAGGGCCCACAGGGTATCTTTTCTGATGGAGTAGGTGGGTGCCCGATACCCGACGACTTGAGACCCGCAGGCATCTTCGAGGATCTTCTTCGCTTTTTCCACATCCGCCCTGAACTGGTGGTGACCCTGCCGGTAGATCACCTGGTGGGCATACCCATGACAGGCGATCTCATGCCCATGCCCGTGGATGGTCCTGATGAGTTCGCCGTGCACCTGGCCGATCCATCCGAGACAGAAAAAAGTGGCCTTAACACCAAAACGTTCCAGAAGATCCAGGAGCAGTGAGGTGTTGCCTTCCACCTGGGATGGGTAGTGGGGCCATGCGTCGGGCCGGATGAGGTCGGACAGGACGTGGATCTGGAAATATTCTTCGAGATCGATGGTCAGGGCATTCTGCATTCTAGTGACTATACGCTGTTTTCCTGTACGTACGCAAGAAGACAGTCTCTTGCTGGTCTGTGCCTGTCGACTTGTTTGGTATGGCTGCACAGCCTGCAAGGCACCGCTGTTTACAAAATAGAGCAGTATGAACTGATTTCAAGAGATGTTCCTGGTGATCCTTCGGTTGTTCACATCCAGATCCAGGCGAAACTCCCGGTTTGTGATTGATCACGGATCTGAAATGGATTATAGAAAAACCAGTATCCATATATCAGAGGACTACAGTTCCATCGCACTGTTTCTCAAGCAGAAACACATCGTACGTTTACCGGCGGTGGTTTTTTCAGTGGACATCATGCACGGGAAAGAACATGGCGCAGTAGCAGGACCTCTTGTCCTCATGTCGGATACAGTCTGTGTTCACAAGAGAGTTTGGTAGACGACAGGAGGAGATACACAGGATTCATCAGACGACTCGTCGAAACAGGTACGAAGATACCTTGTACGTTGAAAAAAGCATCCAAGTCTGGAGATTGTTCGTTCTCGGCAGGAAGCAACCAGCATCTACGATACTACAAGGAGGCAGTCATGGGATATTCTGAAAAAAACGTCGCGGGAATTTTTCATAACAGAGCAGATCAGTATCAGTATGAGCCCTTCTTGAGGTTCAAAAAACAGGGCACGTATACCCCCATCAGCTGGAAAGAAATGCAGAACATGGTGATCAAAACCGGGTTGGGGCTCATGTCCCTGGGTGTCAAACAGAACGATCTGGTATCGATCTTTTCCGAGAACTGCTGGCAGTGGGTCGTGGCAGATCTTGCCGTCCTGTCCATCGGCGCTTCAGATGTCCCCATCTATGCAACGAATTCAGGTTCTGAGGCAGCATACATCATCAACGACTCCACCGCAAACGTTGTCTTTGTTTCCGACGCAGACCACCTTGAACGACTCCTGAGCGTCAGAAAACAGATGAACAATCTCCAGCACATCATCAGCTTCGATCCCGTAACCACAGAGGATCCGACGATTATCCACATCGATCGACTCATGCAGATCGGAGAAGAATTCAAGGACAAAACCCTCTTCGAAACGAGGCTTCAGCAGATCAAAGAAGATGATCTTGCAACGCTCATCTACACCTCGGGGACAACCGGTCAGCCCAAAGGGGTGATGCTCACCCATGCAAACTTTGTTGCAAACGTCATGCAGTGCTATGCTTCACATCCCATCATCGATCACAGGGACACGTCCCTTGCCCTGCTGCCATGGAGCCATTCTCTTGGCAGAACGGTGTCTCTCTACCTCATGATACACATCGGTGCAGTCATCAATCTTGCCGAGAATTTCTCCACGGTCCTGCAGAACATGCAGGAAGTTCGGCCAACCCTGGTCGTGAGTGTCCCGAGGCTCTTCGAGAAAATCCACGCCGGTGTTCTCTCTCAAGTCCAGAAGGCCCCGGCAATGAAGAAACGGCTGTTCGATTGGGCAATGAGTGTTGCAGACAGGGCCGTTGATTACCGTGTCCAGAACAGGAATCTCCCCGCCGTCCTCAAGATCCAGTACGACCTCGCGGAGATGCTCGTGTACTCAAAACTGAGGGGAGCCCTCGGCATGGACAGGATCAGAATATTCATCAGCGGAGGCGGTGCAATTGCCGTGGAGATCGATCGTTTCTTCAACTCCATAGGGGTACCGGTTCACAACGGCTACGGTCTCACCGAAACCAGTCCGGTTACCAATGTGAACAAATTCGATGCGTTCGAATTCGGGTCAGTTGGCCCTGCACTTCCCGACACGCAGATTGCCATTGCACAGGATGGGGAGATTCTCATCAAGGGACCCCAGGTCATGAAGGGCTATTTCAATAAACCTCAGGAGACGGCATCGAGTTTTACCGATGACGGTTGGTTCATGACCGGGGACATCGGCAGAATCGATGAGCAGGGGTGTTTGTTCATCACTGATCGGAAGAAAGATATCATTGTCACGTCGGGGGGGAAGAACATCTCACCGCAGAACATCGAGAACACCCTGGTTTCGGATCTCCTTATAGAGCAGGCCGTGATCATCGGGGAGGGAAAGAAATTCCTCAGCTCACTGATTGTCCCGAACTTCGCCGAACTGAAGAACTACGCCAAAGAACAGGGTCTCTCCTTTGATACTCACGAGGATCTTATCAAGAAACCCGAAATCGTGAGGCTGTATGAGGAGAAAATCACGCTCCTCATGAAGGAATACGCACGGGTGGAACAGATTCGAAAATTCACCCTGTTGCCCAGAGAATTCAGTATCGAGAATGGCGAACTTACTCCCACCCTCAAGCTCAAACGAAAGGTCATCAATGAACTCTATAAAGAGAACATTGCAGCCATGTACACCGAATAGCGTACACCGGGCAGGGGGCTCTCTCCCCCTGCCCGAATAAATTTCTTTCCACATCACTTTTTACTTGCATTCCCGGGTTATTGTCCTATATATAGTACTTTGTTTGCCGATTACCACCATATATAGTACATTGGGAGGGTGTTATGTTTTCTAAGATAATCAAGCGGGATGGAAGGTATGCCACGTTCGATGCCTCAAAGATAACCTTAGCAATAGCCAAGGCCGGCAAGGCCACCGTCGAGTTCGATGAACTCGTCGCTCACAGGCTCACGCTCAAGGTCCTTGCGATTGCAGGGCAAGCAATAACGGATATTCCCACCGTTGAGGAGATCCAGGATATCGTCGAGGAAATCCTCCTTTCTTCACCCTACCGGAAAACAGCCAAGGCGTATATCATCTACCGCGATCAGCATGCAAAAATCCGGGAAATCAAAGCTGGGATCGGAGTGGACCTCATCGATCAGTACCTGGGAAAACTTGACTGGCAGGTAAATGAGAACAGCAACATGGCCTTCTCTCTCCAGGGGCTGAACAACTATCTCTCTTCAGAAATCAGCAAAATCTACTGGCTCAACAAGATCTATCCGCCGGAAGTACGGGATTCCCATTCGGAAGGGGACTTCCATATCCACGATTTGAACATTATTTCTGTCTACTGCGTGGGGTGGGATCTCTATGACCTCCTGGTCCAGGGATTCAAGGGGGCAGCAGGGAAGGTGGAGAGCCGTCCGGCACGTCACTTTCGAACAGCCCTTGGCCAGATCGTGAATTTTTTCTACACCCTCCAGGGAGAGGCAGCGGGGGCCCAGGCCTTCTCGAATTTTGACACCCTGCTCGCACCGTTCATCAGGTATGACAATCTGGATTACACCCAGGTGAAACAGGCTCTCCAGGAATTCATCTTCAACATCAATGTTCCCACCCGGGTTGGTTTTCAGACCCCGTTCACCAATGTAACCCTGGACCTCGAGGTGCCTTCCTATCTGGCAAATCAGCCCGTGATCATCGGTGGAAAGCCGCAGAACACAACCTACGGGGAATTCCAGGAAGAAATGGAGATCTTCAACAAGGCCTTTGTCGAGGTGATGGCGGCCGGGGACGCGAAGGGTCGCGTATTCACGTTTCCGATCCCGACGTACAACATCACGAAGGACTTCAACTGGGACAACGAACATCTGACACACCTGTGGGAAATGACCGCCAAGTATGGGGTCCCGTATTTTTCCAACTTCATCAATTCGGACATGGACCCGGAAGATGCACGGAGCATGTGCTGCAGGCTCAGGATTGACAATCGCGAACTCACACTCAGAGGAGGAGGGCTCTTCGGATCGAATCCTCTGACTGGGTCCATCGGAGTCGTCACGATCAATCTCCCGAGAATCGGCTATTTGAGCAAGGACAGAAAGGAGTTTCTCTCCCGGCTGGAAAAGCTCATCGATATCGCATCCAACAGTCTCGAGATAAAACGCAAAGTTCTGGAGAGCTTTACCGACAACAACCTCTACCCCTACACCAAACACTACCTTTCCGGGATCAAGCAACGGTTCGGTGAATACTGGAAGAACCACTTTTCCACCATCGGTATTCTGGGGATGAACGAGGCGTGCATGAACCTCATCGGTACCGATATCGCGAATGAACGCGGGAGAGAATTTGCCCTCATGGTGAGCGATTTCATCAGGGGAAAGCTCCTCGAGCTCCAGGAGAAGACCGGAAACAACTATAACTTTGAAGCGACGCCTGCCGAGGGAACCTCCTACAGAATGGCACGGATCGACAAGAACAGGTATCCGGACATCGTGTGCGCCAACGAGGCATCCTACCGTGAAGGTCACGAACCCTACTACACGAATTCAACTCAGCTGCCAGTCAATTACACCGATGATATTTTCGAGGCGCTGGATCTCCAGGATGAGATCCAGGCAAAATACACCGGCGGTACGGTCTTCCACATCTTTGCGGGGGAGCGTGTGGATGACCCTGAAGTGATCAAGACCTTGGTGAGAAAGATCTGCCTCTCCTACAAGATGCCGTACTTCACCTTCAGCCCGACCTTCAGCGTCTGTCCAAGCCATGGGTATCTCTCCGGAAACAAGGATTCCTGCCCGACATGCGGTGAAGCCACGGAGGTCTACTCCCGGGTGGTGGGGTACCTCAGGCCGATAGCCCAGTGGAACAACGGTAAACAGGAGGAGTTTATCAACAGGAAGTCTTTCAAAATGGCATCCGAGGAAACGAAACAGGAAACCCTCTCCAGTCAGCTCTTTCCCCCTGATCGCACGGCAGAGTGTTCCAGTGAAGGGTCCTTCCACGAAAAACCCGAACACAAAGAGCAGTCGGCCAGATCGGTATAGGGGGAGAATGACACAGGGGCAGGGCGTGCTGCGGTACAGGTGTTCAGAAAACGCACCTGGAGTGTGCTCGCACGTTAGTCCTTCCTCAGCGCGCGATCGAGCACTTCGCGCAACTCCTCCAGCTTGAAAGGCTTCCGTACGACTCCGCTGAACCCATATGCGGAACAATCGGTCATGACTGGATCGTTTGAATATCCGCTGGAGACGAGTGCTGTTATGCCCGGATCTATTCCCATAAGCTCCTTGATGGCTTCTTTCCCACCCATACCGCCAGGGATGCTGAGGTCCATAATGATCGCGTCGTACGGAGATCCAGCCTGTTGTGCCTCTGCATACATCTCTATGGCTTCGGTTCCGTCTGAAGCGAGATCAACGTCATAATTCAGAAAATCGAGCATGCTGCTAACCACATCCCTGATGATTTCTTCGTCGTCCATAACAAGTATACGACCTATCGCCATTGTGACAGCTCCTCCTGCGTTCGATATGATGTCCTTCAAAGGCTCCTTCGTCTCCTGGGAGGGAAATCTTGAATGTATGGAGGAGATTATCCCGTGACAGACGTTGTGACCCGTTCCCTGTATGTCCATGTCAACGGCACGTTGCCCGGGGACGTGGCAGAGATGAGACTTCCGTTGCTGAGTTCACGATCCGGGATTCTCCATCATGGGGTAAGAGGATGAACTATTTGACAACAGATTCAGAATTGTTCATTCTTCACTCCATGAGTTTCGTGATCAAGCTGGCATGGGGACAGGAGAGATGAAGATTGCCCATGTTCAAAAAACCTCCTTCATCGATTATCCCGGTAAGATCAGTGCCGTCATCTTCACCCGGGGATGCAATTTCAGATGTCCCTACTGTCACAATCCTGAACTGGTGGACCCGGCTCGATTTACCCCGCTTATTGTGAAGGAGGAAGTGCTCTCTTTCCTGGAGAAACGCAGAGGAAAACTCGACGGTGTTGTCATCACAGGGGGTGAGCCTCTGCTTCAGGACGGTCTGCTGGAATTTTTACGGCGCATAAAATCAAAAGGATTTCAGGTGAAGCTCGACACAAACGGTTCTCGACCGCGACAGCTCCGTGAGGCAATTAGGTTGTCTCTGGTCGATTTTATTGCCATGGACATCAAGGCTCCCCTTGAACGCTATTACCAGATTGCAGGGTCCCTTGTGAACGTGAGCGAAATAAGATCCAGCATCGAACTCATCATGGGCTCTTCTCTGCCCCATGAATTCAGGACAACCATTGCGAGATCTCTCCTGTCACCGGACGACATCGTGCAGATTGCAAAGATGATACGGGGCGCCTCACAGTACGTGCTGCAGAAATTTGTGCCGTCAAAACATGTGGATCCATCCTTTCTGTCTGAAAAATCCTTCACTCAGGAGGAGATCGAACTCATCCTCGATCAGATCAGACCCATGGTGGATCGCTGCAGTGCCCGGTGATAGGTTCAGGAGAAGGATCACTGGTGCCTGCGTTTTCTTTTCTGCTGCGGGTAGCCGGTGTGGGGAACACCGGGTTTCACGTAATACGTTTAAGCGTCTCCCTGCTTGTACAAACCGTCAGTTCTGGAGCAGCGTGTGAACTTTTTCAAGCAGCTCTCCGGGAAGAAACGGTTTCTGCAGAAACACAACGTCTCCGATTTCAGAACGTTTGATCGTTTCTTCCCCGTACCCTGACATGAACATCACCTTGACATGGGGCCAGAGTGAAAGCATCTTTTTCGAGAGCATCTTCCCGTCTATTCTCCGCATGACCATGTCCGTGATCAGGAGATCGATTCTTCCATCGTGTTGTCTCGCCAACTGAAGAGCATCCCCTCCATTACAGGCTGTCAGGGTTATGTGCCCTTCCTGTCTGAGGATTTCACTGACCAGCTCGCGAACCGTATCGTCGTCTTCCACTACAAGGATGGTCTTGGCCTCCGGCAACAATTCCCGGACCACGTTCTCCGTAGTTGTTTTCACAGTGACCTGCTTTTCTGGTGCCGTGGCAAGGGGAAGGAACATCCTGAAGCATGAACCCGTTTCAGGAGTTCTCTCTACTATGAGGGTACCACCGCAGGATTTGATGATGTTTCTCACTGTCCACAACCCCAGGGTCTTCCCAGAACGGTTCTCAGAGAGGAAGGGATCAAAGACCTGCTCGATCATCTCTTCCGACATGCCTTTACCTGTATGCTTGAGGGAAACGAGGACATACGTGCCAGGTGATACTGAGGAATACTGCTGAGAGTTCGAAGGACCGATGGTGATCAGTTCGGATGTGATGGTAACTTCTCCCTGATCCATGGATTCTTTTGCGTGCATGGCGAGATTGATGAGGATGCTGTCGAAGCTTTGTAAATCAATGTTCACCAAGCTCTCCTCGGGGCATAGGGAGATGGTTAGCCGGTTGGGTTCACCGATGAGGTGCATGAGAATGGGTTCCTGGTTCATCAGTTCAGCATTGATATCCAACTCCGTGGTTTCTTTTCTGAATTTTTTGCTGAAATCAAGGAGTTTCTGGGTGAGACGAGAAGCCTGGTTCCCGGCCTGGTGAATCTGGTTTATCTTGGAAAACAGGGGAGTGTTCTCATCCATGGATACCTTGATGATCTCGGAGTATCCGTTGATTACCGTAAGCAAGTTATTGAAGTCATGGGCAAACCCTCCGGCAAGCTGACCGATGGTATCGATCGTCGCGTTCTGCAAGAGATGCTGCTCCTGAATCTTCTGGTCGATCATGTCCATGGCCTGGTACTGGAAAGACACAACAGCATCGTCCACGATGATGGGTCTTCCGCTGACGAGCAGGTACTTGATTTTTCCGTCCCCCGTGATCATACGGATATCATAGGAGACCTCCCGCTTTTCCAGCATGCTCTTTTTCCACAACGACACGACCTTGCCCCGGTCGTCTTTATGGACAAACTCCAGGATGTTCCTCCCCTTGAGCGTTTCAGGGGTGTACTGGTCGCCGAAGAACAGCTCGATGGCCTTGTTGTTGATCAGGGTGATGAACCCGTGTGCATCAGTGACTGCGGACATGGCGGATGCATTCTCGAACAGTTCCTGAAAAAAAACCTTTTCTCTTTCTGTTGTGCCGTGAGTGCTCACCGGGGTGGAGATATCAATTTGCAGGCAGCAGACAGCACGAACAGACCCACCGTGTATGATGGGAAAGCGTGAAGCGAGGAAATGGTTCTTCTCAGAATCATCATGAAGGGTGTTTTCATGGAAAGCCTGCGTGCCTTGTTCTTCACGAACGACCACGGCGTCACTTTCTTCCCGCTGCACGGAATGTTCATCACGGAACAACTCGGTGTCACGACGCCGAAGTATTGCTTCAAGCGATTCAGCCCCGATTGAGTCAAGATGCCGCTGGTTTGCCCACAGGTAGCGAAGATCTCTGTCTTTCACGTAGATGATCGCGCCCGGACAATCGAAGATTTCCCTCACTCCTTTTTCACTCTCAGTACAGGGTACATCGATAAGATGCTTCCGGGTCATGTCTGTGCCTTCTTTCGCCAAGCCCAATACAGCAGGTGCGGCTCAGATACTGCCAGTTGTATCGGCATCGCTTCTCCCGAATATGAGCTTGGTGCACAGCGTTGAGAAAGACATCGAGATTCCATCCTGTATGTCACCATCTAGGAGAGAGCATCCTCCAGCACTTCGGAGAGCTCTTTCATGTTGAACGGTTTGTTGAGCTTTGCGATAATGAGCGGGTTGGCAAGGATGTCTCCCTGTTCATGTTCGAAGGAATACCCCGACGAAATGATCACTTTTGTAGTGATGTTCTGCTTCTGCATTTCCTGTAGGGTGTGATACCCGTCGAGATCGGGCATGATCATGTCCAGAATAACCAGGTCAAACCTCTTTGAATCTTTCGAGAGGACTTCGATGCACTCTCTGCCGTTTGAGACGGTTTCAACGGAATGCCCCAGGAGGTTGAGCATCTCTTTTCCGATCTCCCTGAGCATGTCTTCATCATCCACGATCAGGATACGAGCAGATTGTTTCGAAAGGGAATGTTTGATCCGATCATCGGGAGAAAGCGAGGCATGTTTCTGCCCTGAGACAGGAATGAGCACGCTGAAGATCGTCCCCCTGCCTTCCTCGGACTGTACGTGAATGCTTCCCCCAGCGTTTTTCACGATATTGTAGGCTATGGAGAGCCCGAGACCCGTTCCTTTGACCGTTCCCTTTTGCTTGGTGGTAAAGAACGGATTGAATACCTTCGAGAGAATCTCATCATTCATACCGCAGCCATTGTCTCGAATATCTATCTTGACATACTTGCCCAGAGAACCGAGGAGGTACTGTCGTTTGGAATTTTTGTCCGCGACAAAGGAACTGATGTCGATGGATATAGTTCCGTCCTGCTTGTTGCCGATGGCATCTTTTGCATTAACCACGAGGTTCAGGAACACCTGGGTAAGGTGAGTCCGATCCAGAAACACGATGTGCTCTCTGCTGTCTCCGGTAATTTCCATCCTGATATGCTTGGGGAAGGATTTGGACGTCATATCCAAGACATCATGGAGCACCTCTTTTATGGGTATGTGCGAAGGTCTGCCTTCGTGCCTCTTGGTGAAAACGAGCATCTGCTGGATGAGATCCCGGGCCCTGTCAGTGATATTTTCGAGGGTTTGGATATAGTGCTGCTGTTTCGTTGCATCCTTGGTGTATTTCAGCATGGAGATATTACCGGAAAGACCGGTGAGAATGTTGTTGAAATCATGGGCAACTCCTCCTGCAAGTTCCCCGATGGTCTCCATCTTCTGGGCATGGATAAGTTGAAGTTCCATGTTTTTCTTTTCCGTGATATCGACGGCGGTGAAGACCACCCCACCGTGTGCGGGATTCATGAGTGGATAGATGCTGATATCAAAGAACCGGGGCGATTTCTGCGAGAGGGTCTGTTCATGGAGGAACTGTGGGGATCGCTCAGTCTGAACATCCTGAATCAGTTTCTCAAGGGAGGCCATCTGGGGACTGAGTCCGGATATCTCCTGGCCGATGATCGACGAAACCGGGACCTGAAAAATACGCTCTGTTATTGGATTGGCCATGACGACCTTTCCCGATCTGTCCAGACAGATGACCAGATTGGGACTTGACTCAAAGACGCTCGAAAGATAATTCTTGAGGTCTTCAATGGTCTGCTGTGCGAGTATCAGTTCTGAGATCTCCTGGGCATTGTACTGCACCTCGACGATTTTTCTCTTCTTTTTAATAGCACTGCCGCTGGCAAGGAGATAAAATTCTTTTCCCTGGCGTGATACTGCCTTTATTTCAAACCGTGGGGTCTGTCCTTCGAGAATTCTCTTCCAGAAATCGATATAGGTCGAACGATCATCAGGGTGGGCGATCATAAGGATACTCTGACCGACGAGTTCTCTCCTTGAGTATCCTGAAATTTCTTCGACTTTTTTATTGAGTCGTTTTATGTAACCGTACGCGTCTGTGGTGATAATGAGTTCGTTTGCATTTTCGAACAGGGATTCAAACTGCTCCCTGTTTTCCCTGAGCTGTTCTTCGAGGCGCTTGCGTTTTGTGATGTCCGAGATCAGTCCACAGAAGCCGACGAGGTTTCCAGAGGAATCCTTGAGAATGCTCACGGAATTATCGATCACCCTGCGGGAGTTGTCCTTGAGAATGATCTCGTATTCAATTCTCTGGGGTATGCCGGTGACAAAGGCCTTGTTGAATGTTGTATAGAGACGCCGGGCCGTTGCCCTGGTGGTATATTCCGTGAATTTTGTCTTCAGCATTTCTTCGCTGGAACGGCAGGCTATCTTACAGGTAATGCTGTTCACATAGGTAACGTTTCCGGAGAGATCCGTTTCGTAATATCCCTCCTTCATGTCCTCAAAAATCTGCCTGTCTCTGGGAATATTCATGAAATTACACCCTGCTGCAGTGATCTATCGGAGGTACGAACAAAAAACTTGATGTATCAAAGAAGGACCCCCTGTGTTATGAACTTCTCATGCAAACCGAATCCTTGGAACGAGTGCCTATGAATATTCATGAGCGAATCGAGACCATCATCAGCCACATGCAGCACGTGTTTCTGGGACAGGAACACGTGGTCACGTCCATCCTCTGCGCATTTTTTGCCCGGGGACACGTCCTCCTGGAAGGGGTTCCCGGTGTGGGAAAGACCCTCATTGCCTTGGCCCTTGCAAAACTGCTGAACCTGAGTTTCAAGCGGATACAGTTCACCAATGATCTTCTTCCCTCTGATGTTACGGGCTTCCATACCTTCAGGAGCCCGGTGGACTCCATGGACTTGATTAAAGGTCCGCTCTTTGCAAGCATTGTTCTCGCAGACGAAATCAACAGAACCTCTCCCAAGACGCAATCCGCTCTTCTCGAGGCCATGGAGGAATCCCAGGTCACCATCGACGGGATGACCTATGTTCTGCCGGAGCCCTTCATGGTCATTGCAACGCAGAACCCCATTGAGGTGACCGGCACCTTTCCCCTGCCTGAAAGCCAGCTTGACAGGTTTCTCATAAAAACGATCGTTGGATATCCACCGGTTGAGAAAGAAGCCGAAATTCTCAGGAAAGACATCGATCACTCCGACGCCCTTGGCCTGGAGCCGGTCACAGATCGCCATGAGATTCTCCAGCTTCTCGCAAGGGTCAATACGATCATCGTCCATCCAGACATCCTCGGCTACATTGGCGCCATTGTCCGGACATCCAGGGCACATCGAGAGATCGAACTCGGGATATCTCCCCGGGGAGGACTCGCCCTGAAAAGAGCATCCCAGGCATATGCCTTTATCCACGGGAGGGCTTTTGTTACTCCTGGTGATGTGCAAAGTGTCTGCCCGTGGGTGCTTGCTCACAGGATCATCGTGAAACAGGGAAACGCAGAACGCGTCATCGAGGAGATCCTGAATGAAGTGGAACTTCCTCTATGAGTACCTGAAGCCTCCCCGGGGATTTCATCTCACAAAATCGGGCACGCTCTTCTTTGTGTTTTTGCTCGGAATCATTGTTTCAGCCATGATCACCGGGAACAATCTCCTGTTTCTGATCCTTGCCTGCATGCTGTCATTCATGATTGTCTCCGGTATCCAGTCCGAGATGAATCTTCGGCACCTCGAGATGGAGCGCAGGCTGCCCGCCGAGATCTATGCACGGAATCCCGCACGCATCGGATATGCCATCAGAAACAGGCACAACACCTCATTGCGGCTCGTCATCTCCGACTTCAGAAAACTCAAGGTCCCTCGGCTCACACGGGGGTCCGTCGAGGTGGTGGAAACAGATGTCGTCTTTCAACGTCGGGGTGCAGTGACTCTGGGAAGCGTGGTAGTCAGCACCACATTCCCCTACGGCCTGTTTGAAAAATCCATCACCTTTGATCTCACAGAGGAGATCGTGGTCTTTCCGGAACCCATTGAATGGAGCGTTCCCTCCAGATCAGGTAAGGTGGAGCGTGGATCAGGCAGGGCCACGGACAGCATTTCCCACGTGAGACCCTATCATCGGGGAGATGCCCTCTCGTCCATTGTCTGGAAAAAACAGCATCACGGCCTTATCTCCCGGGTTACCGAGGGGGGAGGAGAGAGAGAAAATCTCGTCGTGGTTCTTCCGGGTTCCGACAGGGAGCTCAAGATCGGCAGGGCAACCTACCTCGTCCGGGAGCTTGCTGCAACGGGACAACGGTTTGGACTGATGGTGAATTCCTACTTCAGCGGCTTGGCAACGGGGAGAACACACAAGATCGATATCCTGAAGCAGCTCGCACACCTCGAAACGCTCAACCAGCCAGACCCACGGATAGTTCAGGAACATGGGAACGACTGTACCTACCTCTGATAGTTCACTCCATGTCATGCTGCTGTCACTGTCCGGCGTTCTGTGTCTGTATCTGGCGGAGCTCCTGAGCCTGCCTGCATGTATCGTACTCGTGCTGGTCCACGTGATCATAGGCAAATGGTTCTATACCTCGACCGTGTTTCCCAAGGCACTGTTTCCCATCCTGATCGTTGCCGTATCTTCCCTCGAGGTTGGTCGAATCATCTTTCAGGGCAGAGAAGGGATTGTTCCGGCACTGAGGGACATGATCGTGATTCTCGCCCTTACCAGACTGATCATGCCCAAATCGGGCAGAGAGATTGCTCAGCTCGTGGGCATCACCTTTTCCCAGTGCATCCTTGCAACGATCTTTACCACGAGCCCCTTGTTTCTCATAGGGCTTTTGCTTCAGGCTTTTTTCATCCCCATCGTTCTTGACCAGCTCGATGAGCGTTCGTTCATGGGACCCGGTGAAACGACCCGATCACGTCCAGGTCGCTGGATCATGGTATGGTCTTCAATCATTGTCATGAGCTGTATTCTCTTCTACCTCATTCCCCGTCCATCTTCGGCACTCATGCGGGGAGCGCTCGTCCACAGGAGCACCATCGGGTTTTCAGAGGAGATGAACCTCGCACGATCGACCCAGCTCGAAGAGGACTCCCGCATCGTGATGCGGCTTGTCTGGAATTCGGGAAAGATTCCCGAGGTCGTCTACCTCGCGGGGGCCCGGCTCGAAGAACTCACGGCCGATGGTTTCGTGAAGCACGGGGAGACCCTCGCCACGGAGTCAGTGAACGTCAGTCAGGACAGACTCTCCACGGATCACCTCACGATATACCCAACGGGGATCGAGACGAAAAACGTTTTTTTCCCCTATTACCTCGTGTCGGTATCACCCGGAGCGACCATCTCTCAGGGATCGAATGTGTACTGGATGAAAGATCCACCACCGATGTACGATATCTGGGTAACGAGAAACAGCAGCGACCAGGGAACGCTCATCACGTCTGTACCCGACGAACTTCTGGAGGTTGCCGGCCTGGGAGCCACCATCGCCGGACAGGGGACAACAAGGGAGAAAGCATCCAGGATTGCCGAGTACCTGAAGAAACACCACGAGTATACGCTGGATGGGCTGACCATGCCGGTGGAAGTCTCCCCCATTTCCTGGTTTGTGTTCAATGGTAAGAAGGGAAGCTGCGAACATTTTGCCTCTGCCCTCGCAACGATGCTCCGTGGCTGCGGGATACCAACACGGGTGGTTACAGGATTTCTGGTCAACGAATTCAATCCGAGCGGAAACTATTTCATTATCAGGGCGAGAACTGCACACGCGTGGGTGGAATTCTGGGACAAAAAGTGGTTTCTGCTCGATGCCACGCCGTTTGCTCTTTCAGGGGCCGTCAGGCGCGTGAGCCTGATCGACTCCCTTCGGTTTACCTGGATCAGGTGGGTCATTCACTACTCTCTTGAAGATCAGATCACCATTGCCGGATACCTCGCGAGATCCCCGTGGAGTGTCCGAGAACGTCTCGAGCTTGTACCCTCTGCAGCCCTTGCAGGGATACTCCTGATTCCCGTTGTTGTGTTCGCTTCCAAGATGTGGAGGAGGAAACGACTCGGTCCCTACGCAAAAGTGCTGCAGGCCCTCGAAAAAAAAGGGGTAAGGCTCGATATCTCACAGTCCCATGAAATCCATGTGCAGGAACTGCTTCGACGGAATCCCTCTCTTGGGTCGCTCTTCAGGAACTACCTTCAGACCTACCTCCCCTGGAGATTCGGGAACCAGGACGTGGACATCTTCTCGATAACCGAGAATCTCATCGAACGAATACGCGAGAGTTCAGATACCTGAGCGAAATTTTCCTGAAATCGACAGGGTCACGGGGCAATGACGATTTCTACACGCCTGTTCATGGCCCTGCCTTCTTCAGACGAGGAATCCGCGATGGGCTTGGTGTCAGCGTACGAGGTGGCGGAAAGATTTTCCCTGCTGATGCCGAGTTCATCGAAGACCAGGAGTACGGACATCGCACGTGCCTGGGCAAGGTGCCAGTTCGTCGGGTAGGCCCTGCTTGTTCCCTGGGATAACGAGGTGCTGTCCGTGTGACCACCGATCTCAACAGACACCGGCTTCATCTGTCGCAGGCCCTGACCGATCTTCTTGACGATCTGGGTGCCTTTGGGTGTCAGCCACGCACTCGATGCGTTGGGAAACAGGACCCTCTGGGGCAGGACAACCTTGATTCTATCTTCGCTCTTTATGATATAGAGCTCGTCTTCGAGGCGTTCTCTGTCGAGGAACGTGAGCAGGTATTCATATCCCTTGTTGAGCCTCCACTGGGTTTCGCTGCGCTCCTTGATGATGGTTTTGAACCGGGAGATCTGCATCAGGAGTGCCCGGTTTTCCTCCATGCACTGGATGTTTTTATCGAGGAGTTCCTGCCTGGTGGCCTGACCGCCTGAAAGATTCTGACGGAGAACATCGATCTGTTTCTCAAGCTCGTTGATCCGTGCGTTCTGGGTCGCTTGTTTCATGAGAAGATCCTCATTGACCTTGTTGCAGGAGCTGAGTTCATCGACCAGCGCGGCGAACTCCTTTTCGGTGTAGGTATGGGCACACCCGTACAGGAGTGCCACAAGGAGAGCCAGGATGGTGCATCGTACAATTTTTCCCATGGTATTACCGCAGGATACAAAGTTCTCCAAGATGTGTCAATGCCCTGTGCATGCATGGTGTTGTCGCGACAGTGGACAATGGAACCCTTCCAAAGGTATACTCTCTTCTCGTCATGCGCATATCTCGCTACATTGGTGGGTCACTCATCGAGGTCTTCCTGGCTTCGTGCGCAGTGCTCTACGCCGTAATGGTCATCGTGGAGTGGGTACGGATCGGAGCGTTCATCTCCTTTCGGGAACTCGATATTCTCCTGCTCGCCATGGTTCCCATGTCCATATTCGTGCTGCCCATGGCGCTCATTTTCAGCGTGCTCATCGTCCTCGAGAGACTATCGTCGGATTCTGAGATTATCGCCATGAAGGCCTGTGGTGTGAGCATGCGAACCATCGCATCCCCAATACTTGTGCTGAGCCTGGCATGCATGATCATCAATCTCATCATGTCCACCTTTGCCGGCCCGGTTTCCATGCAACGGATTCAGGACCGACTCCTGGAGGCCGCACCCAAGAAGATGTACGCCTTCCTCACCGAGAGAAAGTTCGACAATACCTTCAAGGATCTCGTCTTCTACGTGGAATCAGTCGACCATGCCGAACGGGTGCTCAACACGGTGTTTCTCGAAACAACAGGCACGGAGAAGACTATCATCACCGCCGAGAAAGGATTTCTGGATCTCGGCCAATCGGGTATCATGATGCGACTGATCAACGGAAGCATGTACATGGAAAAAGGGGCATCCCGACGCTGGCTCACCTTTGATGAGTATGTGTTTTCTCTGGAGGCCAACCTCGCACGGGAGCTCAGGATCAGGACCTATGATACCGCAACCCAGCCCCAGCTGCGGATAATGATTTCAGAAGATCCTCGTCCGAGAATGATCAAAGAGTATCACAACCGGTTCGCTTTTCCCGTCTTGAACATCATTCTCGCCCTCATCGGTATTACCTTTGGGATTCAGAAACCCAGAACGCAGAAATTTACGGGATTTATTGCCGGACTGGGAACCATCATGGGGTACTATCTCGTGTTTGTTTTCGCTGACCGACTCGTCAAAGGTGGCGTTCTCGATCCGGTGCTCGGCGCATGGCTTCCCAACATGGCCTTTGGCATTGTGTTGCTCCTTGTCGTGGTGTGGCGCCGATCACCCTTGGGAAAAGCGAGGATCTGATCAATGCCGATCCTGTTTGCCTATGTGTTCAGAAAAGCGGCCTTCATGTGCAGCGCATCACTGATAGGCCTCGTGGTGCTCATTGTCCTGTCCTTCATGTTCGGAAACCTCTCCATGTTCGCCCAGTACGACACCGATCTTGTGACAGCGTTGACCTATCTCATGTTCTCTGTACCCCAGATGATGTACTGGGTGTTTCCCTTCTCTGTCTGCCTGGGTATCATCGCTGCCCAGGCATCGTTCTCACGACACGCAGAATCCATAGCCATGCAGGCGTGTTCCGTATCCACGATGAGAATGTTTTTACCCTACATAGCCGTCGGCCTCCTGTCAGCCGTCTTCATGAGCCTGCTGTCTTTCGCTGTGTATCCTCTCTCCCAGCGCAACGCAGACAGAATTGAAAACATCTATATCAAGAAGAAAGACATTCAAGGTTCATTTACGGTGAGCGGGGGAAGGTTCAAGGTGGAGAATGACATCTACTTCGTCGAGCATCTGGATATCGAGAAGGGACTGATGCAGAAAGTTTCCTGTTATCGTCTGAAATGGGGAACGCTCAGTGCCGTCTTCACTGCGGAACGTGCCACATGGAATGGTCATTCCTGGATTCCTGAAGACATGGTGGTGATCACCCTCGACCACAGCGGTATTCACCTCGAAGAAGGATCTGATATTTTTCCCCTTTCCCGTGGGCCTGAAGAGCTGGTAATGGCTCAGCCACGCCCGGAGGTGCTCACGCTCACCGAGCTTTCGCGCTACCGCACCCGTCTCGCCGGGGAAGGTATCGTCGCCAAAAGCCTCGACACGATCTATCACAGCAGGATAAGCTTTTCCTTCGCCCCTTTGATCATGACTGTTCTCGTGCTTCCTTTTGGCAAGCGATTCCCCCGATCCGGAGGAATCGCGCGGGGAATAGCCCTCGGTCTTGTCCTCGGTCTTGCCTACTGGGCCTCACAGTCCGCCATGACTTCTCTGGGAGCGTCCGGCATGCTCGCCCCTGTTACGGCATCGTGGATTACGAATATACTGGCACTACTGTCTGCAGGCATACTACTCTTCATAAAAAGGGGAGCCTATGGCTGATGTAGTAATTATTGGCGCCGGTCCTGCCGGAATCTTTTCAGCAATGGAACTGACCCGTCGGTGTCCCGAGCTCGACATCGTGATGATCGAACAGGGGAAAGACATTCACGAACGATCGAGAACGGGCAGGGAAATGCTTGTCGGGTGGGGTGGTGCCGGAGCATACAGCGATGGGAAACTCACCATATCAACAGATGTTGGAGGTCAGCTCGCAAGCCTGCTCCCGGAAGAAGATCTCCTGAACCTTCTCAACCATGTCGATGCTCTGTATTCTCTGCCGACTGCGTCAGGGGATGTGTTTTCCGTCGACAGTGACGATGCCGAGGCAATTTCTGCCAGAGCTCGTCTTGCCGGTCTCGTGTACATACCTACCAAGGTACACCATATCGGCACGGACAACCTCTCCGTTGTTCTCAAGAAATTTCGCACGGACCTGGAGGGGAACATCAGGTTCCTATTCAATACCAGGGCAGAACGAATTATCACGAGTCAAGGCAGGGTAGTGGGTGTCAAGACAGACAGCGGGCAGACGATAGAAGCCAGCTTCGTGGTGGCAGCGCCCGGCAGAGTTGGTTCGTCTTGGATGTCTGGCCAGGCACGGGACCTTGGTCTCGAGACCCACCCCAATCCTGTGGACGTGGGAGTCAGGGTGGAGCTGCCGGCAGTCATCATGGAGGATCTCACCAGCAAGGCCTATGAAACAAAATTCATTTATTTTTCCAAAACCTTTGATGACAGGGTTCGGACCTTTTGCATGAATCCCTATGGTGAAGTCGTTCTCGAAACCGTCGGGGACATCATTACCGTGAACGGACACTCATGGGCGCACAAACGCACAGAGAACACGAACTTTGCCCTGCTCGTGAGCGCCGATTTCACTGAACCATTCGATGACCCTATCGGATACGGGGAATACGTCGCAACGCTTGCAAACATGATCGGCAAGGGGGTTATCGTCCAGAGACTGGGAGATCTCCTCGGTGGTCGCAGAACCACTCCGGAAAGATTGCAGAAATGCTCCACCCGTCCCACGCTGGAGCAGGCAACACCCGGAGATCTGAGCTATTGTCTGCCGTATCGCATCCTTACCAATATCATCGAGATGCTCTCGTGCCTTGACCGCATTGCACCCGGAGTGAACTCCTACCACACCCTGCTCTACGGAATCGAGGTCAAGTTCTTCTCCAACAGAATCAAGCTCACCAGAGATCTCTCATCCCAGATCGACGGGCTCTACGTTGTCGGCGATGGTGCGGGAATCACCAGGGGGCTCATCCAGGCAAGTGCCTCGGGTATTATTGCGGCGCGATCGATACTGGCTCGCCACCTCACGACAGGTGAAACCGCCTGAGGAACACCGATCCAGGGTTCTTTCTTACGCTGAACCTGCACTGTCTGCAGGAGGTTAACCAGGCATTTTTTTTGCTTGAATCCAGTGTTCTATTCATACTATCGTTTGCCAGCTTGAAAACACACAATGAGAAGAGAGGGAGAATCTCATGGGCAAAAAATTCGTGTATCTCTTTGGAGGCAGGGGAACAAAGGCTGAAGGCAACGCTGAAATGAAAGATATCCTCGGTGGAAAAGGGGCCAATCTTGCCGAAATGACCAACCTCGGGATACCAGTGCCCCCGGGATTTACAATATCTACTGATATGTGCACGAAGTACTATGAAACTGGGGGGCTTCCAAAGGATCTCAAGACGCAGGTGCAAGAGGCGATCCGCAAGGTGGAACGCCTCATGGGCCTCGGGTTCGGCGACCCCGAGTCACCGCTGCTCTTCTCTGTGCGGTCCGGTTCCAGGGCATCCATGCCCGGCATGATGGACACCGTCCTGAATCTCGGCATCAATGACGAAACCGTGCACGGATTGATCAAGATGAGTGGAAATGAGCGCTTTGCCTATGATTGCTACCGGCGATTCATTCAGATGTATGCAGATGTGGTTATGAAGGCGGATGCAGAGCATCTCGATGAGGAGCTCGATAACATGAAGAAGGCAAAGGGGGTCAAGCTTGATACAGAGCTTGATGCAAAAGACTTGAAAACCCTCGTGGAAGTGATGAAAGAGAAGGTCAGGGAACTCACGGGAAAAGAGCTGCCCACAGACCCCATGGAACAGCTCTGGGGAGGGATTGAAGCCGTTTTTCAATCCTGGAATACTCCTCGAGCCGTCACCTACCGGAAACTCAATGACATCCCGGATGACTGGGGGACAGCGGTAAACGTGCAGGCCATGGTCTTCGGAAACATGGGTGACAACTCCGCCACGGGCGTGGCTTTTACCAGAGACCCGGCCACTGGCGCCAATGTCTTCTATGGGGAATACCTCCAGAATGCCCAGGGAGAGGATGTCGTTGCGGGAATCCGCACCCCCATGCCCATCAATATCTCGGGAAAGCGTGAAGCATCTTTTGTATCCATGGAAGAGGCCTTTCCTGAACAGTACAAACAGCTTGAAGAGGTCTACCTGAGCCTGGAGAAGCATTACCGGGACATGCAGGATATTGAATTCACCATCCAGGAAGGCAATCTGTGGATGCTCCAGACCAGAACGGGAAAGAGGACCGCAGCGTCAGCCGTTCAGATTGCAGTGGACATGGTCAATGAAGGGCTCATTACCAGGGAAGAGGCCGTGCTGAGGATAAACCCCGACCAGATAGACCAGCTCCTCCATCCACAGATCGACCCGGAGGCCAAAAAGAACATTATCGGGAAAGGACTGCCGGCTTCTCCCGGAGCAGCGGTAGGAGAGGTAGTCTTCTCCGCCGAGGATGCAGAGGAAGAGACGAGAAAGGGCAGAAAAGTCATTCTGGTCCGTCTCGAGACATCCCCCGAAGATATTCACGGCATGAACGTTGCCGAGGGGATACTCACTGCCCGTGGAGGCATGACCTCTCACGCAGCTGTGGTTGCCAGGGGCATGGGGAAGTGCTGCATTTCCGGATGCCAGAATCTCGTGATCGACTACAAGAAACAGCTCTGCACCCTGGGGGGGCATACCATCAAAAAAGGAGATGCGCTCTCTCTTGACGGGACCTTGGGGGAGATAATCCTGGGAGAATGTAAAACGATTTCGCCTTCCCTTTCCGGCGTCTTCGGAACCATCATGGAATGGGCCGACGAGTTCAGGACGCTCGGGGTGAGAACCAATGCCGACACCCCCAAAGATTCCCGTGTTGCACGAGATTTCGGCGCTGAAGGCATTGGCCTGTGCAGGACGGAACACATGTTTTTTGAAGCCGAGAGGATCCTCGCTGTACGCGAAATGATCCTGTCAAATACCGAAGAGGGAAGGCGGGCTGCCCTGGAAAAGATCAAGCCCATGCAGAAAGGGGACTTTATCGGCATCTACCGTGAAATGGATGGACTGCCCGTGACCATAAGGCTGCTTGACCCACCCCTGCACGAATTCCTGCCGCACACCGAAGAGGAAATCGCCGAGGTGGCGAAGTCCTTGAAGAGACCCATCGAAGAAGTCAAGGCAAAGAGAGATTCACTGCATGAAGCGAATCCCATGCTGGGACATCGTGGATGCAGGCTGGGGATCACGTTCCCGGAAATCTACGAAATGCAGGTCAGGGCAATCATGGAGGCCGCCTGTGAAGTGAGCAGGGATGGTATCCAGGTCGAACCGGAGATCATGATCCCCCTTGTCGGCCACGTGAAGGAACTCTCAGAACTCAGGGACATGACGGTTCGGGTGGCAGAAGAGATCATGAAGGAGTATGGGGTAAGCCTCACCTACCTGGTTGGAACCATGATCGAGCTTCCCAGGGCAGCGATCACAGCGGATGAGATTGCTTCCGAGGCAGAGTTCTTCTCCTTTGGCACCAACGATCTCACCCAGACAACCTTTGGCCTGTCGCGGGATGATGCAGGAAAATTCCTGTCAGTGTATGTTGACAAGAAGATCCTTCCCAGGGATCCATTCATGGCACTTGATCAGAGTGGCGTGGGAGAACTGGTGAGGATAGGTATAGAAAAAGGACGCTCAGCGAGAGAAAACCTGAAGGTGGGTATCTGCGGCGAGCACGGCGGCGAACCTTCTTCCATAGACTTCTGCCACCGGGTCGGCATGAACTATGTGAGCTGTTCCCCCTATCGCGTTCCCATTGCTCGCCTCGCTGCAGCCCATGCAGCACTGAGAAATCAAAGGTGATCATCAGCTTTGAAGGTGGAGAGGGTGTCGGGAAGACGACGCATGCGGCACGCCTCTGTTCGTACCTCTCAGAAAAGTCCCTGCCGTGGCTCTCGATACGGGAGCCAGGCGGGTCTGAGTTTTCAGAGAAGATACGACCTCTCTTCCTCGAAGAAGGCCTTCACGTAATGACGGAACTCCTCCTGGTGCTCGCTTCCAGGAAGGAGAACATTTCCCGCTGCATCGAGCCTGCCATCGGGACAGGCACGATCGTGGTGATCGACCGCTTCATCGATTCCACGATCGTGTATCAGGGGATCGTGGGAGAACTCGGGAAGGAACGGGTTCAATCAATCATGGAGCAGACCGGAACCTGGATTGAGCCTGATCTGACCTTTGTGATGGACAGCACTACAGAAGTCTCCCTGGGCAGAATCACCCCCCTGGATAAGTTTGAACAGCGTGGAATTGAGTATCACAACAGGCTCAGGAAGGCCTTCCTCGACATTGCCACTCAACCGCGCCATCGGGTCATTAACACGGATAAAATCATCCACGCTGTGCAAGAAGAGATCATCTCCCTGGTGGAAAGACATCTGAACCAGTGTTCCAGCCACGGAAGGTAGGATGTTCAAGGCGCTGAGAAATCAGTCGTCCTCTGTTCTTCTGTACGTCCCACTCTTGCCGCCTGATTTCTCCACGAGGCAGATGTCCGAGATGACCATGGCCTTATCAATGGCCTTGACCATATCATAGATGGTGAGCAGCGCAATACTGACCGCATGGAGGGCCTCCATCTCGACTCCGGTGGGTCCGGACACCGTGACCACTGCCTCTGCTTCGATGGAGCGGTCTGCCTTGCGGGGGGAAAAATTCACGGAGACCTGGGAAATGGGGAGAGGATGACACAGAGGGATCATCAACGAGGTCTGTTTCGCCGCCATGATGCCTGCAATCTGTGACGTTACCAGAACATTTCCCTTTTTCACACCATGGCCCATGATGGCATCAAAGGCCTCTTCGCTCATGGTGATTCTCCCCCTGGCCCGTGCGAGTCGCTGCGTTGTCTTTTTCCGACCGACATCCACCATCACGACCCTTCCCTGATCATCGAGATGCGAGAGTCCCACCAGGAGCGATCCTCAGTCAGAATCCGAAGAACCTGCAGGGGATGAAGACGGTGTAGACGTGCTCTCGGAAGTACTCTCAGAGGATGAGGATAGGTCCGAACTCTTTCTTTCTCCGTTGGTTCCGTTCGGGGTTTTCCTCCTCGCGTAATCCGTGAGATACCACCCAGATCCCTTGAGCTGGAACGACGATCGGGACACCAGCTTCTTTACGGGACCCCCGCAGGAAGGACATACCTTCAGGGGGGAATCAGAAAATTTCTGCATGGCTTCAAATTCCTGATTGCATTTCAAACACCGATATTCATAGATGGGCATGGAGACTCCTCCCGTAATCATTGAGAATTTTCGAATCATATACTGGCGTGGCATGGAGTTTGTCAAGGAGCGCAATCACATTGTTCAACCCGGGGACGGGATGCTTGGTGATAAAGATCCTCGTGAGGGAATCCACATAGACTTCTTCGTGTTCCGGGTCACCGAAGAAATCTGCCTTCCCCGTGGAAAATCGATGGACATGGAGCAGTTCGTGGGTGAGGATAAAGGTGAGGAACGTCAGCAGATCGATATCCGGGTTCTTTTGAACAAATTCGAGAATGAGCGGGTCCTGAAGACAGATGCTGTACCGGTGTTTCTCCTGTAAACGAGCTGTCTCAAGGCGAACCAGTTGAGCGAACACATCACCGTTGATCCGGGGTGCATCTCTTTCCGAACTGGTCCTGATGTCATAGAGATCCTCAACCTGTGACCGTGTTTCCCTGGTCACGATCCGCTCCGCTATGTGTGACCCGAGGAGAAGGTAGTCCCTGTATTTCGGAAAGAGATATCCCATTGGTACATTGTAGTGACTCCCCGGGAAAAAGGCAAGCCCCCTAGAGTTCTCTGCCCATGGCAGCACTGATACGGGTGATGCCCTGCATGACCCGGAAAAAATCATCGGGTCTCAATGATTGGGGGCCATCGGAAAAAGCCTCTTCAGGTTTAGGATGAACTTCTATCATGAGACCGTCGGCACCGGCTGCAATGGCGGCATATGCCATGGGTTCCACGTATCGTGCATGACCGGTACCGTGGGAAGGATCGACAAGGACGGGAAGGTGGGTTTTTTCCTTGAGTACGGGGACGGCGGAGATATCCAGCGTGTTCCGCGTGGAAGGCTCGAAGGTCCGGATACCGCGCTCGCACAGGATGACCTGAGAATTTCCTCCGGAAAGGACATACTCCGCTGACATGAGAAATTCGTCGATGGTGGTTGCCATTCCTCGTTTGAGCAGCACCGGTTTCTTCGTTTTTCCCACCTCCTTGAGGAGCTGAAAGTTCTGGATATTCCGGGCTCCCACCTGGAGACAGTCAGCGTACTGGGAGATGATCTCGATACTCGATATGTCCATGACCTCGGTTACTACCGGAAGATTGTACATCTTTCGTGCTTCAGCCAGGAGAACCAGCCCGTCCTGCATGAGCCCCTGAAATGCATACGGGGACGTCCTGGGTTTAAATGCCCCACCCCTGAGCATGTGGGCACCGCTTTTACTCACGGAGTCCCCCACGGCCATGATCTGCTCCCGGGATTCCACGGCACAGGGTCCTGCAATGATGAGAAGCCTTTTTCCACCCACCGTCACCCCGAGGCCGATATCGAGCACCGTCGGATATGGCTGTGTCTCCCGGGAGGCGAGTTTGTAGGGACTTAGAATCGGGATCACCTTCTCAACCCCCGGTTGTGCTTCCAGGCTGGTCAATCTGTGCTTTCCCCGCTCATCGCCGATGGCGCCGAACACAACCCGTTCTGACCCGATGCTTTCATGAACCCGATAGCCGAAGGATTGGATGAGATCCTTCACGTTATCGACCTGCTCTTTTGTTGCCCCTTTTTTCATGGAAATGATCATCGCACGTTTCCTTTCCTCTCTGCGGAAGGTTCCCGGGGGTTCCAAGAAAAAGGCCGCGGGGAAGTGAACCACCCGCGGCCTTTGTTGTTCATGTCCTGAACAGATCAGCCCATAGGCGGTCCCGTCCTTATTTCCCCGTAGTAATAATATCCGAAAAAGCCGTGTGCAGAGTGATCTTTCATGCGTTCTCTCTACCAGGAAGCGTGCACTGAATCAAGGAGAAAGTAGCTGAATCCCACCGTGATCGGCTCTCATCCCCCGGGTCTGAAGCAGGGCAGAAAGGATGTCCGTGCGAACGCTTCAATGGGAACGAGTGGAGAACCCCACATTGACGGGAACAACCTCTCCTGGTATAAAGAGGTTACCCGGCCATGGATTCAAGGGAACTCGGTGAAATTCCGGGACGGGGCCGCCGCTGTGAACGGTGAGGGCTGACCTCGATATGCCACTGCGAAAGCGGGAAGGTGAGGGGAGCCCGAACGAACCGTGAGTCAGAAGACCTATCCATGGTTTTGGGACTACACTCGCGTGCCTGGGTGGAGACTCCACGGGAATAACCATGGAGGTGTCCGCATGCTTCAGCGTCTTCTGTTTTCTCTTCCCCTGGTATGGTTGCTCATGGTTGCCCTCTTTTCGCCCCTCCTCGCAGAAAAGATAACCATTGTAGCCTCACCAATAGATGAACAACGGCACGGCTCGATTTCCGGAAACACTCCGACCGCCTTTACCGAGGTTATCCAGGTGGGTTCTTCGGCGCGCGGTCTCATCGATACCGAAGGGGCACTGAGAATCACCTCGAGCATCGATCTTCCCGACTACGGCGGCGGTGTAACCCCCCCGGTTTCTCTGCGTGGGTCAAATTTTCAGCAGACCCTCATCATGATCGACGGGGTGGTGATCAGCCCGGTAACGGGAGACCTGGTGGATCTTTCTCTCTATGCCTTGCCGCTTGTGGATCGGATCGAGGTGATCAAGGGCAGCACCTCGTCGGTCTATGGAAAATCAGCCATGGGAGGCGTAATCAACATCGTCACCCCCCGCCCGACATTTCGCAACAATCTCGATATCACCTCGTCCCAGGGCACGTACGGTTACAGCCTCACAAACGCCGTGATCAACACCCATCTTCGAGAGGTGGGGTTCCTTGCGAGTCTCACCAGACACGTCAGCGAAAACGATTTTCTCTATGAACGAGATGATGGGAGCACCATTCGGCGCGAGAATAACCATGTCCAGGCATACTCTACACTCACCAAGGCCTGGTTCGACCTCTCGGGCTGGGAAACCATGGTGACAGGGTTCCTCATCGATCAGGAAAAGGGCTCTCCCGGAAGCGAGGGGAGCTCAGGCTGGCTCACTCCTGACGACGAGGTTTTCACCTTTCGATCCAGCCTCTCGGTGGATACCAGGAAAGCCTTCGATGATGAAACAACTGTTCTGCTTCGCGCCTCTCGGTACCATGACAGAGTCCATGCACAAACCAGCTATTCCGGCGACACCTGGACACGGCTCACCACCGATTCTGCGGGACTCTCTTTCACAAAACTCTTTGGACGAGTCGAATTCAGGCCGGGACTGGAGATCCTCCGGGAGAAAATATCCAGTGTTGACTACGGGAATCGGTCCCGATCAACCACCTCTGCGCTCCTGGGAACCTGGATCGATTTTGAAGACGTGCTCTTCAACCTGACCGTGCGTCGTGACATGAGCTCCGCATTCGATCCACGCTGGAATGTTCACGCAGGGGCACTCTGGCGAGTGAGTGAATTTCTTGATCTCCGTTCCAACATCGGGACAGGGTATCATGAGCCCACCATGGGAAACCTCTATGCGCCTTCGAGCTGGTATGTCTTCATCCCCAATGAGGATCTCAAGCCCGAGACGTCTCTCGGCTGGGATGTCGGCCCGACACTCACGTTTACACATTTCGGCGCTGGTATAAGCTACTTCGTTACCACCTATGAAGACCTCATCAGGATGGATTTCCCTGCAGAAATGTCCTTCACCTATGTCAATGTCGACAAGGCAAGGTCCTCCGGAATCGAGTCCTACGCATGGGTGAAGGCACATGATCTTGTCAAGCTGTCAGGTAATTACAGCGTGAACCGATTCACGTATGCAAACGGACCCTTCAAGAGCAACGACCTCAAGCATAAGCCATCGAGGATCGCCTCACTCATCGTGAATATCACCCCGCATCTCCTCCATCGTCCTGTGGATATTTCCCTGATGTATCTCTTCAGGCAGGGAGTCTATGTGGATAAGGAAAATTCCGCAAAGACCGGGAACAGATCCATACTCGACGCGGGATTCTCCGCCGAACTCTCTGATGATGCCACTGTCTCCTTCACGGTGAACAATATCCTCAACGATACGACTCGGGAGTTTGAGGACCGCTCTGAGTGGGGTTCCTTCTGGTACCCGGTTTCCGGAAGAACCTACCGGTTCACCCTGCAGCTGGCCTTGTGATGCACGGACCTGTCCAGACGAGAACCTGCAGGAGAGTGATCACCTTGACAAGCACCGGATGAATCCCTGATAATCCTCATTCAAGGAACGGGTGGCAGAATGTTCACATTCTTGACAGCGGGAGAATCACATGGACGGGGAGTCTTTGCCTTCCTCGACGGGATTCCCGCAGGTCTTGACGTATCGCGAGAAACCATGGATGAAGACCTCTTCCGGCGGCAACAGGGGTATGGCCGAGGAGACCGGATGGCACTCGAGAAGGACACGGTGGATGTGCTCTGCGGACTGAGGGGAGGCATGACACTGGGAAGTCCCCTGATTCTTGCGGTCTGGAACAGGGACTGGGAGAACTGGCAGCAGTTCATGGACCCGTGGGACATCATACCCGGAAGGGAGTTCTTTACCCCCCGGCCGGGACATGCCGACCTGGCCGGAACAGCAAGGTTCCATCACCGGGATCTCAGGAATGTCCTGGAGAGGGCAAGTGCCAGGGAAACCGCTGCACGGGTTGCAGGAGGAGGTCTCCTCAGGTGCTTCCTTGCCCGCCTGGGAGTTGAGGTTTACTCCTGGGTTACCCAGATTGGCGATACCCACTACACGGGAGATTTCGACAGACATCGCCGTGATGCATCCAGCGTGTTCTGCCCCGATCCACAGCTCAGTCGAGAAATGGAGCAAACCATCGATGATATTTGGGCTCAGGGAGATACCGTTGGTGGAGCATTCAGGGTCGTTGTCCGCGGTCTTCCTGCCGGCATTGGCTCCTATACCCAGTGGAACCAGCGACTCGATGCCATGCTCGGGTCTTTCCTGTTTTCTATTCCGGGCATCAAGGCCGTACAGACAGGAAGCGGCGTGAAGAGTGGTCATCTCTTCGGGTCCCAGATGCACGATACCATCCTGCCAGGCCATCCCAAGAACAGGGGCAGCAACAACGCAGGAGGTCTTGAAGGGGGGGGTTCCAACGGGCAACCCATCGAGCTGACCTGTACCATGAAGCCGATTCCCACCCTGAAAGCTGGTCTCGCGAGCGTGGACCTGCGTACCGGAACACCGGTTTCTTCAGACTATGAACGTTCCGATACCTGCGCGGTCCCTGCTGCCTCGGTGGTGGGGGAGGCAATGACCATACTCGCTGTCTCACAGGCCATTCTCATGGGATTCACGCAGCCGAGTATGGATGCAGTGGCGCAGTCGTTCAAACATCACCGGGACCACTGGGAGTCTCTATGATCTTTCTGACCGGGTTCATGGGATCGGGGAAAACCACGGTCGGCAGAGCCCTCGCCCGGTTGCTCGACAAGGATTTTGTGGATCTTGATGATCTCATTACCGAGAAAACCGACGCCTCCATTCCCGACATCTTCTCCATCGTCGGTGAATCCGGGTTTCGCCTGCTGGAACGAAACACCCTGTGCGATTTTGTGAAGAATCGACACCATGAGGCCGTTGTTGCGACGGGAGGAGGGCTTCCCCTTGACCCGGAAAACAGGACTCTCATGAAGGCGAGCGGCTATACCGTCTATCTGAGGGCTTCACTCGATACCATGGAAAAGAGGGTAGCAGATGATCGCAGGAGACCTCTGTGGAGCGACTCTGCCGCAGCCTTGCTCAATGAACGGATTCCCTTCTATGAGGATGCAGATTTTTGTGTCGATGCAGATCAGGCACAGAGCGAGCACCTCGCTTCAGAGATCCATGCCCTCATCTCAGGAGTGACGACTCCGGTTCCCGTTGTTCTTCAGGAGCGCTCCTATCCCGTGTATATCGGCTCAGGGATTTTTCCCAGGTTCCAGGAGTTTCTCTTCCGACATGCACGGGTTCAGGGGCTCTTCGTGCTTGCTGACGAGCACGTTCTGGAACACCATCAAACCCTCGTCCTCAACGCCCTCGAGGGACTCAGGCATACGGTCATGGCCGTACCCTCCGGAGAACAGTCGAAGTCATATTCTTTTCTGAACACTGTGCTGAAATCAATGCTTGCCACCGGTCTTACCCGCACGTGGGCCTGCATGGGTATCGGAGGCGGCGTAACCGGAGATCTTGCCGGATTTGCTGCCAGCATCTTCATGCGGGGCATCCCTGTGATCCATGTTCCCACTACACTGCTTGCCCAGGTGGATTCAAGCATCGGGGGAAAGACGGGCATAAACCTCGATTCGGGCAAGAATCTTGCAGGATCCTTTCACCAGCCGATCTTTGTACTGAGCGATACAGATTTTCTCCACACCCTGCCGGAATTGTACCTCCGCGATGCCCGTTCGGAGATAATCAAGTATGGAATCATCATGGACAGGGAGCTCTTCGAAGACCTGGAGAACGCTCATTCAATTGACGTTCAAGACATCGTGCGCAGGTGTGCCACAGACAAAGCCCGGATCGTGAGCCGTGATGAGAGGGAATGGGATCTCAGGAGAATCCTGAATTTCGGTCATACGCTGGGGCATGCTCTTGAAAAGGCACTCAATTACTCCCTCTCCCACGGACAGGCCACAGCGGCAGGAATGCTCTTTGCGTCGTGGCTCTCCCATCATCGATCTGTTCTCTCAGGGAACGATTTCCTCCGTATCAGAAACCTCATCCAACACGAAGGAATCATCCCGGAGTCATTTGATCTTCCTCCTCCAGACCGCATAGCCAAAGCGCTGAGCGTTGACAAAAAGTGCGAGGGGGAGGGAATCCATTTTGTATTGACACCGGCAATCGGCAAGACTAGCGTTGAGATCTTGACCCATGCCCAGATACTCGATGCATATGAAAGGTATGTGCATGAATGTACGAAAGGCCTTTGAAGAGGGGAGGTTCCTTGAGATCGCCGATTCCGGCGAGGTCATGACAACACCGGAAGATCGGCTCATACTGGGCATCGCACTGTTCAAGGTGGGCAGAGAGAACGATGCTGCCGGGGTTTTTGAACGCCTTTCTTCCGAGATCCGAGAACGCGCCAAAGCCCTGTACTATCTCACGCTCCTCTCAAGAAAACGGGGAGATTACGCCAAGGCTCAGCTCTACCTCGATCAGTACAGGGTGTTCTTTCCCGAGGATGACGATGCCCTTGAACTCCTCGAATCCGGGGATGACGAACAGCCCCTGGTGAGTGTCCCGTCCCTTGAGCTTGCACGAGAGTATGCACGGCAGGGACACTATGAACAGGCTCGCGACATCTATGCCAGGGTTCTGGAATCGACCGGTTATGATCCAGAGATCGCACGGGAGGGAAGGCGGATTGAAAATCTCTTTCTCCTGAAAACCCTCCATGGATGGCTGGAAAGGGTAGCCCCATGAAGGTACTGGTCATAAACGGACCAAATATAAACCTGCTTGGAACGAGAGAGCCCTCTGTTTACGGAAACACGACTCTCGGCGATCTCCATGATATGGTGCAGCAGGAGGCTCGGAGGCTGGGGATCGAGGTGATCTTTTTCCAGTCGAACCACGAGGGAGAGATCATCGAAAGAATTCATGCAGCGGCATCGGAACGTCTAACGGGTATGATCGTGAACCCTGCAGCATTCACCCATACCTCCGTTGCCATCCGCGACGCCCTGCTGAGCGTTGGAATTCCTTTCATCGAGATACATCTCAGCCCGATCGCAGCACGGGAATCCTTCAGACAGGTAAACCTGTTTTCGGATATTGCGTGCGGCACCATAACCGGCCTCGGTCCATTGGGGTACGTGCTCGGTCTCCACGCGTTGAAAGGTCTCTATGGAAACACGTCTGAGTAACGCCCGGGGATATCTCGAGGATCTCGATGCCATCCTGCTGTGCTCACGACCGAACATCACCTACGTGAGCGGATATACGGGAAGCGATGCCCTCCTCCTCTTCACCTCAGAAGAAGCGGCTCTCTTCGTTGATTCCAGAAATACCACCCAGGCTCGACAGGAAACACCACTTTCTGTCCACGAGATTACACGCAAGTGGGAGGATCTCGCGGGTCACCTCACCGAGAAGGGGATCAAGACCCTCGGTATCGAATCCAACAGTCTAGATGTCGACAGTTTCCTTGTGATGAATGAACTTTTCACAGGCATCGAGATGACGCCCCTGGGCAAGCAACTTCTGTACCTCCGTGCAAAAAAGGAAGAACAGGAGATCGGCAGACTGCTCAAGGCAGCCGAGGTGGCTCGACTGTCTTTGCTCACCGTTCTTGACAAGGGACTGGTGGGAAAAAGAGAGAGGGACGTGGCCCTGGACTTGGAGTGGCACATGCGCCTTCGTGGAGCACAGGCTCCCTCCTTTGAACTGATCGTGGCGTCCGGATGGAGATCTGCGCTCCCACACGGTGTTGCTTCGGAGAAAGTGATAGAATCGGGTGAACCCGTGGTCATTGATTTCGGATGTGTCCTCGACGGCTACTGCTCCGATGAAACCGTTACCGTCTTTACGGGTGAGCCTGATCCCGAATTCATCAGAATGTACGATCACGTCAGGGCAGCACAGGAGGAGGCTCTCAACGGAATCGTATCGGGACTCAAGACAAAGGACCTCGACAACCTCGCACGAACCTATCTCGCCACGCACGGTCTTGCCGAGTATTTCGGCCACGGTCTCGGTCATGGGGTAGGTATGGAGGTACACGAGATGCCCTCTGTTTCTTCCCTCTCAAACGATGTTCTCGATGAGGGAATGGTCATTACCATCGAACCAGGGGTATATCTGCCCGGCAGATTCGGTATCAGGCTCGAAGACACGGTTCTCGTACGAGATAGCTCTTGCAAGCGAATTACAAATATTGATAAGGGAATCATCAGAGTAATCAGCCAGAGGTGAGAAAAGAATGCAGTACGCCACATCACAGTTCAGAAAAGGTTTGAAGATCGAGATGTTAGGGGAACCGTTCGTTATTGTAGATTTTCAGCACGTGAAACCGGGAAAAGGAGGGGCCTTTGTCCGGACAAAGTTGAAGAGCCTGATCACAGGAAATGTCCATGACAAGACCTTCCGATCAGGAGAAAAAGTCGATGTGCCCAATCTTGAAGAAATGAAGATGTCCTTTCTGTACAAGGATGATGAAAACTACCACTTCATGGATACCGAGACCTATGAACAGATGGGCCTGACCCCGGATCAGATCGGTGAAGCCCTGGGATATCTCAAGGAAAATATCGTCGTGGAGATTCTGCTGCACAATGGCGTACCCATCGGAATCGAACTCCCCATGTTCCTTGAGCTCACCGTTTCAGAAACAGAGCCAGGCATCAAAGGCAATACCGTTTCCGGCTCAACCAAGCCAGCCAGACTCGAGACTGGCCTGAGCATTCAGGTGCCACTTTTCATCAGCGAAGGAGAGGTAGTCAAGGTCGACACACGAACCGGAGAATACATAGAGAGAGTGAGCTAAATGAACCTTAAAACAGTCAAGGACCTCATCGAGATGATCAAGGATACGGATGTGGTCGAACTCGAATGGACTCCAGAGCGTATCCATATCGTTCGCAGGAACTCGTCTCATGAAACTTCTCTCCCCCGTTCCAGGGAGTCAGAAAAAGGCAAGCCTCCCATCAAAGAGCGTCCAACAATCACGGTCACCTCTCCCCTGGTAGGAACGTTCTACCGAACAGCATCTCCGGAAACCCAGCCCTTTGTCCAGGTGGGAGACCGGGTGATCAAGGGCCAGGTTTTGTGTGTGATCGAAGCCATGAAGCTCATGAACGAGATCGAATCCCAGGTAGACGGAATTCTCACTGCAATCCTGAAACAGGACGGCGAGCGGGTGGGATACGGAGATCAGCTTTTCATCATTGAAGAGGCATGAAAAGGTGGGGCTTTTTCAGGGATGGACCCTGCCCGCCCGTGTTCAACATGAAGCGGGACACCGATCTCTTCGAGGGGGTGATCGCCGGAAGACTGAACGGGCATCTTCGTATCTACAACTGGGATCAGCCCGCTGTAAGTATCGGATACCACCAGAAGACCTTCCATCCTGCAGATGAACTCGATATACCCATCGTGAAACGCCCCACGGGAGGCGGTGCAGTACTGCACCTCAATGACCTTACCTTCAGCATTTCATCTGCCATGGAGCCCCCGATCTTCACTTCCTTTGTCGACACCTATAACCGGATAGCCCGAGTGTTTGCCCGCGCCCTGTGTGCATGCGGACTCATGGTTCAGTTCGCTGAAAGAAGCCAGAAGCCATCAGAGGTATGCTTTGCAACGACAACCCCGGTGGAACTCGTCTTTGAACAGTCCAAGGTCATGGGATGCGCCCAGCGCATTCGCTCCGGGTTCTTCCTCCAGCAGGGTGTTATTCCCCTGCGAGTGGACCAGACCCTTTCACAACGGGTGTTCGGTCACCTGCTGCCCGAAGCCCCCAGGGGCATCCTTTCCTGGCATCCAGAATTCAGAACCGAACTGTTTTCAGAGCACCTACAGGCTGCGTTTGAATCTGAGTTGAACATTCTTCTTGTGGACGGCCAGAGCGAAGATGCTCAATGCCACCACGCCGATGAGGGCAAAATAGATCCGGGGTGAGAAGAACCGCTCCGCCACAATATCACCGAGGAGAGAATAGATCACGATCGTCGGAACAATGCCGACCAGCGTGGCTTTCATAAAATCCCTCCACCTGATTCCCGCTGCCGCTGCAGCGGAGTTGATCACTGTAAAGGGAATGATGGTGACCAGCTGGAGAACGAGTACCAGCTGAAACCCGTACTCCCGGATGGCACTCCTGTACCGGTATGCGTAGGAATCAGGACTCCACGCCCTGTCTATGGACAGCGCCTTCACGAGAAAAAAAACAAGGTTTGCGTTGATCAGGGATCCGATGTAGGACAGAACCATCGCCGGGAAAGGTCCATAGGCAGCGGCGCCTGTCATGATGAGCAGACTCAGCGGTGAGGCCAGAGGGAGAATACCCACGAGAACAACAAAGGTGACGATCCCGAAAATTCCGAAATCCTGCAGGGAGAGTCTCAGGTAGATCCAGCCTTGCAAAGGGTAGGGATCAATGATTTCAAACAGCCCGAGCAGGGAAAGAAAAACAATTCCAAAGAACGCCGCCAGACTCAGGGCACGCCTTGCAGGGGAGGGATTGTTCATCATCCTGATATACCAGTTCACAAGAGATGAACACGTTCTCCACCCCCTGTGGAACACCTGAAAAATCTGTTTCATCCCGCATCCTCGTACTGCAGAAAAAAATCTCCCTGTGGAGCATGCACACTGATGCTCCCCATGGATGAGGTACCAAAAATCATCTCGATCTTCAACGAATAACATGCACAATAAGCTGATTTTAGTTAAATACCACGAATTAATACAATTTATTTTGATGTATAATTCACTTGCAAAGAGTTATGTTTTCTGCAGAAATAGCACCAGGGGAGGGTTGCGCTATGAGGGACAATCCTTTACAGAGGATCTTGGATCCTTCATCCATAGCCATTGTGGGGGCAAGCAACACGTTCTCCACCATGGGCACGATCCAGTGCCTGAACCTCATGAACTGCGGATTCACCGGAGAGGTCATGCCAATCCATCACCGGGAAGAAACCGTTCTTGGGAAAAAGGCTTTTGCGAGAATCGCAGACCTCCCATACGCACCTGACCTTGCCGTGCTCGTCGTGCCGACACGTTTTGTGCCCTCCATGCTGGAAGAATTTGGAAAACTCGGCACCAGGCATGCCGTCATTATCACTGCAGGGTTCCGTGAGATCGGAGAAGAGGGATCTCACCAGGAACAGCACCTGGTTTCAGTGGCGGAGCGTTATGGAATCCGGTTCCTGGGCCCGAACTGTCTTGGAATCGTCAATACCCACCTGCCTCTGAATATCACGGTGTTTCCGATTCAGGATTTCAAGGGAAAACTCGGGCTTGCATCTCAGAGCGGCTCATATGTCGCCCAGGTTGTTTCCTACCTGCACAAGAACGGCATTTCGCTGAGCAAGGCCATCAGCGTGGGGAACGAGGCGGACATCGACATCACGGACTGCATCGAGTACCTCGGAGAAGATGAATCCACCCGTGCCATCGGCCTCTACATCGAGGGTATCAGGGATGCACATCGCTTCCTTGAGGTGGCACGAACCGTCAGCACAAAGAAACCCATCGTTGCCCAGTATGTGGGGGGGACAGATGCAGGTGCCCGGTCAGGATCCAGTCACACCGGGGCAATGGCTGGTCCTGACTACATGTACGACGGATTGTTCGCACAGGCAGGGATCATACGGGTAGACACCATCGAGGAGGTCTACAAGGTGGGGTGGGCTCTGGCAACCCAGGAACCACCGAGAGGACGGCGAATTGCCGTGCTCACCAATTCAGGCGGCCCGGGAACAGGTATTGCGACAACCTGTGAAAAATATGGACTGCTTGTCCCTGAATTCTCGAACCAGCTCCAGGAGAAGATCAGCACCTACCTTCCGGGACATGCGAGTGCCCGGAATCCCGTTGACCTCACCTTTCATGTGGAGATGTCGGCCCTCACGGAACACATACCGCGCACGCTGTTTGAATCAGACGAAATTGATGGGGTCATCGCCTACGGCATCATGGACACCGGCTTCATCGACATGCTCTATCCCTTCATGAAAGACTTTGTGAAGCTGGAAAAGGAAGACCTCATCAAGATGTTTGAACTCAGTCTCGATCCCCTGCTGGACATGCCCCGTGCATTTGAAAAGCCGCTGCTCATTTCATCGTTTTTCGGAAAAGAAGATCACTGCATCAGGCTCTTTCACCAACACGGAATCCCCACCTTTGATTCACCTGAAAAGGCTGCACGGGCCATGGCGGCCTTGTACCAGTATTCCCTGATCAGAGACAGGGTCCTTCCCCAGAAGAAACGTCCAGGAACAGTTCCCTCTGCGGCACGCACGATCATGGAGGACAATCCCGGTCCCGTGATCGACGAGTTCCATTCCAAGAAACTCCTGGCCGCGTACGGAATGCCCACGACAAGGGAATACCTGGCAACGAGCAGGGACGAGGTCCTCGCAGCAGCACGAAGCATCGGATTTCCTGTGGCTGTGAAAGGCTGCTCGCCGAACATTACGCACAAAACAGAACGTGGTCTCGTACACCTGAACATCGTTTCCGAACAGGACCTCCACAACGCCTACACCCTTCTTGCTGCGCACACAGACGTGTCCCGCGTCATTGTTTCCGAAATGCTCACTGGATCTCGGGAGTTCATGGCAGGCATGAGCCGTCACAAAGGCTTTCCCCCCTGCATCATGTTCGGACTCGGGGGAATCAACGCAGAGATCCTTCGTGACTTCACGATCCGCCTTGCACCACTGATCTTCCAAGACGCCCTGGAAATGATCGAAGGGATCAAGGCAGCCAGCCTGCTCGATTCCTTCAGAAACATGCCGCCAGTGGAGAGAGAACAGCTTGCAGAGCTTCTCGTTTCCCTGGGAGAGGTTTCCCTGGCCTTTCCAGAGATAAAAGAGATTGACCTCAATCCAATAACAGTGGTAGATGGAAAACCGAAGATTGCTGATGCCATCATAATCAGAGGATAGCAGGGAAGACCAATGAAAACTCTACTCGAGATGATGCACATCTACCCCGAGAATGATGCCATGCCCTGTGCGGTTGCGCACTACATTGCTGCATACCTTGGAATATCTCCCCTGGAAATCGGCAAAAAGGCCACCGATGAAGGAATCCGCCTGTACCAGTGCCAGCTCGGCCTTTTCGGATATGGAAGAAAAGGCTTTTCCTCGTACAAGATCGTTGGCCGTACCGTGGAAGTCCCCCAGGAGTCGCTCGATCTGATCAGATCTCAGGCGCAAGAAAGCATGATTTCCTGTTCAGCGCTGTGGGAGATAGCGGAAAAAACAGGAATCACCCGTGCAGAAGCCGGGAATGCAGCAGATTCGCTGGGACTCAAGGTCACTCCCTGCCAGCTCGGTGCCTTCTGAAGGCCTTGTTATCCACTCCAGCGCGACAGGTCCTTTTTCTGCCGTATCCCTGTACCGTGAACCCTCGTGTATGACGCTCTTGTTCCGTGGGTTCGGGTAATTTATGATTGAAAGTGCTCACTTGGTTCTGTATGATGGATGCAATAACGTTTGATGCTATCGTACTCAGCAGCTTTTTTCCACGGGAGGTGCACAATGTCTGTACGCATCACCTGGCTCGGCCATGCAAGTGTCCTGATCTCAAGCCAAGAAAAATCCATCTACATCGATCCCTGGAAGGTTGAACCCACATCGCCCAAGGCAGATATTATCCTTGTCACCCACGATCACTTCGATCATTATTCGGAGGAGGACATCCGTCTGCTCAGCACGGATGCAACCAGGGTCGTATGTCCTGTCGAGGTGACCCTCGCCACGGATCGGATAGCACCTGGTATGACCCGTTCAATCACCGGGGTTTCTATTCAGGCGATACCGGCCTACAACCTCGACAAGGAATTCCATCCCAGGGAAAACAACTGGGTGGGGTATGTCGTAGAGATTTCCGGAACAACCATCTACCATACGGGTGACACGGACAGAATCCCCGAGATGAAGGGGATGGAGGTTGATGTTCTGCTCCTGCCCGTGGGCGGCACCTACACGATGGACGCCCGCCAGGCGAGCGAGGTTCTCCAGGATCTGAAAGCCTCTCATGTCATTCCGATTCATTTCGGGGACATTGTAGGAAGCATTGAAGATGCACAGGCATTTTCAGCTCAGTGCCCGGTGGCTGTTCATATCCTGAATGAGGGGGGGTCATTCTCGCTCGACTGATTGTATGGATAGGCTGCACGACCACATTACCAGTGTCTTCAACAGAGCGCCCTTTGCCATGTGTGCCTTCGATTCAAGTGGCACGGTCCTGTACATAAACCCGCTCTTTGAATCCAACCTCGATCAATCAGAGCTTCCGTTCGTGGGAAAATCTCTCTATGAGCTGACCCACAAGTTTCTCGTGGACGATAGGCTCGAAAAAATGCTCAAGCGGCTCATCGAGACCGACAGGCCTTTCTCCCTCATCGTTGACACCTTGAGCTCCCCGGGGGTCAAGGTATCAGGGTTTATCAATATCACCGGGTACCGCATGAATTCCATCTATATTCTCATTGCGGATTTCGTCAGTGGAGGTCTTGCCCGCGAGAGCAGGTACAAAAAGCTTATCGAGGATGCTCCGGATGCCGTCGTTATCATGAATCGCGGGTACATCACGTTTACAAACAAAGCATTCACCACGATCATGAACATGAGCACGTCGGAACTTCTCGGAAGGAATCTGTTTGATTTCATCGAAGACGAGGCAAAGACCTCTCTTTCACCCCTGAAGAAAAAATTCGCTCGGCGTTTTTCCACCCAGTTTACCGTGAATACCCGTGCCGGGCAGAAAGTTCTGGAGGGAAATTTTCACTTTATCGAAGACAGGCCTGCAACGTCGGTCGCCATGCTCCGCGATGTGACCGACAAGGTGCTCCTTGAAAAACGACTGCTCAGGCAGAATCAGGATCTCTCGGCGGTCAACATGATTTCCACGACCCTGTCGTCATCCCTCGAACTTGAAAAGGTGCTTCAGAATACCCTGGCACAGGTGCTTCAAATCATGAACATTGAGACGGGGTGGATCTACCTGCTCAATGAAGAAGGAAAGAAACTCCGCTGCGCCCATTCGTACGGCCTTCCGGACGACGTCATACAGAGCATCAAGGAACTCGAAATAGGCGAAGGGATAGCCGGGCGTGTTGCCCTCAGGGGGGAACCCATTATCATTGAGAATGCGTCCGAGGATCCCCGTATCTGTTCCCTGGCCTTTAAGCGACAGGGGATCCGCTCATTTGCATCCATTCCCCTCTATTCGAGGACTCGCCTCATTGGCGTGATGAACATCGGATCGTTCGGACAACGTCTGATCTCGCCGGATGACGAACGACTGCTCATAACAATTGGGCTGCACATGGGAACCGTGATGGAAAATATCCTGCTCTTTCAGGAAATTGCAGAAACCACAGAAGAACTGCAAGACGCCCTGAATCTGATCCGCCAGAGGAACGAAGAACTGAGGAGCCTCGTATCAACGGTTTCCCATGACCTGAAAAATCCTATCATCGCCATCAACGGGTTCTGCGAAAGATTCGTGAAGTCGGCATCGGCCAAGCTTGACGAAAAGGAACAGGAATATATCAATGCCATTCAGGAGAGTGGAAGGCACATGGAGAAATTCGTCACCAATCTCCTGACACTCTCAGCGGTTGAAAACCTGAAGCTCAAGAAAGAAGAGTTTTCCGTCTCAAGGATCATCAAGGATCTCACCACCGAACTCGCCCCCCAGCTGGACGAAAAACAGGGATCGATTGTTGTCGAAAACCAGCTGCCAGTGGTCAAGGCTGATAAGATACGGGTCATCCAGATATTCTCCAATCTCATTTCAAACGCCATCAAGTTTGCAGACCCCGAGAGAAAACTTCTCATCCGCATCGGGTACCATGCCGAAGGGAAGATGCACATTTTCTCCGTCAAGGACAACGGGATCGGCATCCCCGAGGAGCACACCGAGGACGTGTTCGACATCTTTTTCAGGGCATACGATAATCATGCGGAGGGGACCGGCATCGGGCTCTCCATCGTGAAGAAGGCCCTCCATGTCATGGGTGGAGATATCTGGCTGAAATCGAGGGTTGAAGAGGGTACGATCTTCTATTTCACCATCCCCATGGAATAGCTTGTCACCGAGGGGTAACGGGACCCTGTCACAGACTTGTGAGTGCTCGTTTGGGGATATTGTGCTTGACACATATCCTGTTGAACTGTATAGATTTTTTTCGTCCTGTATGGGCCGCTAGCTCAGGGGGAGAGCGCTACCTTCACACGGTAGAAGTCACAGGTTCAAATCCTGTGCGGCCCACCAGCAATTCAACAGAGTTATTGCTCTCTTATCCTGGTTCCCAGTCTGTTCCGGTTTCATGCCCGGATCTTCGAGAAAACACCTCCACCTGAAGAAAGCCGTTCCGGGCGGAATCGTGTCTTTCACGGAGGTGTTTACAATCGTGAGGCATCCGAAATTTCTACCTGAACCTGTCCTTGTTTCAGACCCGTTGAGGTGAGAATTTCGATCTCCACGGAAAAGTCTGCCTCGAGCTTGGCGAGGTGCTTTTTCTGCTGGTTCAGGAGGTAGAGTCCCACGTCTGTGGGAAGAATGACCCTGACCCTGCGATGCTTGTTTTTGTTGATGAAGAGATGGAGTTCACGAAGAGCCATGAAGGCGGACGATTCTACTGACCGCACGATCCCCGTTCCGTCGCATGACGGGCAGGTCACGTGACTCTTCTCATACAACGGCGGAGAACGACGCTCCCTGGAGAGCTCCATGATACCAAATTTCGAGATCTTTCCCAGGACAACGTGTGCACGATCGACTTTCAGGCCATCCTTGATCTTTTTTTCCACCTGCCGGATGTGATCCCGGGTCTTCATGTCGATGAAGTCGATAACCACAAGACCGCCAAGGTCTCTCAGAATCAGTTGTCGGGCGATCTCCTCTGCTGCATCCATATTCGCGGTAAACGCCGTACTCTCGATGGTCTTGCTGTTCGTTGTCTGGCCGGAGTTTACATCTATTACCACCATTGCTTCGGTGGGCTCGATAATGATGGAGCCTCCTGAACTCAATCGTACGTTTCTTTTGTAGATGCCCTCGATCTGATGTTCGAGCTCGAACTTTGTAAACAAGGGCTTTGGTTGTTTATAGTATTTGATGAGCTTCTTCTGCCGCGGCATGACCGTCTTCATGAACTCCGTGGCCCGCTCGAAGGTTTCTTCATCATCGATAAGGATCTCGCTGATATCAGTGGTAAAATAGTCCCTGATGGAGCGGATGATGATGTCCCCCTCCTTGTAGATGAGACAGGGGCCAGTGTTCTTGTGAAAGTCTTCTTCGATGCTCTTCCACAGCCGCAGGAGATAGTTCAGGTCTTTCGAGAGTTCGGTCTTTGTCTTGTCCATGCCTGCTGTCCTGACTATGAGTCCTGTCTCTGCAGGCGGTTTGAGCTGAGTGATGATCTCTTTGAGACGGTTGCGCTGCTCCTCGTCCTCGATCTTGCGTGATATTCCTGAAAGATCCTGGTGGGGAAGCAGCACCATGAACCTGCCGGGGAGAGAGACGTTCATGGTGAGCAGGGCCCCCTTGCTGCTTTTCTCCTCCCTGTTCACCTGCACCATGATATCGAGGCCCTTTTTAAGAACGGACAGGGTGTCCTTCACCTTGCTACCGCCCCCCAGAAAGGATCCGTTGGTATCATGCGCGGGCAGCAGTCCGTGCTTTTCCCTTCCAAAATCCACAAACACCGCGTTGAGGCTGTTTTCCACCTTGGAGATCTTGCCCTTGTAGATGTTTCCACGGAGCTGTTCTTTCAAGGAGCTCTGGATATGAAAATCCTTTAAAACGCCATCTTCCACAACAGCGACTCGAATCTCTTCGGGGTGGACCCCGTTGATGAGCATTTTCTTCATATGGCTCTGGTTCCTCTCGGCAGGTTATCCGAAGATTTCCGTGGTTCCGAGGCCCTGCCTGATAATCTCGATGGTGTCTGTTTCCAGAGAGATGACCGTGGAGGGGATGTCCGGCAGGATACCGCTGTCGATGATGGCGTCGACCATGTGCCCGAGATCCGTCTCGATTTCAATGGGATCGATGTGCAACCGCTCGTGCGACATGGGAACACTCGTGGTGATGATGGGTTCATCGATCTCCTCGATAATGGCGCTGCAGAACCAGTGGTCAGGGATACGAACACCGATGGATTTTCTGTTGGACTGGAGCAGGCGCGGGACTTCTCTGGTTGCGGGGAGAATGATGGTGTACGGGCCAGGAAGGAGGGATTTCATGATCCGGAAGACCTCGTTGCTCACCTTGGCATACTTGCTGATGCTCTTGATATCTGAAAACATGATGCTTCTGGGCTTCCTTGAAGCCTTGATCGCATTGATCTTGTCGATGCCTTTCTTGCTGGTTATGCGGCACCCGAGACCATAGACCGTGTCCGTCGGATAGACAATGACGCCTCCCTCGCGAAGGATGTCCCCGACCATCCTGATGACGCGGGGCTTCGGTCTCATGGGATCAATGAGGATTCGCACAGACAGACTCCCTGATGCACAGGCTCTTTTCGTCGATATTGCCCAGTGCCCCGAAAAGGGAAAACCTCACCTGGGGAATCTCTCTCTCCATCACGGAGAGATACCTCCGGACCACCTCTCGTTTCCCGTCAGGTCTGATCGGGCAGTTGAGCGAAACAGGATCCAAGTGGAAAAAAGAAAAATAGTCTTCGACCAGGCGCGAGGGACAGGAGGCCAGGGGCCTGATCACCCGATTTTTCCCATCATCGGACACGCGGGAGGGCGCCATGGCTCCGATCTGACCAGTGTAGAAGCATCGGAGAAAAAAGGTCTCTATGATGTCGTCCATGTGATGCCCCAGGGCAATCGAGTCTGCCCCGACTTCCTGTGCGTAGGAATAGAGTCTTCCTCTCCGGAGCCTGGAACACAGGGCGCACGGGCTCTTTTCAGGATCCGATACAGAAGAGAGGATCTCCTTTATGCTGGCCTCGATGCGAATAACCTCCTGACCACAGACAGCCTTTATCCAAACCGCTACCCGATCAAAGTCCTGTTCGTACCCTGTGGAGATGTGCACCGGGATGAGCGTAAACTCCACCGGTGCAGCCCCGGACAGATCAGAGAGGATCTTCATGAGCACGAGGGAGTCTTTTCCGCCGGAGACAGCCACAATGACTCGATCTCCGTGTTGTATCATCCTGTAGTCCGAAATGGCCCGTCCAACCTTGTGTCGCAGCCTTTTCTCGTAATATGCCTGTGAGCGTTGTTTCACAGGGATTTCCTTACCACATAACCCGCGGATTTGCGACATCCCAAAATGAACCTCTGAATGATCCTGCTCAGGTATTCCAGTATTAAGCGTATCAGAGAGTATTGTTCTTCACGCATCAGAGAGGATTGTTCTTTACTTGCTCCTGTCCAGTGATGACTCGATCCATCTGCTCAGGGTCTCCTCTGCACTTCGTGCAGAATCAAAGAGTTGGTGGGGTGTGTTCGCCCGCAACCAGGTGATCTGTCGTTTCGCATAGTGCCGTGTATCACGCTGGATGAGCGAGATGGTCTGTTCGAGGGACAGCGTACCCTCCAGGCAGTTAACGGCATGCCGGTAGGCAAACGCCTGCATGGACTTCAGCTTCGGGTCATAGCCACGAGAAAGGAGCCTGGAGGTTTCCTCCATGAGCCCCAGGTCCATCATGCGCAGCACCCGGGCATCGATGTCACGATACAGATCTGTTCGCCGGGGCAGAAGACAGGCAATCCGGGCTGAAAATCTGGGGATTCTGAAGCGGTGGCGGGAAAAGAAGGAACTCGGCCTGGTGCCTGTGAGGAGAATGATTTCAAGGTAGCGTATGATTCTGGCCATGTCCTGAGTTTGAATAGTCTGGCCCGAGTCAGGATCGAGCTTGTCCAGCCATTTCTTGAGAAAGGTACCTCCTCTCTTCCTTGCCACGAGGTTCAGTCCGGTTCTGATCTGTGGGGATTTGGGCGGGGCGGCCACAAGGCCGTAGATCAGCGCTTTGATGTACAGCCCCGTTCCTCCCACAACCAGGGGGACGTTTCCCCTGATTACGACCCGAGAAATCTCTTCCCGCGCCCGTTTCTCGAACATACCTGCGTTGAATTCTTCATCGGGGTTCACCACATCGATGAGGTGGTGCGGGAGGATGCCCTGCTCTTCGAGGGTGGGTTTTGCCGTTGCAATATCCATGTACCGGTAGACCTGCATGGAGTCGGCAGAAATAACCTCGATGGGATAGTGCCCAGAGAGTTTCAAAGCAAGGCCTGTTTTGCCGGAGCAGGAAGGCCCGGTTATAACGATCAAGGACGTCTTCCAATCCATCGTTCGATCTCTGCCTTGCCGATCTTCTTGAACAGGGGCCTGCCATGGGGACAAGTCTTGGAATTCTCCGCCCTGTCCAGGTCTCCGAGAAGAGCCCTGATCTCCTCATCAGCAAGGCGTGAGCCTGAGGTGATGCTCCTGTGACAGGCGATACGTGCAATCATGCCGTCAAAGTGATCCGTACTGTTCAGAGACCCGCTGATGACGCTGTGGAGAAGATCAAGGAGGATGGATTGTATGTTTGCATCCGTGAGCAACGGGGGTACCGATCGAATGGCGATTGTTCTGTCTCCAAATGGGCTGCACTCTATGCCGAGGGCCTGCAGAGGTTCTGTTATCTCCTCGAAGGCTGCATACTCGGGCGTGCTCAGATCCAGCAGAATGGGGTTGAGCAGCACCTGAGACCTGGTTTCTGCCTCTTTGATGTTGACCTTGAGTTTTTCATACATAATCCGCTCGTGTGCCGCATGCTGATCCAGAATGTAGAAAAAGTCGGTATCCTGGAGAAGGATGTAGGTGGAAAACAGGGTTCCGATAATCTTTTTTGATGAGTAGAAGTCTTCTTCGATATCTGCCACTCCTGCATCGGAAAACGGGAACCCCTCTTGCGAGGGTGTCCATACGTGTGGCTCATACTGAGATTCTCGGTCCTCCCTTACCTGGAGAGGGCCCTCTCCTCGTTCTCGCTCTTCCTCGTACAGGTCATGTTTCTGAGGAGAGACCGCTTGTGAAACCGTGGAGGCTATGATCCCGAAGACAGCCGATGGATGCTTGAACCTGACCTCAGCCTTTGTGGGGTGTACATTCACATCAATATCAGAGGGGTCGATTTCTACAAAGAGTACTGCCACCGGGTATTTGTTCTTCATGAGCATGCCCTTGTAGCCGTCTATGATGGCGGAGGTGAGGATGTAATCCTTCACGGACCTTGAGTTCACATAGGTATAGATACCTGCCCGCGTCGGTCGTGCTTCCGCTGGCAACCCCACCATGCCATGTATGGTGATCCCAGGCCTCTCCTGGAAAAACTCCCGATACTGATTCTTCAGCTGCTTTCCCAGAACACTCCATGCACGATCCTTCAGCGAGTCCGTTTCCGGGAGATTCATGACCGTTCTGCCATTCATGACGAGGCTGAATCGTACTGCCCAGAAGCTTATGGCAGCTCGAGATACCACATCGATGATGGCGCGCTGTTCGGTTGCCGATGTTTTCAGAAATTTCTTTCGTGCAGGAGTGTTGAAAAACAGATCCCGAACCTCAACAATGGTGCCTTCAGGCATGCCCCGGATCCCGTGATCGATTAGCGTGCCAGCATCAATCTGTATGTAGTGCCCCTGGGATGTCGAGGCTTTACGAGAAGAAACCGTTGCTCTGCCCACCGAAAGAATGCTCGGGAGCGCTTCCCCCCTGAATCCAAGGGTGCGGATGGCTTGGAGATCATCGAAACAGGTTATCTTGCTGGTGGCATGCCGTTTAATCGCGAGAAAGAGTTCGTGCTCGTCCATACCGGAACCGTTGTCCACGATGCGGATCACATCTGTCCCGGCTCCGGAAACTTCCAGGGAAATCGAGGAGGCCTCGGCATCGAGGGAGTTTTCAACGAGTTCCTTTACCACGGAAGCAGGTCGTTCGATGACCTCGCCTGCCGCGATCTGATTGATGAGCTCCTGAGTAAGAACTTGAATACTTGCCATTTGTTGCGTCAATGTAATCCTGTGTTGCACCGCATAAAAAACTCTCGGTTTCCGTGAGAAAATCCGTTTCGTTCTCCAGATATGTTTGCTGTCTTCACGCTAACGGGATACGCCCGAGAAGTCAACAGATCCTTGGGAGCCTTCCAGGGATGTATTTCTCATTGAAATCATCCCCTTTTCAGAAGGTTAGAGCTACTCATCATTGAGTGAAACCATCTCGATTGATCAGTTGCTCATATGATTAATTGATTTATTCTAGAACATCCCTTAATATCTCTGCTTATACCGTTGTTGAGGGGCGTGATGTTCCTTCACAGTTTCTGTTTTCTCTCTGGAGTTGCACAGTTTCACGGGATGTCGTCTTGACTTTTCACTCCTCTTTGAAGATAAGGATACTCTGTGAAAAGCACCCTAGAGGAGAATTTCCATGAATGTATTACAGATACAGAACCTCCACGTAGCGGTGGAAGGCAAAGAAATTATCAAAGGCGTCGATTTTGAGCTTGATCAGGGAAAAACTGCCGTCATGTTCGGACCGAACGGCTCAGGGAAGAGCACCCTGCTTGGCGCCATCGCCGGTCTACCTGGGTATGAAATCACCCGCGGGTCAATCTGGTACAAGGGGAGGGACCTCAGGAGTCTCAGTATCGACGAACGTGCCCGGCTGGGTATCGGGATGTCCTTCCAGTACCCTCCTGCCATCAAGGGGGTACGACTCTCAACGCTTCTGAACGTTCTTTCTCAAGACGCTCAGACCATGCTCACCAACGCGGAAGACCTCAACATGAGTGAGTATCTGGATAGAGACATCAATGTCGGGTTTTCCGGCGGAGAACGGAAGCGTTCGGAAATACTGCAACTCATGATCCAGGAACCCGACCTTATGCTCCTGGATGAACCGGAATCTGGAGTGGATATCGAGAATATTTCCATTATCGCAGCGGCTTTGAAGACCATTCTGGAAAAGGATAAGCCCATCAAGAAGAGGATGCGATCAGCTATTATCATCACCCATACCGGGTATATCCTGGATTACATCAACGCTGACATCGCATATGTGATCATGGATGGGCACCTTCTGGGCTGTGGAACCCCGGGAGAGATCTTCGAGGAGATCCGGGCCCATGGATACAAGCAGTGCTGCGAATGTTTCGCTGAAAAATATCAGAATATTCAGACAGGTGATATATGATTCCACGGGAACTGAACAGCCAGAGACTGGAAACAATAGGGTATGATACCTGCGTAACGAGTTGTGGAAATTTCCTGGTGCTCGACCAAGAGGTTGTTGATAATAGATGCACCATCAGTGGCTTGAGGGTAGTTCCCCTGAAGGAGGCCTTTAGTGTATTTCCCGATATGAGGGAGCGTCTCTACTTCAACCTGATTCGAAGGGACATGAATGAGCTGACGGCCCTGGCTTCCCGTGAAGATCCGGTGGGATATTACGTATATGTCGAACCCGGGGTGAAGATAGAGGAACCGCTCCAGGCGGCATTCCTGTTCGGAATGACCGGAACAACCCAAAAGATCCATAATATCATAGAGTTAGGAGATGGCTCAGAACTCAATATCGTGAATGGATGCACAACGCTGAACACAGGTGACTCTGGTACGCATCTGGGAATCACAGAGACCTATGTGGGCAAAGACGCACATCTGGGCTACACCATGCTCCACAATTGGGGTGACACCATGGAGGTCTATCCGGTGGGGGCGGTACAGGTGGCTGAGAACGGCAGGTATATCTCCAATTACGTAGCCATGACTTCGGTGAAGAAGATCGTGTCCTGCCCGGTGGCCAAAGTACTCAGCGGTGGCAGTGCACGATTCTATTCCATTATCTATGCGCGGGAGGGCTCGTTTTTCGATACTGGTTCAAAGGTGGTTCTTGAGGGAGAAGGATCGAGCGGGGAAATCCTGAGCCGAGTGGTATCCGAGGGAGGAACCGTGATCTCTCGGCAGATGCTCACCGGGTGTGTTCCCAAAACGCGCGGACATATGGAGTGCAGTGGACTTCTCCTCAATGACCACGGCGTGATCCATTCCATTCCAGAGATCAGGGGAGAGCATCCGGATATCAGCCTTTCACACGAGGCCGCCGTTGGGAGAATATCCGATGAGGAACTCAGTTATCTGAGGATGCGCGGGCTCACTGAAGAACAGTCACGCTCGCTGATAATCCGTGGGTTCCTGGACATTAAGATCGAGGGGTTACCGGATAAGGTGAAAAATCTGGTCAACGACGTGATCGAACGCTCAGTTTCAGGAACTCTCTAGAAAATATCCAACGCATTGAAATCATGCCTGTAAAAAGTCTTCACCATTTGCCCTGTAGCCCATATTTCGCACCTTTTTTCAAAAAGGACGGGGTATTTTTTGCACATGATCAAGGAGCAGCGGCGGGGCATGAGGATACACATGCAGGTTTTGTGGTGCTATGAGTAAAGACATCGGGATGGACATTGAGGGCATGGAGATAGTCAAGCTGTACCTTATCGAGAGGAGTAAACAGGAACCTTTTGCCGTTTGAGACACCTACGAAGACAGAAGAGAACTTAGAGGCCATCATAACGGAGGTGGGTTTTGATGTATCACGGTTGTTCCAGCCCTTGAGAGTGGTGTTTTTTTCCTGAACCGACTTTCTCATGGTTCTTTCCATTAGGCGCCATAGAAGAAGAGACAGGATCAGGACAAAGCCCATGGCCTCTATACGGTGTGGTTTTTTGAGGAATACGTCATTGACGATGAGGGGATCTTTCAGAAAACCGAAGTTTTTCTCTATACCGTCCTGTTCCTTGTAGGTGCGAAGTACAGTAAGGCCACTCATTTCATGCTCCGGCACACTGGTAAGAAGAACAAAGCAACCGGCCTCTTCACGCAACCGGAGTATAGCTTCGGCATCTTCGGATATTTGGGCCTGAATACGATAGCGAAGTTCTTTCATGCTACGGATCCCGTCCTTGCGGGGACGGCCCCTGCCGTATACCGGATGCTCTTCGATGAACAGAGAGGTGTGATGATAAGCCCCGTCCTGAAATGATTCCACTGTCTTAAGGGCATCGGGCATACAATAGAACTCCCTACTGCCTATCTCCTTTATCCTTTCGCTCAAAGAAATCCTATCTTCATGAAAGAGTTTGTCGATGCGCTTTTGCCGCCTCTTGTCATGGACATCGGAGTGAACAACCACACACCGGTAGCGCTCGCCGTACAAATCGACGCTTTCCTCCCTGATCCGATAGCATGCACATATATCCTTGCCGCCTACTTTCCTGTGCGACAAACGCCCGATATCCTGCCAGGTGCCACCCTTGCCGATAAGACGGGAACATGCAGAGAAGTTCTCGGGCAACCTTGTGATGAATTTCATGCCTTTCATAAGATCAAGGTTCTCCCTGGTGGCCAGTGCGGAATCCGCTACATAGATAAAATCCTTTCTGCCATAGAGCTCCATGATGCGGGGAAGTTCTGCAACAATTCTCCCGTTGGTCTTCTTGTCGGAAGCATTCCCGTCCAGTATGCCGGCATGCATGGGAAGGTTTCCTTCTACGCAAAGCAACGAGTATATGAACTGCTTGAGATCCGGCCTCTTGTCCTTGCTGTGCCCGTATACTATGCGCACAGCTCCTTTCTCAGGGTGACGGTATTCACCCCAGACGCTCGCCGAAGTGGTATCCTGATGAATAATCGAGGTGTCCACCTCAAAGCTCCTGAAGGTACGCAAGCTGATCCCGGAAAACAGCTTCCATGTCCCATAGGCATGTATACGGTCCAACACACGCCCGATTGCATCATCATTGAGCGCGCTTGCCCCAATACCATCGCCAAGGAGTGTCTCTACATCCCTCATGCTGTAAAACTCCTCTACCCGGTAAAGAGGAAAACGGCCGCACAGAACGTTCATAACAAGTCCCAGAACAACAGTGCCCGGACTCAAAGACATCCTGCACTCAAGGGCATCGTCTATCGTTTCGACAAAACCCATGCGGGACGCATAATCCTTGACAATGGGAAGGTGAGACAGGCAGAACCCGTTCATCCCTCCTTCCCCTTCAAGCAAAACGTATTGGGCGCTGTCCTTACAAATGTAGATCCCTTCTTCAATCTCTTTATCATTGCCGAGACCACAGATTCACGGTCGAGGGTGACGTTGTATTGTTCTCCTGCCCGGCGGATGACCTCTGATATATGCAGGGGCTCTTCGGCAGCCGAGAGTATGTCTACAACAATACTTATCTGCGACTTACTCTGCGAGCCTGAACCGCCCACCCGCTCTCTCTTTTCCCTGCCATCAGATAGATACCCCCTGACAATACGCAACTGTGATTTTAATAGCTCTTCCTGTATCTTCGCCCATTCCTTTATCTCCATAGCACACCTCCTTAAAGAGATACTAGCATTATGGAGTAGGTATGTCTACTATATAATTGACTTACATATCGGTCGTGGTATTATTGTATCCCTGAGGACAATTATCATACAAACGTAAGCGCCAAATAAACCACATCTACCCATGAGTTTAGGATCATGCGAAAGTAGCTACCGAGATCGAGAAAAAACGAGGAGGAGCTATGGTAGGGC
>OMKS01000180.1_pt1 | contig 56599 bp, 47 predicted proteins | sample 1674721 | NCBI WGS metagenome assembly OMKS01 (sample SAMN06264996, study PRJEB25208) | sediment metagenome | isolation source: hot spring sediment | place: USA: California | collected 2014-09-02 | reverse complement strand
GGATGTCGCCATTCTGGAAACCGGTATGGGCGGTCGGTACGATGCCACCAATGTCACCACACCGCTGATGTCAATAATTACGCCCATCGGTAAGGATCACGAAGAATTTCTGGGAGATACCCTGGAGAAAATTGCCGGCGAAAAAGCCGGTATCATTAAAAGCGATATTCCGGTCGTTGTTGCCAAACAAAGACCCCGGATTCGGGAATTTCTCAGAGACGCAACACTGTCACAGAAGAGCCCTTTTATCTATGCGCCCGATCATTGTGATACAACGGTGATGACCCGGTATCCTGACCGGCAGATTGTCAATATCCGTTCACGGGAGTTTTGTTTTGATGAACTGGATTTTCCCTTTCTGGGGGATCATCAGATTACCAACCTGAATACGGTCATTACGGCATTAAACCATTTGACGGCTACTCCCCTTTCCGGTGCGGCGGTGGCAGCGGGTATCACTGCTGCCCGATGGCACGGTCGCCTGGAGCTGTTGTCCCGAAAACCGCTGGTCTATTACGATGTTGGGCACAATTTACACGGAATCCGTCAGGTTGTGCAGGCACTGGAGAGCACTTTTCCCGGTGAAAAATTCAGATTTTTAATCGCTTTGGGGGAGCATAAAAAAACCGATCTTCTGGGAAAAACAATCGGGAGAATCGCTGCTATGGTATATGTTTCCGAAACACCGGAGAAAAAATCAATCCCTGCCGGAAAACTGGGTGGAATTTTGAAACGGGACCTGCCGGATGTAAATGTCATCGCCGGGACCGATTTTAAACAACTGTTTCCGGCGGTGCTGCGGCAGCTTGGCGGTGAGGATCACCTGGTTGTTCTGGGCAGTCATTATCTTGCACCGGTAATTTATGATTTCTATAAAATAAATGTTTGACAATAACAGAATAGTGATTATATTTTCAGTTGTGAGAATTTAGGCCACGTTTTAGACCTACCAATTGTATGAAAATCAATTTTTGAATTAATTCTATTAATTATAGGAAATTAATAATGGAAAAAGAACTGACGATTGCGTCGCTTCAAGCAATGCGGATTAAAGACCTGACCGATCTGGCGGTTAAGCTGGAAATTCCCGAGCATACCGGTTTAAAGAAAATGGACCTGATTTACAAGATTCTGGAAGCCAGCGCCAAAAAGGACGGTCGGATTTTTTCCCAGGGTGTTTTACAGGTAATGGATGAAGGCTACGGCTTTTTACGGTCGGAGGAATTCAGCTATTTGTCCGGTCCCGATGATGTCTATATCTCGCCCTCTCAGATCAAGCGGTTCGGTTTGCGGACTGGACATGTCGTCTCCGGACAAATCCGACCGCCCAAGGACAACGAGAAATTTTTTGCGTTGCTGCGGGTGGATGCGGTGAACATGATGGACCCCGAAGAGGTCAAATCGAAAAGACCTTTCGATTCCCTCACGCCGCTTTATCCCGAGAGCCGGATTCAGCTGGAGACCGACCACAAGAATCTCTCCATGCGGGTAATGGACCTGTTGTGTCCGATCGGCAAAGGTCAGCGCGGCTTGATTGTGGCGCAGCCGAAAACCGGAAAAACGATTCTACTGCAGCAGATTGCCAACAGTATTACCACGAACCATCCCGAAATTATTCTGATTGTTTTGCTGATTGATGAGCGACCGGAAGAGGTGACGGATATGGAAAGATCGGTTAAAGCGGAGGTGGTCAGTTCCACTTTCGATGAACCGCCGGAACGCCATGTTCAGGTGGCTGATATGGTCCTGGAGAAAGCCAAGCGCATGGTGGAGTTGGGCTTTCATGTGGTCATCCTGCTGGACAGTATAACGCGGCTCGCCCGGGCGCACAACGCCGTCGTGCCCCACAGCGGCAAGATTTTATCCGGAGGTATTGATGCCAATGCACTGCACCGTCCGAAACGGTTTTTTGGCTCGGCGCGGAATATCGAAGAGGGCGGCAGTCTGACGATTATCGCGACGGCTCTGATTGATACCGGCAGCCGGATGGACGACGTGATTTTTGAGGAATTCAAAGGCACCGGCAATATGGAACTGGTGCTGGATCGGCGCCTGAGTGACCGCCGGGTGTTTCCATCAATGGATGTGAACCGCTCCGGTACCCGGAAAGAGGAATTATTGATGTCCTCCGCTGAACTGGCTCGGGTCTGGGTGCTGCGTAAACTGCTCAGTGAGATGAATCCGGTGGAGGCAATGGAATTTCTGCTGGAACGGATGAAGCGGGTTAACAGCAACCGCGAATTTCTCAAGTCCATGAACCAGTAACCCTATTGGTTCACAATTCAAAATCAGGAAAGTGATCGGAACATCGGATTAATAGCATCTGATGGGGGAGATTTTTTAGTCTTTTATAAATTAATTGGGAAAGGTTGTCGAGATTTGTTCCGGTTCCCGGGATGGTTGGATGATGGAATCTCTTTCCAGCCGCAAAGAAACTCTTGACAATTCCAAATTTAGCTATGAATTTTACACGGATATAAAGCAATGTTTTCTATTCGGACAATGTGAACCAACAGACGCAGTCAATTAAATTTTAAGGTGAATACCGACCGGAGAGATTTTAAATGACCGACAAATTCAATATCAGCAAGAAAAAGACCAAACTGCCCTTCGATGCCAAAATTGATGAAAAGTGTGAAAAGTGCTCCGGCAATATTGTCTACCGGAGCAGCTCATACTTTGGAAAAAAAACCTATTTTAAAATCTGTAACGGGTGTGGGTGGTATGAACTGCTGGACGCCGAATCCTGGAAGCAGGCAATTACTGAAAACAGCCAGATAAACGAAGACGATATTGATTAATACCGGGTATTATTGAATTTTACCATCTTAGCCGCATTGCACAGAGAGATGCTGCCTGTCCGCAGCCATCTGGCGGCTGTTTTCGACCGGAACGGGGATATCCGGCTAAATTTCCGGCAAATCGGACGTGGTGCGCAACGGTTTGATAACATTCAAAATACCGTCACCGGTGATGTCGTTATAAATGTCGGAACGGCGGGCGCCATTGCGGAGAATTTAGAACCCTTTCAAATTGTATTTGCGCCATACCTCATAAATAGCTGCATGGAACGGCTTTTCCAAACCGAATTATTCCATAATTACGAAGATTTGCTGACATGTGTGCCGGACAGATGGATACGAGTTGGTCTTTTTACTGCTTCGGAGCCTGTCCTATCCGTGCGGGAGAAGGAACGCATCCGGGCAGAATGTGGGGCAGCCGCAGTGGATATGGAGGCTTTTACCATTGCCCGTTACTGCCGGCAAAAAAAAATGCCCTTTCTTTCGCTGAAAGTGATTTCCGATACGGCAGATTCGGAAACTTTACTTAAATTTAAAAAGAATCTGGGGAAGGCGGTTGAAATTTTATGCGAGCAGTTGGTCATTTTAGTCAGAATCCTGCAGGAAAACCGGGAGTGCTTGTTACTCAATGGATGATCCGGGCAGAGTATCGGTAATCATTCCCACTTATAATCGGGGTGCAGTCCTGGAACAGGCGATCAAATCGGTCCTGAACCAGACCTATCAAAACTATGAAATTATCGTGGTGGATGACGGTTCCACGGATAACACTCATCGCATTCTGCAGAAATACGGTCATAAAATCCGCTACTATTCCAAACTGCACGGTGGGGTTTCTTCCAGCCGTAATTTCGGACTGGAAAAATCCGAAGGCAGCTGGGTCGCATTTCTGGACTCGGATGACTACTGGATGCCGGAAAAGCTGGAACGCCAAATCGAATTTGTCCGGCAAAATCCGGAATTCCTGATCGTGCAGACCGACGAAAAGTGGATCCGCCGCGGCAAATTTGTCAATTCCATGCAGAAGCACCGTAAATACGGCGGCTGGATTTTCAAACAATGTCTGCCGCTTTGCATCGTCAGTCCGTCGGCGGTCATGGTTCACCAGCGGGTGTTTAACGATGTGGGAGTTTTTGATGAGGACCTGCCGGTGTGCGAGGATTACGATTTGTGGCTGCGAATCGCCTATAAATACCCGATCGGGCTGATTGAAGAAAAGCTGATTGTCAAAACCGGCGGGCACCCGGACCAGCTCTCCCGGCAGTACTGGGGCATGGACCGCTACCGGATAACGGCGCTGGAAAAGATTTTGACCAAGGATATCAGTGACGAACAGTATGAAATGGTGCTGAAAGAGATTATCAAAAAACTTACTGTGCTGGAGAGCGGTCGCCGGAAACGCCACGATCTGCCCAATATTTTCGCCGGCAAACTCAGTGAGTATCGGAGCAAACTTGAAGATTTTCGGAAAACCGGTCATCCTGACCACCGAACAGCTTGATCGTGCGGATCGCCGCTTTGATCTGTTTCTGCCTGACCGGCAGGGATACGCTATTACGCAGACGATTTTAGTGCAGCAAACAGAAAAGAAATACCGCATCCTAGACGGCTTTGAAATTCTGACCGCCGGTTTACCCGCCGACCGGCAATTCCCGGCGATTGTTTTCCCGCCGGATGCGGCGGGGCTTGATATTTTACAAAAGCTTGTTTTTATTAAACAGAGTCGGCGTCCGCTATTGCCTGTCGAAATCTCCAGGATTTTCCGGTTTGCCGCCGGTCAGAACCGAAGCGATACCGAGATTGTCGAGGCGCTGTGCCCGGCGTTTGGTTTTCGGAAGGACCCCAAAATCATCAAACAGTATCGTGACTTAGCGTTTATCGGCGAGCCGGTTACGCAATATTTAATTACAAAAAAAGCACCGCTAAAGACCTGGCAGCTGGTGGCGAAACAGTACCGGAATGCCCAGCCTGATCTGGAAATGCTGATTGCTTTGCGCCCGACGCTGAGCCTTTTTGAGGAATTGATCATTCACGTATACGAAACAAGCCGGCGGGAGCACCGTTCCCCGGAAAAGCTGTTTACCCAGCTCCGCTGGCAGGAAATTTTACAGGCAGAAAACCAGGCTCCCCCGGAGCGGTTACAGGAAATCCGGGCGGCGGTTTTCCGGCGCCGCTATCCGGCATTGTCGGCTCAGCGGGAAAAAGTGCGGGAATGCCTTGACAACATTTCTCTTCCCGCTAATGCCGCGCTGTATTACGACGATACCTTTGAAAAGCAGGAGCTGCGGCTGGTCTGGACGCTGACCACCGAGAATGACCTGTTGAACATACAGCGATTTTATTCCGCCGAGACAATTGAAAAACTGCGGCAGCTGCTTGATACGATTTAAATGAACCATAATAATTTTTATCGGCGAATTTATATTTCCAAATCGGCTCTCCGGGACGAATCAACCGCGGCGATTTGCAGTAAATATCCGCGCCGCATTCAGCAGGTGATTCCCGATGATTATGACATTGTCGGCAAGACTGCTGGAATGGACCCGAAAACCGTTTTGTGGCTCACCCGCTCAAAGGGTGATGTCGTCAAAAGCTGCCCCGGGACTGCCGAGCAGTATTTATGTTGTAGATATCAGGTTATCAACCAGACCCTGAACTGTCCCATGTGCTGCAGTTACTGCATTCTGCAATATTATTTAAATCAGCCGGCTACGGTCGTTTATACCAATTTTGCTGAAATTTTGGCAGAATTACACAGGAAAGTACGCCGTCAGCCGCGGCGCTTTTTTCGGATCGGCACCGGTGAGCTGGGCGACAGTCTGGCGGTTGCCGGCTCGGTTTATTTTGTCAGGCAGGCTATCGAAATGTTTACCAGTATACCGAATGCACTGCTGGAGCTGAAAACCAAATCGGTGGCGATTGACGATTTGCTGGATTTGGAACATGGGGGGCGTACCGTGCTGGCTTGGTCACTCAATCCGCAAGCTATCATTGATCAGGAGGAACATAAAACCGCACACCTGATGCCCCGTTTAGCAGCAGCCCGACGAGCGGCAGAGGCGGGTTACCTGTTGGCTTTTCACTTCGATCCGATTTTACATGTACAGGATTGGGCTAAACTCTACGGTGAGCTGCTTGACGAACTGTATCTTCAGATTGACCCATCCCGGATTGTTTGGATCAGTATGGGTTCCTTGCGTTTTCCGCCCTCAATGAAAGAGCAGATTGCGGCACGGTATCCCGGATCGGCGGTTGCCTTTGGGGAGATGGTGCGGGGAATGGACGGGAAGCTGCGTTATCCGCGTCCTTTACGCGTGCCGATGTACCGTTTTATTTATCAAAAGCTAAAATCGGCTTTTTCTCCGCCCTTTCTCTATTTTTGCATGGAAAGCCCGCTTGTCTGGCGCGAGGTTTTAGGACGTGCACCAGAAGATAGTGCCCATCTGGATTTTATGTTTGCCGAGAGCCTCTACCGACGTTTCCCGGGTTTGATGACCGCAGAACCGGAACGAGTAAATTATGAGCGGGGCTACGGGCTTGAAATTGCCGGGGAATAAAAAGAATTTATTCGATAAAGTTTTTTTTACGATCGGAATTCTGGAGAATCTCTTTTAACCAAAACAGTCCGATCAGGGTTTTGGCGTCGGTGATTTTACCGGCGAGCATGAGGGCTATGACAGTGTCGGTCGGTAAGGACACGATTTCCAGCGTTTCGTCATCATCGGCATTTTGCTGACACGGTTTCAGGTTTCCTGCCCAAAAAAGATGCAGCAGTTCGTCGCTGTATCCGACACAGGTATGGATGCGGCAAACCGGCAGCAATTTGCCCGCCTGGTAGCCGGTTTCTTCAGCCAGCTCGCGCCGAATCGTTTCGGCAGGTGATTCGCCGGGATCAATCTTCCCGGCAGGCAACTCCAGCATCACTGCTCCAATGGGATAGCGAAACTGCTTAACCATCACGATTTTATTGTCGTCGAGATAAGGAATCACGACTGCGGCGCCGGGATGTTTGATGTATTCACGACTGGTTTCCTTGCCGTCAGGTAACAGCACACTATCCCGGAAGACATTTAAGAGACGACCGGAAAATACCTGCTGCGACTCCAGCGTCTTTTCTTTGAAAAATATTTCGTCTTTCATAATGTATAAATGATGATTGGCGGAATCGTCCGGGAAAGGATTGAGGAGAATGACCCGGGTAAGGGAGAAGTTCCCATGGATGGAGGGAATTAATTGGATGGAAATGCCGGGCAATCGCGCCAGCAGTTTCACATTATGGATCATCCTCCTCGTAGAATCCAATTATTCAAAAAACCGATGTTTCAGCCGGGCAAATCAATCCAAAACCGGTGAATATCCAAATTTGCCCTCCTAATATACAAAAATATTTTACAAGCGGAACAAAATTTTTTCTCCGGAGTAGGTAGATAGACCAGAGAGTCCAATTTGACACGGTGATCGGCGATTTGGAATTGTGGTTCAGCCCTTTTATACTATAAAAAAACAGGAAAGACCATGCAGAATATTTTTAACTATTTAATGAATCCTGAATTACCCATAAGCCATACGGGCGACGAAGTTCCGATCATCGCTGGGCAGAAGAGCAGAAAGGTGCATAAATTTGATGCCCTTTGGCGGTTAAATCCGGGCATCCATACCATCTTGCGGGATTCCGGCAACGTCATAATTGCCCGGAAAAAGCTGTTCGAGTATTTGCATATCAGGGAAGAAAACATTCTGAACAGTAGTGATTGTTATCATCCGCTGGAGAGAGCTATTATCCTGGAAGCGATTACAACTTTCAAAATAATTATTTCCAAATCCAGTGAAAAAGAGGCGGGTATCAGTAATCTGGAAATGCTGTACAAACTCTCGCAGGACAAGCAGGTGGATGTATCAGAGGGATTCATTTTGGAGTTCGCCCATCTGTTCCGGGCTATCGAAGGGCGGTCGAATGTGTACAGTCATTCGGAGGAGCTGGACGAAGGGCTGAATTTTCAGCAGAAAAGAGGGCGCGAGGCGGCAGTTCAACGTTCCCGCACCCTGGACCGGGAGGTTCGTCAGATAGATGACTTTCTAAGCAGATATCCCAGTGGTATGGAGCCGGAAGTGATTCAGGACCGCCAGCGGCACAAGCGGAGAGTTCTGAGGTTTTTTAATGCCAGTGAGGCTGACTGGCAAAATTATCAATGGCAGCTGAAACATGTCATCCGTAAAGCCGATGTATTGAAAGAGATCATCAATCTGACTGAGGAGGAGGAGCGTTCGATCCGGCTGGCTAATCAAAACCGGATTCCTTTTGGAATTACTCCGTATTATGTCTCCTTAATGGATAAAAACCCGTCGCGGAAACGGGACCATGCGGTGCGCGCACAGGTAATTCCGCCGCTCCACTATACCCAGACAGTCGCGGAAAACCGTGCCGCCCGGTCGGAAAAATTTGATTTTATGGGTGAACATGACACCTCGCCGATTCAGCTGGTCACGCGGCGCTATCCGCAGATCGCCATTCTGAAGCCTTATAATACCTGCGCCCAGATCTGTGTTTACTGTCAGCGTAACTGGGAAATTAACCAGGTGCTGGACCCGCACGCTTTTGCCCGGTCTGAGACGGTAGAAGCGGCGCTGCAATGGTTTGAGTCACACCCGACTATCCAGGAGGTCCTGATTACCGGTGGTGACCCGCTGGTTATGAGCGACGCCAAGATTCATGCTCTTTTAGAGCGCTTTGCCGCCATTGATCACATTCAACGGATCCGGATCGGCACGCGCATGCCGGTAGTGCTGCCCCAGCGCTTTACTGACAGGCTGGTGGATATTTTGGGTGAGTATCACGAATTCGGAAAACGGGAAGTCGCTGTGGTAAGCCATTTTGAACATGTCTGGGAAATTACTCCCGAGGCTGTCGCCGCAATCGAAAAGATTCGCAAAAAAGGCATCGGGGTTTATAACCAGGCGGTGTTTACTTTTGAGAACAGCCGCCGGTTTGAACTGGTTGCCCTGCGCCGGCAGCTGCGGCTGGCGGGTGTAGACCCCTATTATACCTTCAACGCCAAAGGTAAAGAGGAAACCCGCGCTTACCGGGTGCCGATCGCCCGCCTGTTGCAGGAGCGTAAAGAGGAAGCCCGCCTGATGCCCGGTCTGGACCGGACTGATGAACCGGTCTTTAATGTGCCCCGGCTGGGGAAAAATCACCTCCGCGCCGGGCAGGATCACCAGCTGCTGGCGATTCTACCCGACGGTCGCCGGCTTTATCGCTTTTTACCCTGGGAGAAGAATATTAAGCTTGCTCCCACCTACGTACACCGCGATGTTCCCATCTACGATTATCTGAAAATGCTGCGTAAACGGGGTGAAAATATTGACGAGTACCGGACAATCTGGTACTATTACTAGGGGGCACCGCAGGGCGAGCAATTACTTGAATGTTGCCAATAAATATGATAACTTTTATGCTGATGTAACTAGGGATTAACCATTAATTAAAGAGGTATTTTATGTCTAAATATGTGTACATGTTCGGTGCCGGCAAAGCCGAAGGAAAAGCCACCGATAAAAATCTGTTGGGCGGCAAAGGTGCCAACCTGGCTGAAATGAACCGCATCGGAATTCCGGTTCCCGCTGGATTTACAATTACGACGGAAGCCTGTACCATCTGGACAAAAGAGGGCGCGGAAAAAGCCGCTGCCCTGATAGAGGCAGAGGTGGAAGCCGGTGTCAGGCATATTGAAAAAATTATGGATGCCAAATTTGGCGACAAGGAAAATCCTCTGCTGGTGTCGGTCCGCTCCGGTGCGCGTGCTTCGATGCCCGGTATGATGGATACCGTTTTGAATCTGGGATTAAATGATGAAACCGTTGTCGGTCTGGCAAAGAAATCCAACAACGAACGTTTTGCCTGGGATTCTTACCGGCGTTTCGTCCAGATGTACGGCGATGTGGTACTGGGGCTAAAGCCGGAGAGCAAAGAGGACGTGGACCCCTTTGAGGAAATTATTGAATCCTTGAAAGAGGTAAAAGGCGTCGAGCTGGATACCGAATTGACCACGGCAGACCTGAAGGAATTGGTGGAAAAATTTAAAGCCGCGGTTAAAAATTTCACCGGTCACGATTTTCCCACCGACCCCTGGGATCAGCTCTGGGGTGCGATCGGCGCCGTTTTCGGTTCCTGGAATAATGAGCGGGCGATTGTCTATCGTCGCATGGAAGGCATTCCGGATGATTGGGGTACCGCCGTGAATGTACAGGCGATGGTCTACGGGAATATGGGTAAAAACTCCGCCACTGGTGTGGCGTTTACCCGGGATGCCGGAACCGGTGAAAACATTTTTAATGGTGAATATCTGATTGACGCTCAGGGTGAGGATGTCGTCGCCGGGATTCGGACGCCGCAGCAGATTACCCTGGAAGGTTCCAGGCGCTGGGCGCAGTTAGCCAATGTATCCGAGGAAGAGCGCAAGTCCAAATATCCGTCTCTGGAAGAGACAATGCCGAAGGTGTATAAACAGCTTTGTGAAATCGAAACCAAACTGGAAAATCATTATAAAGATATGCAGGACCTGGAGTTTACCATTCAGGATGGCAGACTCTGGCTACTCCAGACCCGCAACGGCAAACGTACCGGCGCGGCAATGGTAAAGATTGCCATTGACATGCTGGAAGACGGCATGATTGATGAAAAAACCGCCGTCATGCGGGTTGCACCGAATCGGCTCGACGAGCTGCTGCACCCGGTTTTTGCTACCGAGGCGCTGACCAAAGCGAAGGTGATCGCCAAGGGTTTACCGGCATCTCCCGGTGCAGCCACCGGCAAAATCGTCTTCTTTGCCGATGAAGCCCAGGAATGGGCATCCCGGGGTGAGAAGGTCATTCTGGTGCGGATTGAAACCTCACCTGAAGACCTGGCTGGTATGCATGCCGCCAAAGGTATTTTGACAGCCCGGGGCGGAATGACATCCCACGCCGCGGTCGTTGCGCGGGGCATGGGCAAATGCTGTGTGTCGGGTGCCGGCAGTATTAATATCAATTATAAAACCCGTACCATGATAGTAGATGGTCACACCTATAAAGAGGGCGACTGGATTTCGCTGAGCGGCTCAACCGGCGAAGTCATGGAAGGGAAAGTCGAAACGAAGGACCCCGAACTCAGCGGCAACTTTGGCAAACTGATGGATCTCTGCGACAAGTACACCCGGATGTATGTCCGCACCAATGCCGATACACCCCAGGATTCGCAGGTAGCCCGGAATTTCGGTGCCCGGGGCATCGGTCTGACCCGCACCGAACATATGTTTTTCGAAGGTGACCGCATCAAGGTGATGCGGGAGATGATTCTGGCGGATGACGAAAAGGGTCGGCGGAAAGCATTGGAGAAACTTCTACCGATGCAGCGCAGTGACTTTGAGGGTATTTTTGAAGCCATGGACGGTTTGCCGGTGACCATTCGTCTGTTGGACCCGCCGCTGCATGAGTTTGTGCCCCATGAAGAGGCTAATCAGAAAGAGATGGCGGAAGAATTAGGCGTTTCGGTGGAAGAGGTCAAGCAGAAGGTCGAATCGTTGGCGGAATTTAATCCCATGCTGGGACACCGCGGCTGCCGGCTGGGAATTACCTATCCGGAGATTACGGAAATGCAAGCCCGGGCGATCATTGAGGCGGCGCTGAACTGCAAAGCCCGCGGCATTAATGCCATTCCGGAGATTATGGTTCCCCTCATCGGTACCAAGGCGGAATTTGTGAAACAGGAGGAAATCATCCGCGCCACGGCTGAAAAGGTCTTTGCGGAAAAGGGTGCTAAAATTGACTACCTGGTGGGGACGATGATCGAGATTCCCCGGGCGGCGCTGACCGCCGATGAGGTGGCGGAAGCCGCCGAGTTTTTCTCCTTTGGTACCAACGATCTGACCCAAATGACCTACGGCTATTCCCGCGATGACGCCGGTAAATTCCTGTCTATCTACCTTGATAATGGTATCCTGGAAGTTGATCCCTTTCAGGTGCTGGATCAGGTCGGTGTCGGACAGCTGGTGGAGATGGGCACCAAGAAGGGACGCAGCACCAGACCGGATTTGAAAGTCGGTATCTGTGGCGAACACGGGGGCGAACCGAGCTCCGTAAAGTTCTGTCACAGAGTCGGGATGAACTATGTCTCCTGTTCGCCCTATCGGGTACCGATTGCCCGTCTGGCGGCTGCTCAGGCGGTGATTGAAGAAGATAAATAGTATTTGGTAAAGGTATCGAACAGAAGGGCTTATCCGCTGGGTAAGCCCCTCTTGGATTCACGGTTTTTTGCGTTCTTTCGGATTAAGTAAATAATCGGGATACAGTTTTTTCATACAGTCGGGACAGATGCCGTGGGAAAAGACGGCGTCTGTATGTTCGCTGATGTATTGTTCCACCTGGTTCCAGAAACCGTTATCATCGCGGATTTTTTTACAGTGCGAACAGATCGGGATCAGACCACTGAGTTTCTTTAATTTATTATAGGCTTCCTGCAGCTCCCGCAGCAGGGATTCTTTTTCCAGAACCGCTTTATGATATAAAATAGCCTCGGTAACCTGTAAAGTAATATTATGGATACGTTCGATTTCCTGATTCGTAAAGGCGGATTTTCTGGAGATATCCAGAATCCCCAGCGCGGTGTCGCTGGAAATCAAGGGGAAAATAACGACATGTTTGATTTCCAGTACCTTCTGGATAGCCGGAATGAATTTTTTATATCGTTTGTTGGTGATGAATTCGCCGATCAGGCGGCTAATGTTATCGGATTCATTTAAAATTGCCGGCTTGCCGGAGCGGAGAGTTGCGAAATAGAGGCTTTCAGGAGTTTCGGGTATGACGACCTCCGGTATCTTGAGACCGAGGATGTTTTTTACCGACTGAATGGTTTTTGCCGGAATTGTGCTTGCCTGCATGACGAGATGCGTCCCGTCGTTTGCCAGAAGATAGACGCCGATGCCGTGGGTATTAAAAATTTTTGTAAATTGCCTGGAAAGAGTCATAAATATATCGGCAATCGGTTCTTTCTGGATAACTGCTCCACCGATTTTGTTGATGAGGGTAAGATCGGCGGTGTCAGCGATTTTTGCGGAAAGCGCCTGCCGCAGTTTCTGAATTTCAGTGATCAATTCCGCCTTGGTAAGGGTATCGTAGTCGTTCATAACATCCGGCAAATGAGTTGATTGAGAACACACCAAAACCAATAGGTTACCGAAAGATATTTCTTTGACATAAAAATCCCGCCAATTTTGTTGGTGAAATTGTTAATTAATTTCTGTAATGTCAATTAAATTTTTATGAACGGACCGCAGAAAGGTGATATTTTCCCAAGGACTAACCATATTTTTTTGTACATTTAATAACGTTTTTCAGAGAATCGGATATGCATATTTATCATTGCACCAGAGTAACTGTTGTTATCGCTAAAAAAATAGGTTTGTGAGTGATGGAATGGCACTGTAAAGTAAATCTGCTGCTTGGGGTGTTGGTTTTGGGCTTGAATCCGGCGCTTGCCGATGACTATTCGGAGGAGCTGATCACGCTGGATTCGTTGCTGAATATCAGGATCAGTTCGGCGATGAAGTATGCGCAGCGGGCGAAAGATTCGCCGGCGTCAATCAGCATCATTACGGCTGACGATATCAGTCGCTTCGGCTATACGACCCTGAGCGAAGCGCTGCAGAGTATGCGGGGGGGTCTATCTGCGGAGCGACCGGAATTACGAATATCTGGGAATTCGGGGCTTCAGCCGTCCCGGCGATAACGATAACCGCACCCTGCTTTTACTTAACGGGCAGCGTCTGAATGAGAATTTTTATGGTTCGGCGTTTATCGGGAATGATCTGGGTATCGGCTTGGAAAGTGTGGAGCGGATCGAGTTTGTGCGCGGACCGTCGTCAGCACTCTACGGCAGCAATGCCATGTTCGGTGTGATCAATATCGTTACCAAAAAAGGGCGCGGTGTTGATGGTTTCGATCTGAATTGTGAAGCCGGATCGTGGAACACCAAACGGGCAGCCGCCACGCTGGGTACAACCACCCGTCGGGAGCTGGATTTGTTGCTGTCCGTACAAGCTGGCTGCAGCGACGGCGAGGACCTATATTTTGCTGAATATGACCGCGCCGGCTCGGAGGGGATCGCCCGGGGTCTGGATTGGGAACAGTTTGTTAATTTTCACACGGTGCTGACCCTCTGGGAATGGACACTGGAAGCCCTTTACAATGATCGTTGGAAGGGTATCCCGACGGCAGCCTGGGGCATGGAGTTCAACGATGACGCCGCTCAATCCCGGGACCGCCTGGGGATGCTCTGCCTTATTTTTGATCAGGAGATTGACCACGCCAGCCGGATGTCACTGCGGATGTTTTATAATCACTACGCCTATACCGGCATCTATCTCTATGAAGAGAGTGACTGGCGGGATGTCAACAATTGTCACTGGGTCGGCGCTGAAGGACAGCTCCGCCGGGATATCAATGCCCAAAATCGGCTGTTTTGCGGAATCGAATATCAGCAGCATCTGGCGGCAACCTACAAATCCTAGGATGCGGATACGGTCTATTTCGACAATAATTTTCCCTATTCAATCGGAGCAGTCTTTCTTCAGGATGAACTCCAGGTATCTTCCAAATTCGCAATGATTACCGGGATGCGCTACGATCAGCACTCCCGTTCAAAAGGCGGCTTGTCACCCCGCCTGGGACTGTTCATGAATCCCTTTCCAACAAGTACCCTGAAGCTACTCCACGGCAGCGCTTTTCGCGCTCCCAACGTTTATGAAACTTACTACGAAGACCCCTATCTGGCAAAAGGCAACAGCGCCCTGAAACCGGAAAAGATCACCACCAGCGAACTGATCTGGGAGCAGGCCATCTCGGCGGGGCTGCTGTCTGAAATGGCGCTTTACTACTATTCTATGGAAAATCTGATTGATCAGATGCTGGACCCCGCTGATTCACTGCTGCAATTCCGCAATCTGGCTGAAGTCCGGGCTTATGGCGTCGAATGGGACCTCCGGGCGAACCTGAAAAAGGGTTGGTATGCTTATATTAATCTGAATGTGCAAAGGGCAGCCGATTTTGAATCCGGGCAGCCACTTTCCAATTCACCGGGATTAATCCTGAAAGCAGGGGTCTCTTTGCCGCTCCTGTCTCGGCTATATCTGTATTCCGAAGGAATTTACGAAAGCGGTCGCTATTCCATCCGGGACACAAAAACGACGGCTTATTTTTTATGCAATGCCGGGTTGAAAGTCACACGGATCCGGAAAAGACTCAGCTGTTCGCTGCGGGTGAAGAATCTTTTCGATACCGGGATTATGCTCCCGGCTGCCTATGAACACGAACTGGAGCTGATTGTGCAACCCCGCCGGTATATTGGTGTCGTGGTTAGCTATTCCCGTTAGGAAAAATTCAGGATGGTAACGCGGAACAATCTGCATTTGTCATTAAATACAAAATGGGTTGCTGTCTTTGCGCTGCTTCTGCTGTTTCTGAATTACGGCGAGGCTCAGGAGATACCGGTCCCAGTCAAATTGCAGTTTCAGCTCTTCGTCAAAATTCTCTCCTTTGATAAAAATCTGGAAAAGCAGACCGATGATTCGCTGCGGCTGGCAGTGGTCTGCCAGAGTGGCTGGCGTCAGTCGGATCGAACCGCCAGGAGCTTTCTGGCGGAAGCCGCCGCTGACGAGTCACTGCGGATACAAAATCTGCCTTTAGCTGTCCGGCGTCATCATCTGGGAACGATCCCAGAATTGCGGAAATTTCTAGTTGCGGAAAAAATTGATGTGGTTTACATTGGTCCCCTGCGGGCGGTGGCGGTGAGCGACATTACGGCACTGACCCGGGAGCTGCGGGTTTTATCCCTGAGCGGAGTGCCTGAATATCAGAAACACGGGGTGTCGGTAAACCTGAACATTAAAGGCGCGACGCCGGAAATCCTGATCAATCAAAAGAGCGCCAAACATGAGGGCGCCGATTTCAGCTCCCGTTTGTTGCACCTGGTTACAATTATAAATTGAGAATAAAGTCGAATGGTAAATCAGCTTTTAAAAACAACACTGCGGACGAAACTGGTTCTGATTGTCGCCGGTTTGATTGGTGTGATTTCGGTATTTATCTATATCTATTTCCCGACGAGGCTGGAAAAAGTCCAGATGAGTTCCATGGAGACCAAGGCTCAGCAGATCAGCCGGGTGATCGCTTACGGTGCCACCCCGGCGCTCTATTTTGAAGACCGGGACGCCCTGAACGAGATTTTTGCGGCGCTGTTGCAATACGAAGAGCTGCTGTGGATTCAGGTTTTACGCCCCGATTCCACAGTTTTTGTCGAATATCGGCGTCAGCCGGACAACGCAGCGGAAATCAAATTGCAAAAACCATCGTCACCGCCGGAGTTTTTAACGGTGGTTCAGGCGATGGAATACAATGACCGCAAGATCGGTCAGCTCTGCACCCGCTTTTCATTAAAAACGTTAGAGGCGGAAGTGCGACTTTCCCGGTTCCGAATCGCGCTGATCAGTGTAAGCCTGTTTCTGTTTGGTGTCGTCGCAATTACAATACTTAGTCGCATATTTACCCGTCCGCTGAAACGGATGGTCAGAACGGTGGAGCAAATCATTGCCGGAAATCTCGAGGAGCGGATGAAGATTAACACCGACGATGAAATCGGTTTCCTGGCAAGGGAGTTTGACAATATGATGGAGCGCCTGTCGGCGGCTTATCGGAAGCTGGACGATTTGAATGAGGAGCTGGAAATCCGCGTCGAATCCCCGACGGCGGCGTTGCGCCTGACGAATGTGCAACTGACAGCGGAACTGGCAGAGCGAAAAAAAATTGAAAGGGAGCTGTCGGCAGAACGGATCAGACTGATAACAATGCTTAGGAAAATCAGTGAAGCGGTTATTATTACCAATCTGGAAAACAGGGTCAGCATCATCAACCGCGTTGCTGCGGAAATTACCGGCTGGAATGAAATTGATGCTATCGGCAAACTTGTCGCTGATATTCTGAAATTGCCGGCTTCTCCGCGTCACCAGAAAACCGCCCAGACAATTCATGAATTTATCCGGGAACAGACCGGCGAAAACAGCGCTTATTTAACCATTTTGGATTCCCAATCACGGGAAAAGCGGCTGAGTATAAACATTGTGCCGATCCGGACGCTTTTCGGTGAGAAATCCGGTACCGTATTCATTTTTCAGCTGTCCGACGAGCCCTCCGGGTCTGGTCTGTCCGATCTAAAAGAGTACCAGGCTTAACGATTCAGATGAATTTCGACCAACTAAAAATTCTCTATGAAGATAATCACCTGCTGGTGCTTTGCAAGCCTCCCGGGATGCTGGTTCAGGGCGATCAGACCGGCGACCCGACGCTGCTGGAGATGGCAAAAGCCTATATTAAAAAGGTATCGAACAAGCCCGGCAATGCCTATCTGGGATTGGTTCACCGCCTGGACCGACCGGCTTCGGGAGTGATTGTTTTTGCCCGCACCTCAAAGGCAGCCGGGCGCCTGATGAAGCAGTTTCAGCAGCGGCAAATCGGGAAAATATACCACTGTCTGGCAGAGGGCGAAATACCTCTCAACGGCGAATGGCTGGACCGGATCGAGCGGCACGGCGTAACCAGTGTCATCAGTGCGGGTGAACCCAATGCGGTGCTGTGTTTTAAGCGGTTGCAATTCAAAGCGGGTGTGTCGCAGGCGGAGGTGCAGCTACTATCCGGAAAGCATCATCAGATTCGGGTCCAGTTTGCCAGTCGGGGCTTCCCGCTGCTGGGGGACTTTCGCTACGGTTCGAAAATAAAATTTCCCAACCGCTCTATCGCCCTGCATGCCCGGTCGTTGCATATTATTCATCCGATCCGGCAGGAACCGTTGATTGTCAGCTGCGATGTGCCGAAATACTGGTGTGAATATGTTTAATGAGATTGTCCAGATCGCCGGAATAATTAATCTTCGGGAAGCCGGGATGCTGATTAACTGTGGCGCGGACCTGCTCGGTTTTCCCCTGCGGCTGGCGGTGCACAGGGAAGATTTGAGTGAAGCGGAAGCCGCGGAGATTATCCGCTGTTTGCCGGACCCTTCCTGTGCGGTATTGATCACCTATCTCGATGAAGCCGGTGAAATCGTCGAATTCTGCACCGAATTGGACGGTGGCATAGTGCAGCTCCACGGACCGATTTCCGTGCCGGAATTACTAAAAATAAAGAGATTGCGACCGGATTTGAAAATTATCAAAAGCCTGGTTGTTCAGGCAGACAACCGCGATCAGTTAATAAGGGTAATGGAGCAATTCAGCCCGCTGGTAGACGCCTTTATCACCGATACCTTTGATCCGGTTAGGGGCGCTTCCGGCGCCACCGGCAAAACTCACGACTGGCGGATCAGCCGGGAGTTGGCAGAGCATTCACCGAAACCGCTTATATTAGCCGGCGGTCTGAACCCGGAGAATGTCTATGAAGCCGTTATGTTTGTCAAGCCGGACGGTGTTGGTGCACATACGGGTGTGGAAGCGCCGGACGGTCGCAAAGACCGCGTAAAGGTCGTCCGCTTTGTGACTGAAGCCCGTCGGGCATTTTCGCAATTGCAGGGAATCCCACCGCCTAATATTCCGATCAATGGGATCCTGGACCTGCACACCTTTAATCCCCGGGAGGTGAAGGACCTGGTGCCGGAATATTTGACTACCTGCCGGGAAAAGGGAATCTTTTCGGTGCGGATCATTCATGGCAAGGGTACCGGTACATTGCGGCGGATTGTGCAGTCAGTCCTGACGAAGTCGCCGCTTGTTGAGTCCTTTGAAACGGCGGACGGTAGCGGCGGCGGCTGGGGTGCGACTAGTGTGGAGTTGAAGAAAGACTGATCCAAACCGGTCATCGCGGGCGCAGCGATCTGTTCCGCCGGCAGGATTGCTCCTGACAGATTGCTTCACCCGGTGAACCGGGCTCGCAATGACAGATAGCAGCATTGATTATTTTTCAATAATACTCGCTGCCACTATATTTGCCACTTTGCTGCGTAGGGCAATCACGTCGCCGTGAGGCAGGTGAACGCGATTGCTCAATAAAATCACAATAGTCTCGGTTTCCGGGTCAATCACGAGCGAGGTACCGGTAAAACCAGTGTGCCCGTATGAGGATGTGGGGAAAATATCACCCATATTGGAAGCATAGGCAGAGCGAATGTCCCAGCCCAGTCCGCGTCCGGCAAATTTCAGTTCGGGATAGAGGCTGGTCATGGCACGAACTGTCAGGGGAGACAGAATTCGTACGCCCTTGTAGATACCACCGCTCAGCATCATCTGGGCGAAGATTGCCAGATCGCCGGTGGTGGAGAACAGACCGGCGTTGCCGGATTGACCGTTCAGAAGTTGCGCCAGGGGATCGTGAACGAAGCCTTTCAGTGGGACGCCGTTAAACACTTCCGTAGGAGCGATTTGCGGGAGCAACTCGTCCGGTGGTGTGAACATACTGTGGTGCATGTTCAGGGGTTCAAAGATATTGACCCGGGCGAATTCACCGATCTCCATGCCCGACACGCGCCGGACAATTTCCGCCAGGGTGATAAAACCGAGACAGCTGTAGGCAAAGTGCTTGCCGGGCGGATTCTGTTTTTTGATAGTGGCAATGTGCCGGATTACTGCCTTCGGGCAGGGTGTGTCGAATTCGGCTTTCAGGGCGGCAACGTCGGTGTAAGGCGGCAGACCGGAGGTATGGGTCAGCAAATGATAGAGGCGGATCGGTTCCGCCGCTGTGCCGTCAGCGGGGATGAAGCGGGTATATTCAGGGATAAATTTTTCTACGGTGTCCATGAGGCGCAGTTGACCGCGCTCCGCCAGGATCATGATGGATGTGGCGGTGGCGACCGGTTTGGTGACTGACGCCATGTCGAAGATGATATCTTCAGTCATCGGCAGTGTATCGGGAAAAACCTGTACATTGCCGTAGGTTTTGTGGAGGACTATAACACCTTTCCGGGCGACGAGCAGTACCGCGCCAGGCAGGTTCTGCTTTTCGATTTCGGTGACGATCAGATCATCAATTTGCGCAAGTTTGGTTGCGTCCATACCAACGCTACCCGGTGAACCGCGCCGCAAGACCGGGGATTCGGGTTGGCGTCCGCAGCCGGCAAATAGTGCCAGGAAAATGATGCAAATAGCGGGATAGATTTTCGGATACATATTGGCTCCTTTGGGGAGTGGTTATAACTGGTCGAGATCAATGTCCAGCACCGGCTGGTCACGGTAACCTCTGTAATTGAAATGCCACCATTCGGAGTCAATGCCGCTGAAGCCGTGGCGCGCCATGGTTTCCTGGAGAATCCGGCGGTGTCGGATGGCTTCTGCCGGACAATCCATATAATCGAGATGGGCTCGCTCGGAAAAGTCGTCGAATTCCGAGGGCATCAACACCTCGTTGCCCTCCAGGTCCAGCAGGGTAACATCCACCGAGTGGCCACGGTTGTGATTGGAGCCGGTAGCCGGATCGGCGACATAGCGGTTGTCGGGTAAGATGTCCCACATGCGTTTTTGGACCGCCAGGGGGCGATAGCCGTCGAAGACTTTCAGGCGGTAGCCCTGCTTTTTCAGGTCGGCTTGAACCTTTTTCAACGCCATTGCCGGTTCTTTCGCCAGAAAGCAGCGGGCACTGGGATAGAGCACTTCGCCGACGAAATTATTGGTGGTGGCATAGCGAATGTCCAGCACGATATCCGGGATTATTTTTTTCAGCTCGACAAGGTTATGGGACGGTTTGGGCTGGCAGGCGCCCAGCAAAATCAGGAATGCCAGACTGGACATCCTGATTGATAAATTTGGATTTCGTTGCATGGGGTGATTTCCTGATGTTAAATATGGATTTATTGACTGGTAAATTTAACAAGATACCGGAAAAAATCAGTACATTTTAGTGGATTGAAAGATCAGGATTTGAGAATTTGCCCAACTTTCCGAATTAATGTTTGGAATTTAGGTTGAAAATTGTATTTTTCCTGCCATTGAACAAAACAAGAGGATGTTTATATGAGTGAACAGAAAAGAGGAACTTTCCGGTCATTTCCGCCCACCTACTGGCTGGCGGTTATTATGGAGTTTTTTGAACGCGGTTCCTATTACGGGATGATGAGTATTCTGTCGGTTTATATGACGGAGAAACTGGGGTTTGCCAAGGAGAGTGTCGGATTAATCAAGGGTACGATTCAGCCGATTTTATACTTTCTGCCGATCATCTCCGGTGCGCTGGCTGACCGTTTCGGGTATCGGCGGGCGCTGACGGTGGCTTTTACACTCCTGGGCGTCGGCTACCTGATTACCAGTCAGATGACCAGCTATGCGGCGGTCTTTCTGGCGCTCTGTATCATGGCGTTGGGTGCCGGAACTTTCAAGCCGATCATATCCGGTACCATTGCCCGAGTGACGGACAAATCGAATTCGTCGCTGGGATTTGGAATTTTTTACTGGAGTATCAATCTGGGGGCTTTTCTCTTTCCGATGTTTCTGGTGCCTTTCCTGAAATCCGCCGATCCCAGCTGGCGCTGGGTGATTATCGCCTCGGCGATTGGAACGGGCATTATGCTGATTCCCACCTTTTTTCTGTACAAAGAGCCGCCGATGCCCGAGCGCAGGAAGGAGCATGAAACCGATCTGCTGCAGACGATTGCCAATGCCTTTGAGATCATCTACAGTCCCATTGTGCTGCTCTTTCTGAAAGCGCAATCAGCATTGCGCAATGCCCGGCTGATCTACGGTATCACGGGCTTGCTGGCATTGCTGGCGATTTACCTGCTGATTGCTAAAAATTCCTTTTTCCTGTTGTATATCACGCTGCTGACAGCGGGCTGTTTTTTCATTCTGAATGTTAAATCCCGCTGCGGGATTTTCAAAGCCTGTAGCCACACGCGGGCAGCCATCATGCTGCTGCTGGTTGGCGGCCTGATTCTCTGGCTGCTACCGGGACTGACGCTCTATTCACGGATTGTGACCTCGGTGATTTTCCTGACCGTCTTTGCCCTGTTCAAGATTGATTCGGCGGAGCCGGTGAAGTTTGTTGATTATTTTAAATTTTTACTGCTGATCTGCATCTACTCCGGTTTCTGGGTACTCTATTTCCAGATGTTCGATTCGGTGCTCTGGTATGTGAATGATTATGTGGATGCCGCCAGTCTGGATAACGCCGTGAACCGGATGCTGGCGTTTCTGGGAATCGGCTATGTATGGCATTTCGATATTGAGCACGTTACGGTGATTAATGCGCTGACTATTATTATTTTGCAGATTTTCATCTCCATGCTGGTGAAAAACACCAAGGCGCTGCCTACCATGATGGTGGCGATCGGGCTGGGGACGCTGGGAATGGCGATATTGGCAATCAACACCAGCATCTGGGTTTTCATGGCGGGTATCGTGATTTTCTCTATCGGCGAAATGACCGCCCATCCGAAATTTATCAGTTACATCGGGCAGACCGCCCCGAAAGAGCGGTTGGCGACCTTTATGGGCTATATTTTTCTCTACGGTGTGATTGGCTCGTCTATCGGTGCCATTGTGGGGGCGAAGCTCTATGTCCATTTTGTGGACGGTCTGCAGCAACCGCGTACGCTCTGGCTGATCTTTTCCCTGATCGGCGTTGTGACCATCATCGGGCTGTTTCTCTACAACAAATTCCTGACACCAAAGGAATCCGAATAAGACGAGTAACATACTCCTATGGAAATCACCAACCGGATTTTGAAAAAGATATTGCGGGATTGCCGGCGGAATCAAGCCGATTCGACGGAACAAGCTGTCGCCGATGCAATTCTGCTGGCTTTTCCCTTCGATGAGCAGCAGCAGAATATCGCCTATCGGGTCTTTGCGCCGGTTTTGAAATCACCAACGGTGAAATCCTGCAGTCTGATTGTGGAATCAGGACACCAGGTACTGGCGAATATTCCGCCTGAAAAGCTGCTGCTGTTGACATTGCCGGAAAATATTCTGAAAGAGCCGCTGCTGGATGAAAATATCAGCCGCCAGCTGCGCCGCTTCCGCTTCGCCATGGCGCTGGACCTGAACCCGGAGTTGCACCCCTATAATGCCGCCGCGGTTCTGCAAAGCTCCGCCGCCAAGCGAATCGGTTTTCTGACGGAATTTTCTGACCATTTTTATAATATTCAGATTTCTAAAAAGGTGTCCGATCCCATCGAATCCTCGTACCGGATTATGCTGGATTTGGTGCGCGACACGGGTCTGCTCTGAGTTACAAAATGGATAAGGATCAGCGGGATTATTTTATTCTAAAAATTTTCCTTGACGCTGGCGCTCTATCGCTTTATATTTACCGCCGCTAAGTAGGAGGAGATTCAATGGAAGATTTGGTTTGTCCCGAGTGTGGTGCCGCCTTAAATGAAGCGGACTTGCGGGAGAATCTGGTATGCAAACATTGCAAAACAAAACTGCGGAATCCGAAGTATATCGATTTCCTCGAATTGCTGGTTTATAACGATGTCGTTGATGATATTGATTTCTTTGATATGAGTCTGTATGGCGAAGAGATCCTGAAGGATGAACGGGAGGATTATGACGAACCTGACATTGACCCCTCCAAATTCGAGAAGCGCAAAGAGGTCTGGGATGAATTTGAGGACGATATTGAATTGAATGAAGGCTTGGCGGAAGACAGCGACATCGAAGAAGAAGCCTGGGATATTATTGATCCCGAAGTTCTGGAAGAGGACGACCTCGACGACTTAGAAGACGACGGTTTCGAGGACCGGGACGATTATTAAAAAAGCGGTGCAAAACGCCATTATGCAATAGGTGATTTTTATGAATAACAAAGAGACAGGCAAGCAGTTGAAAATTGAACTACCAGAAAACCGGGCTGAGGGGAATTACAGCAATTTTACGGTCATTTCTCATTCCGGAGCCGAGTTTGTGATTGATTTCGCGCGGATTATGCCCGGTACGCCGAAAGCCGTCGTACAGAGCCGGATCATAATGACCCCGATTCACGCCAAAACATTGCTCTATACTTTGCAGGATAATATCAAAAAATTCGAAGATAAATTCGGGGCAATAAAGCTACCGGATAAAAGCGGCAATACCCCCTTCGGATTTCAGCCACCTCCGAAGAGCAGTCTGCCGAACTAAGCGCTGATCGGCGGTTTACAAAAACCGATCAAAATATTCCAGCAGTTTATAGAACAGGTCTACATAGGTCTGAGCAGTGTTAATTATTGTGTGTTCCCAGGGGTAATGAATAAAATCAATCCGCTTCTCATGTTCCACCATCTGCCGGATCAGCGCGGCGCTGTCAACCAGAGGCATGAGAAGAGGGTTTTCGCCGTAAAACAGCAGCAGTTTGCCGCGCAACCGGCTGACCGTTTCCGGTGATGCCAGCTCTGGGCTGAGATTCCGCTTACGGATTTGTGCGTAGAGAATCTGTTCATAAAGTGCACAGTCCGGTTCCCAGCAGCTGCCCAGAGTGACGGCAACGCCGGTATTGAAATATTCCGGCGCATTCAGCAGCGCCATGATGCTGAGATAGCCGCTGTAGCCGAAGCCGGTGACGCCGATGCGGCTCATATCAATAAATTCCTTTTGTCCCAGTTCATTAATGACCGCACCGATTTGTTGCAGCTGGCGGTCCCGGGGTGCCAGCGAATCGGCGGTGGAATTCAGGTAGGGAATCAGCGCGAGAGCGGGAATGTCAATTTCAGCGACGACGTAGCCCCGGCTGCTGAGCCACTGGCTGATCAGATTGTTGATTTTCCACTCGTGCAACCCGTTGACCGGACCGCCAGCTCGATTTAGAAAGAGGATCAGCGGGTATTTATCGGCACCCAGCCGGTCGGACGGATACCAGAGTCTGTAATGAATTGCCCAGCCGGTCACCGGGTCTGTAATTGCCCTATCCAGAGCGGTGTTCAGATGGTCGGCATTGGGAATGCGACTGTCGGGTTTTATAAAAAGTTTTGCTTTGCTGACCGGGAAGGTGCGGGTCAAGTAGAGCTGCGGCGGGGTAGACGGCGTGGAGTAAATATCAACAATGTAACCACCGGTAGCCGACAAGATAAAATCGTGACAGCCGCGCAGGTAGGAGAGATTCAACACCTTGTCGGTTTTTTGATCAATTGTGTAGATCTGTTTTTCGTGATAATTGTCTTTATTGGCAGAGAAGTACAGCTGATCGTCAGCCGGGTTGACGTGATAATCGAAGACGTGCCATTTACCACGGGTGATGGCAATCGGCGCCCTGTGATCCAGCCCGGTAATGAAAATGTGCTGATAACCGTTTTGAAGGTCGCCGAATAACAGTTTCTCCCGGGAATTCAACCAGAAGAGTTGCGCACCGAAGTTACTGCACCACAAATCCTTCTGATAATGGTAAATAGTATCAACCTGTGCACTTTGCAAATTGACAGTGACGATTGTCCGGGCATCCAGGTCTTCGGCGAGGTAGTCAACCGCCAGCAGGTTTTTTCCAGGAATGCAGATTACGTCACGGACCAGGACTTTTTTGGCTCCGGAGAGAGGAATCAGGGCGGTTTCCTGATTTGCCAGATCAAAACGGTACAAATGACCGGCGAGATGCCCTTCATAAGCCGGCATGACAAGGGCGCTTTCGTCAGGCAGCCAGCAGTAGGGCGCCCGGCGATTATCCCGGCAATGGAGACTGAGTCCGTGCCAGTCGGCGGGAATATCGTCGGACAGCTGAATTTCGCGCCCCGCCTTGACGTCAATCAGGTGCAGGGTATTATCCCGGATAAAGGAGACATAGCGCCCGGCAGGGGAAATTCTCGGAAAGAGTTCCGGTGACGGCGTAATCGTCAGTGCGAGGGGTTCGTCCTGGGTGCCGGGTTGCAGGGTATAGATATCGCCATTCCGGACAAAGAGTAGGCGTTGCCGGTCGGGAAACCACTGTAGCTCCGTGAGCGGATGACCGCCGCCGTCGTCATTAAAACAAGTCACCTGGCGGAGCTTGGCGGATGGAATCCGGGCGAGCCAGATATCGCCGTCGGGGTAGCCGTTTTTATTCCAGAGGAAAGCCACAGCAGAATCGCCGGGCGACCAGCAAATCTGTTCCGGCGTATCGCCATAGAAAGATGGCAGCCGGAAAATCTCCGAGGGACCGGGAAAATGCTGGGCGCTTATTCTGGTCAAAAAAACGGTTATAAGCAGAAATAACTTTTTCATCTCAACCTTCCGGAAATTTTATCGTTGGGTATGTATTTCACAGCAGAAATAAAGTACGGAATCCCGCCGCAACATTCAAATGCTTTGTATGGTGATTTTAGTTTTTCGGGAGGATTGTGCGAATTTTACGGATATATTCCGGTGTCGTTCCGCAACAGCCGCCGATGATTGTGACGCCCAGCGCATTTTGATACTTATCATAGAGGAGACGTAATAAGAAACTTTTAAAAATTGTTCGGTAATCCAGTCACGGATTGCGGCTGACACCCGGATTCCACCAATAATTCTGCGATCCGGCTTTCCAGGTAGTTGGTAAACAGGATAACCGGATCATGACCGGGCTGCTGGTCGAGACAGGCAGAGATTTTGAGGGACTTGCCGATATTCAGGACCATCCGGTGAAAGGGATTCAGTCCTTCGGCACCGTAAATTGCAATTGGCGTCACTGGGATATCCAGATTGTGGTCGCGATAGAGTTCCCAGGCGATTTTACCGAAAGTCGGATTGAAGCGGGGAATGTAATCGTGAAACCGGCTGGGTTCCTTATTGATAATTGTTCGATGACCGATCGATTCGAGAATATTGTAAGTGATCTGAAAGATGACGACCGCCCGCCCTTGTAAAAGATAATTTTTTGCTTGTTCGATAGCACTCCGCAGATTTCGGGCGAATTCCGCCCGTTTGACGGAATAATCCTTGTTGATCGGAATCATCTCCTGCTCTTTTAATGTTTTCTCCAGAAAACGGGAAAAGCGGATTGCCCCAGGGTAAAGTAATTTATAGAAAAAAGGGCCAAGTACCGGGCGGATGTGATTTTCCAGCAAGATATCTTTGTCGAACAGGTAATGGGCTGTCAAAAAATGCAGCTTGCGTTTATAGGCGATTATCACCCCGGCGACGTCGCGTCCGATTCCGGGATGATTGGCGATGATCAGGTTAGGACCTTCCCGGACAATGTTTTTCAGACCGTGAAAGGTCACATAATGATCGAAGGGGATGAAAAACGGCTTCAGAACGCGCTTGGCGCGGTTGTAACGCTGGCGGATGATCAGGGCTGACAGGTCTTTGCCGGTTGCCATGGGATCTCCGGTTTTTTCTGTTCACAATTTAGGCGCGCTGCTGGAAAAAACCAATGCCTTGAACTAAGGATATTTTTGAATCAGGTCACGGATTTCCCGGATATATTCCGGTGTCGTTCCGCAACAGCCGCCGATGATTGTGACGCCCAGCGCCCTGATTTTCGCCACATTTGCCGCATAGCGCTCCGGCGTTTCCGGGTAGACCAGCCGACCATCCCGGGTCTCCGGCAGACCGGCATTGGATTGAATAATGACCGGCACGGTGACACAGCGGCGGATTTCCGCCGCCAGTTCAATCATCAGATCACTGCCGATGGAGCAATTGGCACCGACAGCGACCGCGCCGGCATCAACAAGGGCGTGCATGCTTTCATCCACCCGGTTGCCCATAATTGTGGCGAAGCCCAGCGGACCTTTTTCGAAAGTCAATGTGGCGAAAACCGGCAGATCGGAGACATCCCGGATACCCCTTATCGCAGCCAGCGATTCATTAATATCAAACATAGTCTCGACAATAAAGAGATCAACGCCGTTGTGCGCTAACACTTCCGCCTGCCGGGAAAAATTATCCTCTGCCTCGCTGGCGGTAATAAGCCCTAGCGGTTCCAGCATTTCACCCATGGGACCGATATCGCCGGCTACATACCGCTCGGCACCGGCAGCCTGCCGGGCAATCCGGGCAGCCATTTGATTGGCTTCTTCAGCCAGGTGGGCGATACCGGCGCTTTTCATTTTGATCGGCGAACCGCCGAAAGTATTAGTAGTAATGACATCGGAACCGGCGTCGAGATAGGCTTTATGAATCTCCAGAACGGTGTCCGGTTTTTCGATATTCATCAGTTCGGACGCCATCCCCGCCGGCATGCCGCTTGCCATCAACATGGAACCCATGGCGCCGTCGAACAGGAGTCCGGTGCTTTTAGCCTTATCCAGGATATTCATACGAGGCTCTCCTTTATTTCAGGTAAATCATTTTGCCGGTCTGCCCAAAACCGTCGGCGGTCTGCAGCCGGTAGAGATAGACGCCCGCCGGAACGCTGCGCCGCTGCTGATCCCGGGCGTCCCAGAGTATACTGTAGTGTCCCGGTTGCTGCCGGGCGTGGACCAGGGTCTTGATAAGGACCCCGCGCAGATCAAAGACTTGTAGCGTCACGGTGGTGGTCTTTTCGAGATCATAGCGGATTTTCGTCGTGGGATTAAAGGGATTAGGGTAGCAGCTGTAGAGCCGAAAATGTTCGACAACAGGTGTCACAGTGCAAATCCCAATAGCGCTGACTGTATCAACGACATGGTAGCCGAGAAAATCGAAGGTATTGCTGGCGTAAACGATCCATTCGGAGTCAGCGGAATACGATCCGGCGCTGCTGAGCCAGTCGGGATTGCCGCATTTTACCGATGATTTGCGCACCAGGGTATGATTCTCAGTGGCGTCGGCGATTCCGGCGACGGACCAACTTTTGACTTCGGCAGTATCGTTGTAGAGTCCGATCACATCGAGGAAAGTCGTATCACCGGCATTGAATTTCACCAGCGCGCGGACATCGTTGCCGTTGAAATTAACCACTGCGGCGGCGGTCAGTTCGTCGGCAATAGAGTGATACGTCGAATCGAAACCGGAGTTCATGATGACCCAGACGGCGCCGGGTTCCAGAACCGTCCCGGCGGGAAAGCTGTAATGAGTCTGGTACCAGGAACTGTTATTGGAATTAGCCAGAATGGCATAGTTGGAGAGGTTTACAGAGTGACTGGAGGCGTTATAAATTTCCAGGGCTTTGTTGAAGCCGCTGCCCTCGATATACTCGGAGAAAAAGAGCGAATCCGGAATTGCTCCGCTTGAATCGTCGGGCAAGGTGGTGATTTCCAGCGTAGCGGCGGCGGACTCGCCGAAGGCATTATAAGCGGTGACGGCGAAACTGTAAAGGGTGCCGGGCAGCAGATTCGTCACCTGGTAGCGGGTGGAATCGGCGGCGACGCTGTCAATGCGGGCGCTGTTTTGGTAAATGTAAAAGCCGCTTTCGTCGGTGGAATTATCGCTCCAGCTGAGCAGCAGTGCGGTTTGTGCGGTGTCTATTGCCATTAGGTTGGATGGCGCCAGCGGCGGCGGATTCTCAGACCAGATTAGCGCAACATATTCCGGGTGATCAATAAAGGGGTTGCGGTTGTGTTGATAACTATAGATAACTTCGTTTCTATTTTGTTCAAAAGAGTCCACAGGATCAAGTTCATGCCATTTCAGCAGAACATCAAGCATTGCCATTTGATATAGATATGGTTCGTGATTGACAAGCTCCAGGTCAAGAGGATATTCTTCATATGCAACAACCATATAAAATAAAATCCTGGCAAGATCGCCTTTGACGGCATCTCTTGGAGCATAGCTAGATGATGTGGTTTGGTTGTCATAATATTTATTACTTCGACTACTGTTTTCGCTGGGATTTGCTGGTTTTAAGTTATGAAGATCCGTTCCAACATTTTTATCTTGTGTCACAACATTTACTCCAAGTAGAGATTGAGGCCAGACGTGTTCACGATTCCATGTTACCCCGCCGTCCCAGTCCCCGCTTACGGAAGTTCCACGATAAACTAAAATTACATTATCAGGATTAGCCGGGTCTTGATCGGTTTCATCCAAAATATATCTGGAATCTCCATAGGATATTCTATTCAAGCCGGTATTTACGATGGCGTTCAGCGCTGTTTTCAGCTCCGCGCCGGTTTTACCCACAGCATCGTCGTAGTAGCCGGCGGGTATCTGCGCCTCGGTGGCAATTGATAAAAGCAGCAGAATGCCGGTGCTGAACGAGAGAATTTTTTTGATTGACATGAGCCCCTTTGGATGTTCTTTGATTTCAATGGTAGAGTTTACCACGATTTTTACTGAGATAAAACGATTTTTGTCACAGGATGGGCAAACCTTCGGAAGGTTATCAGGGACAAAAAATCATCATGGTCATAAAAAACGCCCCCGGACTTAGCCGGAAGCGTTGTGTATAGTCACCCCCGAAAAAACCGGGGGGCTAACAAGCCAGATAATCAGCGCAGAAAGATAACCTTTTGCGTGTTCGTAAAACCGGTGCTGCTGTTGATATGAATGAAATAGATACCGGTGGAGGACAAGCGTCCCCGGTCATCGCATCCATTCCAGTGCAAGTTGTATCGCCCGACCTGATAGCGCGCATCGGTCAATGTCGTCACCAGGTTGCCCAGCAGATCAAAGACCCGGACATGCACATCGGCGGCTTCACCCAGCTCAAACTTAAAAGTGGTTTCCGGATTGAAGGGATTAGGATAGGCTTTATGCAGAACAAACTTTGCCGGAACCGCACTATCGTTCTGCGGGAGTGTCACCTCCAGCTCCTTGTGCCAGGTGATATTCCCGGTATAATCCACATCGCCGAGACGGTAGAAATAGGTTGCGCCCGGCACGACCTGGGCGTCGGTGTAGAAATATTCATGCGCTTGAGATGTGCTGCCGTGCCCCTGCAGCGCTCCATCGGTCAAATAACTCGCAATCTCTTCCCACTTTGAACTTTCATCTTTGGACTTTCTACTTACAATAAACCCCAGATTCTCCGTCTCGGACTCCGTGGTCCAGCAGAGCGTCACCTTGCCGTTGCCGGGAATGGCGTTGAAACCATTCAGTTCGACGGGGAGAGATTGGTCTTGATCAAGCTCACCGGGAGTACAATCGGCAACATTGGCTGTCGAAATAGTCCATTCTGATGCCGTCCAGATTGGATTACCTTGAGATACGGTTTGGTTAAGACCACGTACAGCGCGAGAGTCTTCATACTCCCAAGGTTCTCCCGTTCCATCCACATCAATCACACCATAAGCATCTACAAGGGTTCCACTAGTATGATCTCCGCCGCAATAGAGAAAATATCCATCATCACCATTACCAGTAACAACAGATCCAGCGTTTTGATCCGAGTCAAATCCGAATGCTGATTTAAAAGAAGTTGTACTATATGATATTACGAAAGTCTGTCCATGATCTATAGATCCTATTAATTGTGCATCTGCCCAATTGCCTCCATTTGCCTGTCTGCTGATATACCATATTTGGGATGAAAAATCTATCGTGTTACCATTATTATTATATATTTCAATAAATCTTGCGTATGGGACGTCTTTTGGATCAGCCACTTCTGAAATTATTAGCTTTGGTGATTCCGGCTCTTCATCAGTAGTTGCGTTTGCCGTTGGTACAGGTCCATCCGTTTTATAATCAATATTTTCACTTATATTACTATAAGGATAAATTTTGAAATAATAAGTTGTTTCTGCCGTTAATCCAGTGAATGTATGTGACTCAACACCATGGGCAATATTTTTTACACCGGAACCGTCGCTAAGATCGGTGTCATCTGCCTGGGGGGTTCCATCAATTGGATCAGTAAAAGAACCGCTAGTGTTTGCCAAAATAAGAAATCCGGAAGCAACATTAGCGCCATCGTTATCTAACCAGGTAAGGTCAATGGCACTATAGCCATTTGCATTTGCTGTAAAATCACTTACATGATTGGAGGGTTCTGGATCAGGTTCACCATCAGCATATCCTGTCCATTCAATATCATCAATAATTATTTGTTTACTTCCTGTTGAGACAAACTTTATTTCAACATTCCCTGTAATATTTATATTATTTATTGTTCTTGTATATATTTTATCCATAGCTTCAAGAGTAAATTCTTCTACAAGAGTGCCACCAACATAAGTTTGGATAGTTCTATCGGAAGCACTACCACTGGTAAAATACGAACGTGTTTTATAGGTTAAATCACCAACTCCGCCGGAAATGTTGGCTTTTATATACCTAGTTCCTGTGTCTTTAAAACCACAGGAAGGATCAGTAATGCAATAACTTGTATCAGTTACTTTTCGTGCTTGAGAATATATCCATTCAATACTGTTATTTCCAATAAATTGTCCATCACCATAACTTGATGCACTTGCGTTAAGATTTGTAAATGATTCACTCCCTTGCCCCCACACCATCCCGCTCAGGGCGATGAGCAATCCGGCTACCAACGGTACATACATGGTCATTTTCATTGTTTCCCCCTCTTTAAAAAAAATGAATAAAACCTCTTCCTGTAATTTTTCCCGGAAGGAATAAATATTTCGATTTCTCCTTGTGAAATATGTAAAAAAACCGAAAAAATGCAAGATTTTTTTGTACAACCTTCGGAATTTATTTTAGAACCGATTTGATATAAACAGAGACATTCTAAAACCTTCCGAAGGTTGGTCACGGAAATTTTCTTTTGTGTTTTTGGATTTTCGGTTTATATTAACTGCCGATGCGAGCGAACCTGACAATAAACAATACCTGGAACTGGTGGTGGCACCGGGTGGATAGCTTTTCAGGTTTGCCGATCGGTCAGCAACAATAAGTCAAAAAACCATAGCAAAATAGATCGCGGACCTGAAAAGAGCCGCGGTTTTTGTTTTATAACAGTCAGAGGAAATCCATAAATCAAAAAAGGAGTGAATGATGGAACAGACGAAGTACATTTTGGAAGAAAAACGAATGCCGACGCACTGGTATAATGTGTTGCCGGACCTGCCGGATCCCTTGCCGCCGCCGTTGCATCCGGGCACCAAACAGCCGCTGGGGCCGGAGGATTTGGCACCGCTTTTTCCCATGGAGCTGATCAGACAGGAGATGAGTTCCGAGCGCTATATTGAGATTCCCGAGGAGCTGCAGGATATTTTCAGGCTGTGGCGTCCGACGGTGCTCTACCGCGCCCACCGTCTGGAGAAGGCGCTGGACACGCCGGCAAAAATCTATTACAAATACGAGGGCACCAGCCCGCCCGGCAGCCACAAGCCCAATACCGCCGTGGCGCAGGCATATTACAATAAAAAAGAGGGCATCAAGCGGATCACCACGGAAACCGGCGCCGGTCAGTGGGGCAGCGCCCTCTCCTTTGCCGGAGCGCTGTTTGGGCTGGAAATCAAAGTCTATATGGTGAAGTGCAGCTTTTACCAGAAGCCTTACCGCCGGATCATGATGGAGACCTGGGGCGGCAATTGCGTACCCAGCCCGAGCGAGGAAACAGCTGTGGGGCGGAAAATCCTGGCAGAGGACCCGGATTGCCCCGGCAGTCTCGGTCTGGCGATCAGCGAGGCAGTGGAAGATGCGGTTTCCCGGGATGACACCCATTATTCTCTGGGCAGCGTGCTGAATCATGTGCTGCTGCACCAGACGATTATCGGGCAGGAAACCAAAACGCTGATGGAAGATATCGGCGACTATCCCGATATCATTATCGGCTGCGTCGGCGGCGGCTCCAACGCTGCGGGACTCTATCTGCCTTTTTTAAAGGACAAACTGGATGGAAAGAAACCGGACCTGCGGATTATCAATGTGGAACCCACCAGCTGCCCAACGCTGACCAAGGGATTGTACGCCTATGATTACGGTGACGAAGCCGGCATGACACCCCTGCTGAAAATGTTCACCCTGGGGCATGAATTCATGCCGCCGCCGGTGCATGCGGGCGGGCTGCGCTATCACGGCATGGCGCCGATTGTTACTCATCTGCATAAACTGGGACTGGTGGAAGCCACGGCGGTGCACCAGCTGGGAACCTTCGAAGCCGGGCTGCAGTTTGCACGCAATGAAGGGATCATCTGCGCACCGGAAACCGACCATGCCGTACGGGTTGCCATTGATGAAGCCCTGAAATGCAAAGAATCCGGCGAGACGAAAACGATCCTGATCGGCTTGAGCGGTCACGGGCATGTGGATATGGCGGCTTACGACGCCTATCTGTCCGGAAAGCTGGAGGATTACGAATATCCCGAGGAAAAAATCCGGGCGGCGCTCAAGCATCTGCCGTTGAATGGGAAATGAGTGAATTTTTAACCTGAGCCGGTGCGCAGCTGCCGATGCCGGCTCAGGTTATGCACAAATCAAAGGAAAAAAATCACGCCAGAACCGCCAGTTTTAAAACAAATACCGGTTTTGGTAATTGAAGATTGGAATTTGGGATTTTCAGATAACCGCACAGACGCAAAGAATTCCGCAGAGATCGCAAAGTGTTATTACTACCTCCGTCTGAACCTCCTGTGATTTATCGGTCTTTGAAAAAAATTCTTTGCACTAAAGATTTTCAAGCCTATATTTGGTGTATGATGAAGCGCGAACCGATCAATATGCCTCTGAATTATACCACCTATTACTATTTTAATGGGCAGATTGAGCCAGGTCCGCGGATTCGAAACCATTAAGCAAATTAGAAATAGAATAAGAACCGCGGGCCTGAAAAGACCCGCGGTTTGGTTTTAATGACAAATGAAAGAGAAGATGGAAAAACTGAAAGAGATGCGCGAAGAAGTGCGCCGGGTAGACCGGGAGATTATTCGGCTGGTGGGCAAGCGACTCGAACTGACTCACACCATTGGACAGATTAAGAAAGCCGCCGGTCTGCCGCTTTTGAATTATCAGGTGGAAAAGGCGGTCATCGAGAATGCCGGGGCAGTCGCCCGGGATCTGAATCTGTCGCCGGATTTCGTCAAAGCGGTCATGCAGCTGCTGATCGGCGAGTCCCGGATGCAGCAGGAGCGGCTGCATTACAGCGCCTACAGCGGTGATAAGGAGACGATCCTGATTGTCGGCGGCGCCGGTGAGATGGGACGCTGGCTCGCCTCTTTTTTTGAGACGCAGGGACATGAGGTGCTGATCTATGATATTGTGGAAACGGCGCCGGGATTTCAGGCGGTGGCGACGCTCGGAGAGGGGCTGGCGCGCGCCAGCAGCGCGGTGATTTCGGTTTCGCTGGATGCGGTTCCGGAAATGATCGGACGCATTGCGGACTTGAATTTCCGGGGATTGGTTTTCGACATTGCCAGCATCAAGGGACACCTGCGAGAGGCGATCGGAAAAGCCCGGCAGCGGGGACTCCTGATTACCAGTATTCATCCCATGTTCGGACCAAGTGTACGCACCCTTTCCGACAAGGTGGTCTGCTACTGTAATTGCGGTAGCCGGGAAGCGCTAAACCGGGCAAAAGCCTTTTTCAGAGACACCGCCGCCCGGAGTGTTGATCTGGCACTGGACACCCACGACCGGGCGATTTCCTACGTGCTGGGACTCTCACATATCAGCAATATTATCTACATGAAAATTTTGGCGGGCAGCGGGTTCCGGTATAACGAATTGCGAGCCATTGCCAGTACAACCTTTCTGTCACAAATGGCCACGGCTTCCAGCGTTATCAATGAAAATCCGGAGCTCTATTATTTAATTCAGAAATATAATCCTTTTAAAAAGGAGCTCTACGAGCAGATGCAACAGGCTATGACCGCGCTCGTAGATTGTGTTTTGAATGATCAACCGGAGCGTTTCGTTCAGAGCATGTGCAGGTCAAAGGAGTGGTTGAACAGAGCGGAAAGCTCAGGAAAGGAGTAGAGCGTGCTGATTACCGGCATTATCGGCTATCCGTTGGAGACGACCTATTCGCCCCGCATGCATACTGCGGCGTTTCGGGCGAAAAAAATTGACGGTGTCTATCTCAGGATACCTGTAGAACCGACCCGCTTAAAGGATGTCCTGGACGCCCTGGGAGTGATCGGCTGCAGGGGAGTGAACGTTACAAACCCACACAAAGAAACGGTATTGCTCTTTCTCAATCGTATATCTAAAGAAGCGCAGGAGGTGGGTGCCGTCAATACGGTCGTTTTCGACGAAGATGGTCTTTCCGGGTACAACACCGACGTCTACGGTTTCCGGGTCCTGCTGGAACATGCGGATATTGATCTGCAGGGCAAAAATGTGCTCATGATCGGTGCCGGCGGTGTGGCGAAAGCCGCCGCCTGGGTGCTGAAACAGTACCAGCCTGACCGGCTCTACGTCCATGATATTGAAAGAGCCAAAGCGGAAGCACTGGCGTCGCGCTTTGATGCGGCTACAGTCATTCCCGCCGATGCTCTTCAGACCACTCTTAATAACACTGCCATGGTGATCAATGCCAGCCCGGTTGATTTTCAGGACGACGTAACCCCTTTCATGCAAAGGGGTTCGTTGTATCTGGACCTGAATTACAAATTTCCCTTGCGGCGGCATGGCAACATCCGCTGCATCAATGGTCTGGAAATGCTGCTCTATCAGGGCGTCAGAGCCTTTGAGATTTTTACCGGTGAAAAAGCTCCGGTGGCAGTCATGCAAAAAGCGTTAGGAATGAATCATGATTAGAATAATGAGCGCCGGCGAATCGCACGGCAAAGGACTGAGCGTTATAATTGACGGTTTTCCGGCGGGACTGCCGGTGGATATTGCCTTTATCAATGCCGAACTCCGGCGGCGCCAGCAGGGCTACGGTCGCGGTCAGCGGATGCAGATCGAAGCCGATAAAGCGGAAATTTTATCCGGCGTTCGGGACGGTCAGACTCTTGGAACACCTATCGCCCTCTGGATTCAAAACCGGGATTACGTCAATTGGCAGGGGCGGATGAATGTGGCAAAACTGACTGTTGACGAACCGGTAACCGCGCCGCGTCCCGGGCATGCCGATCTGGCAGGTGTGCAAAAATTCGGGTTTCGGGACGTTCGCAATGTTCTGGAACGCGCCAGCGCCCGGGAGACCGCCGCACGGGTGGCTGCCGGTGCACTGTTGAAACTTTTTCTCCGGGAATTTGGAATTCGTCTTTCGTCGCAGACCATTGCCATTGCCGATATCGAAATTGACCAAAAAACGCGGACAGCGGATGAGACGGAAGAGTCGCCATTGCGCTGTGCCGATCCACAGAGAGAGAAGCTCATGCTGGAGCGGATTGATGCGGCGGCGCAAAAGGGCGATACACTGGGCGGGGTTGCGGAAATCCGTGCAGGGGGGATTTGTCCCGGTCTGGGAACTTACACCCAGGGGGATGAGCGCCTGGACGCAAAAATCGCCGCAGCAATGATGTCAATTCCGTCGGTCAAGGGCGTGATCATCGGCGACCGGGATATTGCCACCAGACCGGGTTCAGCGGCTCAGGATGAGATTTATTACAGCAATACAGACGGTTTTTACCGGAAAACCAATCACGCCGGCGGAATCGAGGGCGGCATGAGCAATGGCGAGGATATTGTCGTATATATCCAGATTAAACCATTGCCGTCGCTGCGAACGCCGTTGCAATCCGCCGATATCCGTACCGGCGAAGCGGTGGCGGCTCAGAAAGAGCGGGCGGATGTCTGCGTCGTACCGGCGGCGGGCGTCGTGGGTGAAGCCATGCTGGCGCTGACGCTCGCCGATGCCATCGTTCAAAAGTTCGGGGGCGACGCCATCGAAGATATTAAAACCAATTTTCAACAATATCGGAAACGAATATGCAAAATCTGATTCTGATCGGATTCATGGGCAGTGGCAAAGACAGTGTGGGACGTGAAATCGCCCGGCGCAGCGGTCTGCGTTTTCTGTCCACCGACCGGATGATCGAACTGGCGGAAAAGCGCAGCATCAGCACCATTTTTAAAGAGAGCGGTGAAGTCTATTTCCGCCGGCTCGAGCGCAAAATGCTGGCTTCACTCCGCGGTTTGCAAAATATCGTCCTCGCGACCGGCGGCGGCATCGTCCAGAACCCGCTGAACCGGAAGCGTCTGGCACAACTGGGCACAGTTGTACAATTGAAAGTGACTGCCGATACGGTAAAAAAGCGGTTAAAGGGTGATGAAACCCGTCCCCTCCTGAAACAGCCCGGTGCGGTGGAGAAATTGCTGGCAGAGCGCCGCGGGATGTATGACTTTGCAAGTGTCGCGATTGATACCGACGTTTTGACACCGGCGGAAATTGCCGAAAAAATCATCCGGCAGGCGCGTCCTGGAATCGACAAGTCCAAAGCATTCCGAACCACCACCGTACCGGTAAAAACGGCGGGCGACGAATACCAGATTAAGATCGGTACCGGAATTCTGGACACGCTGCTGCAGCTGCTGCGTAAAATTCCCCGACGCTGTGCGGTTATCACCAATCCGCTGGTGGGCGGGCTGCTGCTGGACCGGCTAACCACGCTACTTGCGGCTGATGATATTTCCGTCTTACATGTCGTTATTCCCGACGGCGAGCGCTTTAAATCACTGAAGACGGTTTCGAAAATTTACGACACCCTTCTGGAACATCAATTCGACCGTAGCGATTTGATTGTCGGGCTGGGCGGCGGCGTGGTAACCGATATTGCCGGCTTTGTGGCGGCGACGCTGAAGCGGGGTTGCCGGCTGATAAATATTCCCACGACGCTGCTGGCGCAGGTGGACGCCAGCATGGGTGGCAAGACGGGCGTAAATCATCGCAGCGGTAAGAATCTGATCGGCAGTTTCTACCAGCCGGAGCTGGTGCTGGCGGATATTGATCTATTGCAAACACTATCCGGGCGGGAATTCCGTAACGGTCTGGCGGAGGTGCTTAAAACCGCCCTGATCCGGGACAGGGAACTGTTTGAATTGCTGGAAAAAAATCCGGAAGCAGTTCTGGCACGCGATAATGAGCTTTTAGCTCGCATCGTTCGCCGCTGTGTTGAGATTAAGCGGGCAGTTGTTCAGGCGGATGAAAAGGAAATATCCGGGCTGCGAGCTCTGCTGAATTTCGGGCATACCATCGGTCATATAATCGAAGCCGGATGCCACTACCGCAAATTAAAACACGGCGAGGCGGTGGCGATCGGAATGGCAGTGGAGGCACAGATTACGCGTCAAATATCCGGATTGCCGGAGACCGATGTTAAAAGGATCGTCCATACAATCCGGCGTTACCGGCTGCCGGCAAGTCTGCCGGCGGGACTCGAACCCGGGCAATTGCGTGAGTATTTGCAGCAGGATAAAAAATTAGCGGACGGAAAGCTGAAAATTCCCCTCCTGTCAGCAATTGGACAAAGTAACATAAAGGAGATGACATGGCAGCATTTCGGATCATTCATGGACCAAATTTGAATCTGCTGGGGCAGCGTAAGCCGGAGCATTACGGCACGCTGACTCTGGCTGAAATCAATGCCAAAATCGCCAGCTTTGCAAAGTCAAAAAACGTAACAGTGGATATCATTCAGAGTAATCATGAAGGCGAAATTATTGACGCCATTCAGCAATCGGGAGGGCTGACCGGGATTGTTTTAAATCCCGGCGGATTTACCCATAGTTCCGTAGCGATCCGGGATGCCGTTGAGGCGGTCGCGGTACCGGTGATCGAGGTTCATCTGAGCAACATTCAAGCCCGGGAGAGCTTCCGGCAGACCTCGCTGATTGCGCCGGTATGCCGGGGTCAAATCAGCGGGCTGGGGTATCTCGGATATATTCTGGCGATAGAATATTTTATTCGTAATATAAATGCTTTGTAGAGGAGAAATATTAAAATGGTCATTACAATGGACGATTCGGCAACCAAAAAGGAGATTATGCGGGTTACCGAATTGATTAAAAAAATGGGAGGTGATGTGCACAATCTTCCCAAGGGTTCCACCGGCACCATGGAGGTGACCGGCGATCATGCCGGACTGGATCGGGAACAAATCGCCAAAATGCCCGGCGTCAAGAATATTGATAATGTAAAAAAGCCTTACAAACTGGGCAGCCGGGAAATGAAGGCAAGAAATACGGTTGTGAAGGTGGGTAAGGTCGCTATCGGCGGAAAAAAGCTGACGATCATCGCCGGTTCCTGCGCCGTCGAAACCGTGGAGGGAACCAACGAGGGTGGTCGTCTGCTGAAGATGCTGGGTGCGGATTTAGTCCGGGGCGGTGCCTTTAAGCCACGCACTTCGCCTTACTCGTTCCAGGGATTGGGTAAACGGGGACTCGAAATTCTGGCAGATGCCCGGGAGCTGATCGGCATACCGGTGGTTTCCGAAGCCGTGGATACGGAGAGTTTTGACCTGGTGGAAGAGTATGTAGACCTGATTCAGATCGGGGCGCGCAACATGCAGAACTACTCCCTGCTGAAACGGGCGGGACGGGCTAAAAAACCGATTCTGCTCAAACGCGGCATTTCCGCCACGATTAACGAATTTCTGCTGGCGGCTGAATACATCATGTCCGGTGGCAATTATAACGTCATCCTCTGTGAGCGGGGCATCCGCACATTTAATGATTATACCCGTTTTACCCTGGATATCAGCAGCATTCCCGAGTTGAAGCAGCAATCCCACCTGCCGGTGCTGGTGGACCCCAGCCATGCTTCCGGTCGCCGGGATATGATTATTCCGCTGTCCAAAGCCGCCATTGCCGCCGGTGCAGACGGGATCATGGTCGAGGTGCACCCTTTTCCCGATAAGGCGCTATCCGACGGCTATCAATCGATTACTTTCGAGCATTTTGCACAACTGATGAAAGAGCTGAGCACGATTGCCAAAGCCGTCGGTCGGAGTATCTGAATGGCGGACATCTCTTTGTCACAAATTACACGTCTGCGGGGCGATGTCATTATTCCGGGTGATAAGTCCATATCACACCGGGCGGCGATGCTGGCGTCCGTCAGTGAGGGAATCAGCCATATCCGGAATTACTCCTCGGCAATTGACTGCCAGTCCACCCTGAACTGTATGCAACGTCTGGGGGCGGATATTCGAAGCCGCGGTTCCGAAGTTGAAATTCATGGAAAAGGGCGCTGGTCGCTAAGCGAACCCGGAAATGTTCTGGATTGCGGAAATTCCGGGACGACGATGCGCCTGCTCTGCGGTCTGCTGGCAGGGCAGAATTTTGCGACTGTCCTGACCGGTGACGCCAGTCTGCGAAGGCGCCCCATGGATCGGATTATCAAACCGCTGGTCCAGAATGGCGCGGAAATCTACGGACGCCAAGCCAACCGACTCGCACCGCTTTTTATTCGGGGAACGTCATTATCTGATGTGAACTACGAATTGCCGGTCGCCAGCTCCCAGGTCAAGTCGGCGGTCCTGCTGGCTGGTCTCTATGCCACTGGAAATGTACAGGTCATAGAGCCGGTCAGGAGCCGGGATCATACCGAGCGGATGCTGACATTTTGCGGCGTGGAGGTGCAACGGGACGGCGCAGTTATCTCTCTCGGTAAAAATCGTCAACCGACGGCGCGGGATTTTCAGATTCCCGGAGATATTTCCTCGGCGGCGTTTATCATCGCCCTGGGACTAATGGTCCCGGGCAGCCGGTTGACTCTACACGATGTGGGTGTCAATCCGACGCGCACCGGGCTGCTATCCGTCCTCAGGCAGATGGGTGCCGCGCCGGAACTCCTAAATGAACGGCTGGTTGCCAATGAACCGCTGGCGGATATCCGGGTTACGTCGGCACCGCTGAAAGCCGCTGAGATCGGCGGCAGCCTGATCCCGAAGCTGATTGACGAGCTGCCGCTGATCGCCGTCATTGCGACGCAGGCACAGGGACAAACGATTGTCCGTGATGCCCTGGAATTACGGATCAAGGAAAGCGACCGGATTGCGGCGATTGCCAGCGAGTTGAAAAAGATGGGCGCAGAAATTGAAGAAACCGAAGACGGTTTTGTCGTGGAGGGTCCGACGCCGTTGCACGGTGCGGTCTGCCGCAGCTATGATGATCACCGGATTGCGATGGCGCTCTCGGTAGCCGCCTGTCTCGCCGATGGTGAATCGGTGATTCGGGACGCCGATTGCGTGGGAATTTCGTTTCCGGAATTTTTTAAGATTCTTAAAAAAATAGCCGCATGACCCGGTCCGGTCATTCGATCAGGCGGTTGTTTACCGCGTACAGGATCAGCTCCGACGTGTTTTTCAAATTCAGTTTTTCCAGAATCCGCTGCCGGTAAGTGCTGACGGTGCTGGCGCTGATGGCGAGCATTTCGCCGATTTCGGAAATGGTTTTGCCTTTAGCCAGGAGCTGGAGGACCTGAAATTCGCGGTCGGAGAGATTGTCATGGGGCATCTTTTCGGATTTTCCGCCGATATTGTACGCCAGTTGCTCGGCGACCTCCTGGCTGATATACATTCTGCCACCATTAATTTTGCGAATTGCCTTGATCAGTTCGTCCGGGGCGCTCTCCTTGGTGAGGTAGCCCCGGGCGCCGTTTTTCAGAGCCCGCAGAGCATAATGCTCCACAGCGTGCATACTGAGGATGAGGACATTTAGATCGGGATACCGCAACCGGATATCGCCTAAAATATCCAGCCCGTTTTTGCCGGGCATGGTGATGTCCAGTACGACGATGTCGCAAGACTGTTTTTCGAGAAATCCCATCACTTCGGATGAATCGGCGGCTTCGCCGACCACCGTGATGTCGGATTCCCGGGCGATGATCTTCTTGAATCCCTCCCGAATCAGGCTATGATCATCTGCTATGAGGACCTTGATCATTATAGTTGAAAGTTATAAAAGAAAAATGTGAAAGATAACAGGGTTTTTTTCATTTATGGTTTTCCGGAATCTCCAGAATAACTGTTGTCCCGGCGCCGGGCTGCCCCTGAATTGTCAGCGTCCCGCCCAGGAAAATCGCCCGTTCCTGCATGCCGATGATGCCATAGCTTTCCGGTTTTTCCATGTGCGCCGGGTCAATGCCGATGCCGTTGTCCCGCATTGTCAAGATGACGCGCTCATTTTTTCGGTTGATTGAAACAGCAATGTGATCAGCTTCGGCATGGCGCCTGATATTGGTCAGTGCCTCCTGAAAAATGCGGTAAAAAGCCAGCCGCTGTTCATCGTTTAGATGAATGTCGGGAAGGTTGGAATGAAAGCTGATTTTATGACCGCCGGTCTGACGGACCTCCTCCAGCTGGGAACGGACAGCCTCAATCAATCCCATGTTTTCCAATTTTTCAGGTCTCAGGCGGCGGATCAGATGACGGATTTTGCGGATGCCCTCGTCGAGCATATCGGTCATGCCGGTAATGTCGGGTGTGTGCTTTTCCAGGAATTCCGGAAACTGAAGTCTGAAATCGGACACCAGAATGGACAGGTCAATTTTCAGAGCGGTTATGATCTGAGCGATTTCATCATGGATTTCCCGGGCAATGGTGATTCGCTCCTCTTCACGGATACTTTGCAGGTGTCCGGCGAGCGCCCGCAGGCTTGTTTCCGATTTTTCCAGTTTACTGATAAATTCTTTGCGTTCGGTGATGTTAGTGCTGATTCCAATCATTCCCTGGGGCTGGTTGTTTTTATCCCGGATCAGTTGCACCCGGCTGTCCCAGATGACCGGTTTTCCGCCGGCGGGAAAATTGACCACTTCGCCGCGCCAGCAACCTTTTTGCAGAGTTTCGGCGATAATCTCCTCCTGGGTGGGACCCCGCTGGGGATCGTCGCCGAAAAACCTGACCGAGGTCCCGACCACCTGATCCAGAGATTTTCCCAGAATCTCCAATTCTGTCGCATTGGCATAGGTGATATTGCCCTCCAGGTCGGTGGCGACAATACCGTCGTGAATCTGGTCCAGCAGCATCGCCTGAAACCGCAAATTTTTTTCAGCGGTGCGAATTTTGGTTATATCCCGAATAAACCCACCGACCCCTTTGCGGTCGCCGATGGGCACTATAAATTTCCGGGTTTCGTAGATTTTTTTATCCACTTTTTCAATGCTGATGATGATGTCTCCGGATTGCAGCGCCTGTTCGTCGGTCTGCCGGCAGCGCCGGGCAGCTTCCGGCGGCATCAGCTCAAAATCCGTCTTTCCGATGATTTCCGCTTCCGGTTTGCCGAAAAACTCCTGATTGGCGCGGTTAACCATTACATAGCGAAAAGATTCATCTTTAATAAAGACCATATCCTGGGTGGCGTTGATAAAGGCGCGATAACGCTCCTCGCTTTTTTGCAGGATATTTTCGGCTTTCTTGCGTTCGCTGATGTCCTGAAAGATGCCCAGGAGCAGTTCCCGGGGCGGATCGCCGTACTGAAAATAGGCGTTGGAGACGCGCTGCCAGGTTTTGGAATTATCCCAAAGGGTCAGTTCGGTTTCAAAATGCCGCTTAACAGTTTTATCCTTAAAGCGGCGGCGATGGCTCTCGAGAATATGGTTCTGCCGGGATTTTGCGTAGATACAGGAGAGCGGCTGCCCCTTGATCTGGGCGGCGGTTTTTTTGACCATTTTGCAATAGGCTTCATTAACCCGTATGATTCGACCGTCACTATCTGTCAGACGCAGTCCCAGGGGTGATTTTTCCCAGATAAGGCGGAACTGTTCCTCGCTGGTGCGGAGCGATTTTTCCATGTTGATCCGGTCGGTGATATCCAGGCTGTATTCCAGCACCAGCGGTGTGCCGTCCACGTCGGTAAAGGGAAAATCACAAATTAAACAGGTTTCACCGCTTTCCAGAGTCCATTCATATTCCCGGGATTTACCGGTTTTTAAGACTTTAAAGGTCGGGCAATCGGCGCAGGGTTGACTCTTGCCATGCAGCAATTCAAAACAGGCTTTGCTGAAATCTGCGCCGTACTTATCCCGGAAACGTTGATTGGCGAATCGGATTTTGTGATCAAGAGCCAGCAGATATACGCTGCCCGGCAGCATATCCAGAACCTGATAGAGTCGTTCCCGTTCTGTCAGTACATTCTCCGCACTCCGGCGGTGTTCGAGAACCAGGGTTATCAGTCCTGCCAGGGTTGCCATCAGCTGGATTTCGTAGTTACCGGGCTGATGGATATCCTGAAAGTAAAGAGCCAGTACTCCCAAAACCTGTTTTTCGCCGGAGGCAAGGATAGGTTGCGCCCAGCTGGCGCGGATACCCGCCTTGAGGGCGGCGCTGCGATTGCTGCGCCAGAGATTGCTTGTAGCAATGTCACTGACGAATACCGGTGCGGCTTTTTTTACCGCGGCGGAGCAGGAGCAGTGATTCCGATCGAGTTTGAGAATATTGATGCGCTGTTTCCATTTTTCCGGGAGGTGCGGACCGGAAGCCAGATGGATATGCCGGTTGTCCGGCAGGATCAGGAAAATAGCAGAAAGTGCGTCGGGCAGCAGACTGTCAATCTCACTGGTGATATGGTCAAACAGGTTTGCGGGGAATATTCCGCGCGTCACCTTTTCCAGAATTTCGCGGTGTAGCGTCCAGAGGCGGTCAATTTTTTTATGATCGGTAATATCCCGGCAGGTGTAGAGAGTCGTACCGTTACCGATTGCCACTGCTTTGATGGAAATCAGCAGGTCGTGTTCACGCCCGAATTTATCGCTGATCCGGTGCTCGATATTAATCAGTTCGCCCATGGAGTGAAGTTTTGACCGGTTAAAGATTTTGCGACCGAAGAGATTGATGACATTTTCCAGTGCAGCGATTTCATCTTTGGTGTAGCCGAAAATCGTCTCGGTGCCGGGACAGATGAAGGTGAAGATGCCCCGGTCGTCGGTAATGAAGACCGTTTCTGAAATGTTGGACAAAGTCAGGCGGTACAGGTAATCGCTGACTGCCACCGCCTCCTGAGCGTTTTTCTGATCGGTAATATCCCGGATTATGCTCCACATACCGCTGGGTCTGTCACGGCGGTCTTTTTCCAGAAATATGACGGCTTCCGCCGGAAGAACCGATCCGTCTTTGCGGCTGATTTCTTTGTAATAAATCCCGGAGCGACCGTGAACCAGGGCTTCCTCTTCGATGGCGTAATTTTCAAATTTGTGCCATTTGGAAAGGGTGATATCGGTCATTTTTTTTCCCACCAGCCTGGTCCGGGAATAGCCGGTCATTTCGGTGAAGGCGTGATTGACCGCCCGGATAACGCCGTTGAGGTCGGTGGCGACCCAGCCGTCGCGCATATTTTCAAAAAGACGCAGATATCTGTCTTCGGTCTTTCTTAATTTATTGTCAGACCGTGGCTGGGCAGTCAGTTCTTTGAAAAAGAGATAGACTTCATTGGTCTGACCGGTTTTTTGTGATGCCCGCAGAAGTGCCTCACCGGTTCGGGGAGTGCCCTGGCGGGTCTTCCATACCAGCTGAATCTTCTTTTCGCCGCTCTTTTCCAGTACCCGCCGAAACGCCTCGCGCAGGGCAGTGCGTTCCTTTTTGGATATAATAGTCAGTTTTTCGAGCGGAGTTTGGATCAGTTCCGACTGCTGATAGCCGGTGAGTTTTTCAAAACGCCGGTTGCAGTAGATTAAATTGCCGGTGTAATCAAAAATCAACACAGCGTCGGGAACAATCTCCAGAATTTCAAAACGACTGTTGTCGCCTGTGGGTTTGGCTTTATCTGTCTTTTTCGGATTCATTCGGGGATTCAAAATGAGGTGTTGGATACCGGGTTTATCATTGGTTCGGTGCTGCTTTTAAATTACGATATTCTTCAATGAATAGTAAGAGCAGCGCAACGATTATTTTTGAAAATTCCGCAGCTGCTCCAGAGATTCCCGGTAACCGATTTCCATCGCCTCTTTGCCGCGCCAGAATTCCCAGGGGCGCAGGCGCGATAGGTTCAGATGCAGCACCAGATCGGGTTTGCAGATTTGAATCTCCTTATTGGAAAGTTCGGTGAGCATAATCAGGATTGACTGGTAGCCGGCATAGGTCAGGCGGGGCAGGTGATTGAGGCGATTGGAAATCCGGATTTGGAGAGCCTCGGCGATTCTTTCAAAGAAATTGTCCGGCTCGGTTTCTTTGGTTTCAATTTTTTTCACGCTGATAGGGGTGAAGATACCGTCCAGTTTCAGTTGCGGTGTTTTCAGGACATTGACACCGATCAAGGTATCGTATTTACAATTCTTGAGGGCGCTGAGGGGTAAATTTTCCCGCAGTCCGCCGTCCACCAGCAGGGTTCCGTTGGCTTCCAGCGGTTTAAAGACACCGGGAACGGAAATGCTGGCGCGGACGGCGTCCACCAGACGACCCCGGTCAAGGTAGAGGGTGTTGCCGTTACGGAAATCCACCGCCACCGCGATAAAGGGCAGCTTCAAATCTTCAATCAGTGTATCCTTTCCGACAATGTCCTCCATAAAAGTGATGAAATCCCGGGCGTCCATCAATCCGCCGCGGGGCAGGGACGGCGACAGGAGCTGAAAGGTTTTGATCCGATCTATGGAAAGGGCGATTTCTTCCATTTCGGCAACAGACAGACCATAGGCGTAGAGGGCGCCGATAATCGAACCGGCGCTGGTTCCCGCAATAAAAGCGGGCTTGATGTTCATTTCCTCCATGGCTTTCAGAGCACCGATATGTGCCAAACCCAGCGCCCCGCCGCCGCTTAACGCTACTGCAATTTTGCCCAGAGACATAATCCACCTTTCTGCTATTTTCTGAATTTTACAGTAAAAAATGCTTTTTTCAAATAGTCTCTGAAAGTGTAAGTTGTAAACTGATGTTGACCGGAAAGTTTCCACCAAACGTATTTAGACGGCTGAATTTATTGCCGATGGTGGTGCTTTTGTTGACCGGAGTGCCCTGCCGGGCGCAGTGGCACTGTCAGTGGCAGGTGGGTGAGCGCGAATTGGGAACCTCAGTCACGCTGGATCCCTACAACAGCTATACCAATCTCTTTTTCCAGATTCTGAAAAATCAGCCGGTCTACATTTATCAGGAAAAGGATTTTCGGATGTATCGCCAGCTGCTGCTGAATTCTCATATCCCCGGCTACGGGCTGCTGGAGATGACCCTGTACCCGTCAACCGCCTTATCCGCCTGGATCGAAAGCAACCATCGGGATTTTTATGATAAATTTACCCTGTACAAGGATATCAATCTGATTGGCAGCATTAGCGGCGGCTATCAGGAGCCCTGGTCGTGTAGCCTGTTTCTGGGGCAGCTGGCGCCTTTTGTGACCATGGATGCGGCTGAGAACCTGGTTGTAGCAGTTCGCGGTGCCAGTGGGCTGGTCTTTACCGGCGGCGCTTACCAGATTTTCAATAACTGTCTGGTGCGGTCAAACTGGTATCGGATTGAATGGAAGTTGAAGGGAGAAAGTACTGAGGCGGATCTTTCATATGACTGGGATATAAAGGCTGGGTACCGCTTTTATAATCTGGACGAGATTGCCAATACAATCTTAATTGGTATTTCACGATTCAAATATATTTACGGGAGAGTCATACCCTTCCGGAAATGGATGGTCGGATTGGGAGTTGGAACTATCTACGAAAACCGGCGGCAATACAATGGGGAGACGGGGCAGTTTGCGGCGCAGAAAGTAAAGCGCTGGAATCCCTTCCTGACCCCTTTTGCCTACTGGTAAATATTTATTCGGATTAAAAGTCCACCGTGATACCGATTGTCGGCAGGATGGTACCGCTGGTGTTGGCGATGCGGTTGAGGATATAGCGCTGCTCTTCAGCCGGGTCGTCGGGATTGGCGATGAGGGAGGTGCCGGCGTTGTCAGTCGCGGGAATGAGAATATCCGGCTGTTCGGACTTGAAATTCAGCGCATTCTGAATATCGAGGTAAACCAGCAGTGACCAGCGGGAGAAGTTATAGGTTTTATCCACCCGGACATCCAGCTGCAGGAAATTATTTAGGCGACTGGCATTGAACCTGGCATAATCCTGAAAGGGGCGCCCCTGGGTGTTCCAGGCTTGCACCAGCGCCGACTTTTCAAGATCGTAAGGTGTATAGGGTAAGCCGCCTACAAACCGCCATTTTGTCCCGACTTGCCAGTTGTCCTGGAACGGTTTGGTCATGGTGATGGTCAGAATGTGTCGGCTGTCCCAGGAGCTGGGAATATACTCACCGGCGGCATTCTGAAATTCGCTGCGGACAAAGGTATAGGCGTAAATGCCGGTCAGGTCGCCGAGAAAGTGGTAGAGCCCGGAGATTTCCAGTCCGTAGGCGCGTCCCTTTCCGGTGGAGACAACCTCCTCGTCGCCGATGGTGCCAAAATCGCCGCCCCGGCTGGCAAGACTGATGGAATCGGAGACCGAAAAAGGATAATTGGAATAACGTTTATAAAAGGCTTCGACCGCAATCCGTGAATCCACCCCGGTGATAATTTCGATACCGCCAATCAGATGATCGGCGGCGATATAGGTCAAATTATTGGATTTATTAATGAAGTCACCGGAGACGTCGCGGTAGCCCAGCGTCGTGTAAGCCGGCAATTGATAAAAGCGCCCGAGGCTGATGTTTAGGTTCAGATTCTTGGTGAGAATATAGGATGCCGCAAAGCGCGGCGACAGCTGCTCCGGCAGCTTTGCCATGCTGTGGGATAAATTATTGGCATCGGTACGCAAGCCGAAAGAGAGGGTCAGCCGGTCTTTCAGAACCGGTTTGCTGATCTGTCCGAAAAGTCCCCATTTGAAAAACTGTAAATCCGATTCGTAATCCTTGATGAACAGATTGTTGTTCAAATAGAGTTCCTGATAGGTGGAGTTGTTGTATTTGACATACTCCAAGCCACCGCCGAAAGTGACCTTGAAACCCCGGTCGCGCCAGGTATTTTCGAAGCGGAACTTGTTTTCGATTTCCTGATAAACATAGTCCTGGATTTTATTGGCGGCGTCGCTGTCGTCGTTATTCAGATATTTGAAGGACTCGTTGTGGAGCATATTGCGGCTGAGGACAAAGGTCTGAAAACTCTTGCCCCTGAAGTGGGTGTAGGCGGCGCCGATCATGTAATTCCATTGGTCACTTTCGGGCAAATAGTTCAGGATGTATTGCTGATCTTCGGTGGGATTGGCGATGCCCAGGTTCAGGCGGTTTTGGTCCAGTGCGCCGAGACTGAGGATAACCAGCCGGTTTTTCTGATCGAAGACTGTCTCCGATTTAAACTGATAATCGTTGAACGTCGGCAGGAAGGGCAGACCGATAGCGTCAAAGAGGAATTGCAGATAGGAGCGGCGCACTGAAAACAGGTAGCTGCTCCTGTCGCCTAATGGACCGTCCAGGGTCAGAGCCAGTTCCGAAGCGTCCACCACCGCCCGGTAATTGGTCTGCTCCCGGTTGCCCGATTTCTGTTTGAAATCGAACACGCCGCTGAGGGCATTTCCGCGATTGGCGGGAAAAGCCACGGAGTAGAAGTCCACCGACTCGATGAAATCAGGATTGATGATGCCCACGGGACCGCCCGAGGCACCCTGGGTTGCAAAGTGATTGAGATTCGGAATTTCGATGCCGTCCAGGTAAAAACGGCTCTCACCGGGACCGCCGCCCCGCACGATAATATCGTTGCGGAAGGAAACTGTGGAGCCGACGCCCGGGAAAGATTGTATCACCTTGGAGATGTCGCGGTTGGCACCAGGCGCCTTTTCGATGTCAGACAGGCGGATTTTCTGGACTGAGAGGGGCGCTTCTTCCTTCTTTTTGAATTCCGACGGACGCACGGTCACCTGCTCGAATTCGATAGCCTGCTGCTCCATGGGAATCTCTATGAATGCGGACTTGACGTTGTTCACTTGGATTTCCGCCTAATAGGCGATTTTATAACCGATAAAGGAAGCCAACAAGGTGTAAAATCCGGGTTCCAGACCGACGATCAGGAAGTTGCCGTCCAGGTCGCTGGCGGCGCTGATCTCCTGTCCCATGACGATCACATTCACAAAAGGTAGCGGTTTGTTGTTTTGCTGATCGTATACCCGTCCGCGGATGACACCATCCTGGGCGAGGAGATTAACCGAAATAAAGGAGAACAGGATTATGGTTTTCAAAATTTTCATACAATTACCTCGGCGATACACGGACGATAATTTTTTTCGCGATTTGGAGAGCGGTGGTAAAGGTAGTTAGATCGGTATAGAGTAAGCCGTTCTTGCCGGAGTAGTGACTGTGCCCGATGGGATTCAGAAAGTATTCTGAGATGCCGCTGTCCAGATCAATGGTGACGGCATACACCAGCGCCGGCTGCAGGGAGGTAAAATATTCGAGATCGTCGGGATATTTATTGTTGGTCCAGTAATGATTGGAATCCCAGGTCTGGTTAATTTCCATCAGTAGCCGGAATTTTGACGGGACTGCCGTTGCGGTGTTGGTTTTCAGGATAAAATCCGCAACCGGCGTTGCGCCGCTGATCGCATCGGGGGCGGGCTTTTCCGGAGTTGGGATATCGGGAACGGTGCCGCCTTTTCACCGCGCTTGTGAAACCAGTACGGCAGGGTTGCCGGTCGTACGGCGGGACCCGGTTCGGCTTTCCACTTACCCTTTTCCAGTTCGCCATGCCCGAATATTCCGGTAGCGGCATATCGGGTAACAAAGAGCGTCTCGATAAAACGCCCCTCCATATCCTCAATCCAGATGGCAAACGTAGGGTGATTGTGATACTTCCCCCGGTGAAATTCGAGGATCAGCTCCAGCCCGGATTGACCTAGATTGCTGCGAATCAGGTCCGGCGACTGGGAAGCTCTGATATGGCGCTCGGTTGTACATCCGATCAGTCCCGCAAGGAGCAGGCTCAGCAGGATGCAGACAGATATTTTTACCGCAGATGATAACTGCATAAAATCTCCTCAATTAGCGCTGATATTGTACTGTTCAGATGCCCGGTCGGGAAAGTGGTTACATAATATTCAGGCGGGCGGCGTTTCATAGACCCTGTTCCAGTCCGGGATTGTCTTGAAAATAACCGCCAAACCGCCGATGGCACCGAGCAGAATGCTCCCCGGACGTAAAGCAAGTCCCCAGAGAATGAGGGGTAACAGGAGCATGCAAAAGATGGCGACGCGATTACGGTGCAGATGCAGTATTTTTACCGCCAGCTGGCGAACGGCGATGAGGATGAGGATCGCCGCGGTAACCGTCAAGGGTTGAAAAAAAAGCAGTGAGCCGTACAGGGTGGACAACCCGATTCCACCTTTCATCCGGATGTATACTGACCAATTGTGCCCGACTATGGCGGCGCGTTTGACATTTGTGCCGCCCGTATGACCACTGCCGTATTCGGTCAGTAAAATTCCACGGGTGCTTTTCACGATGATGACACCCGTCGGAATGGCGCCGATGAAGTAGCCCAAAAGCGAGACAATAACCCCCTGACTGATCATCTTTGACCTCCTGTTTTGCTGAAGTGTACACATTTTGCCGAACAGACACAAAGGAATTTTTCCTTGTGAATAAAACCGGTTTATTTTCGTATTGTTTTTTCCTGTGAGATTGCTTAGAATTTCATCCATGTTTCCACCTGTAAATAGCCGTAATAAATTTCGTTCTGTCTACGTAGTCTACACCCTGCTGGTTTACGGATTGCAGTACAGCTATACGGCGATTCTGGTCACGCTGGGGATTTTAATCAGTTACCTGCGCCTGATTACAGTGCTGAAAATCGGTCAGTATTTATGGGCGAAAGGAATTTTCTTTTTGATGGGGAAACGGATTCACATCCGCGGCAGGGAAAATATCAATAAACACAAAAAGTATCTGTTGATTGCCAACCATACCAGCATTTACGATATTCCGGCGATCATGACGATCATCCCCAGAATCGCCTGGATCGGGCGAAAATATCTGGTGGATATTTTCGGATTCGGGCACCTGCTGAAGAAGATTCACTTTGTGCCCATCGAGCCGGGACAACGGGAAAAGTCACGGGAGTCTATTAGCCGCGCGATTGAACATGCCCAGGTGGGTTTGACGGTGGCGATTTTTCCGGAGGGTACCCGCACCGTCACCGGTGAACTGGGTCCCTTTAAAAGGGGTTTCGTGCATATCATGCGTAGTGCCGGACTGGATGTGTTGCCGATTACCCTGAACGGATTCTTTGCGCTGAAACCGAAGACCAGATTCCATATCAATCCGGCTGCCCGGCTGGAAATCATCATTCATCCGGTTTTGAAACAGGCGGACCTGAGTCCCCTGCCGGATGCAGAAATCCTGGAAATTGCCGAGAATGCCGTCCGGGAAAACCATCGCAATTGTTGATATAAATCAAGTGAGGGGCAAATGAAGAGACTGGAAAAATGGGCTTTTATTGTGAATCCCATTGCCGGTAACGGCTATGCGGGTCGCCACATTGATGAAGTTGAACGCATGATTACGCAATATGCCGTGGATGCGGAGGTGGTGACCACCGCAGGAGTCGGGCATGCGACTGAGCTGGCGCGGGATTTCATCAGCAAAGGGTATAAATACATCGCCCCGGTAGGCGGAGACGGCACCATCAGCGAAGCCGCTCAGGCGGTGGTGGGTCACGCCGATCTCGTTTTCGCACCGGTTTCGATGGGCACCGGCAACGATTTTATTCAGATCGTCGGTTTTTCTGATCATTTTACGGAAAAGGACTGGTCAGTATATTTTCAGAAAGAGACGATTCTGATGGATGTGGGTGAATGCAACGGGCACTATTTTTTAAACGGTCTGGGTTTGGGATTTGATGCCGAGGTGGCTGCGCAAAATTATAACGAGGAGGGCTTGAAAAAGGGCGGTAAGGACAAATATCTGTGGCATATTCTGAAAACATTGCTGACGTACCACGAACACCCCATGACGGTCCTGAACAACGGCAAGACCATTTCCCGACCAGACCTCGCAATCGCTTCACCTGCTAAAACCAGCGTCGGACGGTCAATCAGCGCCCCCTCCGCCGCCCTTACAATTGCCTGACCCTTAGATTTAAAACTGCTCATTAGGGCAATTAGCCCCGCCATAGACGCCCCGATTATGGCAATATTAACAGGAAATGGAATCTTCGCATGTGTTTCAACGGTTTTTGCACCCGCTACCGCCATCTCTGACGTTGCTACGGCGGTATTACTGGCAATTTCCTTCGCATCCAGCCCCTGCTCTTTAACCACTTGGGCTGATTTTCTCGCAATCAGCCAGTTTTGGATTGCCTCTTTTGCCTTCGCCATCCACTCTTCGATCGCCACCTGTGCCACCGCCCACGCCTGAGTTATTCCCAACGTATCTGCCGCCCAGGCAATCAATTTCTGCCGCACCCGCTCTAAAACCGTCTCGTATGCCGCACCAAATCCACCGCCGGTAATAATCCCGGTAATGTCATCCTGTGCTTTTTTATAAATGGCAGCCCACTCCTGAGCCGCGTCGCTCTGGATTTCCAGCCGCGCCTTTGCCAGCTGATACTCATCTTCGCTGATTTCGTTGTTGATCCGGCGTAATTCCAGTTTGAGCCGCTCGCGCTCATTGACCTCTGCCGCCGTTGTGCCCCGAACCGCTGCAATTCTTTCCGCCAGAATTGTTTTTTGAACATCACGACTCTTTTTCGCCCGGTTCTCCTCTGCCTTGTCCGCCCAGACCTGTTCCAGCGCCTTCCGATAGCGCAGCTCCGTCTCAACGTCGCCCGCTTCACGCGCCTCCTCGATCCGGGATTTATAGTAATCACTCGCCGTCTTACGCGCCTCCGCCAGGCTCTTTTTCTCCACCACCGTCTGATACTCAATGGAGTTTCTGATCTCTTCCAGTGACCTCCGCCGCAATTCGTCCGCCTGCCCCAGCGCCTCGATCTCCTGCCGTAATTTCTGATATTCAACTTTCTGCGCCGCGGTCAGGTTTTTATATTCTCCCATCCCCGCAATTTTGGCTTTTAACCAGGCGATCTCTTGACCAGCGGCTTTCGCCTCTATCCGCGCTAACTCTTCCCGCGCCGCAATCTCCTGCTCACTCAATATCCCCGCCTGGCGCAGGTAATTCAAACGACCCTCCAGAAGCGCCAACTCCCGCTGCAACGCCTCGCGCTCTGCCTGCCGCCCTTCCACCTGTTTCTGCTCCGCAGCCGCCAGCAATTCATCCTCTGTCTTCAATCTACCCGTGGATATTATTAATTGTCTGATCTGTGCATCACCCGACCGCATCTGACGACCCTCTTTCTCCAGGATTGCCAACCGCTGCCTGCGCGCCTCGATTTCCGCCTCAATCTGTCCGACGTCATAAGACTGGATTAACCCATCCACCTCCGCCTTTAATTCTTTCTGCTTGTCAATCTCCTCCTGTGTCTTTCTGATATTACGACTCTTGATCGCCATCCACGTCTCGTAGGCGACCGTCAGGCCGACAATTGCCCAACCAACCGGTCCGAGCGCGGCATTGAGCGACTTCAACGCCGTTGATAAGCCACGCACGGTAAAAATTGCACCAGCCGACGAAATTTTCAACATCTCCAGCGCCCGAGCGCCGAGCTTGGCTTTCAGCGCCAGCGCCGCAATCCCCGCCGCCGCGACCACAACATGAGCCGTAAGCGCCCTGATCGTCCCACCCGCCGATTCCGCACTGCCGGCAATCGCCGTCAGCAGTTCCGCCATTGGACGAAAAGCGATTTTTATTCCATCACCGATTGTCTCTTTTAAGTCGCTAACAGCGTTGGTCATCTGGATTATTTTTCCGGCGTCTGTTTGTGCCAAAGCCTCCGCCTGCCCTTTAAACTTCGCATTGACGCTGTCTAATAGTGATTGCAGCCGCTCCTGCGAATTGACCGCACCCTCAACGCTGATCCCAAAACGCGATAGCGCGTTTGTCTCTGAGCCAATTGCCTTTCCCACGAGGTCGGCGGCGCTGACCAAGTCCATCCGCTTTGCGGCTGCCAGGTCCATTGTCGCCTTGATCAGCGGTTTCAGTCCCTGGTTGTCAAGTCCAGTCATCGCCTCTAACATCGCCGCCGCTTGCAGCGTCTGCTCATCTCCATAGATTGTGGTTTTTTGCAGCGCCCCCGCATAATCCTGCAGGTCCTGCAGCGCTGCCCGCGAGTAGCGACCCGTATTCTCCATCGCGTTGCTCAGCGCCGCCAGCGCCTGCTCTTGGGCGTTGGATTCGGCTATCAAACCCTTCAGCGCATTTGTAAAAGCCCGAACATAATAAACAGATTGCTGAATAATAAAACCGGTTTTAAGGAACGACCCCCCTAACCCATTGATCTTCTGGCTTGTCTTCTCAATGGGCTCGCCGACCTGTTTGCTAAAATCCGCAAAACGCTTGTTCAAATCCGAAAGCGACGCAGAGATATGTTTGATGTCTGCTACAAATTCAATTTCCATCCGGCTACTTGACATTTTATTATCCGCCGCTTACATTAATGTTATGACAACGAAAAAAATCAAAAAACACTTTGCAGAATCCGTCCGGAAATCGTTCTGGGGGATCGTTATAAACATTTATGTCTTTTCCTTTCTGCTGTGCCTGATCGCTATGATGACGCCGAATCTTGCCTTTCTCGGCGTTCCGTTTTTCATTCTCATCCTCCTGGCGCCGCCGCTCTTTTTTGCGTTCCTCGCCTGGGCTTCATGGCGCGACCTCTGATAAATGCTTGCACATTAATAACAACCACCTCAATCCCTCAGCGAAGCTTACAGTCCGATATATTTCCCTACCCTTCATTATGTCTCCGCCGGATAAATGATAAACCATTTTATCAATAATCTCGATATATCCCGGGGCGTCCGCCAAATCATCTATTTGCTCCCACTCGGACTCTTCACCGTCCCGGATTTGCTCAAACTCGCCAAGTAGCCGGCGAATCTCTTCACGAGACCGCCGTTGAATGCTAAAAAATCCGTCACAATCTCCTCAACCCGAGCCAGTGGAACTTCGTCCCAATCAATTCCCCCTTCAACCCCGAGAATGATATTTAAAACATCACCAAGCACATCAGTATCACCCGAAAGAAACTCGATAATTTCCCCAATGCTATCCAGATTTTCAGGAATCTCAAGTCCCCCCAGCATCTTCACCAGCGCCTTGGTTTGACCCAGCGTCATCTCACTCTGGGTTAATTTCTGACCCCCCAGGCTTATGCGAATGACGGATTGCTGGATGTCTGCCTGATCCGGGAATTGAAATTTTTACAGCG
>OMKS01000179.1_pt1 | contig 57010 bp, 49 predicted proteins | sample 1674721 | NCBI WGS metagenome assembly OMKS01 (sample SAMN06264996, study PRJEB25208) | sediment metagenome | isolation source: hot spring sediment | place: USA: California | collected 2014-09-02 | reverse complement strand
GGTGGGCGAAGAGGCCCGTGGGTTCGGTGTTCAGCGGGAAGATTTCGCAGCCCAGTGCTTCGAGCATTTTCGGGACGATGACGCCGCCTGCGCCGTTCACGGCGTCGAAGGCCACCCGGAAGCGCCGCTTGCGAAGCGCCTCCCCGTCCAGGAATGAGAGGGACAGGATATGGGCGATGTGGTCCCGGGTGGCATGGTCAAAACGGCCGGCCCGTCCGAGTTGGTCCCACGGCTTGTAGGCGAACGTTTTCTCTTCCGCGATGCGTTTCACGGCCAAGCCTTCTCCGGCGTTCAGGAACAGGCCTCCGCCGCCCAACAGTTTGAGCGCGTTCCATTCCACGGGATTGTGGCTGGCGGTGATGATGATGCCGCCGACGGCGTCGGAGCGCCGGACCGCGATTTCCACGCTGGGCGTGGCGCAGATCCCGAGATCGACCGGGTCGCAGCCCACGGCGATCAGTCCCGCGAAGACCGCGTGTTTGACCATGTCTCCCGTCACGCGCGGATCGCGTCCCACGAAAACCCGCCCCGGTCCGTAAAAGGTGCCCGCCGCGGATGCAAGATTCACGATAAGTTCAGGGCTCAGGCCTTCTCCGACAATACCCCGGATGCCCGAAACGCTGATCATGACCGGTTTTGCCATCAGGATTCCCCCGATCGGAAACGGATTATTTGTTTCTGGTCGAACGGACCAGTCCGGTCAGCATACGGCCGACTTCGTCCACGGCGTGGAGGAGGTCCTCGTTATCCCGGATATATCCCAGATCCCCGGCCAGGATCAGATAGTATTTCAATTCCTCGATGGCATCCTGGCTGTCCTTGTAAGAGGTTTCCTTTTCCTTCGGGCTGCGCCGCATGAAACCCTCCGCGATCTTGACGGGGATTTGCGTCGCGGCATCCCGCATGGACGAGACCAGCTCGTTCCGTTCCTCTTTCGGGAATTTCCGGGTCTGTTCGTAGATCTCCAAAACGAGGGCGTGGGCCTTTTGCCAGACGTTGAGCTGCTGGAAATCGGTGAGTTTGTCGGTCATGATGAACCTCCTGTCGGGTGCCGGGAATGGGGTGTCTCGGGTCTCTACGGAGCCGATCAATCGGCCTTCCGTTTCATTCGTACTGCTCGCCGACCCGCCGGTAGGCCTCCCGGAAGGGCATGCCCTGTCTGACGAGTTCGTACACCTTCTCCGTGGCGAACAGTTCCTCCGTCAGGTCCTTCAGGCAGGCCTCTTCATCGATCTCCAGTTTATCCAGAACGAGCCGGATGATTTCGAGGCTTTCCGCCGTGAGGTCCAAGGATTCCATCACCGGTTTTTTGGTCAGCTGCAAATCCCGGTGATAGCCGGAGATCAGATTGGATGCCAGGCTTCCGAGCAGTGTCTGATATCCAAGTACTATATGATATTTGGCGCGAAGGAGTTCCAATACATCCGGATTTTTTTTCTGGGGCATGATGGAACTGCCGGTGCAGAATTCCCCGGGGAGCCTGAAATATCCGAACGCGGGCATGCTGAACAGGATCAGGTCTCCGGCGAGGCGGTTCAGGTCGAGCATGATCTGTCCGAGCGCGTGGAGCAGCGCCCATTCGAATTTTCCCCGGCTGAGCTGGACGTAGACGGGACTCTGCTGGACCCTGGAGAACCCCGCCTTCTCGGCCGTGAAAGCCCGGTCCAGATCGAGCGGTACGCCGTAACCGGCGCCCGTGCCGAGGGGGGACTGGTCGATCCAGCCCCGCACGGCATCGGTCAGTTTGAGGTTATCCTCCATGGATTCCGCGAAGGCGCCGGCCCACATCGCAACGGTCGAGGGCATGGCCTTGCGTGTGTGGGTGTAGCCGGGCAGGCGGATCGAGCCGGATTTCTCAGACAACGTGTTGAGGTTCCGGATGACCGTCCCGGCGCGTTCCCGGATTCCGTCCAGCGCCCCGATGTAATACAACCGGAGCGCCGCGAGCACCTGGTCGTTGCGCGAGCGTCCCGTGTGAATTTTTTTTCCCAGATCGCCGAGCCTCTCCGTGAGGAAACTCTCGATGGCGGTGTGGCAGTCCTCCATCTCCTGCGGGATTTCAAACTTTCCGGCCCCGGCCAGCGCCGCGATTTCGTCCAGCGTTTCATTCAGCCGGTCCGTCTCGTCCCGCGTCAGGATTCCGGCTTTGCACAGCGTTTCCGCGTGCGCCCGCGAGGCGCGGCAGTCACAGGGGACCAGCCGCGAATCCCAGGCGGGATCATCTCCCACGGTGTATTTCAGGATGCGATCATCGGTTTCGGTTTTCTTCTGCCAGAGTCTCATGGGTCGGTTTCCCAAAATCGGATGGTTCATGGTGGTTACGGTTTGATTCTCCGGGAATGATGGAGATTCCGGGATAATCCGGCAATTCGGCCTTACCATGCCCGTGATACAATCCGATATCCCCAATATCCCGATATGATTTGAAATTAATACATCCGGTTTACGAAAGCAAGCCCCATCGCCGTGAACGCACCTTTTTCTAAAATCGTTCGGTTCATCCGGAAGAATCGCGTTTTCTCCAGGCCCCGATCAGGGCGTCCAGGCTCCACCTGCCCGCTCCCCGGGCCGCGATATAGAGGAAGATGAAACAGTACAACACCGCGAGTTCGCCCCGGTTCTGGATCGGCCAGAACCCGGCGGGGGCGTGTACTTTAAAGTAGGCCACCGCCATCTGTCCGCTTGCCAGGAATGCGGCTATCCGGGTCGCCAGGCCGAGGGCCACGAGACCGCCGCCCAACAGCTCGATGAGTCCCGCGGCGAGCATCAAGGGGTCCGAAAGGCGGCTCGTGCCGCCGAAAGCGCCGAACAGTTTCTGGGCGCCATGAAACGCGAAGAGCAGCCCGGTGACGATCCGGAGGATCGCATAGACCGGTTCGGAAAATTTCTGAAACCAATGATCCATCTCGGCCTCCTCTGTATTCTTCACCATGACAACTGAACAGGTCGTCCCTGATTTCATGGACGATCAAATGAACCGGAAAAATTCGAAAACGATACTCAATCAGACCCCCTGTCCTGCGGGGCGGGCCGTTTCTTTCTCAGCATCGAGGCGCCGAGGATGCCGCCGACCGTCGCGAAGATCGCGTTGATGAGAAGAGAGAAGAACAGTCCGGTGATGACCAGGGCCGACGACATGGTATCCGGGCTCTCGAAACCGGCGAGCAGATCGCGGAATCCGGTCGGGATGTCTTCTCCGGCATCCGCGAGACCCTCGACCAGATAACGTGCCGGGTTGAAATCGAACAGCCCGATGAGGAGATAGTTGAGCAGGGATCCGAACAGGGCGCCGAAAACGCCGGCGAGCAGTCCGGGTACGGCGCCGTCCCCGCCTGAGAAGTCCGCGTCCGGTGGGAGGCTGCGGCCGTAGAGCCAGGAGGACAGCGCCCCGCCGAAGAGCACCCACATGCAGCAGCAGCAGTTTCCCATGTTGATAAAGGGCAGGCTCGAGAAGACCGCGATGAAGGCGCCTCCCGCCAGGGCCGGATTCAGTTTGCTCGGGGTTTCGGTCATTGAATTATCCTTCCTTTTCTTGTTCTGTTCAACAGGTCATGCAAACCGCTGAGCGTGCACGGGGCGATCAGGCCGCCGAGAAAGAGTCCCGTGGCCGCGCGCGGCCAGAGATTCGGGATAGGGAGGAGTGAAGAAATCACCCATTCCGCCATGCCCGCCCCGGCTGCCAGAATCAGCCAGAGACGCCATGAGAAATCCCTGCCCGTCCGTTTTCGGAAGACGGGGTAGAGCACCGTTCCCAACAGGAAACCCGCATAGATGCCCGCACACCGGGCGCAAACCGGAAGCGTCCCGTTCGCCATGGAAAAGGAACGGTCCGGATTCTGATGGCAGACACGGCGAAAAAAAAACCGTATCCAGGCCTCTCCGGCAGGGCTGTGCGCCTTCACGGCCGGGGCGATCAAAATCGCCGCACACCACAAGGCCGCTCCGCCGAGGAGCAGCCCATATCCGAGACGTGCGTGTTTTTTTGCCTTTGAAAATGCCATGAATCCGTAATTCCTGATAGAAACCGTTTTTTTCGTGAATGCCCCGGCCTGCTCCATGAAGGTCCCTTGCTAGGAGATTCTGTCGCGGAGGCGATCTATCAAATCATTCAGATGGTTCCGCGATTCGCAGTCCGGCAGGATTTCCAGACAAGCGCGGGCCTCTTCAAGCAAATTGCCGATCATGCGGTGTGCAACCCCGACGGATCCGGCCTCTTCGAGGAGCGTCCGCATCCGCATCACATCCGCCTGATCCGGATCCGGCTTTTCCCAGATAGGCCGGAACGTCCTGATCATCTTCTCCGGGGCCTCGTTCAGGAAATGTGTGGTCAGGACGGTCTTTTTCTTTTGATACAGATCGCTGCACATGGGTTTCCCGATCACCGATTCATCCGAAATCAAATCGAGCAGATCGTCCTGCACCTGAAAAGCCCGTCCGAGTCGCGCACCGAACTCGCGCAAGGCCGTCCGTCCCTGTCCGGACGCGTTCCCGAGTATCGCTCCGACTTCGCATGCGACCGCGATCAGTTCGGCCGTCTTCTTGTCGATCATCTCCAGATATGCCCCGAAAGTCACCGATCCGGTCTTCTCGAAGGCTTTGTCCATGGCCTGGCCCTCGCAGAGCCGTAGCAGGCCATCCGTGACAATCCGTTGAATCTCGATCAAATCAGGATGACGCGCCCGCAGGAGGCAGCGATAGGCCAGGATCACCAGGCCGTCACCGGACAGGATCGCGGTGGGCTCGTCCCATTTTACGTGTACGGCGGGGAGCCCGCGTCTCAGGCCGTCGTGGTCCATGATGTCGTCATGGACCAGGGTGAAGGTGTGAAAGATTTCGATTGCGGTCGCGGCGTCGATCCACTGTTCTTCCCGGCCGCCGAAGCACATGCATGACAGGGCCAGAAGGACCGGGCGGAGCCGTTTGCCCCCCGCCCCGAACGGATAGCGCATGGGTTCATAGAGTACGTCCGGGAGACGCCCCCTGAACTGGTCCGCGAGTCTTTCCTCGACGCGACGGCGGATGGTTTCGGCCGCCTCTTTGAATTCCATAAGTCCTCAGATTTCGTACAGGATGTGTTCACGCCGCAGCCCGGACGGCGAAGCCGAACCGGTGAGCCACAGCACGGTCCGGAAGGCCTCTTTCCACGTCCGGACTTCAGAGATCAGGCCGTCCAGTTTTTTCCGCCGCCAGACCCCGAGAAAGGGGAGGGCGGCGCCGCCCAGACGTGCGCCCAGTGCGACCGCTTTGGCCAGGTCGATGCCGTTTTCAAGTCCGCCCGAGGCGATCAGGGTCAGTTCAGGTATGTCCGACGCCATTCTGAGCGAAAAGGCGGTGGGGATTCCCCAGTCCCAGAATTCGCGTGCGAGGCGGTTGTCCGGCGACCTGAATGATTCGATGCCGGCCCACGAGGTGCCGCCCGCACCCGCGACATCCAGAAACCGCACACCGATGTCCGCCAGGCGTTGTGCCGTCTCCCGCGAGACGCCGCAGCCGGTCTCCTTGACAATCACGGGGACGGGTATGTCCCTCACCAGCCTCCCGAGGGCATCCAGGACGCCCCGGAAATCCGTGCCGCCCTCGGGCTGAAGCCGCTCCTGAAGGGCGTTGAGATGGACGGCGAGGGCGTCGGCCTCGATCAGGTCGACCAGCCTTCGGAAGGGCGAAAAGTCTCTGTGACCGATGATTTCCGCCGCCCCGATGTTGCCGACGAGCGGAATGTCAGGCGCCTTTTGACGGACGATCCGGTAACTCTCCACATACCGGTCGTTCTCGAAGAGCTGGCGCTGGCTGCCCAGACCCAGCGCGATCCGTTCGGTTTGACAGGTTTCCGCCAGATCCGCGTTGATCTTCCGGGCGCCCGGGAAGCCGCCCGTGATCGCGGTGATCATGAGCGGGAAGGCGAGTTCCCGGCCGAGGAAGGAGACTCCGGTCTCGATGTCCGAGAGATTCAGTTCCGGCAGGGCGCAATGGACGAAGTCCACCTTTTCGAATCCGTTCGTTTTGCGGCGGAACCGGATACGCCGGTTGGAGGCGATGTCGATGTGTTCCTGTTTCCGTCTTGATATGGTCATAATTGCAGCCTGTTTATCCTTCTTTTAGCCCCGGCTCACACAGGCGTAGTCAAGGATACGATATTCTATCAAGAATTGAAGTTGAAAAGCATTCAGAACGAATACGGTTTAAAATGAGAATTCCGGGAATAAAATGCAAGCAGAAAAAAGGCCGGCGGAATAGCCGTCGGCCTTTCGAATCATAACGATTAGGATCCCGAATTACTGAATCGTGCCCGAGAGATCCACTCCCTCGGTCCTGGCGCCGGTCAGATCCGCATTCATCAGCCTGGCGCCGTCGAGTTTCGCACCCCTGAGGTCGGCCTTGCGGAGGTTGGCGCGCTGAAGGTGGGCGCCCCGCAGGTCCGCGTCTCTCAGGTCGGCGCCCGTCAGGCTGGCCCGCTTCATCTTCGCCTGCGAGAAATTCGCCCCCTTGCAGTTCGCCTCGTCGAGTTGGGCGCCGAACAGAGAGAGTCCGCTCAGATCGGTTTCTTCGAGGTTTGCTTTCTCCAGATTCGTATCCTGAAAGTTCGCGCCGGTGAGTTTCGCGCCCCTGAGATCGGCGCCCTGGAGGCTGGATCCGAACAGGAAGGCGTTTTGCAGATCGGCGTCGGACAGGTCGGCCTGATTCAGGTTGGTGTTCTGCAAATGGGCGTTCGTGAGACAGGCTCCCTTGAAATCCGCGCCTTTGAGGCTTGAATAGGACAGGTCCGCATCCGACAGATTCATTCCGGCCAGCGATTTCCCGTCCTGAACGGCCTGGATCACCTGTTCGCGTGTGAATGGTGCCATGTTATTCTCCTTCATAACTCATCAGGGCATCCTCCACCGAAGTGAACAGCCGGAGAACCTGATCCAGTTTGGTGATTTCGATGGGACGGCGTACGCGGTCGGGAACCCGGGAGAGTCTGAGATCGCCGCCGCTGCCCCGGAGTGTGGTGAGTCCCGCCATGAGGATGCCCAGGCCGGAGCTGTTCATCCATTTGACATCCTGCATGTCGACCACCAGTTGCACGTTTCCCTCGCGAATGGCCTCGTAGATGCGCTCCTGAAAAGGCCTGGCGTCATCGCCTCCCATCAACTCGCCGCCGAGACTGAGGATGAGCACATCCTGTTTTTTTTCTTCAGACATGTTCATAAACGCGTCCTTTCCAATTCGATGGGTTTATTCATAGCGCAACGATTCGATCGGATCCAGTCCGCTGGCCTTGGCCGCCGGGTATACCCCGAAGACGAGTCCGACCAGTGAACAGAAAACGAATCCCAAAACAATCGTGAACACGGGGATCGAGGCCGGGACCGGAGAGACCAGGGCCACGAGCTGACCGATGCCCACCCCGGCCAAAATGCCGAGGATTCCCCCGATCTCGGAGAGGAAGACGGCCTCCACGAGAAACTGGAACAGGATATCCCGCCGCCGGGCTCCGATGGCCATGCGGATGCCGATTTCCCGTGTCCGCTCACGGATCGAGACCAGCATGATGTTCATGATGCCGATACCCGCCACGAGGAGGGCGAAACTCACGATCACGATCGCGCCGATGCGGACGGCCCGGGTCATGTTGTCGAATGTCTCGATCAGGGATTCGCTCGAGAAAATCTCAAAATCATTGGGCTCGCCCGGCGGCACCTTGCGCACGGCGCGAAGCACGCCGATGACCTGTTCGATGGCCGTATCCATCAGTTCAGGAGAAGCGGCCAGAACCGTAATGTTCAGGGAACGATTCTGACCGTAGAATTTCAGGAAGGTCGAGAGGGGAATGACGATACGGTTGTCCTGACTCTCTCCGAATGCGGATCCGCTCTTCTCGAGGGTGCCGATCACCTGGTATCGCCGTCCGTCCACGATGATGTGTTCCCCGATCGGGTTTTCATAGGGAAAAAGTTTTTCCAGAATATCCTGTCCGATCACGGCGACTTGCCGGTTATGCTGAATATCCGTATCCGACAGCGCGCGGCCCGCCTCGATAAAATAGCCGTTATTCGGGAAAAAGGCGGGTACGCCGCCCGCCAGATGATTGGCGGGACCGGTCCTGCGGTCCCTGTATTTGGCCATGATCCCCCATTGCCAGGCCTCGGGACCGACCTGTGCGACCGCGGTGCAGTATTGCTCGATGACCCGCGCATGGTCCCAGGTGAGATCCTTCCGGTTTCTGTATTTCTCGCGGTCCTGTTGGCCGAACTGAACCGGGAATTTTTGAACCTGAAATACGCTCGCTCCGAGTTGTTCCATCTGATGCCGGATGTTTTTCTGGAAACCCTCGATCAGAGATTGCATCCCGATGATGGACATGACACCGATGATCACCCCGAGAAGCGTCAGGAATGAACGCATTTTATGATTTCGGATGACGTCCAGCGCGATGAAGACGCTTTCCCTAAACTGCATAATCCATCCTTTGCATGCCGTCCCGGGTTCGCTGTTCACTCATACCGGAGCGCTTCGATCGGATCGAGGCGGGCCGCTTTCGAGGCCGGATACAGGCCGAAAAACATGCCGATGGCCACGGTGAAGCCGATTCCCAGGAAGATGATCCATGTGGAGAGATGAACCGGCAGGGGGGAGACCTGCTTGACGAACAGGGCGATCCCGATGGAAATCAGGAGGCCGATCGTCACCCCGATACCCGATATGAACATGGATTCGACGAGGAACTGCCACAGGATGATCCGCCGTTTGGCGCCGATGGCCTTGCGTACGCCGATCTCCCGCGTTCGTTCCGTCACGGATACGAGCATGATGTTCATGATGCCGATCCCTCCGACCAGCAGGGCGATGGATCCGATGCCGATGAGCACGATCCACAAAACACGCGTCAGGTTGTTGTAGACCTCCATGAGCTGGCTCTGCTGATTGATCGAGAAGTCGTTTTCCTGTCCCGCCCCCAGCCCCCGTGCGCGCCGCATGAGCCCTTCGAGTTCGTCCCTGAGCGCATCGACGAATTCGGCCCCGCCGGCCTTGACCTGTATTTCGAACGAACGGTGTCTGCCGAAGAGCTTCTCGAATGTCGAATAGGGGATGATTGCATTGTTGTCCATGCTGTGTCCGAACATCTGTCCGCGTTTTTCGAGCACGCCGAGAACCAGGAAGGAATGACCTCCGATTTTCATCCGGCGGCCGACCGGGTTTTCATTTCTGAACAACCGGTCCGCGACCTCCCGTCCGATCACACAGACCGCACGCCGGACTCCCACATCCGTCTCACCGAAGAACCGTCCCATTTCAGGCAGGGAGTTGCTGGTGGCTATATAGTCCTCGGTCGTACCGATGATCTGGACGCGGTCGAGTGATTCATTGCGGTACCGGCTGGTGCGGCGGGTTACGATTTCAGGCACCACGACTCCGGCATGCCGGCTGTGCTTTTGGATAAAACGAAACTGGTTTTCGGTGATCCGCTTGCGCTTGCTGACCCTGAGCCATTCCTCATAACTGGTGATCATCCAGGGATAACGGCTGATGTACACATTGTCCGTGCCCAGGCTCGACAGCTCTTCGCTCACATAGACATTCAACCCCTGTATCACCGCGATGATTACCGTGACGACGATGACGCCGATCAGGATGCCGAGTGTCGTCAAGACGGTGCGCAGCCGGTTTGCTTTCAGGGAGTTGAGCGCGATACGAAGGCCTTCGCCCAGTTCCGACCAAGAAATGACCATGGAGTTCCCGTTTTATGAGTTCCTTTTCGCAAGACGGTGAAAAGATATTTCAGGCGAGGTTTGCCGGATTGTCAGCATATCAAGCATGTTCATCCCGGACTCTTTACCCGTCTTTCCACCTGGTCAATTGGATTCATCCCGTTCGACCCGGCCGTCCCTCAGCCGGATGATGCGGTCCGAATGTTCCGCGATGTATTCCTCATGGGTCACCAGGATGATGGTGTTGCCCCCGTCGTGCAGATCCTCGAACAGATCCATGATTTCGTCGCCGGTGCGCGTATCGAGATTTCCGGTCGGTTCATCCGCCAGGATGATCGATGGCTTGTTGACCAGGGCGCGGGCCACGGCCACCCGCTGGCGCTGACCGCCGGACAACTCGTTGGGACGATGCCCCATCCGGTCCTTCAACCCGACCTTGATCAGGGCCTCTTCCGCGAGATCCCTGCGCTGCGATGCGGGTGTGCCGTTGTAAATCAGGGGCAGTTCCACATTATGCAGGGCCGATGCGCGGGGAAGGAGGTTGAAGTTCTGGAAGACGAATCCGATTTCGCGGTTGCGGATTTCCGCAAGCTGATCATCGTCCATATGGCTGACATTCGAGCCGTTCAGGAAATAGGTACCTTCTGTGGGTGTGTCCAGGCAGCCGATCAGATTCATGAGTGTGGATTTGCCCGATCCGGACGGTCCCATGATGGCCACATATTCGTTCTGATCGATCCGGATGTCGATTCCGTTGAGCGCATGGACGATTTCGAGTCCGAGACGGTAATCCTTGACGATGCCTTGCAGTTCGATGAGCATAGAAAAAGACTCCTTATGCGGGAGACGACCCGATTCAGACGGATTATCTTTGCAGTTTTTTACTCTGTGAATTATCGACGGTGACGGCATCCCCGTCTTTGAGAATCTGGGAGAGGATCCGGTACGGACCGCTCACCACATCCCATCCTTCTTCGAGACCGTTTTTGATTTCCCACTCGGTATCGCTCGAGATCCCGGTCTGGACCGGGATCTGGCGGACGATGCCGTTATCGACGCGGAACACGACATTGACGGGTTTCTTTTCGGAGGACCTGACATCCCTTTCCGGGGAATCGGCCGGGGTTCCGGATTCCTCCGGTGTTTCCGATTCACCCTGTTCTTCCTCCAGGGGTTTCCTGAGGGTGACACACTGGATCGGTACCTTGAGGACATCCGTCAGCGATTCCGTGATGATGTCGACCGTCGAGGACATGCCCGGACGCAGCCGCTCCGGTTTCTCGATCATCGCCGCCTTGACGAGAAAATTGGTGACCTGCTCCTGGGTTCCCATGCCCGTGGTCGTTCCCGTGTTGGCGATTTCCGTGACGACGCCCCTGAAAGACCTGTCCGGGAATGCGTCCACCATGATATTTGCCGTGTCTCCCACGGTTACGCGGATGACGTCGTTTTCGTCGATGTCTGTTTCGGCCTGCATGCGCGTCAGGTCTGCGACGATCATGATGACGTCGAGCGTGAACTGGGAGCCCATGGCCATCTCGCCGAGTTTCTTGTTGAGCAGGCTGACCGTGCCGTCCATCGGGGCGTAGATCGTGGTCTTGTCGAGGTTGTCCGCGGCCTGTCGCAGGCTGGCATCGGCCTGCGCGACCGTGGCCTGGGCCTGTTCATAGACGGATCGCGCCAATTCCAGCTCCGCCGCAGAAGCCAGGTTGTCCTCGTGGAGTTTCCGAACCCGTCGATATTCGCTTTCGGACTTGATGAAGCCCGCCCGGGCATAGGCAAGGCTCGACTCGGCCTGTTCGAGCGCCGCCCTGTAGCCTTCCTGGTCGAGCTGGACCAGGAACTGGCCTTTTTTGACATCGTCGCCTTCCCTGACCCCGAGGGAGACAATCTGGCCGCTGACCTTGGCGGAAATCTTCACCTGCACTTCCGGCTGGATCTTGGCCGCACCCGAGACGGTTTCGGTGAGCGTGCCCCGCAGGACCTTCTCCGTCTGGATCTTGATTTTATCTCCCTTCTTGACGAGATTCGCCACGACCAGCACGGCGATGATCACGAGTACGCCGAGAAAAATGAACAGTTTTTTTCTGGATTTTTTTTGCATGCCGGGCACTCCCTATTCGTGTTATCTTTTCAATTGCCCCATGGCTCTTTCGAGACGGGCGAGACCCAGCTTGTACTCATACAGCGCGTGCAGATAATTGCTCTGGGCCTGGGTGTGACTGACCTGTGCGATGATCTGATCGAGTATGGTTCCGGAACCCAGCTTGTATTTTTCCTCGGCGAGCCTGAGGTTCGCCTCGGAGGCTTTGATGCCGTCTTCGGTCATCGACACTTTCTTTCTGGCCTGTCTGGCCAGAAAATAGGCTTCTTTTACCTCGATGGCGATGTTTTTCTGGGTCTGGGTCAGGACTTCTTCCTGATACTGGAAATTCAGCCTGGCTTTGCCCAGTGTGGCGATGCGTGAAAATCCCTGGAAAACCGGGATCGAGAGCGAGACGCCTGTGTACCAGTTGTAATCCTTGTCCAGCAAGTCGCCGATACGGCTGAATTTCTCATGGCGCCAGGAGTATCCGGCATAGACGGACAGGCTGGGCAAAAACCGGCTGACCGCCAAACCGATATTGTTTTGGGAAGCCTTCAGGTCGAATTGTGTCTTGAGGAGTTCCGGGTGATGGAGGCGGCCGGTTTCGGCCGCGTTCTCATACGTCAGGTCGAGTTCTGGAATCTCCCGGTCGTCCACGACTTCGATCATTCTCTCGACATCGAAGCCGAGGGTATGATTCAGGGCCGATCGCGCGATGGAGAGCAGATTTTCCGATTCGATGACGGCCAGTTCGGACTCATTTTTCTGAACCACGGCCTGAAGCACATCCGATTTAGGCGCCTTGCCCACCTCGAACAGGACCTGTGACAGTTTGTACGATTGCTCGGCCGACTCGAGCGCCTTTTTCTGGACTTCGAGCAGTTTTTGCTGCTTGATGAGATTGTAATATCGCTGCTTGACGAGGAATATGATATTTTGTTTCGTCGCCTCGAGTCCGAATTCGGCGCTTTTCTTCAGGTTTCTGGATTGCATGTAATTCTGATAATCGGAACCGCCGTTGAAGGTCTGGCTGACCGAGGCGGTCGCCGAGGAGGCCCAGGAACTGATTTCATTCGGCTGCACGGGCACCGGGATGCCGGTTCGCGGATCGATCCGCATTTGAGAGGAGGGGCCGACCGTGGAATGGTTATATCCCAGGCCGGCGCTGATGTCGGGAAGGAACCCGGCGCGCGCGATCGCGACATCCTTGCCGGCCATCCGGACATGGAATTCGGACTGGAGGATCAGGGGATTGTTTTGAAGCGCGATTTCCACGCATTCGTCCAAAGTCAGTGCCGCGGCCTGCTGAGCCGATGCGGCCGGGATCATGAATACACTCAGGAATATGATTTTCAGAAGCAATTTCTTCATCGCAATCCCTTTCATTTATTATTTAATATCCGACCACAAAGGGACCGAAAATACTCCAAAGCGGCAGGGAAATTAAAATCCATACGATCCAAAGGCTGATGACAATCATGGCGGATTTCTGGGTGTCAACCTTACTGATCGCAGAAATACCGATGATGGTTAAAATGAGAGACCATATCGAAAATACATCCATATGGGCCAGTACTTTAAACAGCAGTGACGGCTCGTCTGTCATGGCCGGTGTGGGCAGGAGGATTGCCAGACTGGTCAGGACGCCATAACCTGTCTCTTTGGAATAGATCAGAATCGATTTTAATGCGGTGGCAATGACTCCGATCAGGCTTGTCCAGGCCATTACCGAAAACATTTTTTTGAAATTGGTTTCACCCGAAAACACGATATTGGTTGTAAACAAGTAAAGCCCCGTTATGATACACCATATGATGAGTGTCGATACCGGGATGAAAATGAGCTGAATATATTTGAACGGACCCGCCATTCTGTCTTGAATGATTTCCAATTGTGCTTCAGGAATGCCCTGGGCTTCAAATTTGGCCATTTGATCCGCTATACGGATATCCATCAGGAAAAAACTGCTGACCATGATGACCAGAGACAGGATCAAAAAGGGTACGAACCAGGTCGGTTTTTTATTGATATCTTCGAATGTTTCCCTCGGCGAGGTAAATATCCCGATCATCCTGTTGAAAACACCCAGTTCTTGGTTGTTGCCGGTTTTCGTGTTCATGGAGTCCTCCTCTACGGGTCGTAACGAATTTTCCTTTCAGTAGACGAAGTCCGTCCCTGAAAGTTTCATGGATTCCGGAGAAATTTGGAGAATTCCGGAAAGGGGGGCGTGTTCGTGCCGGATTCATTGCGGAGGCAACAAACCGGATTTTATTTGTCCTATGTTGATTTGAGCGGGTCATCATGAAGTTTCAGATACCCATTCATCGTCATCTGGTTCAAGACAAGAATTCAGTTTTCAGGCAGCCGTCTCATGCGACTCGGAGTGTTGTTGCTTCTTCTGGTTTATCTTTGCCCCTTTTTTCAGAAAAAAGTGGCGCAAAAAACTTTCGGCTGACGAAAAATCTCCTGAAAATGCCGGGAGCGTTCATTGAAGGAATTGAACTCATCCGCCTGAGGCGGATCGGACATGAACGCCCATGCCTTTTCCGGGCCGGAGATTTTTCGAAGGCCGGGAACAGACTGTCGTCCTTTACGTGGACAGCTTAAACGGATTTCGTGTCACTTATAAAGGCGAATGGTTTTAACCGGAAACAATTCAGACCTAAAACTGGATTTTTTCAGCAGTATCTACCCGTTCGAATCAACACAGGACCATTTTTTTGTTGCGCAACGAGCCGAAGAAAAATCAGGACTTTTGGTCTTTGATCCGTAGAAGGTATTCGAACGCCGCGTCGTGGTCGTTTGGGATGATTCCTTCCAGGATGGCTTCCTCGATCTGTTTCTTGAACCGGCCCACTCGCGGCCCCGGCGGGATGCCGAGAAGCCTCATGATCTCATCTCCCCGGACCGGAGACTGGAAGGCGCGCAGGCGGTCCTTTTCCTCGACCTCCTGCATCCGCCTGTGTACCTCGTCGAAGTTTCTGAGATGGGTCTCGACACGTTTCGGATTTCCGGAGGTGATGTCCGCCCGGCACAGGATCATGAGGTCCCCGATTTTATCGTCGGCATCGACAAGCAGCCGACGAACCGCCGAATCGGTGACCTCCTCGCCGATCAGCTGGATGGGTCGCATATGGAGACGCGTCAGTTCCCTGGCATATCTGAAATATTCCGCCGGTAGCCTGAGCCTGGGAACGATGTGCCTGAGCATTTTGACGCCCGCGAGTTCGTGGCCGTGAAACGTCCAGCCTGTGCCTTCGACAAACCGTTTCACGCGGGGTTTCCCGATATCATGTACGAGCGCCGTGAACCGGAGACGCATGTCGTCGCTGACTGCGGAGACATTGTCAAGCACCTTCAGGGTATGGTCGAAGACATCCTTGTGATGGTGGGTGTCGCGCTGCTCGACACCCACCATTTCCGTCAATTCCGGGAAAATCACCCCGAGGACTCCGGTTTTTTGCAGGACGCGGAATCCGACGCCGGGTCTGGAATGGGACAGGATTTTCAACAGTTCCGCCGTGATCCGTTCCTGAGATACGATCCGGAGCCGTTCCCTCTCGGATTCCATTGCCGCGAGTGCATCTTTGTGGATCTGGAAGCCGAGCTGACTCGCAAACCGGGCCGCCCGCATGATTCGGAGGGGATCCTCCGAGAAAGTCTCGGCCGGGTCGCGCGGCGTGCGGATCAGGCGTTTCCGGATGTCTTTTTGCCCCCCGAACGGATCGTGTATGCGTCCGAATTCGGACTCGGAGAGCGACAGGGCCAGGGTGTTGATCGTGAAATCACGCCGTGAGAGGTCGCCGGCCAGATCCGTGGGGGCGATGTCCGGTTTTCTCGAATGGTCCCGATACGACTCGCTTCGGGCCGTGACGAATTCGAGCCGGATGTCTTTTACGAGAAACGAGGCGGTCCCGAATTTCGGGTACACGATCCAGCCGTGGCCTTTCAGCAGATTCCTGGCTTCTTGAGCAAAATCCGGACCGTCTCCCACCACGACGAAGTCGATTTCGGAGGTCTTCAAACCCATCAGCTGGTCACGCACGAATCCGCCCACGGCATAAACCGGGAGATTTTTCTGTTCGCTTAACCGTCCGATCCGCCTGAGGATGCATTCGGAATCCGGAATCGATGCAGCGGGTTTCATTCCTCTTTCTGAATCTCTCTGACTTCGAAGCGGTCGCCGGTTTCCTCGATGATCCGCCGGTACCACGACTCCGGATATCCGGGGTGGGTCACTTTGCCGTGTTCGTTTCTCACGTTGCCGTCCAGATATTTCAAGATCATGAATTCATGAAGTTTCCGCCAGCGCCTGAGGGTTTCATCCGATTGGTCCGCAGTGTACTGGGTCAGATATTCCCGCGCCAGGCGGGGGGCCTGTTTATACAGCGACAGCGCGGCCTGGTCCACGGATTCCTGTTCGGCGACGAATCCGCCTTCGAGCGCCTGCTGGACCTTTTGAATGTCCTGGATCATGTCGCTGTACCGGAGGTAGGCATAGTTCGAGACGGCGTTGAATACCCAGAACGCGGATTCCCAGGTGAACGTGTTGAAATCGCCGTTGCCGACGGCAAAGGGTTTCGGGGCATCCAAAATGCCGCAATACATGGGCACGTATACCGTGCTGTAGGTGTCGTCCACCCCGAACCAGAGGACGCCGCCGATCGGACCGGGCAGCCAGCCGCGTGACTGCGAGACGAAGGAGAAACCGGTCTGCTGGGTCGAAGTCGCGCGTTCGTTGAAGTAGGTGACGCCGTCCACCGTCCATTCCAGCGGGCGCCAGCGGTAGGGGAGATGATAGGGACCCGCGCCGATGTCCCGGGTCATGTCCAGTTCCGTACCCTGGAAATGGTCGCGCATGAAGGCCATGACGTCCTGCACGGTCAGTTTCCTCTCCGGCTTGATCCATAACGGCACGGGTTCGGCGTCCGGGTTGCCCATGATGAAGTCCGGCGGCAAATCGAGCGAGGGCGCCGCACGGCGGAACATCGCCCAGACGCGCGATTCGCAGTATCGGAGTGCGCCGAAATCCGGGGGGCCGTAGGCCTCGGCGAAGCTGAATTCCTCATCCTGGCCCGAAAAATAGTTTTTTTCGCGCGCGAACGTGATCACATCCGGCGCGTAGAGGCAGTTTTTCCTGTCGTTGAGCGGGAACCGGCGAATGCGCGGATTGTTGGCATGGGCCGAGATGTAACCGTCCGGAACCCTGCGCGCCACCCAGACCGCGCCCGTGTTACCCGGGCCCTTTCCGATCATTTCGAGGATCCACACCTCTTCCGGATCGGCGATCGAAAAGGATTCCCCGGAGCTGTAATATCCGTACTCGGCGACCAGATCCGTCATGATTTGAATGGCCTCACGCGCCGTTTTGGCCCGTTCGAGGACGATGTACATCAGCGAGCCGTAATCCAGGATGGCTGTTGAATCCTGAAGCTCTCTCCTGCCGCCCCAGGTGGTCTCGCCGATGGCGACCTGATGTTCGTTGATGTTGCCGACCACGTTGTAGGTTTCCGCAGGCTGTGGAATCCGGCCCAGGAAATCGCCGGTATCCCATTCGTAGACGTCCCGCATCGTCCCCGGAGCGTGCCTCGCCGCGGGGGTATGGTAGAGCTCGCCGTAAAGTACATGCGAGTCGGCGGCATAGGTGATCAGGACCGATCCGTCGGCCGATGCGCCTTTCGAGATGAGGAAATTGGTGCACGCCGACAAGGCGGGGGACAGCAGCATCACACAGACAACCGTCTTCCAGGTCAAATTTTTCATGAGACAGACTCCCTTTAATTGAATACGATACCCGGATAATATACGCCTTTGGGAGCCCAAAATCAAGTCGGGCGGGCGCCCGGTTTTTCCCGCAGGCCGGGGCGGACGGTGGAGATGTACCATGCCGCGGTTTTTCGGACGGCCTCGTCGAAATCGACGGCGGGACGGTATCCCAGGACGGCCGCGGCTTTCCGGATCGAGAAATGGACGTCCCGCCGGAGATGGCCGGCGACATACCGGGTGACCGGAGGCCGGGAGCGGATCCCGAGTGTCCGATAGAGTCCCTCCAGAAGGCATGCGAGGCCGTAAAGGAAATCCCCGTTCAGGGAAAGCCTCGGCCGGGGCGCGCCGACGGCTTCGGTGAGGCGGATGAAATAGTCCTCCCAGGTACGGCGTGTGCCGTCCGTGATCACGAATGCCTCGCCGGAGGCCCGGTCCGAACCGGCGGCCAGGAGGATGGCGTCCGCGAGATTCTCCACATAGGTGAAGGCCGCCAGTCTTTTTCCTCCGCTTATGAGCGGCATCCACCCGCGTTCGAGCATGGGGGCGAGCCGGGAGAGGGTGACGCGGTCGCCCGGGCCGAAGACGTCGCCCGGCCGGATGATCACGGCCTCGATGGCGCCCTCCCGGTGGCGGGCCAGGGTCAGGGTCTCGGCTTCCCGTTTGGTCTGTACGTAAGGAATGACGGTCGGGTGCTGGGGAGCGTCTTCATCCATATCCGCGGCACCGGTGTAGGTATGCACCGCGATGGAGCTGATCAGGATGAACCGTTTCGCCCCGGCACAGATCGCGGCATCCAGCATGTTCCGCGTTCCTTCCACATTGACCCTGCGGAAGTAGTCAGGCCAACCCCAGTCGGAGACGGCGGCCGCGGCATGGATCACGATGTCGGCCCCTTCCGCGGCCCTGCGGAGGGATTCAGGATCGTCCAGCGCGCCGGTCACACGTTCCACCGGGATCTGTACGAGCAGGGAGAGATCGCTCGTCTCACGGACGAGCGCGCGGACGGCATGACCGGCGTCACTCAGTTTCCTGGACAGGTGCGATCCGACGAACCCGTTGGCGCCGGTGACGAGGATTTTCATGGACAGATCGATCTCCCATTCCAGTCCAATTTTTTCGGAACGTTTCTACAACACCCGGAGCGTCACGAAGATATCCGTCGCGATGCCGAGAATCGCATGCAAAAGCAGCGGATAATAGATCGAACGGGTCCTGACTGCGAGATAACCGAAGAGGAGCCCGGCCAGTATGGCGCCGAAACTCTCGCCCGCCGGTTTACCGATATGCACGATCGCGGAGGGGATGGTCTGGATCAGGATGGCGCCGAGCGCGCCGAAACGGCGTTCGAGGCCGAAGAGGATGAATCCCCGAAAGAAAAACTCCCACCCGAAATAGAAGGTCAGATAGAGGCATTCCATGACAAAAAACTGGAGGGGGCGCTCCATGCTCGATTTGGCCAGCGGATATTCGGCCTGTACCTCCGCCATGGAGGACCCGATCCACGCCGCCCAGAGCGCGAAAGGAATAAGGAAAATCACGAACCGTATGCCGTATCGGGCGTCCCCTTTTTGGATGCCGAAATCGCTGAGCGGGCGTTTAAAATGCATCCGGATGATCAGAAAGGGCACCCAGAACATCAGCAGGAACGCGGTCGTGTATTCGTATACGGCGCTGTAGAAGTCCCGGTTCGTCCGGTCCGCAAATCCCTGGAACAGCCGTTCGAAATCGGCCTGTTTGCCGAAATAGACCCAGAAGAGGAGGATCAGGGGGATGGTGATGAGGATGAGTACGGATTCCTTTTCCCCCTCGCGCAGCAGGGAGCGCAGCGACAATTCACCGTCCCGGTCTTCGGATTTTCTCATTTTCATGGTCACTCCATCGGATCCGGGTTACGGACCGGTTCATGTTCCCATGAGCGTTCCATGGGCGACGGATTTTCCTGTCCTTGTCCCATCCCGGTATCATAAATTTACGGTCTTTCCAGGATATTTCCCGAGTTTCTGTCCGCCCTTTTCAGGAGAAAGGCGAAAATCAGCCCGAAGAAACCCAGTGACGCGAACATGATCATGCTCGCGGTGTAGGTGTGCGTCAGGTCTCTCAACTTTCCGTTCAGGAACGGAAACAGGGCGAGGCCGATGTTCTGGATCATGGTCATGAGTCCGAAGGCCGTCCCCACGGCTTCCTTCCGCACGATCAGCGGGATGGACGGCCACATTGCCGCCGGAATCAGGACGAACGCGACGCCGAGTGCGATCATGGGGTATACGGGATAGAGTTGCGTCAGTCCCATCGTCAGATGGCTGGGGATCAGGATGAGCGAGCCGATGATCATGAGCGAGGCGCGTTTGCCGATTTTATCCACCAGGTGACCCGCGAACGGCGCGCAGACCATGGAGGCGAAGATGATGATGGAGGAGATGCCGCCCGCCGTGCCGGTCATGTGCAGGAAATTGTTGAGCACTTGACGCAGGAATCCCCCGGTGGTCTCCGCCACCCGGCTGACGCCCCATTTATCCACGAAGAAATCCGTCGACAGCGCGGTGAAGGGGAAGATAGCCGAGTAAAATGTCACGCAGAGGAAGGTTACGAACCAGAAATTACTCCTGAATTTCTTGATATCTCCGAACACGATCTTGTCGCCGCTTTCCTGTTCCTTCAATCTCAACAGGCGTTCACCGCGCCGGTCCATCAGCACATAGACGATATTCGCGGCGAGGGATACGGCACAGAACAGCAGAGCCGCGATCAGGGCGTAGCGGTAGCCTCCGAAACGATGTGCGATGAGTTCACCCGTGTTGAAACTGAACAGGGTTCCGATACGGCTGACGGTCAGGGTGACGCCGAAGGCGAGGGCCAGTTCCTTGCCCTTAAACCAGCGCGATACCATGGCCATCTGAGCGACGATGAGCGGTTCGGATCCCGCGCCGAAGATGAATCTCCCAAAAAACAGAAGCGGAATCGACTGGCCGAACGCGACCACCCCCGCGCCGATGAATACCAGGATCGAGAAGATCATGCTCGCGAGCCGGGTGCCCAGCCGGTCGATCAGGATGCCGCCGATCAGCACGGACAGGATAGCCGCGATGCTGTACATCGTATACATCGTTCCCACGGTTTCGCGGCCTCCTCCCAGGTCTTCCACCAGACTCGGTGCCACGGCCCCGATGATGTCGTAGGCGAAGTAACTTCCGAATGTGAGGAGAGAAACGAAAATCAGGATCGTGAAGCGGTAGGCTTTTCCGGCCGGATGCATGAATTCAATCGAACGCTGCGAATCTGACATGAGACGGCTCCTTCAGCTGATGGATGGGAATCCCTGGCGAAGATTATTATAGGGAAAAAAGCTGAGAAAATCAAATTGAATGACTGTGAGCAATATGAAGCGGGAATCCCGCTTTTAAAGCCAGGGTGACGGGTCTTGAGACCGAGAATCCCCCCCCGACATCCCCCCCATAATCAAGCCGGGCCGGTTGACAAACTATATGACGTCCTGCAAAGCGATGACGGAGAGCGGGCCGGCCATAAGGGACCGGATGGCATTGACCGCCGCCCAGGCCGCCGACAGCGTGGTGAGGCAGAGGATGCCGCGGGCCATGGCGACCCGGCCGATGTTGTATTCGTCGTAGCGGGACACCTTGCCGAGCGGCGTATTGATGACGAGCTGGATCTCCCCGTTGATGATCATGTCCACGGAATTGGGCCGTCCCTCTTCCACTTTGAACACCTTCCGGCAAGGGATGCCGATCTTGCGGAACGCCCGTTGCGTACCTTCGGTCGCCATGATGCCGAAACCCAGGTCGTGAAGCTGGCGTGCGACGGCCGACGCCTTGTCTTTGTCGTTGTCGTTTACACTGATAAAGACATTGCCTGCGGTCGGCAGCCGATGGCCTGCGGCTAAAATCGCCTTGGCGAACGCGCCTCCGAAGGAGGTGTCCAGTCCCATTACCTCGCCGGTGGAGCGCATTTCGGGGCCGAGATAGGTCTGCACGTTGGGGAATTTGATGAATGGAAAGACCGGAGACTTGACGGCGACCCGGTTTCCGGGTTCGCGGTGCAGGACCCCGAGATCCTTCAGTTTCCTGCCGCACATCACCCTGGCCGCGATCTTCGCCCAGGGAATCCCCGAGGCCTTGCTCACGAACGGCACGGTGCGGGAGGCCCGCGGATTCACTTCGAGCAAAAAAATCTCCCCGTCCTTCAGCGCAAACTGAACATTGATCAATCCCTTGACGTTAAGTGCCTGGGCCAGGAGAGCCGTCTGTCTGCAAATGGACTCATAGTCGTCTTCGCCGATCATGTACGGCGGCAGGACGCAGGAACTGTCCCCGGAATCCCGATTCGGCCAGGGCGACCGTGAGATTGAGCGCGGTCTGTCCGCCCATGGTGGGAAGAAGGGCGTCCGGTTTTTCTTTGAGGATGATCTGTTCGATCGTATTGACCGTGAGCGGTTCCACATACGTCCTGTCCGATAATTCGGGATCGGTCATGATGGTCGCCGGATTCGAATTGACCAGGACGGTTTGATAGCCCAGTTTCCTGAGCGCCTTGACGGCCTGTGTTCCGGAATAGTCGAATTCACAGGCCTGGCCGATGACGATGGGGCCGGACCCGATGATCAGGATTTTTTCGAGGTCGGTGTGTTTAGGCATTTGTTCGATTCGTCGCTTATGGTCCGTGGTTTTCGGTGCTGGGTGAATTTTACGAACTTCGATAAGTCAACCTGACTTTTGGCCCAGCACTTTATATGGGTAATCCAGATGTTCGAAATCAGTGAACCGTTTATTCCATCATTTTTCTGAACTGTTCGAACAGATACAGCGAATCATGAGGGCCGGGAGAGGCTTCGGGGTGACACTGGACACTGAAAGCCGGGAGTTCTCTGTGACGCAGGCCCTCGATGGTGCCGTCGTTCAGATTCAGGTGCGTGACCTCGAGACCCGTGGTTCCGAGCGATTCCGGACCGACCGCGAAATTGTGATTCTGGGCCGTAATTTCAATTTTTCCCGTTTTTAGGTTCTTGACGGGATGGTTGGACCCGTGGTGTCCGAATCTCAGTTTGTATGTCTGCCCGCCCAGTGCCAGCGCGAGGAGTTGATGACCCAGGCAGATGCCGAATAACGGATATTCCCTCACCAGTATCCTGATGTTCTCGATGGCATATTTAACGGCCGCGGGATCACCCGGTCCGTTGGAAAGGAATATCCCGTCCGGCTTCAGCGCACGCACCCTTTTAACGGATGTCATAGCCGGCACGACCGTGACCCGCATGCCGAACGAGGTCAGCAGACGCAGGATGTTGTGTTTGATTCCGAAGTCATAGGCCACCACATGGAAAACGCGTTCCGAATCGGTCTTGGGTTTGTGGTAATACCATGCCTCCTCTGCCGGGACCTTCCAAATTTCTTCTGAATTCCGCGTGACCGTTTGAACGAGGTCCCGTCCTTCGATCGGCGGATACGCATCCAGTTTTTGCCGGAGTGTCCCGGTGTCCTGCGTTTCCGTACTCAAGATGCCCATCATACTCCCCGCTGAACGGATATGGCGGGTCAGCCGGCGTGTGTCGATACCCTCGATGCCGGGGATTCCGTGTCGTTTGAGATACGCATCCAGCGGTTCGGTTGCACGGTAGTTGCTCGGTGTTTTACTCAGTTCACGGACGATGAATCCTTCCGCCTGCGGCGATCCGGATTCCACATCCTCTTCATTTATCCCGTAATTGCCGATGTGGGAACAGGTCATGGTGACCATTTGGCCCTTGTAAGAAGGATCGGTCAGTATCTCCTGGTATCCGGTCATTCCGGTATTGAAGACGACCTCGCCGACGGCGGTGGCCGATGCGCCGAAACCGTCCCCTTCGAACCGGGTTCCGTCTTCCAATAACAAGACTGCCTGCATGTGCTTTATCCTATGATGGTTCCCGCGGGCAGAACCGCGTTTTTGGGGATGATGACGATGCCGTCCCGGATGACGTAATGGGATTCGCTTACTTCCCGGTCCCTGTTTCGGTCCAGAATCTGGACGCCTTCACCCAATCTGGCGTTTTTGTCGATGATGGCCTTTTCGATGACGCAGTGCGGTCCGAGTCCGATCGGAGGCAGTCCGACACGGGTATTCTCCCGGATTTCTTCCTCGGTCTCGAAGTAATCGGCACCCATGAGCACCGAACGCATGATACGGGATCCCTGCCTGATCCGCGAACGGATCCCGATCATCGAATCCTCGACGGAGGCCTCTTCGAGGATCGCGCCCTCGTTGATGACCGACCGGCAGACATGGCATCCCGTGATTTTTGCCCCGGGCAGATATCTCGGGTGGGTGTAAATCGGCCTGCGTGCCTCGTAAAAATTGAATTTGGGGACGGGACTGACCAGATCCATCATGGCGTGGTAAAAAGAGCCGATGGTTCCGATATCCTCCCAGTACCCGTCGAAGATGTATCCGTACACTTTCCTGGTCTTGATACAAAAAGGGATGACACCTTTCCCAAAGTCCTCGTGGGAACATTCGGAAAGGACGTCCTCCAGCACCTGGCGGTTAAAGATGTAGATGCCCATGGATCCGATATAAGGTGTGACATCCGGGTCGAATCCGGATTTCCTGATCCAGGTCGCCGGGGCGAGATAGGGGGTGAGTTCCTCATCCGTTTTGGGCTTTTCGATGAAATCGGTGATCCGGGACTGGGTATTCAGTTTCAGGATGCCGAATCCCGATGTTTTGTTCCGGCTGACCGGAAGTACCCCGACCGAGACATCCGCTTTCTTTTCAATATGGAATTGGAGTTGTTCCCGATAATCCATGGAATACAAATGGTCTCCTGCAAGGATCAGATAATACTGGTTGGTCTGATCGTCCAGCAGATGCCGCATGTTTTTTCGTACCGAATCGGCCGTGCCCTGATACCAGTCCTTGGTCTCGAGGGTCTGCTGCGCCGCCAGAATCTGGACGTATCCTTCCGAATAGGGTGCGAAAAAATAACTGCGCGTGATGTGCTGGTTGAGTGAGGCTGAATTGAACTGGGTCAATACGAATATTTTCCGATATCCGGAATTCAGGCTGTTCGAGATCGGGATGTCGATGAGACGGAATTTTCCCGCGATCGGCACCGCGGGTTTGGCGCGGTTTTCCGTCAACGGCCAGAGACGGGTTCCGGCACCGCCCGCCATGATCACGGTCACCACATTTTGCTTCATGGTTCACCTCACGCTTTCACGAAAAGTGTTTCCCGGTACGCCGAGTATGCAGAGCCATCCGGATTCTTCCGCGGACCGTGTTTCAGGGGTTCCGGGTCATTTTTATCGCGACTTCTCATAGATAATAACGAAATATAAATTCATAGATATTGATAATTAAAGCATGTATATTCCATTTAAATAGAGAAAATGCTGAATATTTTACGAATTAAATATACCAAAGCATCCTAATAGATGCAAGTAAAACCGATGGAATCGTCGTCAAATTTCATTCCAGAAAAAATCCCCTCACGTCCAATTCCGGTCCGGAGGGGAATTTAATAATAAATTCGACAAGAAGATTATTTGTTTTCGGCTTTGAGTTTCTCATCCCGTTCTACCATGTGGAGTCGTTCAATGACTTCTTCGAGGTCGCCTGCCAGAATTTCGTGTAGCCGGTACAGGGTCAGGTTGATCCGATGATCGGTCACGCGTCCCTGCGGGTAATTGTACGTCCTGATTTTTGCGCTGCGATCACCGGAGCCGATCATGGAACGGCGGCTGGCCGTCAGTCTGGCCTGTTCCTCTTCCAGTTTCATGTCATACAATCTTGCGCGAAGCACTTTCAGTGCCTTGGCCTTGTTTTTGTGCTGGGATTTTTCGTCCTGGCAGGTGACCACGAGTCCCGTAGGGATATGCGTAACGCGGACTGCCGAATCCGTGGTGTTCACGCTCTGCCCTCCGGGGCCGGACGACCGGTACACATCGATACGCAAGTCTTTCGGATCGATGTCGATGTCTACGTCTTCCGCTTCGGGGAGCACGACCACGGATGCGGCGGAGGTATGGATTCGTCCCCCGGTCTCCGTCTCGGGGACCCGTTGTACCCGGTGCACGCCGCTCTCATATTTCATCGTCCCGAAGGCCTCTGTGCCGAGGATGGAAAAGGTGATTTCCTTAAAACCGCCCAGTTCGGTGGGGTTCGAGGTGAGGATTTCCTGCTTCCATTCCCTGTCTTCGATAAATTTGGAATACATGCGGTAGAGATCACCCGCAAACAAGGCAGCTTCCTCGCCCCCGGTTCCCGCCCGGATTTCCATGATGGCGTTCCTGGCGTCCTGCGGATCTCTGGGGATGAGCAGTATCTTGAGTTCCTGTTCCAGCAGGAGGAGTTTTTCTTCGTTTTCTTCCAGTTCTTCCCGGGCGAGGGCTTTCAGGTCCGTATCGGAGGAGGATTTTAAAATTTCACGGGCCTCGGTCATCTCATTCCACAGCCGGCGGAAGGCGAGGGCTTTCTGAAGGACGGGTGTCACGCTTTTGTGTTCCCTGGAGAGCCGGACCATTTGCTGCGGATCACGCAGCATTTCGGGGCTTTCGAGGCTTCTCTCGATTTCCTGAACCCGGGATTCGATCTGGGAAATTTTCTTGAATATTTCCGGATCCGAGGCCATGGGATTATCCCGCCGGTTCCACCGTGGCGTCCGTCTCCATGCCGAGGGCCGCTTTCAGGGCGACGAGCGCGACCTCGATCTGTTTCTCATCCGGATCTTTGGTGGTGATACGCTGGAGCCACAATCCCGGTACGGTCAGGACGGCCGCCAGGGCTCTTCCGTATTTTTGGGTGGAAAGGAGGATGATTTCATATGAGATGCCCCCGATCACCGGGATGAAGAGAAAGCGCAAAAGCCGCTGTTGAATCCCTTCAGGACGACCGAGCAGCATGAAGACCAGGATCGAAACCAGCATGACGATTAACAGAAAACTCGTGCCGCAACGGGGATGATGAGTCGTAAAGGCTTTCACACCCTCCAGGGTCAGGGGGGATCCCGCCTCGAAGGCAAATATGGATTTATGCTCTGCTCCGTGATATTCGAAGAAGCGCCGGATATCCTTCCACAGGCTGATCAGCCCCAGATACAGGAGGAAGATGGAAAGACGGATTCCGCCGTCGATCAGGTTGAACAGAACACCGTCACGGATACCGGTGAACTCGGTCAGAATCAGGGGAATATAGAAAAAGAGGAAGAATCCGAACATCAAAGACAAGAGCAGCGTACCGCCGGTCATGAGTGCTTGCTGCCATTCCGGTCTGTCCGGTTTTCCGGTCTCTTTTCCATCGTGTTCTGACATGGCGATGCGGCTCGAGAAGTTCAGGGCCCGGATACCCAGGACGAGGGATTCGATGAGGGTCACGGCGCCGCGGATCAGGGGAAATCCCAGGAACCTTTTTCGTTTCGTGAGCGAGACAAAACGGTCTTTTTTAAGGACGATGATTCCGTCGGCTTTGCGGACGGCGACGGCGACGTAATCCAGGGAGCGCATCATCACACCCTCGATCACGGCCTGGCCTCCAACGCGTATGGGTTTCTCGCGGGTCATTTTCATAAAAAAGCGGAATACCCGGCGCACGGCCGGCATCCCGCTCATTCAAGTCCTGTCCGGTTTCTGTGTAAAAATTGTCAGGTTCTATTCTTTGTTCAGTTGATATTTCCGGCGGTATTTTTCGACGCGTCCGGCCGTATCGACAAGTTTCTGCTTGCCGGTGAAGAAAGGATGGCACTCGGAGCAGATTTCCACATGGATATCTTTGATCGTCGATCGGGTCGCGAATGTATTGCCGCAGGCGCAGGTAACCTTCGCTTTTTTATATTCGGGATGGATGTCGCTTTTCAATTGAATCGCCTCCTGTCATCGTCGCTTTTTGGAATTCATGCGATGCAAAATATAATCAATCCCGCCTGTCAATGCAAGAGAAAAGTCCGCCTTGCAAGGTCTCTCTTTCTCCGTCCCGTTCAAGTGCTCATCGACTGGAGGAAATCCTTATTACTCCGTGTGCTGCGCATGCGATCGAGGAGGAAGTCCATCGCCTCGGTTATATTCATTTCGTTGAGTAATTTACGGAGCACCCAGACCCGGTTCAACTCCTTTTCCGTCAAAAGGAGTTCTTCCTTGCGCGTGCCGGATTTGTTGATGTCGATAGCGGGGAAAATACGCCGGTCCGAGAGCGTCCTGTTGAGCTGGAGTTCCATGTTGCCGGTGCCCTTGAATTCCTCGAAGATGACTTCATCCATACGGCTCCCGGTGTCGATCAGGGCCGTGGCCATGATGGTGAGGCTGCCGCCCTCTTCCACGTTGCGGGCGGCGCCGAAAAACCGTTTCGGGCGATGGAGGGCGTTGGAATCGACACCGCCGGAGAGGATTTTTCCGGAATGCGGCACCACGGTGTTATGGGCCCGGGCAAGCCGTGTGATGGAATCGAGCAGGATGACCACATCATGGCCGAATTCCACGAGCCGTTTGGCCTTTTCGAGGACCATATCAGCAACCTGCACGTGACGTTCTGCCGGTTCATCGAAGGTCGAACTGACCACCTCGGCCTTCACCGAACGCTCCATATCCGTCACCTCTTCGGGCCGTTCATCGATCAGGAGCACGATGAGCGTGCATTCCGGATGATTCCGCGTGATGGCGTTGGCGATTCTCTGGAGGACGATGGTTTTTCCCGTTCTCGGCTGCGCGACGATCAGGCCGCGCTGCCCCTTGCCGATCGGGGTCAGCAGATCCATCACCCGCGTGGTGTAATCCTTCGCGTCGGTTTCTAGACACAGTTTTTCTTCGGGGTAGAGCGGTGTCAGGTTGTCGAAGAGGATCTTGGATTTGGCTTCTTCCGGATTCTCGTAATTGATCGCCTCGACCTTGATTAATGCGAAAAACCGTTCGTTGTCTTTCGGAGGCCGGATCTGACCGGACACCACATCGCCCGTCCTCAGGCTGAATCGCTTGATCTGTGAGGGGGAGACATAGATGTCATCCGGGCCGGGCAGATAATTCGTATCCGTCGAACGCAGGAATCCGTAACCGTCCGGAAGGATTTCGAGGACGCCGTCCGAAAAGATGTTTCCGTCCTGCTGGGTCTGGGTTTCCAGGATTTTAAAAATCAATTCCTGTTTGCGAAGTCCTGAAAATCCCGGCACGTTGATTTCCTGGGCGAGTTCCGAGAGCTCCGCAATCTTCATTTTCTTGAGATCTGCGATTTGCAACAAGATGCCTCCTCAACTACTTTTCTGATGACGCAACGGTTGTATATCCGACAGGCGGTTGACTTCAATGTAAAAAGCCATATTCGGTGTATTCTATCAATACGATTCGAGGATTCTGATAATACCCAGTTATTTCTTCAATAATTTTTTCAGGGACGGGATGCGTCTCGGTTTCTCAGGTTGTTTCAATGGCTTTAATGAAAGGGGACTCTGAAAGGTTCTCTTCGTTGATCCACATCCAAAATATAAAGAACATGGTAAATCAATACGCATGAAATTACATAAAAAAAAAACGTTTGTCAAGAATTTTCGGTGATTTTATCTGACCCGGATAATGCATGAATTGTGTAAGGGAGGGTTCAAACAAACTTTAGAATAACGGGTTATATTACATTGGTCAGCGGTAAGCGGCGAGCTGTTTGGGTCCGGTTTGCCACCTCAAATTGCGGCGGGGAGAGTGAAATCGCGCAAGTTTATGCATCGCTCAGGCCAACAGGGAATAGATCACTTCAGGGGCAGGAAAACAGTTTGACTCACAAATCCGTCATCGTGTAGATCAGCCGGACAGGCTCTGATCCGGAAGGTTCCACGCCGACACAGCGGATTCGGAAGTTTCCTTCGTTATGTGTCAACCGGTTGATCAGGTCCCTTTCCTGACGATCGAGATTCAGCTCTTTTTTTTCACCGATTCGCAGTTTTCCACCCGCCGTGTTCTGGCTCGAAACGGTGATGCGTTTATCATTATTATTGCCGGTTTTCCAGTTCAGGGAGAATTCGTTCCTGTTCGTTTTCTCGGTTTCAATCACTGTCTCCGGTTTCACTTGTTCGACCATCAGTCGATTGGGACGCATGATGCGGATGATTACATTGTGACTCGCAGAGGGACCGGCCGGCGCCGCCGTGGCGAAGGCGAGAAATACGGAAATGATCACGATTCTTTTTTTCATGACGGCCTCCTTGAGATCTGCTTAAAGGATAGGCCAAAGACGTGCCAGGAAAAAAAATAATTAAACCTATCAGGGCTTAAGTATATGAATATAAAAAATTAAACGACTCACTTAATATAATATTATTATAAATAGAGTCAGTTAATGATGACAAAGGAATGTGCCAAATTGGAGACGATACGGGAGTAGATTACTATCTAAACAAATAAGAAACTAAAATAAAGGTCGTGTATCACAAAAATGACGCTTTCTCCGTCGAGTCCCCCGGCCCCGTTGATTTTTCTTGACCCGATCGCGTTCAGCCTTCCTAATCATTTGACAAATATGAATTTTCCTTGACTTTTTTGCAATATATGATTATTATCATATGCATCATTTTATTTTATTAAAAAACCGGTTGTCTGTTACAGGCTTTAGGGGGAACACACATGGCTGCCGGACAGCATGCTGATCTTATCTATTCGTTTCATTATTTTCCAACCGGATTTTCATTTTTTTCTCTTCCTCTACAACGATCGGGTGAGAGGTTTCTATGGTACGATTCATACGCCGTGTTCATCGGATTTTCTTTTTAGCCGGGGTTCTTTTTTTCTCCGGTCTTCATCTTCTTCCGGCGGATAACAATCTGCGGGTGGAATTCGTGTTTACCTCCGTATCCGATACCACCCGAATCCGCGACCTGTCGGCCGGTTTCCCTGCGCCGGTCATGTCCCTGATTACGGTCCGGGATGAAAGAGGGCGTTACATTCACGGACTCGCCGATACGACCCGATGGCTGGGTCCTCACGACCGCAACGAGTCCGGCCGCCTCGTGGATTCGGCCTGGGCCGTGATCCATGAATACCATGAAGAAGATCCGTCCTATCCTCCGAATCCCGACGTCAAGGACATGGTTCCGCCCTATTGGGTGACGGAAGTGCTCGACGTGGAAGGATACGGCCTTTCCGTGATGCTGACGATGGATTACAGCGGCAGCATGGGTGACGACATTTTCGTGGCCGAAGACGCTTCACGGACGTTTGTCCGGCAAATGAGTCCGAACGACGAGGCGGCGTTTATCAAATTCACCGGCAAGGTGAACCTGGTCCAGGAATTCACGCGGGACACGACCAAGCTGATGGAGGCCGTGATGCGTCAGCCTGATGACCGTGATTTTACCGCCCTGTACGATGCGGTGTATTCTTCCGTAACCGAAGTGCTCCCGAGACAGGGCCGGCGTGTCGTCGTGGCCTACACGGACGGCAAGGACAACTATTCGAGCCACAGTGTCGAAGATGTGGTTACCCTGGCAAAAGACAATGACATTCCTGTCTACATGATCGGCCTGGGTCTTGACATCGAGCCGGATAAACTCGACCGGATCGCCTCGGAAACCGGAGGCGTCTTCTGGGCGGCGCCCACGGCGGAAGACCTGGCGGCGATCTATCTGGAAATTTTAAAGCTGATCCGGGGTTATTATGTGCTTGCCCATACGAGTACGGATCCCTGGAAGAACGGAACCTGGCGGATCGTCGACCTGTATCTTGATTCCGACGGGATGACAGGCTCAGGCAGGGGTCGGTATTTTGTCCCCTTCGTCCGGCCGAATTTGATGATCGAAAAACAGGTCGTGACGGATTCGGTGAAGATTGCAGGACCGGTCACATTACCCTATGCGATGGCCGGAGATACCGTCCTTTACGAAGTACATATCACCAATACCGGACGGGGAGCGGCCCCGAATGTGCGCGTCGTCGATTTTCTCGCGGATTCCATGGATGTCATCACATACCTTGTCCCGCCGGACACTGTTTTCCCGGATTCTGCCGTCTGGCAGTTTATGCGTATCGAACCCGGAGAGCGGATTTCAATGCGTTATCTCGCGAGACTGCGATCCGTCATGCCGATGGGAGAAACACCCCTCGCCAGCCGTGCCAGGGTCTTCTGTGCGATCGATTCCGCCGGGACGGACAAGGAAGCCGGAGTCACCCTGTACGGACTGGGACTTCCCGATTTGACGGTCCGCTGTCTTCCTCCGGCCGCGGCGGCTTCCCCCGGATTCGCCTTTCCGCTTTCCGCGTGGATTTTCAACCTGGGAAACGCCCATGCCGTGAGGCCGTTCACCGTGGGTTACTATTTATCCGATGAAAGCCGTTCCTTCGCGACCGATACCATCCCGCGCCTGATGATCGGCGATTCCGTCCTGACGGAAATTTTTCATGTTTTCCCCTCACCCGGAATTTATCGGGTGAGGGTGATCGCCGACGACGGACAGGTGATCGCTGAAATCCGCGAGGACAACAACATCGATTCCTGCCGGGTCGAGGCGGCCATCGATTCACTGTGGGCGCGGTTCAGTGATTATACCTATACAGAGACGATCCGGGATGTCCCCGGACGGTTCTATCAAACCATTTTCATGCGACTGCAGGTCGGCGATCAGAATCATTTTCCCGTGCACGGACTGGCGAGCACGGACGCCTGGCTGGGGCCCGATGATCCCGCCGGGACAGGGCAGACCGTCTCGGCGCACTGGCGGGCACTGAGAGAGAGGCGCATGCATTCCCATGCGGACCCTGCGGATGTGCATCCCACCCTGCGGGTTACGGAGATCACGGAGGATCCCGTCTCCCTGCTTCTCGCCGTGGATTTCTCATCCGCATCCGCGGGATCTTCGGTGCCGCTCCGGACGGCCTGGAACACGGCCCTCGACGGATTCCGGGAAGCCGATGCCGCTGCGGTGTATGATCTCAACACCCGGGACGGACCGGTCCAGACGTGGACATCAGACCGGGATCCTCTGACCCTCGCGGTTGAGCGGACGTATGACGCACCCGGCCGTCCCCTCTACGATGCGCTTTCCCGTGCCGTGAATGCCGCCGCACTCCGAACAGGGCGCCAGGGTATCATCGCGATCCCGGGCGGCCCGGATGACGGCGGAGGCCGGTCGATGGCCTCGCTCGCCGATCAGGCGCGCGAATCGGGAGCACCGCTGTTTCTTATCGACCTCGCCGGAGGAAGCGACAGCCTGAAGACCCTGGCCATCCGTTCCGGGGGGATGTATTTGCCCCTTTCCGGGAGCATGACTCTGGAGGCGGCATTCGACCGGATCCATCGTCAGCTTCGGAATTATTATGTCCTCTCTTTCGCGAGTCCGGATACGATTCAGGATCGAAGCCGGCGTGAAATCAGCCTGTCCCTGTCCGCATTCAATCATCATGCCGCCGACACGGGATTTTACCGGGCGCCGCTCGGACCGGCCGATCTTCGCATTCAAAAAACGGCGACCGGCCGAGTCCGGACCCTGTTCGCGGGAGATTCACTGTGGCAGGTCCAGGCAGGCGACAGCATCCATTACCGGCTTCTTGTCCGGAACGCCGGACATCAGGATGTCCATGATTTCGAAATCCGGGACAGGCTGCCCGGTAATCTCATCTATTCCCGTTCGAATCCCGTTCCCGTCCGGACGGCATCCGACACCGTGTTCTGGTCCATCCCGTCCCTCCCGATCGGCGGTACCCTCGATGTGGCCTACACCTGTTTCGTGGATACGCTGACCGAAAACCGCACGACGCTACTCATCAACCGGGCGGAAATCCTGGCCGCCCTGGACACGATTCATCATAACAATACGGCCAGCGACACCGTGCTCTACGTGCCGCTGGCCGCGGCGGAATTATCCGTCCGAAAAACCGCGACGGGCGATTCCCTGGCGGTTGCAGGCCGCGACACGCTCCGCTATATCCATGCCGGCGGGTTGATCCGGTACACCACCCGGGTCCGGAATTCCGGGGAACAGGCCTGTACGGCGATCCTGTTTGAGGATGTTCTACCCGGATTTATAACGCTCGAAGACCCGCCTTCCGCCGGCCATTCGCTTTCCGGTGATACGCTCAGATGGACCTCGGGACGGCTTGAAAGCCGCGGCGGGACGGTTTCTTACACTTATACCTGTCGGGTGGATACGCTGCTTCCGCCCTGGTCCGTTCCCCTGGTAAATGTCGTTTCGGCGGCGTGTTCCGGGGATGAAAACAGCCTGAGAACAACAGATTCCGATACCGTCTGGACCGTGGGCTTGATGCCGCCTGATCCGGAAATCCGCGTCGCGCCGGCGCTGATTCAACCGACCGATACGGTGCGGGTCGAGGTGTGGACACCCGTTCACGCCGTCGGCTGGGACCTTGTCCTCTTCTTCGAAGACGGCAGCCGGATCACGGATTACGCCGACGATTTCATCCGCCGGACGACGCTCACGCCGGGAAACTGGACGGCCGTGCATCCGGCATTCGGAGACACCCGCATGCGGACCGGGAATGAACAGGAACGCGTGGGCGTGATATTCCAGACCGAAGACATCTGGGGGGTCGTGCGCGCGGACACCGCCTGGTTTGTCATCCAGAGTTCGGATGAATTCTATCTGGAAGAAAACCTGTTCAGGCCGGGTGCCGGTCCGCCTCAGGGGTTCCACTTCAAACTCAGTTCCAACCGGTGGGCGACCGTGACTGTCTATGATGTTTCCGGTGGATTCGTCAGGAAGGTCGCAAGCGGTCCCTATCAGGCGGGATGGAACACCGAAATCTGGGACGGCCGGGATGAGTCCGGCAGGCAGGTGGGCAGCGGGCTGTATGTGGCGGTTCTGATTTCCGGGGCTTTCCGGGAAGCGCTCAAATTTATCCTGATTCGATAAATGAGGCCGGTCATGATTAAACCGCGATTGAAATCCGTCATCCTGTTTCTGATGTTGTTTCCCGTCCTGCTTGCCGCGCAGGATCCTGTGGGACTTCCTTTCCTCAAGATCGGATCGGGGGCACGTCAGTCGGGCATGGGCGGCGTGTTTTGCGGGGTGGGCGACGACATCCAGACACTGACCTGGAATCCGGGCGGGCTGGGGCATCTGCGGCGATGGCAGTGGTCTGCCACCTACAACCGATGGTTCACGGATGTTTATCAAGCCGGCTTTTCCTACGCGGGACAGTTCCGGGCTGCAAAGAGCCGAAAATCCAGCATCGGTTTCTATCTGCACCACATGGGAATGCCTGATTGGGATGCGACGGGGGGACGCCGTGAATCGGTGTCTGCCGGCCATCTGGTCGGCGGCCTGACAGTCGCGCAACGGTTCGATTACCTCCATCCCGCGATCGCCGTGGGCATGACGATCAAGGGCATACACAGCCGTCTGGGAACTTATTCCGCATCCGGAATGGCCATGGACTGGGGTATTCTCATCAAGCCGTCCCGTATCCGTCTGGGTGCGCTGGGGTTCGGGGTATTCGACTACGGGCTGTTTGCGTTCGGTGCATCGGTCTCGCATCTCGGACTCCGCATGACCTTCGACAGGGAAGAGACGGCTCTTCCTCAAACCTGGCGCGTGGGTGCATCCTATTTCATGGGGCGGTATAACGGATGGAGTCTGCTTCTGGCCTCCGAAGTCGTCGGTGTGAAGCATCGCGATTTGATTTATGCACTGGGGGGTGAGGTATGGTGGCGTGATCTGCTCGGGGCTCGTTGCGGGTATCCGTTCAACGGGGACGATCTCGAAGGGTTCAGTTTCGGATTCGGATTCCGCTGGAACGACGTATTCCGCAGCGCCATGGCCCTGCCGACACGTTTTGCCGATGCCTTCGAATTGAATTTCGGAGATGCAGGATACGGGGAGGTGCTCCAGCAGACCTATCGCGGCTCCGTCTCGCATTATTCCATTGCACCCGAACCGTTCTATATCGAAGAAGCCGAGGAGGTCCAACCGTGGATCGATTCCGGATCGATGACCATCCTGCCGCAAGGATCGATGGTCAGACTCACCTGGGAAGAATCCATCGATCCCGATCCTTTCGACGAGGTCAACTATCTCCTGATCATCGATAAAAGCGAGGCCCGGGTGAAACGGGCGATCCGGGAACTCGAACGGGACATGCCGCGGTTTCTGAAATCCGCCCTGTACGATTCTCTCGGTCTCGTCGAGGGTCAACCTGGCACCGAATACACCTTTGTCCCGACAGAAGGCGGAACCTATTACTGGGCGGTGGCGGCGCATGACCTGGCCTTCAATGCCCGGCTGGCGAAAAAAGGGAATCAACCTTTTGCGGAATTCATGGTCGCGGTGCCGGATCTGTCGGTCCGGGAGATCGCCTTCGAACCCGGCCGATGGATTACCACCACACCCGAGCAGGGAGTCCTTTCGGTCCGAATCGGAAACGGCGGGACGGCTGCCACCGACACCTTTCGTCTGCTGATACGGGAAGGCCGGGATCCGGTTGATCCGGAGCCGCGCGTCCTGCTCGATGCGCATATCCCGTATCTCAGGCAGGGTACAGACACGCTGATCGTCCTGGGATGGAATACGACCGCACGGGGCTGGCGCTTCATTACCGCGGTGGTCGATCCGGATTCTGCGATCGTGGAATTCGATGAAACCAACAATACGTTGACACGCCGGTTCATGACGATTCCCAAAGGCCGCATCGAGGCTTCGGATTCCGTCCAGGTTATGGCCACGGGATATGATTCGACCGAAATTTCCATTGTCCCCGAAATTTATTTTGACGCGCATTCTCCCGAAATAAAATCCGAATTCATCGGATCCCGGTTCGGGATACCCGGTGTCCTCTCGGTGCTCGGACAGCGGCTCAGGCAGCATCCGGAAGTCACGTTGCGTGTCCTGGGGTCCGTAGACATGATGAGTCAGGAGACGGATCCAAGCCTGGCTGATGCGCGCGCACGTGCGGTACGCGATACCCTGATCCGGATGGGTGTCTCTCCGTCCCAACTCGTCGTGATCTCGGATCATCCCAACCAGATTCTCGGAACGGTGAAGAGACCCCGGCCCCCGCAGGATGATGCGTGGGTGAGCCAGGAGAACCGTGTCGTTTCCTTTTCCGCAGACCGGGCGCATGAGGAGAAGCTGTTCAGTCCCATCCCCGTGGCCGTGGATACCACGCTGCGCGACAGCGTCCGCTTCGCGTTGCAGGTGGTGTCGCCCGGCGGCGTGGCGTCCTGGGAATTGGGAGGCAAGGAGAAATCGGTGTATATGGTCGATGCCGTCCCCTTCCGGAAAGACAGCCTCTGGCGGGAACTGTACTGGTACGGCACGGATCGCGAAAAGGTCATCGTACCGCGTGACCGCTGGTATGCCTTCCAGCTCATCCTGTCCGATACGCTCGGCCGGACTTTTTATACCCGCCCCGATTCGATTTTCCTCCAGGAAAAGAGCACCATCCGGCGGAAAGAAGTTTTCGGCGCGGCAAAATTTGCCAGGACCGAACCCGTCTTTCAATTCTACTGGGACCGCCTGATGAGGCTGGCCGAGGATCTTATCGACAATCCGCACATGCACATCCGGTTTGAGGGTCATGCCTGTGCGATCGGGCCTGAGGATGTCAACCTGCGGCTTTCGAAGCGGCGTGCGGACTATTTCACGAACGGATTCCTCGATCGGCTCAGGAAAACCTACCCTTCCCATTATGAAGACATCCGGAGACGGATCGAAACGCCCACGGGTTACGGGGAACAGGATCCGCTGCGCATCCGGTTCAGAGATGTCGGGGAAGTGCTTCTGGGAGACAATCAGTCTCCGGTCGGACGGTATCGAAACCGGCGGATTTCCGTCATGCTCTACCGGGAGAACTGATTTCCTCCGATCATGGCATGTTTTCTGCTATGAGTCCAGTGATATGAGAGCCGGGTGATGACAACGCGGAAAGGGATATGCGAAAGTTACTCGTTTTACTTTTCATTTTTATTTTTTGTGGAACGCTGATCTCTGAAGATCGGATCGTAACCAAAGCCAGACAGGAATATCGCGGCAGGGTCGTCCGGGTCGTGAAAGAGAATTATGTCATCCGTCTGACGAACGGGAGTCTGATCGCCCTGCCCCAGTCCCAGATATCCAGGATTTACCGCGGCAATCGTCTCCTCGACTTTGAGGAGGGGATGAGTTACATCATCCAGAAGAAATATCCCTATCTGCCTTTCGGGGTTCTGACCATCGCAAGCGGGGCCTATGCGGTCAACCGGTATCAGGAATACGAACGGCGGAAAGAAAGATTCAAGGAGGCGGATACCGGCGAACAGGACCTCCGGGACAACAGCGGAAACGCCCTCGCCGAGAGCGTGATTTTCGGCGTGGTCAGCCTGGGTGCCCTTTATGTGGCTTTTCGTCCGCTGGAGATTAAGGTGCCGGTCGGCAAGATCAATCTGAGTGCCGTTCCGGGTCAGGTGAGGTTGTCTCTCAATTTTTAAACCGGGAATTATTTTTCTACATTCTTTCTTGTTTGTGCCTTCCGTTTGTCGATTCGAGGTTCGGCGTGCCGGGTGCGACGATGTACAAAAGACCGAGCAATTCTGAACCATTGTTTTTTCCCATAACTGATCAAGAATATGGATTTGAATTGTCTTGATATGTTTCCCTGCGAATGATTTAGGAACCATTTTTTGGATTCTTCGTAATAATTCTTGAATTTCAATGATACGCGTGATGATTAAAAAAGGGCGGATGACGAAAGGAGACCCGAATGCCTTTTTTCTTCTATGATTCCACGATATGGCTGCTTATGCCCGCGGTGCTGCTCGCCCTGTGGGCGAATGCACGGGTCAAAAACACATTTCAAAAATACTCCAAGGTACCCGCATCTTCCGGTCTGACCGGAGCCGAGGTGGCCGGCAGGTTGCTGGGTGCGAGCGGCCTGGGGGACGTGCCTGTCGAGGCGGTGGGAGGGACTCTGTCCGATCATTACGACCCGAAGGGACGGATCCTGCGTCTTTCCAACGGGGTCGCACGCGGCCGTTCCGTGGCGGCGGTCGGCGTGGCTGCCCATGAAGTCGGCCATGCGATCCAGCATCAGCAGGCCTGGGGCGCGTTTCGGCTCCGGCAATCCCTTTTTCCCGCCGCCCATATCGGATCACGGCTGGCGTTTCCCTTGTTTATCGCCGGTCTGCTGTTTTCCATCCCCCCGTTGCTGGATGTCGGAATCATCCTGTTCAGCGCCGCAGTCGCTTTCCAGCTGGTGACCCTGCCCGTCGAACTGGACGCCAGCCGTCGCGCCCTGGCACTTCTCGACACCCGGGGATTTCTGCACCAGGCGGAGGTCGGACAGGCGAGAAAGGTGCTGAGGGCCGCCGCCCTGACTTACGTGGCTTCGACGGCCGTGGCCGTCATTCATCTGCTCAGGCTGGTGATCTTACGCGGTTCCAGGAGTTAGAAACTTCCAAATTCTTCTGAGGAGGAAAACGATGAAAATACAGAAAAACACATGGATGTCCGTCACCGGATTCGTTCTCATCGGCGTCGCCGTGGGGATCATTTTTGCCTCCAATATGCGCTGGGTGACGCTCGGCAATGCGGCGCGCAGTGAATCGCCCGTGTTACTGGAGTCCCAAAGGGAGCCTTCCGAGACGCTGCTCCGGCTCCAGAACACTTCTCAGGCGTTCGTCGAGATCACGAAGGAAGTGCTCCCTTCCGTGGTGGCCATCTATTCCACCAAAGAGATCAGTCGTCCTTCACGTCAGGGCAGTCCCTTTCCTCCCTTCTTCGAGGAATGGTTCGGGAGGCGCTTCCAGGAGCCGACCGTACCTCAGCGTCAGACCGGACTCGGGTCGGGCGTCATCGTCAGCCGGGACGGATACATCCTCACCAACAATCACGTGGTGGAGGACGCCGACGAGATTCGGGTCGAACTGCATGACAACCGGCATTTCGACGCGAAAATCGTGGCCACCGATCCGCTGACCGATGTGGCCGTGGTGAAGATCGAAGGACAGGACCTGCCGACCGCCCGTCTGGGGAATTCCGACGACATTCAGATCGGAGAGTGGGTGCTGGCGATGGGCAATCCACTCCGGCTCAATTCCACGGTCACGGCCGGGATCGTCAGCGCGCTGAACCGGAACATCGACATTCTGAGGGGGAGTACGGATTCCGGGAATTATGAGATCGAGAATTTTATCCAGACCGATGCGGCGATCAACCGGGGCAACAGCGGCGGCGCGCTGGTCAACCTGCGCGGCGAGGTTGTCGGCATCAACACGGCCATTGCGTCCGGGAGCGGATTCTTTGCCGGCTACGGCTTCGCGATTCCCATCAATCTGGCCCGCAAAGTCATGGATGACCTGATCACGAAAGGGTATGTGACGCGCGCCTATCTGGGCATCGGGATGCTGCCGGTCGATGAGAACATCGCCCAGCGTTACGGCATGGAACATGTGCGGGGGGCGATTGTCGATCAGATCATGCCCGAGAGTCCCGCGGGAAACGCCGGCCTGAGACGCCTCGACATCCTCATCGCGGTGGACGGAAAAGAGATCGTCCAGCCGAGTGACGTCCAGGGGCTGATCGCGCTGATGACCCCCGGAGACAAGGTGACGCTGACCATCCTGCGCGACGGTAAGCGCAGGGAGGTCGAAGTCAAACTCGGCCAGCGGGATACCGGGAAAGAGGCGCCGCCTGCCCGAGATGAGGGCGACGTCATTTCGAAACTCGGCCTCGAGGTGGAGAACCTTACCGACGAGATCCGGGGCCAGCTTGGTCTAGACAAGGACGCTCAGGGCGTGGTGGTAACCCGCGTCGAACCCTTCGGTGCGGCCTCGGATGCACGCATTTCCAGGGGCGATCTGATCACGGCTATCGAGGACGTGAAAGTCAGGAATGTCTCGGAATATCGAAGCGCAATCCGGAAATTCGAGAAGGGCAAGGTCGTGATCTTCCATCTCAAACGCCGGGATACGGAGACGGCGGCATTTGTGAAGCTGCCGCGGTGAGTCGAGAGTGATTCGAACTAGAAGTGACAAAAGTTATAAGTGACTAAAGTTATAAGTGACTAAAGTTATAAGTGACTAAAGTTATAAGTTGATTCGGGTGACGGCGGATGAAACATCAGAACGGACTTACGCGTTGATGTGAACGGTTGTGTTTATACCGGATTGACAAAAGGCATCCTGAATACAGGATGCCTTTTTTTATTATCCGACAGAATGTCATGAGGTCTGCCTTAAACGCCGATATACTGCCATTCAGGCAACCATGTCGTTTTGTGTGAATATGAATGTAACGCATTGACTATTAATCAATAAGTCCAGTAATATCATGTTGGCATAATCGTTGCTTAAGTCCTATCAATGAATGAATTGGATGATTGTGAAAGCAGTCAGACATCACAGGAAGGGCGGTTCCCATATGTTTTCAGATGATCGACACAACACGCGTATTGAAATTCCTATCACAGACGGTAAGGCCACGCATGGAGAGAGACCGGATACGATTCGTGACCGTGAAGCTGATACTGACGAAAAATCCGAGTCAGATCTATTCCGGGAGCAGCTTCAGCGGCTGCAGGCCGAATTCATCAATTATAAACGGCGCGTGGAGAAAGAAAAAGAAGAAACCGGATCGTATGCCCGGGGGGCTCTGATCGAATCCATCCTGCCGGTCGTCGATGACCTGGGACGGCTGATCGATCATCATGCCGTGGACGAATCCGTCTCCGTGGAGAGTATCCGGCTCATCATCCAGAAACTGGACAAAATCCTGACCGATGAAGGTCTCGAGGCCATCGAATCCGTCGGCTCGGAATTCAATCCGGAATGTCATGATGCCCTGAGCGTCGACGTCGTTTCCGAAGACAATGACGGAAAGATCATCGAAGAATTCCAAAAGGGCTATCGGTATCGCGGACGGCTTTTACGGCCAAGCCGTGTCAAGGTCGGCAAGGCCGTGATTTCGTAAACGGTCAAGGACACCATGAACGCAAAGAATTATTACAACATCCTCGGCGTCGGCGAGAAAGCCGATACGAATGAGATCAAGAAAACCTACCGGAACCTGGCCAAACAGTATCATCCGGACAAACATCCGGGAGACCGGAAGGCCGAGGAGAAATTCAAGGAACTCTCGGAGGCGTATTCCGTGCTGAGTGATCCGGCCAAGCGGCAGAAATACGATCAGATGCGTAAATACGGAACCGGTCCGGGCGGGGGTGGGTTCGATTTCGGGAATTTTGATTTCGGACCTTTCCGTCACACCGGACGAACCGCGGGTCCGGGCGGATTTACTTTCGAAGGGTTCGAATTCGGCGGCGGATTGGGAGATATTCTTTCCGAAATTTTCGGCATAAAATCGGAGCGGCGTGCGGGAAGGACGGATAACATCCTTACAGCGGAGGTGCAGGTGCCTTCCGAGATCGCGACGCGGGGCGGCAAGGTGCAATTTACCCTGCTCAAGGAGGACGTGTGTCCTTCCTGCAACGGAGGCGGGGCCAGACCGGGATCCCGGATCGATGCCTGTCCCGTCTGTCGCGGAACCGGCAGAGCATCCGCAGGCGGATTTCTCGGACCGGCCGGAATTTGTACCCAGTGCCGCGGGAAGGGAAAAATTATACACAATCCCTGCGACCGGTGCGGCGGAAGCGGCGTCGCGAATCGGCGGAAGACATATGCGGTGCGCATCCCTCCCGGCACGAAAGAAGGGGAACTCATCCGGCTTCGCGGACAGGGAAAACCGGCTTCGGAAGGACGGCCCGCCGGTGATCTGATGGTGACCGTCCGGATTCAGCAAGACAGGTTTTTCCGGTTTTCAGGAGACGACGCCTATTGCGAGGTGCCGATTTCCCTGAAACAGGCCTATCGGGGCACGCAAATGCGGGTCAGGACTCCAAAGGGAGTGAAGGTGAAGGTCACGGTTCCGCCCGGGACCCGGGACGGCACCCAATTCCGACTCGCGGGCATGGGAGCCCGGAAGAACGGCAGGGCGGGCGACCAGTTTGTGACGGTCCGGGTAAAACGCCCGGACAATCCGGATGCGGAAGAAAGAGACATGATCGATACGGTTTTCAAATCCAAATAAAGGGGAGAGAGAATCCGATGCCAACATACGAATACCGCTGTCAGCAATGCGGTCATCAGTTTGAAGCATTTCAGTACATTACCGCCGAACCGTTGGCAACCTGCCCGGAATGCGGGGGTGGAGTCAAACGGTTGATCGGCGCGGGAGCCGGCCTGATCTTCAAGGGGTCCGGCTTTTATATCACGGACTACAAGAAAAGCGGAAACGGGAAAAAAGAGAAAACCGGGTCTCCTGACGGCGTATCCGGAGACAAAAAGACGGAGACCCCGAAACCGGAGGCGAAGGCGTCCGGATCATAATGTCCAACACACAAAAAAAGCAAACAAGGAGGTATTAATTATGGGTAAAATCATCGGAATCGATCTGGGGACCACCAATTCGTGTGTATCCGTACTCGAAGGCGGCGAACCCGTGGTGATTCCCAATTCTGAAGGCACGCGCACCACGCCCTCGATGGTGGCGTTTGCCAAGAACGGTGAACGTCTCGTGGGCGCGCCGGCCAAACGCCAGGCCATCACCAATCCGGAGCATACGATATTCTCCATCAAGCGGTTTATGGGCCGGATGTATGATGAAGTCAAGTCGGAGATCGACGAAGTTCCTTATAAGGTAGTCCACGGGAAAAACAACGTGGCGCGGGTGAAAATCGACGACAAGGAATACTCACCGCCGGAAATTTCGGCCATGATTCTCCAGAAGATGAAGCAGACGGCCGAGGATTATCTGGGCCAGAAAGTGACCGAGGCGGTCATTACGGTTCCGGCCTATTTCAACGACAGTCAGCGTCAGGCAACCAAGGAGGCCGGGATGATCGCGGGTCTGGACGTCAAGCGCATCATCAACGAACCCACGGCCGCCGCATTGGCCTACGGCCTCGAAAAGAAGAAGAACGAGAAAATCGCGGTATACGATCTCGGTGGCGGCACGTTCGACATTTCCATCCTCGAACTGGGTGACGGCGTGTTCGAGGTCAAATCGACCCACGGAGACACCCATCTCGGCGGTGACGATTTCGATCAGCGCATCATCGACTGGCTGGTGGATTCATTCATCAAATCAGACGGAGTCGATCTGTCCAAGGATCCCATGGCGCTGCAGCGGCTGAAAGAGGCGGCGGAAAAGGCGAAGATCGAACTCTCCTCGACGACCCAGACAGAGATCAACCTGCCGTTTATCACGGCGACGGATTCCGGACCGAAGCACATGAATCTCACACTCACCCGGTCCAAATTCGAGCAGCTCTGCGACGACCTCTTTACCCGGACGATCGGCCCGTGCAAGACCGCGCTCAAGGACGCCGGACTGTCCACATCCGAAATCGACGAGGTGATCCTGGTCGGCGGCATGACGCGTATCCCGAAAGTGCAGCAGATCGTGAAGGATCTCTTCGGAAAGGAGCCGCACAAGGGCGTCAATCCGGACGAGGTCGTGGCCGTGGGCGCGGCCATCCAGGGCGGTGTGCTCGGCGGCGACGTGAAGGATGTGCTCCTTCTCGACGTCACACCCCTTTCTCTCGGCATCGAGACGCTCGGCGGCGTTTTCACCCGGCTGATCGAGAAGAATACGACGATTCCCACGAAGAAAAGCGAGGTGTTTTCCACGGCTTCGGACAATCAAACCTCCGTGGAGATTCATGTGCTGCAGGGTGAACGCGAAATGGCGAGTTACAACAAGACGATCGGCCGGTTTCATCTCGACGGTATCCCGCCCGCGCCGCGCGGCATGCCCCAGATCGAGGTGACTTTCGACATCGACGCGAACGGCATCCTCAGTGTCTCCGCCAAAGACAAGGCCACGGGCAAGGAACAGTCGATCCGCATCGAGGCGACCAGCGGTCTTTCAAAGGAAGAAATCGAGAAGATGGTCAACGACGCCAAGTCGCATGCGGCGGAGGACAAACAGAAACGGGAAGAGGTGGATCTGAAGAATTCCGCCGACCAGCTCGTGTATCAGACCGAGAAAAACCTGAAGGAATACGGCGACAAGCTCGACGCCGACACCAAGGGAAAACTCGAAGCGGCGGTCGGACGGGTCAAGGAAGCGCAGAAGGGTTCCAGTCCGGATGAGCTGAAATCTTCCGTGGATGCGCTGAACCAGGTCTGGCAGGCGGCGGCATCGCAGATGTATCAGCAGGCCGGATCGCAGCCGGGCGCGGAAGGAGCGGCGGGTCCACAGGCCGGTGGTGAGCAGGCTTCAGGCGACGGCAATGTACAGGACGCCGATTATGAAGTCGTGGATGACGAGAAGTAGCGCGGACATCCCCCTTCCTCGACGAAGTCGAGGGTCCCCCTTCGAAGGGGGACAGTCCGCCAACCGGCGGACAGGGGGATGTGAGATGTCAGACGAACAGGATGAAATAACGGGTGTAGTCCACCTTTGCGGTGGGCTACACCTGATTTGAAAAGTCCGGCGGAGCTGGTTGTCGTACGTTAAAAAAAGAATGTGGCATCAATGATTTATGCAAAGGAAATAATTGGGGTTATTGAGAATTCTTCTGCTAATGCCCTTAAAATGTATTGCCAAGAAAATAAACAATGGGTTGTAAGATTTAAGAAAAAAGAGAAAAATGCAAAACGATTATTTAACGAATATTTTGCAGGACTGTTGTGCCAAGATTTAAACATTCCACGACCAAAAGTAGAAATCATTGAATTGAGCGACTCGGTATTATGCAGACTAGATAGTTCACTTTTTGATTGTTCGGCAAAATATGGTGTAGCGACGGCATTTTTACCTAATATTTGTCCAGTTGCGCCACCTGTTGATTATGATTTGCCTTCGTATGAAAAGATCAATAATAAGGTACATTTACAAAATATTTTTGGAGGAGATTATAATTTCGGTGACTTTTATGGTTTCAGAGTATTTGCTGATTGGATATTTCTTGAAGATAAGCATAAATACGAGAATCTTTTTATTGACGAAAATAATGTACCACTATTCTTAGATTTAGACTTTGTTTTTATGGGTCCTGGTTTTGATGAATTACCTGATAGATATCAATTTTACCAATGCTTAAGATCAATACCATTTTGTGATGGCTTGATAACAGATATTAATTTGATTGAATTTTGGTTAGATAAGATTGCTATGTTAAATAGAAATAAGTTTGATAATATTTTGGAATGTTTACCAGAAGACTGGCAAATACCCGATGATTATAAAGAGAGGCTGATGAGGTTATTATTTGATAATTTTCATAATTTTCGAGAGGAATTGATTTATTCTTTTTCATGTTAACCACCGGATAAAAAATGAAATTTCCAAAACTCCGATTGCGGCCTGAAATAAAGCAAATCTGGAAAAACCCAAAAGAATTATACTTCTACGTAATAACCCTACAGAGCGGTGCGATAGTGGGTTGCTACAAGCTTCTGAAATTAATTCCAGTGTTTCAGGTTTCTTTCGAGCCAGCCAGACTAATTGCGATCTCCATACTACTTGTGATATTAATAGATTTAATATTATTTCAAGTTCCTTGTATCCGCTATAAATTTATTTTATATGAAGGAGAAAATGAATTTCCGTCTTTTGTTACAGATAGATAATGATCGCTCCCTGTGTCTCGCGAGGAGCGATGTTACGGCCATCCTCCTGTGGTCCCTCCCGACGGGGTCGGGATTTCGTAAACTCAACCTTCGGTGAAGGGGGGCAGTCCGCCAGCGTTCGACTGAGCTCACGCCGAAGTCTGGCGGACAGGGGGATGTTGACGATGCAAATGATTGAGTCCTGAACGAAAAGAGGCTTCATGCTCGCTCCGATCATCCTCACCGTTCTGGCGGTGGCTCTCATCGTTCTTTTCCTGAAAGTCGCGATGGGAGGCCCGGAAAATCGCGGCGGGGGAACGACGAACATGATGGCGGGGGCCACATTTGATTTGCTGTCACAAGATCAGAGAAAGGCCATGGAAGTGATTATAAAGAAAGAAGCCGGGGAGAGGGAAGAGGAGCAGAGCAGTGGAGAACCGGAGAAGTGAGAAATGCCTAAAATGAACTGAAATGCCTAAAATGAACTGAAATGCCTAAAATGAACTGAAATGCCTAAAATATAAAACTGTCGCCGCTTGGACAATTTTAGGCATTTTAAATTTTAGTCATTTTAGGCATTGGGTACTGGAAAGGGGGTTGGGCATGATTTCACCCGATCAACTGACACTCAAGGCGCAGCAGGCGCTGCAGAAGGCGCAGCAGACGGCGCGGGATAGGGGCAATCCCCAGATCGAGCCGGTGCATTTGCTGTCCGCTTTGCTCGAAGATCAGGAAGGCATCGTCCATTCCGTCCTGAAGAAACTGGGCGTGACGCCCGATCTCGTGCAGTCCGACGTGGAGGACAGGCTCCGCAGCGGTCCGAAGGTCACGGGCGTGCAGCAGATCTACGCCTCTCCCCGGCTGGGCGAGATGTTCGAGAACGCGTACAAGGAATCCCAATCCCTGAAGGACGAATACATCAGCGTCGAGCATCTCCTGCTCTCCTTGTCCGAAGACAAATCCGATGCGGGCGAACTGCTTCGCCGCCGCGGCGTCAGCCGGGACAACATCCTCAAAGTCCTCCAATCCATCCGGGGCGGGCAGCGGGTGACCGATCAGGCGCCCGAAGACAAATACCAGGCGCTCAGACGATTCGGACGCGACCTGAACGATCTGGCGAGACGGGGCAGACTGGATCCGGTCATCGGCCGGGATGAAGAAATCCGCCGGGTGCTTCAGGTCCTGTCCCGCCGGACGAAGAACAATCCCGTGCTCATCGGGGATCCGGGCGTGGGCAAGACGGCGATCGCCGAGGGCCTGGCCCACCGGATCGTCTCCGGCGACGTCCCCGAGAATCTCAAGTCCAAAACCATCGTCGCGCTCGACATGGGCGCGCTCGTGGCCGGCGCCAAATTCCGGGGCGAATTCGAGGAACGGCTCAAGGCCGTGCTCCGGGAAGTCCAGGAAGCCGGCGGCGAGATCATCCTTTTCATCGACGAACTGCACACCCTGGTCGGCGCGGGCGCGGCCGAAGGCGCGGTGGATGCGGCGAACATGCTCAAGCCCGCGCTGGCCCGCGGCGAGCTCCGGGCCATCGGCGCCACCACGATCGACGAGTACCGCAAACACATCGAGAAGGACGCGGCGCTCGAACGGCGCTTCCAGCCTGTGATGATCGGCGAGCCGTCGGTCGAGGACACCATCTCCATCCTGCGCGGACTCAAGGAACGGTACGAGGTCCATCACGGAGTCCGGATTCAGGATTCCGCCCTCGTGGCCGCGGCCCTGCTGTCCCACCGCTACATCACCGACCGGTTCCTTCCCGACAAGGCCATCGACCTCGTAGACGAGGCCTCCTCCAAACTGCGCATCGAGATCGACTCGATGCCCGCGGAACTGGACGAGATCGAACGCCGGATCAAACAGCTCGAAATCGAACGCGAGGCCATGAAGAAGGAGAAAGACGCGGCCTCCAGGAAACGGCTCGAGAAGATCCAGCAGGAACTTGCCGACCTGCAGGAATCCGCCCAGGCGCTGCGGGCGCACTGGCGGCTCGAGAAGGAGACGATCTCCGAGCTCCGTTCGCTCAAGGAACAGATCGAAACCATCCGAACCGAATCCCTGAAGGCCGAACGCGAGGGCGATCTGTCCCGGGCCGCCGAATACAAATACGGCCGGCTTCCCCAGCTCGAGAAGGACCTCGATGCGGCCAACGCCAAACTGATCGCGCTGCAGAAAGACCGCAAGATGCTCAAGGAAGAGGTGGACGAGGAAGACATCGCGGAGGTCGTGGCCAAGTGGACGGGCATCCCGGTTTCCCGGATGATGGAGGGCGAACGCGAGAAACTGATCCGCATGGAAGAGCGGATCGAAGAGCGGGTGATCGGACAGGACGAGGCGGTCCAGGCCGTCTCGGATGCGATCCGCCGGGCGCGCGCCGGATTGCAGGAGGAGAATCGTCCGATCGGATCCTTCATCTTCCTCGGCTCCACCGGCGTGGGCAAGACGGAACTCGCCCGTTCCCTCGCCGAGTTTCTCTTCGACGATGAACACGCCCTGATCCGGATCGACATGTCGGAATACATGGAACGCCATTCGGTCTCCAGGCTGATCGGCGCGCCTCCCGGATATGTCGGCTATGAAGAAGGCGGACAGCTCACCGAGGCCGTCCGGAGGCGTCCCTACGCCGTCGTCCTCCTCGACGAGATCGAGAAGGCGCATCCCGAGGTGTTCAACATCCTCCTCCAGGTTCTCGACGAGGGACGGTTGACCGACAACAAAGGGCGCACGGTCAATTTCAAGAATACGATTGTCATCATGACCTCCAACCTGGGCGCCTCCTATATCATGGAACACACCCGGAATTGGAAACCGGAAAACCGGGACGGCGTTCAAGAAGATATCCGGCGCGAGATGGACAGGCTGCTGAAGCAGACGCTCCGGCCCGAGTTCCTGAACCGGATCGACGAGATCATTATTTTCAATGCGCTCGGCGAGGAAGAAATTCACCGGATCGTGGCCCTGCAATTCGCCCATATGCGAAAGCAGGCCGCGGATCAGGGCGTCCATCTTGTCCTGTCCGACGCGGCGCGTGATTTCCTCGCCCGGGCGGGATACGATCCGGCCTTCGGGGCGCGTCCGCTCAAACGGGTGCTCCAGCGGCTGGTCGCCAATCCGCTGGCCCGGCTGATCCTCGCCGGACAAATCCAGAAGGGGAATGAAGTCCGTATCCTGGTGAAGGAGAATTCGCTTGATTTTCAGATAAATTCTCATTAAACTTTCTGACCATTTTCAAGCAAAAGAGGAGGTTTCGCAATGCACAGATTCCCGGCCGTGTTGTTTTCCCTCGTGATCCTTGCGCTTGCCGCCGGATGCGGCAGGATGCCCGATGAAAAACTGATGGAACTCGGCAGACAGATGGAAGAGAGCGAGAGATTCGCGGACGCCATCCAGTATTATGAGAAACTGGTTAAAAAATACCCGGAGAGCCCCCTGGCGCCGGAGGCCCTGCACAACGAAGGCAAGGTCTATGCGAACGGCATCCGGGACTATGACCGGGCGGTCGAAACGTTCGACCGGGTGATTGCGACCTATCCGAACAGCCCGTATGCGGCGCATTCCCAGTTTATGATCGGTTTCGTCTGGGCAAACAGCGCATTGGATACGGCCAGGGCACGCGTGGCGTATGAAAAATTCATGGAAAAGTATCCGGACCATGAGCTCATTCCCTCGGTGGATTTCGAGCTGAGGTATCTGGGCAAGGATATCAATGAAATTCCGGAGCTGATGAGTCTGGACAAATCATAGCATCCCCGCATCGTGGCGGGGGGATTCCATCCGCTGTCTTTCGCCGAAGTCGTGATCCCGTTGCGGAGTCCCGGCTTCGGTTTTTTTTCGGGGGAGGGGATCGACGGAAAGATCGGATGACCACAGCGGCGATGCCGGTTTTTTTCCTGCACGACCGGCGCCATCGCAACAAGAGACTGTCTGCTTCGTATACCGGTTTATTTACGGGGAAGAGATGATACCGCTTACCCATCCCGTCCATCGACTCATCCGCGGCAGGACTTCCGTCAGGACCTATGAGAAGCGTCTGCTGTCCGCGGCCAACGTGGATCAAATCGACCGGGTCGTCTCCGGAATCGGCTCCGGTCCCTTCGGTTCCCGGCTCCGGATCCGCTTCATCGGCTCCGTGGAATCCGATTCCGGCGTCCTGAAGGGGCTGGGCACCTACGGTGTCATCCGGAATCCGGCCGGTTTCGTCATCGGGGCGGTGGATCCGGGTCCGGCGGGAAACGGCCTGATCGATTTCGGATATGCGATGGAATCCGCCGTGCTTTACCTCGCCGACCTCGGGCTCGGCACCTGCTGGCTCGGCGGGACGTTCCGGAAGAGCCGCTTCGCCGGACGGATCGATCCCGCAAAGGATGAAATCGTCCCCTCCGTGATCTCCGTCGGATATCCGCGTTCCCGGCGACGTCCCCTGGAACACATCATGCGGCTCGCCGCGGGTTCCGCGATGCGCAAGCCGTGGGAGACGTTGTTTTTCCTGGACGACCTGGCGCATCCCCTTGAACCGGAAGATGCCGGGGAATATGCCGACGCGCTGGAGTCGGTCCGCCTCGCGCCGAGCGCCTCGAATCGACAGCCCTGGCGCGTGTGTTTCGATGCCGGAAACCGGCGGTTTCATTTCTATCTGAGGCGGGCCAAGGCGTACCGTCCCGAGAAACTGGGCATGGCCGACCTGCAGCGCGTGGACATGGGCATCGCGATGTGCCATTTCGAGCTCGCGGTGCGTCATGCGGGGATGGAAGGCGATTGGGTTCATGCCGATCCGTCCCGGGATCCGCACCCGCTTTTTCTCGACTATATCATGAGCTGGCAGATCACAGCAAGGAGCTTGCCTTGAGACCCATCCATCTATTCCATTTCCTCCTGACGGCCCTCGTTTGCTCCGGCTGCGGATCCGGCCGTGAAGAGTCCATGGATGGGGAGGCAATCCCCGTCCGCACCGTTCCCGTCCGCATGCAACCAATCGTCCGTCCCATCCGCACGAGCGGCACCCTGCATGCTTCCGCCGAGATCCGCCTGTCTTTCAAGATCGGCGGCATCGTCGAGCGCATCGGGGTCCGGGAGGGCGAGCGGGTCCGTTCCGGTCAGATCCTCGCCCGTCTGAAACCCGACGAGATCGGTGCCCAGGCCCGCCAGGCGCGGATCGCCTTCGACAAGGCACAGCGGGATCATGAGCGGGCCCTCCGGCTCTTTAGCGACAGCGTGGTCACCCGGGAACAGCTCCAGAACGCGGAGAGCGGCTTGGACTTGGCGAAGTCGCAACTGGATATCGCAGAATTCAACCTGCGGCACGCCCAAATCGCCGCGCCTTCTGACGGCCGCGTCCTCAAGCGGCTCGCCGAAGAGGGCGAACTCGTCGGGGCCGGGCATCCCGTGCTCCTGTTCGGAAGCCATGCCGAATCCTGGAGGGTCCGCGCCGGCGTGGCCGACCGGGACGTGGTCCGGATCTTCCCCGGCGACTCCGCGGCCGTCCGGTTCGACGCCCATCCCGGAACGGTATTCCCCGCGCGGATCCTGGAGATCCCGGGTGCCGCCGACCCGGCCGGCGGCCTGTTCGAGACCGGACTGTCGCTCGCGCCTTCCGAAAAGACTCTGTACAGCGGTTTTGCTGCCGCCGTGGAGATATTTCCCGCCCAATCCGAGACGATGCGGATCATTCCCTTCGAGGCCCTGGTCTCGGTTCGCGGTATGGAGGGACAGGTTTTCCGCGTCAATCCGGAGGGACTGGCGGTTCCGGTTCCCGTCCAAATCGCCTTTTTCACGGACGACGCCGCGGTGATCGCCCGGGGACTCGAGGGCGTCGCCTCCGTGGTGACCGAGGGGGCGGCGTACCTGAGTCCGCGGACGAAGGTCCGCGTCGTGGAAGATGAATAGACAATTCTTTCGTGCGGGAGATTGGGAAAATCGCGGCGGTGGATCTGCAGTGAAAGAAAGTGATAAGTGACTCAAGTTATAAGTGACTTAAGTTGAAGAAAGAGGGTTTGCTTTCAACTTGTACCTTAAGGATTTTTCATGAGACTTCCCAGGCTGGCGGTTGAGAATCATCAATTCGTCATGGTGCTGATCGGGCTCCTGGTCCTCAACGGCGTGGTGTCGCTGTTCCGCATGCCCAAGTCCGAAGACCCCCAGGTGCAGCCGGCCGGGGGCAGCGTGATCGTGGTCTATCCGGGCGCATCGCCGGCCGACATGGAGGAACTCATCGTCCGGCCGATCGAGGAGGCGCTGAACGAACTCGAGGATATCCGGTATCTCGTCTCCGTGGCGGAGGACGGACTCGCCAGCGTCGGTGTCGAGTTCGAATCCGGCAGCGATCCCGATGAAAAATATGCCGATATCCTCCAGAAGGTCAACAGCATCCGCCACCGGCTGCCCGACGATATCCTCCACTTCGAGACGATCAAGTGGTCCATTTCGGATGTGCATATCCTTCAGCTGGCCCTGGTCTCGGATTCGGCCGGATACGCGGCCCTCGAGAGGGAAGCCGAAGAACTGAGAAAGCGTCTGGCAAAGGTTCCCGGCGTCAAGCGGTCCGATGTCTGGGCCGTTCCCGCCCAGGAGGTGCGCGTCTCGGTGAACCTCGAGAAACTCGCCGCCATGCGCATTCCCATCCGCCAGGTCATGGGCGCCGTGGCGGACGCCAATCTCAACATCCCGGGCGGCACCGTGGACGTGGGGACCCGGCGGCTCAACATCCGCACCAGCGGTCCGTACGCTTCGATCGAAGACATCCGGAACACGGCGGTCCACGCCCGGGGGGGCAGGCCCGTTCATCTCCGGGATGTGGCCGAGATCGATTTCACGACGGAAGATGTGGCTTTCCACGCCCGGTTCAACGGAGAACGGTGTGTCTTCGTCACCGTGAATCAGAAAGAGAAGACCAATATCTTCGCGATTTTCTCCGGATTGCGTCCGGTGATCGCCTCGTTCCGGGAAAGCCTGCCCCCGGAGATCCGGCTCGAAACGGTATTCGACCAGTCCGACAGCGTGTCCCGCCGCGTCCGGGGATTTTTCACGAATCTGTTTCAGGGCATCCTGCTCGTCGGGATCGTGATCTTCGCGGCCGTCAGTTCGCGCGCCTCGATGATCGTGATGACGGCCATCCCTTCCTCCCTGCTCATCGGCATCGGATTGGTGGCGCTGAGCGGATACGGACTCGAGCAGATGTCCATCGCCGGCCTGGTGATCGCGCTGGGCCTCCTGGTCGACAACGCCATCGTGGTGACGGAAAACAGCGCGCGGTTCATGCGGATGGGAATCCCGAGGACGGAGGCCGCGGTGGCCGGCACCGCCCAGGTGGGATGGGCCCTGGTGAGCGCCACGGCCACGACGCTGCTCGCCTTCATCCCCATCATCCTGATGCGCGACGTGACCGGCGATTTCATCCGCAGCATGCCGGTGACGGTGGTGTACACCCTGTCCGCCTCGCTCCTCATCTCGCTGATTCTGACGCCCTATCTCTCCGCGAAATTCCTGAAAATCGACCGGAGATCCTCGGAGCGTCCCTTTCACCGGTGGCTGGAGCGGTTCGTGGACACCCGGTACTCCCGGCTGCTCGACGCTGCGCTCGCCCGCCCCGCGCGCACGCTCATCCTGGCCGGATCGGTGCTGATCGTCTCGCTCGCGCTGTTTCCCCTGGTGGGCGTGAGTTTCTTCCCCAAGGCGGAGAAGCCGTTGCTTTTCATCCGGGTCGAGACGCCCGTCGGATCGGCGCTCGAACGGACGGAAGCGGCGGCCCGGTTCGTTGAGAACACGCTGGAGTCATATCCGCAAATCCGGAACGTCACGGTCACCGTCGGTCACGGCAATCCCCGGATTTATTATAATCAGTTCATGAAACGCCGGAGCGCGACCCATGCAGACATCCTGGTCGAGGCGGAGCGGTACGACCGTTCGGATTTCGACCGGCTCGTCCGGGAATGGCGGGAACGGTTCGCGCTCTATCCCGGCGCGCGGATCGAGGTGAAGGAACTCGAACAGGGGCCGCCCGTTGAGGCGCCCGTCGCCGTCCGGATCCAGGGGAACAATCTGGAGGTTCTGCGGCGCGTCTCCGCGGATGTCGAGGCGTTGATCCGATCCGAATCCGGGACGGTCAACATCCACAATCCCCTGGGGACGACCAAGAGCGATCTTGCCGTCCAAATCAACCGGGACAAGGCCGCCATGCTGGGCGTCCCGCTCTCCGAGATCGACCGCACCGTGCGCGCGGCGCTGACCGGCGTCCCGGTCAGCCGGTACCGGGATGCGGAGGGGAAGGCGTACGACATCGTATTCCGGATTCCTCGGGGGGAGACGCCGCGGCTTTCCGATTTCGACCGGATTCATGTGTTTTCCCTCGCCGGGACGCCTGTTCCCCTCAATCAGCTGGCGCGTCTCGAACTGACGGAAAGCCCCCTGTCGATCACCCATTACGACCTGGACCGGAATGTCACCCTGACCTCGGACGTGCAGTCCGGGTATTCGGTGGCGAAGGTGACGCGCGCCATCGTCCGCAGGCTCGAAGCCTATCCCTGGCCGAAGGGATACGGGTACCATCTCGGGGGCGAACAGGAGAGCCGCGACGAATCGTTCGGGGGGATGGGGCAGGCGGTCCTGATCGCGCTGATCGCGATTCTCGGCGTGCTGGTGCTCCAGTTCCGGTCCTATTCCCAGCCCCTGATCGTGTTTTCCGCGATCCCGCTGGCGGTCATCGGGTCGGTCTTCGCGCTGCTGGTCACGGGGAACGCGTTTTCCTTTTCGGCATTCATCGGGCTGACGAGTCTGGTGGGGATCGTGGTGAATAATTCCATCATCCTGGTCGATTACACGAATCAGCTCAGGCGGGAGGGCGCGACGACCGATAAGGCGGTCCGCGAGGCGGGGCAGACCCGGTTCGTGCCGATCGTGCTCACGACCCTGACCACGATCGGCGGACTCCTGCCGCTGACCGTCGCGGGCGGCACGCTCTGGGCGCCCATGGGGTGGACGATCATCGGGGGGTTGATGACATCCACCTTCCTCACGCTGATCATCGTGCCGGTGTTGTATAAATTGTATACGAAGGAAAGCGTGGAATCAACTTGAAAGTTCATAAAGTTCAAAAAAGTTCATAAAGTTCATAAAGTTGAAAGTTCATAAAGTTTATAAAGTTGAAAGTTCATAAAGTTCATAAAGTTCATAAAGTTCATAAAGTTCATAAAGTTCATAAAGTTCATAAAGTTGAAAGTTCATCAAGTTATAAAGTAAAGGAGTGCAATGCCTTTATGCATTGCCGGTCCGGCTGCCGCGTGTCTTTCCCGCGCGAGACCGGGTGTCTTTGGGGGGCAGGGGCAAAGGGTGGATCCCGGACAGAAGCATTTCCCGTAGAAAGCACGGGACAGGCGTTCTCACGGAGACCGTGGGGGCGAGATGAATTGCCGTTCTTGTCGTTTACACTGATTGAAGATTTGCATAAGCCGCGTTATGTTTGGGGTGGTTGACGTTTTTATCGTAGGCATGAGTAGTTAATCCGCCGTCCGGTTCGGTCACGGTTTTCAGTCTGTTCATCTCATCAAATGTGTAACTCGTGGCTACCCCATCCACAATCACAGCAGTCCGGTTGCCCATGGTGTCGTATTGATATTCGATTGCGGATCAAAAATAAAATTTGATACAAATATATTAAAGCGAATCTTATGGAGAATTTTATTATGGAAAACAACTATATACTCACAAAATACATTATTCTCGCTATGGAAAGTGCGGAATATGATAAATTAGAAGACGGAAGCTTTTCCGGTAAAATTGACTCTTGTAAAGGCGTTATTGCATTTGCTAAAACCTTGCATGACTGTGAAGACGAATTAAGATCCACTTTGGAAGACTGGATTTTACTTGGACTTAAACTGAATCATTCTTTTCCGGTTATTGCAGGAATCAATTTAAACCAGGTACCAAAGAATGAGCCCATGGAAACCGTGTAAACGAAGAGATTTTATAAAAAAAGTTAAAAAAATTGGGTTTTCAGGGACCTCTAAGCGGATCACGCCATCAATTTATGGTAATTCATAATCATAGATTGGCTATACCATCCAACAATGAATATTCTATTCCTCAACTTAAAATGATGATTAAAGAAGTCGAAGAAATCATCAATAAAGCAATATCTGAATCGTTTTGGAATTTTTTAAAAACCTTCTTCGAAAATCTCTTGTCTGTATCTTATTTGTGTCTTTGCTAAATTATGGCCATACTTTTTTCAAATCTTCTCCAGAATTTTCAGCAATTCGGGAATACATGAAAAAAGATTTCAAAGAACCGCGCTTCTGGCTGATCAGATCGTCGCCGTAGGTGTAATCGACAATCGTCTGACCCGAACCATTTGTTTCACGTAAAACTTGCGCATAATCCCTGTTTTTGTCAAGAAGAAAATGGGTCACTGCGTTACCACTTTTCTTTTGCACTCTCATGCCATCCGTATCGTACTGATATTCTACGATCGTGCTGCCATCATCCACCTGAATCAATCGGTTGTTGTAATCATAACCATATGAGACGGACTCCGTCGGACCGGCTTTCGAAATCGTGTTTCCGTTATTATCGTATGCATAAGAAGTCGTCATGCCGTTTGAGATTTCAGAAAGAAGACGGTCATTGTGGTCATAGGCATATGCGGTTGTTACTCCATTCTCAGTCTTCGTGAGACGATTTCCAACCGCATCGTACGTATAGGAGATCGTCTTATTCCCGAACATCGGATCATGAATGGTTTCGCCCGTCAGCTTGTACGTGGCATCATATGTGTCGTCCACGGTTCTTCTGGTGAAAATCGGGTCCATTTCAGGTCAAGATGAAACGCAGGGTTGATAAAAGAAGGTAAATTGATAAAAAAAGCTTGACATTTCTGTTCTTGTTTTATATATTTTTACCAGATCTTCGGCATAACACATCTTCGGCATAACACATCTTCGGCATAACACATCTTCGGCATAACACATCTTCGGCATAA
>OMKS01000176.1_pt1 | contig 57814 bp, 53 predicted proteins | sample 1674721 | NCBI WGS metagenome assembly OMKS01 (sample SAMN06264996, study PRJEB25208) | sediment metagenome | isolation source: hot spring sediment | place: USA: California | collected 2014-09-02 | reverse complement strand
GGAACCTGCCGTTTGCGTTCGCTTATGCTTTATGCCCTGCGGGTATGTATGCCCTCTGGGTACTCATCACAACAATTCCTCGCTCATCATCTATGCGGATTTACCCACACAAAATGGAAGAGAACCGAAAGTTGGAAAGGGAAGAAGTATATAGAGTTTGGGGGTTGGCCGGTCGGTCGCCCGTACTTAAAAAGAAGGTATCAGGTGACAAAAGGCGGTTAGACATTTGCCATCCGTCGATTTTGGGGATGCCCCCATTTTTGCATCACAGCGCTTATAAGCGCATCATCACAGTTCGGACAGGCATTTTGAGCTGAGCTGCATGGCCGGGTACCTCATCACTGACACTCCTTAGTGCCATCACGAGGCTTTGTCTGTTTCCCTTTCGACTTTTCACTCTTGTGCCCTCTGGGTATCAAACTTTCGACTCAGGCTCCCGCCCATTGTCACTCGCCGTCAGCCATTCGCCTTTTGCCTATTGGCCTTTGCTCTTCCCATCAGCCATAAAGCAAGAAAAGCCAGCAATCCAATGCTGTATTCCCAGGCCTGGGTGGTGATATGAATCACCAGGGCGGTGAGGCGCAAATCAGCCTGGGAAGAGCCCAGGCCGCGGAAAACCAGTTCGAACGCCATTTCCCAGGTACCGAATCCCCCGGCTCCTTGAATGGGCAGGAGGGCGGACATCTCGGTGCCGGCAAGGCCGAGAGAAAAGTGTGAGAATGCGGCTGGATTCCGCTCCACCGGGACAAGGGCGCAGAATAATATGAAAACGGACACATATTTGGCCAGGCGAATGGCCAGGCTGATGGCAAGTAACTGGAGCCGCTCCCTGCCTGCGGTGTGGGCGTCCAGGTAGGTAGAGAGGGTGAGAGCGGTCTTGTGCAAACGGGTCCGGGATCTGATGAATGGTCGGTTCAGCAGGCGTCGCAAAATAGGCGCCGGTGCGATGATGAGAATCAACGACAGCAGAAACAGAATGCCCATGCCGGTAATGATAAATCCCCGCCACGGTCCCGGCGGCGGAAAGAACAGTATCAGTCCTCCCAGCATCAGCGAGAGTGCGAGCACATCGTAAAAAACCGAGATTACGAAACTGGCTCCGCCTTCTTCCAGGGAGAGCCCGCGCCGTTTGGTCAGGGCCGTATAGAAAGCCAGGGAAGCGGTCCGTGCCGGCAGCAAATCGACGGCGAAATTGCGCACCAGGGTGATGAGCAACATCTCGCCCATGCCCAGTTTGTGCGCAATCAGGATGCGGTATTTGAGGGCACGCAGCCACGTTCCAAACAGCCAGAGGGCGATAAAGCCCAGCACCGCCGAGGCCGGCAGGCGGGCAAAAGCGCTTTTGATATCCGTCAAGGTGATGTGACTGAAAAAAAACCAGGCGATTAACGCCGTGATCGCCAGGGGGAGAAAGACACGGATCAGCAGGCGCTTCATGGATTCCCCCATTCTCCCCAGACGGGTTTGTAATCCGTTGCCGGGTGGTTGGTGATGGTCCAGGTGCGGCGCGTGGCGATTTCCACAATACACAGGTCGTAGTTGCCGTCATACAGCTGCGGTCCCGAAGCGTAAACGATATGACGGTCATCCACAGAAAAAGCGGGATAATAGTCGTGACGGTCACCGTCGACGGTCAAGCGCGTGGGCGAAAATTCGGCCGCGGGAGTAAGGATGATATCTCCCCGTTTGTCGAATTTGTGCGATACGAAGGCAACGTATTCTCCGGAGTGGGAGTATTTGGCCCGGCAACCGCCGTAACCCGGGGTGAAAACGGATTCTTTTCCATCGGACAGGTCGATGCGCAAGAGGTCCCAACCCATGTGGCGGTGACCGGTTGCCAGCAGGATGTTCCCATCCGGGGAAACCGTAGGCACCGCGGTACGGTGCCTGCCGCTTGTCACGGCTTCCACCTTTTTCTTTTCAAGGTGAAAACGAAAAACCTGTTCTTTCCCATCCACCAAGCGATCAAAATAGATGTACTTCCCGTCCAGGGTCCACCAGGGAGAGCGGTCCCGGGTGGGGGAGGCAAACAATTTCTCTATGCGACCGGAGCGGTCGATGGTATGGATCTCAAAACGTCCGCTTCGGTCGGATTCAAACGCAATGCGATCAAATGTGGGCGAAAAGCTGGGGAAGCCGTCCCGGGCGGGAGATCTTGTCAGGCGGCGCACGCCGTCGGTATTCATCAGATAGATGTCGAAATTGCCGTCGCGGTTGGATTCAAATGCGATTGTGCCCCTCATATTATCCGGCAGGCGCTCCTTTTCGGGAGCATTTTGTTGTCCCGTGAGAAAGACGCGGGCTTCGCGAAAAAGGAAGTCTCCCAGTGCACTGTATCCTTGCGGGGTGGGATGGACGCCGGACATCAGTTCGATCCGCTGCCTGAAAAAGCCATGAACATCCGCCAGGTGAAGGCGGCGTTGCCGGGCCAATTGCCGGATGGCGGGGTTGATCTCTTTTTCGACCCGGCGTTGGGAGCTCTGGTTGAAAACCTCCAGGGAGGGTTCTGGAATGGGTGGAACCGTGGCCAGTATCACCGCCGGTGTGGTGGTGTCGGGGTTGTGGTGGGCGGCGATGCGATCCAGGATGGCGTGCATGTTTTTCACAAACAGCGGTGTGGGAGTGTGGTCGCCGTCCACCCGCGCGTCATTGGTGCCCAGCATCAACACGACGAGGTGGGGATTCGTGCGTTCCAGTAAACCGGTTTCACGCATCCAGCGCAGGTATTCCCCGGAGGTGTTTCCGGGGCGCGCCGCGGAAGTCACTTCTATGGGAGCCCGGGATTCCCGGAAACGATCGGTCATGTGCGCGGTGTAGTCTCCGTAGTCGCTGGCCGTGATGCTGTCTCCCATGCACAGGATGTGGGTGATCGCCGGGGCTGGATGCAGTTTCTGATAGGCGAACCATCCTCCAACGCCGGCCAGCACAAGCAACGGAGCCAGTATGGCAACGGTTCTTTTGTACTTCATGATACGGATGATAACGGAATGCCCATGAGAACTCAACCCTTCTGGTATTATCTTTGGGGTTTGCGTGCGATCACCAGAGTGGCGTAGCCGGTTTTAAAGGGCAACAGCAGGTCCAGGCGCGTGATCAGGCGCACCAGGGGGTAAACAAAACGGGTGTACAAGCGGTAGAGGCCGCTATGGCTGTCCAGGTCTGTGGCGGATGATGGAGAGATGGCGCCCGAATGCAGGCGGCTGCGTTTGACCCGGTTCAGGCGGGTGAATGCCACGTTGAGCAGGAACTCGCATAATTCGGTAAAGAATTTGGCGTAGGTTGTAGCGCGGGTTACGGTGAATCCGTTTGTTTCCAGAAGAATCGAAAGATCCTTCAGCGAATAGCCCTCCCGCACATGGCCGTAGATTTCGGGTTTCATTCCGGCCAGGCGTTTCAGGCGGTTGATGAGAAAAATTTTTCCGCTGATAGGGGTGGAAACCACCACTTCGCCCCCGGGGCGCAAAACACGGAAAATCTCTTTCACCATCTCCTCGTCGTGGTGCAAGTGCTCCAGAATGTCGAGAGCCATGGCCAAGTCAATGCTTTCTGTGTCGATGGGCAGCAACGACTCGCCCATCTGGAAAAGCATGTTGCCCAGAACGGGCCGGGCGCTGAGCAGGTTCTCCATGTCCAGGTCGCCATGAACCCATTCGCCGCCACGTTGTTTCAGGAAATGGGAGACCGCCCCATTCGAGCAGCCAAGATCGAAAATTTTTTGATTTGAAAAACCCACCAGCCGCGAAACCAGGCGGACCTTATCTTTTTTCATCAGGCTGTGGCGGTACAGGCGTATCTGCCAGGGCTCCATCCGGAGACTATACGGTATCCGGGGTACCAGTTCAACCCCGGGTGATCTGGAGGAATCAGATCGCGATAATTTCGTAACCTTCCTCTAACTGGGTGGCGAAAGATGGATGGCCTGACATTTCATCCAGGACGGGCAAACCGATCCGTTCCGCGGAGGCCAGGCCACCTGTTTTGGCCGCGCAGGCGCGGCAAACTCCGAAAATCACCCCGGCTTCAAGCGCACGGCGGAACAGCCCTCCCCAATTCGATTCGTTTTTTTCCAATCTGGTCAACAAAGCGGTGGCGCCGCCCTCGATGATCAGGCGCGCGTCAAATCCCCGGTCCAGCAATTCTACGGAATTGAGCAGGGCATGGGCGAAAGCGGTCATATCTCCGCTGAACGCGAAAATCGCTATGCGTTTCATGCGCGTATCTCCTGTTACTCATGGTACAAGCGTGTCCACGTGAAATCAAGTGTAGGCAAGACTGTTGGCCTGCGCAACCATGCACGCGCCGGCAATGGCTTGGCGGAACAGCGATCAACTTGACGCGGATGATCACCATGCAACCGGGTTCCTACTTCAAAAAAGCAGGAATCGGGTGTCAGAAATTGGTGTGTGAGACAAAGCTCATGGGCGGCTTTTTTCAAAATTTGACGGGAAAATATCAGAAACGGGTGGCATTGTCGTGTCAATTGCGGTAAAATACCACATTGCCGTGGGTTCCGCCGGGTGCACCCGGGGAGCGCACGCCGCATTCCAATCACCGATCATGCCGGAAGCGGCTGAGGTGAAGAGAGGAAATGACCTCGATGAGCGATCACAAGAGAATCTTAGTTACCGGAGGGGCGGGTTTTATCGGCAGCCATCTCTGCGGCAGGTTGATTCATGCCGGCAACCGCGTCACGGTTATCGACAACCTGTCAACCGGACGATTGGAGAATATCCGGGAACTCATGGAGCATCCTCGGTTCCAATTCTTCAGAAACGACATTATGAACGAGGGTTTGATGGACCATCTCGTGCGCGAATGCGACGAGATTTACCATCTGGCCGCCATAGTCGGTGTCAAGAACATCGTGGATGATCCGGTCAGAACATTGAGAACCATTATTGTGGGAACGGATATCGTGCTGCAACTCGCGCACCGTCACGACAAAAAGAAAGTATTACTGACCAGTACTTCCGAAGTGTATGGGAAAAGTCCCAATACCCCGTTTTCCGAAGAAGATGACCGGGTACTGGGGCCCACCACGCGTTCCCGCTGGAGTTACAGTTCCGCCAAGGCGGTCGATGAGTACATGGGGCTGGCCTACCACAAAACCCAGGGACTTCCGGTGATTATTGGCCGGTTGTTTAATACGGTGGGGCCCAAGCAGACCGGCCAGTATGGAATGGTGCTTCCGCGGTTTGTGCGCCAGGCTCTCGCCGGCGAGCCGATTACCGTATACGGGGACGGAAGCCAGACGCGCACCTTGTGTTACGTGGATGACGTAATCGACGCGATTACGGCGCTCATGCAGCATCGCGAATCGCCGGGCGGAATTTTCAATATCGGCACCGAGGAAGAAATCACCATAATGAACCTGGCCGAAAGGGTCAAGTCCATTCTGAAATCCTCTTCTGAAATCGTGGTGATTCCCTATGAAAAGGCGTATGAAGAAGGTTTTGAAGACATGATGCGGCGCGCCCCGGATATAGCCAAGATTCGCCGAACCATTGGCTGGACGCCGAAATACCGGCTTGATGAAATTATCCGCAAAGTGGCGGAGTGGGCGGCATCGGTTAGTGGAGAATAAATGAAACTCTCGGTTGTAATCCCGGTTTATAACGAGAAATCGACGATTTCAGGCGTCATCGAGAAGGTGCGTCAAGTCCCGATTGAAAAAGAGATCATTGTTGTGGATGACGGCTCAACAGACGGTACCTCCGATGTCCTTACCCGGCATGATGATGATCCCATTATCACCATACACAAATCCATGGTCAATTTCGGCAAAGGTGCGGCGGTTCGAATCGGTTTCAAGTATGCCACCGGTGACATGGTGATCATTCAGGATGCGGATTTCGAGCTGGATCCGCAGGAATATCCCCAGCTCATGGCACCCATAGAAAAGGGGGAAGCCGATGTGGTTTATGGAAGCCGGTTCAAGAAACTTGAACAGAAAGTGGCTTTTCTCAATCTGCTGGCGAATAAATTTCTGGTTTTTTTAACCAATGTGTTGTACGGCTCAAAACTGACCGATATGGAGACCGCTTACAAAGTATTCCGTATCGATGTGGTTAAAAAAATTAAATTAAAATCAATGGGATTTGAATTCGAGCCCGAGGTGACGGCCAAAATCCTTCGGGCTGGATACCGGATTGTTGAAGTGCCGATCACATATCACCCGCGCACGGTTGAGGAAGGCAAGAAAATCGGTTGGCGCGACGGCGTGAAAGCGATCTGGAACCTGTTCAAGTATCGTTTTTCCTCTTAAATCATTCCCATCTGATCCCATGCGGTGGGCTGCGGATTGAACCGCCTCCTGATTTGTGGTAAAACAGATCCCTGATATTGCCACCCCTGATTGGCTGAACAATGAAAAACAAGTTCTTTGCGTTTACTCTGGACTTGGAGCCTGATCATGGAGGTTTGCTGGACAAAGAGCATGGCAACCTGGAGTCTCCGGAACGGATCGAACCGCTGCTGAAGATGCTGGCCGAAGAAGAAGTGAAAATGTCGGTGTTCGTAGTCGGCGAAGTGTTACGAAAATTTCCCCGGGTCATCGAACTCTTCAGTCGTTACGACGCAGAGTTTCACGGGCACAGTTATTCGCATGACGCGCATGCGGCTGACTCCACGGAAGAAATCAGCAAATGCAAACAGGTTTACGAGGAATATTTCAAGACGCCGCCGCTCGGTTACCGGGCGCCTTTGGGCAAGATCAGCGACCAGGGGGTCGCCAGCCTGGAAAAAGCCGGGTTTCAATTTGACGCAAGTGTATTCCCCTCCTTCTTCCCCAATCCCTTTAAATACCTGTTTTTCCCCCGCAAGCCTCATTTGTACAAAAACACTTCTGTTCTGGAGATTCCTAATTCATCCCTGACTCCACTGCAGTTGACGTTCTCAATATCATATATCAAGCTGCTGGGATTCCGGTTTTACCGCACGTTGATGGAGTTCTGGAAGATCCCGGACGTGCTGGTGTTCGGGTGTCATTTGCATGATTTTCTGCCGCACCCGCAAGCCATCCGTCGATTGCCGCTATTCTGGCGCATGATCTATTCCCGCAACAAGACGAAAGGCATGGAGTACACGCGGCGCATGATCCGCTTGTTCCGCAAAAAGGGCTACACTTTTGTGTTCATGTCCCAAATCAACACCATGTTCAGGAGCGCAGCAGATGAAGCGAAACAACACACCAGCCGGTGAACGCAATGGACAGGAAACGCAGGTAAAGGATTACTTTGAAGAAATCGCGAGAACTTTCGATTCCTATTACCGGGATGACGCGGACACCCATGGCCTGGTCGGGAAATTGGCGCACCGGATTTTTCGCAAGCCGGCGCTGGCCTGTCGCTTTGACGCCACTTTCAGGTTGCTGAAAGATATCCGGGACAAGCACATCCTGGACGTGGGTTGTGGTTCAGGAATTTATTGCATTGAGATCGCGCGCCGGGGAGGGCGGGCGACCGGAGTCGATATTGCCGGCGAAATGATTGAATTGAGCCGGGAAAACGCCGGCCGCGCCGGGGTGGCGGATCGTTGCACCTTTGTGCAGATGGATCTGAGCGAATTCTGCGAGTCTTCTACTCCATTTGACGCCCTGATCGCCATCGGCCTGTTTGACTATATATCTCCTGAGAAGCAACGGGGAGTGTTGGAGCGACTCTTTGCCGCGTCCGCCAAAGATGTGGTGGTGGCATTCCCCAAGAAGTGGGTGCCGGGCGCCCTGGTTCGCAAACTATGGTTTCTGACCAAGAAACTGGATGTCTATTACTTCACGAGGCGACGGATCCGCGGGTTGCATCAGAATACGGGATACGCCGCCGAGTTTATCAACTGCGGACCGCTGTGGTGTGTCCGGTTCTATCGGGACTGATTCAACATGGACGAAATGGATGCCCGGCTTGAGCGGGAAGCCCGGGCCATTTACCAAGTGATTCTCAGGCGGGACCCGGACCCACGCCTGGTGGACCGCTACGTCAAGGCGAACCATTCTCTTTGCGGCGATGAGGAAATTCCGCGATTTTCCCAGCTGGTGGATCGGGGGGTCGACCTCGAGGCGATGGAGTTTGCCTGGAGATTAAAAGATGCCCGCAACCCGTTGACCCGCAAGGTTCACATTATGATTTATCTGGCTGAAGCGATCCCGGTGAATTTTCCCGCTTTTTTTAATTCGCGTCGCCGGCGTTTAGGGGCGCTGTTCATCCTGTTCTGGCATTTCGTGCGCAGCGTATACAAGGGCATCAAGGGCGTAGTGCTCTTGAAGAGGTGGAAGATTGCATGAAATCATCGTTATCGGATCGGGACCCTCCGCGGCCGCGGCCTTGCTTGAACTCAAGTCCCGGGATGTACTGGTCCTGGATGTGGGCAACCGATCTCCCTTGAAAAAAGAGGTTCGCCGAAACCTTTTCGATATCCGGGAAAATGATGACGATCAGGATCGCATGCTGATCGGAGAAGGCTTTGAAAGCCTCAAAAACGTGGTATCCGAAGATGTCATTACGGTTAAACTCAAGGCACCCTATGTATCTTTCGTCTTGAAAGACCTGCAACGGTTCTTCCCTGTTCGTTCCGAAGACTTCACTCCCTTTCTCAGTTATGCTTTCGGTGGCCTTGCCAATGCCTGGGGAGGGGGGGCCTATCCTTTTACCGATTATGAACTCAGTGGTTTCCCGATTGATTACCGGGACCTGGAACCGTTTTATTCAATTCTGGATGACCATGTCGGCATCAGCGGCACGCATGACGACCTGTATGAATACCTGGGTCCCTGCGAAAAGATGCTTCCTCCGGTACAATTGGGCGCCAGCGGGCAGAATCTGATGAAAGCCTACCGCAACCATCGCCTGCGATTGCAGCGACGTGACATCACACTCGGTCGCAGCCGCTTGTGTGTCCTGACGGAGAGAAAGAACGGCCGCCGGGCCTGTGCTTACGAAAACCTGAGTTTCTTTACCTGTAATTCAAGTTATTTTTACAACCCCGCTTTTACCGTGAAAGAAGTGCTTCGCGATTCAACGATCGCTTATGTTCCCGGAATCTTTGTGGACTCTTTCCGCCAGGAGCGTGGCGTGGTGACTGTAACCGCTCGCGAGGTGGACGGCGGGAAACGGCGCGCTTTCCGATGTCGCCGGCTGGTGATTGCTACCGGCACCCTTGGTACGGGGCGCATGGTACTGAACTCCTTTGGTGATTTCTCTACCCGTCTGCCGTTGATGGAAAACGCGTTGTCCATGATTCCCTTCATTGATATCCGCAATCTGGGAGCGCCTCTGGATCGTACGGGATATGAGGGGGGTGCCATCAATCTTCTATATGATGGCCCCCTGTGGGAAGAAAAGGTGCTGGGCGCATTGTCCACCTATATTTCTCCATTACGGGGGGATGCTTTCTCTTATTTCCCCTTTGCCGCCAAAGGTACGCTGGCTCTCATGAAGTACATGCTGCCGGCATTGTCCGTGATGCTGATGTTTTATCCCTCACATCCCCGGGACGGCAATTTTGTGACCTTGCAGCCGGACGGCGGCCTGCAAATTCGTTATGGGGATGTGGACAAGCTGGGGCGGTTGGAAAAAAAAATCATTCGAAGTTTTTTCGGCCTGGGGTTTCTTTCCGCGCCGTTCCTGGTCCAGTATCCACGTCCGGGGAACAGCATTCACTATGCCGGTACGGTTCCCATGGGACGGTTCGAACTTCCCTACCATGTGGACCGGGACTGCCGGCTGAACCGGGCCCGGAACGTAATCCTGGTTGACGGCTCGGTTTTTCCGGTGTTGCCCGCGAAGAACCTCAGCTATACCATCATGGCCAATTCCATGCGCGCAGCTCGCGCCATGAAAGCTGATCTGGACTCGACTCCTCTAGTCGGGTGAGTGTAAGGCGCGCCGGATTCGGCCTGAAGTCGCAGTCGGGCCGGCTCGCCGGTTTTTGAGACATATTGTTCGCTTTGGTTTATTGCAGAAGGAGGCAGGCATGCGGAGATTGCTTGGGTTTGTATTGTTTCTGATTGTTCTGCTGCTTTCCATTGTTCGCGTTCTCTGAAAAAACTGGGCGTAAAATGAAAATGCACATGCATGGCGCGGATTTGCACCGCAGAGATCGTTTGCGGGTGGACAGTCGCGATGTGGACCGGTTTCAACGCGTCCGCCCGGGAGCCATCTGTGCCATGATGCAGGAGAGTGCCTGGCGTCATGCGGAATCCATGGGATTCGGATATTTTCACCTGGCTCGAGAAGGCCGTTTCTGGGTGTTGGATGAAGTACCGCCGCGAGTTTTCGATTTTACCGGCTCCGTCATTACCCGGCGTGTGGAAGCCGCCTGGTCGGATATTGATCTCAATGGTCATGTCAACAACACCCGCTACGTGGACTGGATGCTGGACGGGTTCAACGAAGACTTTCACCGCCGGCATTTGCCGCGGCGCATTGAGATGAATTTTGTCGCAGAACTTCGGCAGAACGAAGCCCTGGAACTGAACTATCTGGAAAATAGGGATAAATCCTGGTTGGTGAACGGTAAAAAACCGGGTGGAGAGTCGGTGGTGCGCGGCCGTCTCTATTGGCATACGGCCTGACAAAAACGGCTATTTTTCGTCCAGGCGCTGTTTCAGGCGCAGGGCACGGTCGCGCAGGGCGATGGCTTTCTCGAAATCCAGTTTTTCCGCGGCATCGCGCATCTCTTTTTCCAGTTGGATGATCAGGTTGGGCAATTGCGCCCGCGGAAGGTGCCGGCTGTCGGAAACCTCCACTACTTTTTCCTGTACGGGCTTCATGATTGTCTTCGGCTGGATGCCGTGGCTGCGGTTGTGGGCTTGCTGAAGCAGGCGACGTCGTTGCGTTTCTTCCATGGCCGCCTGCATGGAAGGGGTGATTGTGTCAGCGTAAAGGATGACCCGGGAATTCGCGTTGCGAGCCGCGCGGCCGATGATCTGGATCAGGCTGGTGGCGTTGCGCAGAAAACCCTCTTTGTCCGCGTCCAGGATGCCGATAAAGCCCACTTCCGGAATATCCAGTCCTTCGCGCAGCAGGTTGATTCCCACCAGTACATCAAAAACCCCCAGGCGCAGTTCGCGGATGATCTCATTGCGTTCCAGGGTGTCGATTTCCGAGTGCAGGTAGCGGGCGCGGAAACCTTTTCCCGCCAGGTGCTCCGTCAATTCTTCCGCCATGCGCTTGGTCAGGGTGGTCAGCAGGCAGCGGTCGCCCTGTTTCGTGACAGTCCGGATCTCCCGCTCCAGGTCAGTCACCTGGCCGGCAACCGGGCGAACCTCGACCGGGGGATCCAGCAAACCGGTGGGGCGGATGATCTGTTCCACGGCTTTGCCGGAGCGGGAAAGTTCGTACTCCCCGGGCGTGGCCGAAACAAACAGGGTGGGCCGGTTCTCGACATAGGACTCGAACTCGTCTAACCGCAGCGGGCGGTTGTCATAAGCGCTGGGCAGTCGGAATCCGTAGTCGACCAGGTTCTTTTTGCGGGAGTAATCTCCGCGGTACATGCCGCGTAACTGGGGAATGGTCTGGTGGCTTTCGTCGATCACCAGCATGAAATCGCGCGGGAAATAGTCCAGCAGGCAATACGGCTTTTCTCCGGGTTTGCGGTTATCGAAATGACGTGAATAGTTTTCGATGCCTTTGCAGAATCCGGTTTCCTGCAGCATTTCCAGGTCGTACCGGGTGCGTTGCTTCAGGCGGTGGGCTTCCACCAGCCCGAGTGCGGGAAGGCGGGTATTCAGCTCGGCCCGGATTCCCGCCATGGCGCGTTGCATTTCGCTTTCCGGGATGACGTACTGACCGGCGGGAAACACGTGGTAGTAATCCAGGTGTTCAAGGTTTTCCCCGTTCAGGCGGTCAATCCGGGTTATGCGCTCCACCACGTCGCCGAACAGCTCTACACGGATGATGTCATTGCCGTGACCCGGCACCAGGTCCACGGTGTCTCCCCGAACGCGGAAGCGGCCGGGCCCGGTCTCCATGTCGTTGCGTTCATAGCGAATCCGCAGCAGCCGCTCCAGCAGTTCCCGGCGTTTCAGATGTTGGTTGATTGCGATTTCGAATCCCAGCCCCCGGTAGTAGGCGGGGTTGCCGGCACTGAAAATGCAGGAAACCGATGCCACCACGATGACGTCCCGCCGCGAAAGCAGGGAGGACGTAGCGGCAAGGCGCATCTGTTCGATGCGCTCGTTGATGGACATGTCTTTCTCAATGAACTGATCTTTCTGGGGAATGTATGATTCCGGCTGGTAGTAATCGTAGTAGGAAACGTAGTACTCCACACGGTTGCGGGGGAAAAACCCGCGGAATTCATTGTAAAGTTGGGCCGCCAGTGTCTTGTTGTGGGAGATGACCAGGGTGGGGAGTTGCAGCTGTTGGATCACCTGGGCGACTGTATAGGTTTTTCCGGATCCGGTTACCCCCATCAAGGTCTGGTGCAGACGCCGGTCGTTCAAGCCCTTTACCAGGGCGGAGATTGCCTCGGGCTGTGAGCCCGCCGGATGGAAAGGTGCCTTTAAATCAAAATTCATGATCTCATCTTTTGATTGCGCAACCTGCGGTGATAGGCGAGGGCGAACCTGTGCGACTCGTCTCTCAGCCGTTGCAGCAGGCGCAGGGCGGGACGACGGTGATCCAGCAGGAGCGGGCTTTTTCGGGAGGGAACATACACCGATTCCTCGCGCTTGGCCAGGGCGATTACCGCCAGATCCAAATCCAGTTTTTGTACGGCACGCTCTGCGATGTTGCGCTGGGGCAGGCCTCCGTCCACCACCACCAGGTCGGGAAGATCGCTTCCTTCCCGCAGCAGGCGGCTGTAGCGGCGGGTTACCACTTCATCCATAGCTGCGGGGTCGTTGATACCGGAGACATTGCGGATACGGAATCGCCGGTAGGCGCCGGGTTCCGGGCGGCCATCGCGGAAACGCACCATGGAAGCCACCATATCACTTCCCTGCAGGTGGGAAATGTCAAAACACTCCATGATCAGGGGGGGTCGATCCAGTCCCAGCAGTTCCTCCAGCTCTTTCAGGCTGTCCGGGCCGCTGAAGTAGGTTGTCTCCAGGTTTAATTGTACGAGTTCCAGGAGGCGGCGTTTGTTTCCCCTTTGGGGGACGGTTACGGTCACCCGGCCGCCCCGTTGCCGAGACAACCATTCCCGCATACCCGGTCCCGGATCCTCGGACAGGATGATTTCCCGGGGGACCGGTTGGGACGCGTAGTATCGTGAAAGAAATTCTTCCGGCGCATCATCTCCCGCCTCGAAAACGAATTCTTCTTTGCCTTCCAGGACGCCGTTCCTCACGCCGAACCGCATGATGAGTGTTTGCCCTTCCCGGGTCAGGCTGTGGATGATATCCGCCTGATGCGGCCGCGCCGTCTGAACCTGCTGCCGCTCGAGGGTATGCTGCAGCGAGTGGATGCGGTTGCGCAATTGCAGGGCGCTTTCGTATTGCATGCCTGCCGCGGCTTTGTTCATGCGGGCTTCCAGGCGGGGGATCAGTTGCCGGATCCGGCCTTTCAATACCTGGCGCGCATCCCGGACACGTTGGGCGTAATCATCGGCGCTTACTTCCCCCGCGCAGGGAGCGCAACAGGTTCCCATCTGTTTGCGCAGGCAGGCGCGTTTGGGCAATCTTTTACAGGTGCGCAGGCCGAAGATGTTGTTGAGGGTGGTGCGGATTTCATTGCGCGCTGTACCGGAAACATAGGGGCCGAAGAACTCTCCTCCTGCCTGCACTCTTCGTGCCGTCACAATACGGGGAAATGTTTCGGCGGTGATATGCAGCCAGGCGTAGGTCTTGGCGTCCTTGAGGTCCACGTTGAAGCGGGGCTGGTGTTTCTTGATCAGGGTGTTTTCCAACAGGAAGGCTTCGACTTCGTTGTGCGTGACTATTGCGTCTACATCGCGGGCCAGATCGAGCATGCGCCGGATCCTCGGCCCATGGTTACGGGAATGGAAGTAGTTCGATACCCGTTGTCTCAGATCGCGGGCTTTGCCGATATACAACGGTTGCCCGTGGGAGTTGCGAAATATGTAACAGCCTGGAAGATGGGGAAGTCGCGAGGGATCAATCATTCAATATCCCTGCCAGCCACTTTCCCGTGTGGCTGTGGCGATTCCGGGCCAATTCTTCCGGGGTTCCGGCAGCCACGATTTCACCGCCGCCGTCGCCGCCTTCCGGGCCCAGGTCAATGATATGATCCGCGCATTTGATTACGTCCATGTTGTGTTCGATCACCACCACGGTGTTGCCCCGTTCCACCAGGCTGTTGAGAACTTCCAACAACTTGAGGATATCATGCGCATGCAAACCGGTGGTGGGTTCATCGAGCAGGTACAGGGTGCGTCCGGTATCGCGCTTGGACAACTCCCGGGTAAGCTTGATGCGCTGGGCTTCACCGCCGCTGAGGGAAACCGAGCTCTGTCCCAGCTTGATGTAACCCAGGCCCACTTGTTGCAGGGTTTCCAGGCGATTGCGGATTGCGGCCTGGTGAGCGAAGAGCTCCATGGCTTCATTCACACTCATGTTCAGGACATCGGCGATGGAATGACCTTTGAACGTAATGTCCAGGGTGTCCCGGTTGTAGCGCTGTCCCTTGCATTCCTCGCATTCTACATACACATCCGGCAAAAAGTTCATTTCGATTTTGATTACGCCGTCTCCGTGGCAGGCTTCACAGCGGCCGCCCTTGACGTTGAAAGAGAACCGGCCGGGCTGGTAGCCTCGCAGTTGGGCCTCTCGGGTTCGGGAAAACACCTGGCGGATATCGCCGAATACTTTCGTGTAGGTGGCGGGGTTGCTGCGGGGTGTCCGGCCGATGGGGCTTTGATCAATCACGATGACTTTGTCCAGCATCCCGTTATGTTCCAGTGTGTCGTGGTCGCCGGCAGCCATTTGGGATTCATGCAGCAATCGCATCATCGCGGGGTAGATGATGTCGTAAACGAGCGTGGATTTACCGCTGCCGGAGACCCCGCTGACAACGGTGAAAGTCCGGGTGGGAATGGTTGCGGTGATGTTTTTCAGGTTGTGTTCACGACATCCGCTGACCTCTAACGGCGGGCCGCCGCCTCTTCTCCGGGAAGGCACCGGAATGCGCCGGCGGCCGGAAAGATATTGGCCGGTCAGGGAGGCCGGATGCAAGGAAATTTCTTCTGGTGTGCCCTGGGCCACGACATGGCCGCCTTCCAGGCCGGCTCCCGGCCCCATGTCCAGCACATGGTCCGCGTGGCGGATGGTTTCTTCGTCGTGTTCCACCACGATCACCGTGTTTCCCAGATCCCGCAATTGGTGGAGGGTTTTGATGAGTTTGCGGTTGTCCCGCTGGTGCAGCCCGACCGACGGTTCGTCCAGGATATAGAGCACGCCCATGAGGTTGGAGCCGATCTGGGTGGCCAGGCGGATGCGCTGGGCTTCGCCGCCCGAAAGCGAACCGGCGCTGCGTGACAGGGTCAGGTATCCCAGGCCGACGGTATGGAGGAACTCAAGCCGGTTAGTGATTTCCTGAACAACCTGGCGGGAAATGAGCATGCGGCGGTGGTCCATCTGCAGGCTGCGGAAAAATCCCAGGGCCGCTCTGATTGAGAGGTCGGCGATGTCCGCTATGGAGCGGTCCGCTACGGTGACGGCCAGCACCATCTCTTTCAGGCGTTTGCCGCCGCATGAAGGACAGGGAAAGGTGCGCATGAATTTTTCCAGTTCGCGGCGGCGGTAATCCGAATCCGTCTGGCGATAGAGGCGTTCCGCCTGCGGGGCCAGGCCCTCCCAGGTCCCGTTGTGGGACCAGTTGACCTCGCCCTTCTTCATGCTCATGCGGAAAGCGATTTTTTCGGTTGATCCGAACATGAGGGCCCGGTATTGCCGGGGGTCCAGGCGTTGAATGGGGGTGAACAGGTCGAATCCGAAATGCAGGGCCACCGCGGCCAGGTATTGACCGCGCCAGCCGTCCATGGCGTTGCGGTACAATGCCACGGCCCCGTCGGCGATGCTGAGTGATCGATCCGGAATGATGAGTTCCGGATCGAATTCCATGCCGACGCCCAGTCCGTGACAAGCGGGGCAGGCGCCGAAAGGACTGTTGAACGAGAACATGCGTGGCTGCAATTCCTCTATCGACAGGCCGCAGCGGGGACAGGCCATGATGGCGGAAAAGATGTGATCGTTCCCGTTTCCATCCACCAGGACAACCAGGCCGCCGGAACGGGACAAAGCGGCCTCACAGGCTTCAGAGAGCCGGGTTTCATCCGCATCGCGCAGGCGGTCCATTACCAGTTCGATGTCGTGTTGGCGGTACCGCTCCAGGGTTGGGGGCTTTTCGGTACGTTCCATGCGGCCGTTTACCCGTACCCGGGTGAATCCCTCCCGGTGCAGATCGGCGAAGAGCTTTTCATGGGTTCCTTTTTTGCGCCTCACCAGTGGGGCGAGTACGGTGAAGGGCAAAGAAAGTTCCGTAAAGATGGATCGAGCGATGCTCTGGGGTGAACGTGGCTCTATGGGCACATTATGAACCGGGCAATGGGGAATACCGACGCGGGCGAAGAGCAGGCGCAGGTAGTCGTATACCTCTGTAACCGTACCCACCGTACTGCGGGGGTTGCGACTGGTGGTTTTCTGTTCAATGGCTATGGCCGGAGACAGGCCTTCGATGGTGTCCATGTCGGGCTTGTGCATCAGCCCCAGGAACTGGCGCGCGTAAGCGGAGAGGGACTCCACATAGCGTCGGCGGCCTTCCGCGTACAGGGTGTCGAATGCAAGTGAAGACTTTCCGCTGCCGGAGAGTCCGGTGATCACGATGAGGCGGTCACGGGGTAGCTGGACGTCGATGTTCTTGAGGTTGTGTTCACGGGCTCCGCGGATAATGATATGGCGCATGGCCGCCATTATAACCCGGAAGCGGCCCCGGACCAATGACCGGAGATTACGGGAAATTCAAAAAAAAATCGGGGGAGGGCGGGAATGTCCCCCCTCCCCCGGCAATATTCAGGCTGGGATCGGTGCGCTGGGAAGCCCGTCCAACAACTTGAGTGAAGTGTTCATGTCCGCTTCCGGCAGAATGTAATCCGTCAGTTCACCCCGCAAAAAGCGTTCGTAACCCGAAAGGTCCATCAGGCCGTGGCCGCTCAGGTTAAAGAGGATTGTGCGTTCGCGGCCTTCTTCCCTGGCGCGGTTGGCCTCGTCGATCACGGCCGCGATGGCATGGCTGGTTTCAGGAGCCACGATCAGGCCCTCGCTGCGGGCGAAAAGCAGCGCGGCTTCATAACACCGCAATTGCGGGTAAGCGCGTGGACGCAACAAGCCTTCCACCGCGGCCTCGGAAACCATCGGCGCCATGCCGTGGTAACGCAATCCGCCGGCGTGAATGGGGGGAGGGATGAAACCGTGACCCAAGGTATGCATGGCCAGCAACGGCGTGAGCCGGGATGCGTCGCCGTGGTCGTAAGTATAGGGGGCGCGGGTGAGGGTGGGGCAGGAAGTGGGTTCCACCGGGATGATGTCGATGTCGGCACCATGGATTTTATCGCGCACGAAAGGGAAAGCCAGCCCGGCAAAGTTGCTTCCCCCACCCACGCAGCCGATTACTGTGTCCACCTTCTGCTCGCCGGCCAACTTCATCTGCTGTTGGGCTTCCTGGCCGATTACGGATTGGTGCAGCATGACGTGGTTGAGCACACTGCCCAGGGAGTAGCGGGTGCGACCGGTCGAATCTGAGACCGCGGCTTCCACGGCCTCGCTGATGGCGATTCCCAGGCTGCCCGGGGTATCGGGGTCGGACGCCAATACCTGTCGGCCGCAGGAGGTTTCCGTGCTGGGGCTGGCGATGCAATCGGCCCCCCAGGTCTGCATCATGGTCTTGCGCATCGGTTTCTGGTCAAAGCTGATGCGCACCATGTAGACGCGACACTCTATGCCCAGCAGACTGCAGGCGAAGGCCAGGGCGGATCCCCATTGGCCCGCGCCGGTTTCCGTGGTCAAGCGCCGGATGCCGGCCTCACGGTTGTACCAGGCCTGGGCCACGGCGGTGTTGGGCTTGTGGCTTCCGGGAGGGGAAACGCTTTCGTTCTTGAAATAGATCCGGGCCGGAGTGTTGAGGGCTTTTTCCAGGCGTTCGGCCCGGTGAAGCGGGGTCGGGCGCCAGCGGGAAAGCAGTTCCAGAACACCCTCGGGAATGTCCACCCAGCGCTGGGTGCACATCTCCTGTTCAATAAGGTTGGCGGGAAAAACCGGCGCCAGTTGTTCCGGGGTGACGGGATTGCCGTCGGGTCCCAGGGGGGGCGGTACCGGCCGGGCCAGGTCCGCCGCCAGATTGTACCACTGCCTGGGCAACTGGTTGCGCGGTAACTGGATAATGGTAGACATGATTCCTCCTTTGTCATGTGGTTGGGTTTGAAAGAAAGGGGACGGTGGCTTGATGGAGTCAGCGGGCGGGGCAAACCGCCCAGGGGGCCCAGGCGAAAAGTGAAACAGCGAAAGGTTTTGCGGCATGTATCCAGGCTGGTGAGAGGTCACCGCAGGGACGAGCCTGGAGCCGCTTGTTTCTATGCATAGAAACATTCAACCACAACCGTTTGCCCTTGTCAAGAAAAAAAAAGTTGAAGAGTTGAAAAGTTGGGTTCTCTTCCATTTTGTGTGGGTTTGCACGTCACTCTGGTTTAAAAAGGGAAAGGCTTTTGAAGAGTACCCTTTCGGGCATAAATCACCGCTCACCACTTCGGTGTTCTTCGACGGCTTAAGATGGCCATGGTGGATGTTCGGGATGTTTCCGAGGCCATCTTTCGTCTTCGGGGAGTACCCCTCAGCCGACCATTCTGTCTCAGACCATGGGGCCCCGGAACCTACGTTTGCGTTCGCTTATGCTTTATGCCCTGCGGGTATGTATGCCCTCTGGGTACTCTTCCTCACAACTGCTTACTGATTCCCAATATATATTTACCCACACTAAACGTAATAGAACCAAAAGTTGGAGAGTTGGAAAGTTGGAGAGAAAGGGACAGGCAGGCAGGAGTAGGGGCGAAAAATTTTTCGCCCGTATGAGATTTCTTGCCGATTCCGCAAATTACTTGTCAGGCTTTTTTCTTTACTATTCGGAAAAGGCCTTGTCTGCTTCACTTTCAGTCTACTTGTTCTTGATTTCTTTTGCGGATATCCGGCCCACCGGTGCGGTGTAGATGGTGAACTCGTCTTTCCCGTCCACGCCCAGCAGTGTGTCGGAGCGTTCCTGGTGGTAGCCGTCCACGGCGCAGGTACCCGCGCCGATCGATTCAGCGGCCAGGTAGAGATTCTGACACAAGTGACCGCTGTCCTGGGCGATAATCTTGGGAGATTGGAAGCCGTAGCGCCACTCGGTGCGGTAGGGAACGCAGGTCCAGAAAAACACCACCGCCGCCTGTTTGACAAAGCCGCTGCCCCAACAGGCGGCGGCGGCCTCGGCTGACAGGTCTTTGCCGGTTTTCATGGGCAACAGCTTATGCTCCAGGGGCAGGTAGCGATAGAGCCCTGCTGCAATGCCCTTTACGCGGTTAATGACCAGGTAGGTGACGAAGGGATGACGCGCCCCGCCTGAAGGCACGGTGCGCAAGGTATAAACAACTTTGCCGCCCCGTTCAAGGGTACGGGAAACCCCCTGGATGCTCCACAACAGGAAGCTGAGCTCTTCTACGGACAGAGGATCCGGACTGAAGGATCGGCGGCTGCGGCGCTGTTTCATGGCCTCGATCAGGGGCATGCGTCCCAGGGTGATCTTTTCCAGGGGAACCAGGACCACCAGTTCGGCGTCCTGAGGATAGGCTTTCTGTACCGGCGGGATGGGTTTTTTGAGGCGCTGATCGGTCTGGAGTTTTTCCCAGGCTGCCCAGTACTCTTTGAGGAAAGAACGCTGCAATGATATGGGAATTTCAGAGATGTCTTTGTATCGGGGTTTATCCGTATTCTGGTCGGGATTTGCGTGGATCGACGCCCCCAGGATCAGCAACAGGACCATGATAAAGGCTGTTTTTTTCATGCTTCCCTCCTTTTCCCTGCCATATGGTTATACATAAATGGAGAAGAAAAAGGTAGGGCGGCCGGTTCCGGGTGATTGCTGAGGTTGTCAAAATTCGTGGAGTATTTATACAAGAGCAAGTTCAAGCCTGTGTTTGACCTTTTCCCATTCAGGCAGATGGGATTCCAGCATGCGATAGAATTCAGCATCATGGTTCTTGTGTTTGAGGTGACAGAGTTCATGAATGATTACGTAATCGATGCATTCTCTGGGCGCCTTAATCAAATCGGAATTCAGGATCATCGTCTTCCCGTTGGTCAGGCTTCCCCAGCGCTTTTGCATCTTCTTGATTCTGATCACGGGCTTTATAAACCCCAATTTTTCGAATGCCGGCCAGGATCGCTCAAGGCTATCTTGGTAATGTGCCGCGGCTCGATTCCGGTACCACTTTTCAAGCAGTTTCCTCACTTTTTCCGGTTCATTTATGGGAGAGCACGATATTTCAAAAAAACCCCGGGAAAGTTTGACGCCTTCAGGCTTGGCGGCGGATATTTTCAAGCGGTATTGTCGGCCGAGGTAAAGGTGGGTTTCTCCACCCACAAATTTTTTATCAGGCGTACGGGGGGTGAACTGGTTGAAGTATTGCTGCTGCTTGAGGATCCAGCGGATTCTTTTGCGAATTCTCTTTTCAATGACCTGTAAATCCGCTCCAAGGGGCGCTTTGATGACCAGGGAACCGTCGGGATGGACCGCGATTTCCAGTGTTTTCCGGTTCAGCAGGAAAAGTGTGTACTCAAGTTGTTGTGCCCCAAGATCAAGTACTTTGAATTCGCAGTTCATCAAGAGTTCCTGTTGCGTGCGATGCGCATGGTTCTTTCAATAATGGCATCCATCTTTACAGGATCCAGGTCCAGGTTTCTCTTGGCGTTCAGTTCATCAAATAGATAATCATCAATCGCATTGGCGGCCTGGTTCTGCGCGTCTTCATCCTGCCAGAAATTTACTTTGTATCGTTGCTTCAGAATATCGAATATCTTTTTTGCGGTATCAGCTGCAATGTTATTCACTTCACTCTCATCCAGGCCGCAATCTGAGAAAATATCTTTCAAAACACCAAAATATGCTATCGCTTCATCCAATCCCTCTAACTTGTCCGGTACATGGTCGTGTTCCTTGCCGACCACTTTGTCGCGGATTGCCGTGACTTTATCCAGGTACTCCAGGTCGCTTATCCGCTTGGCCCTGAAATCATCGATGGTCTGCTGAATCAGTTTGGAAAACTTCTCATAGAAGACGGGATCTTCTTCAAGTTTCTCGTGAACGATTTTTGCGGTCGCATGAGCGATGGTGTCCGCTTTGGACGCGTCTGTTCTGATACTGGAATAAACCCCCCTGTTCTCCTTCACGCTGGAAAAAGAGTGATCGTCAAATATGTCCACCGGTTCGTTTAATTGAATGACTTCATTGGCCTGAAGGTGAGTGTCCAACAGCTTCTTGATTCTCGGTTCATAGTCTCTATAGTCAATTGATTCGGCGTAGCGCAGTTTTACCGAAGCCCGTAAGGCCTGGAATCTTTTCAAATCCTTTTTATACCTTGATATTTTTCCGGCTTCCGTTTCCATCATAAAAACCTCGGAGGACAGCGCTATGGCCAATACTTTGCTGTAGTCTGATAGTTTCTGATAAAAGTCTTCTCTTTTGATTGGATCACTTAGCAGGCGTTCATATTCCTCTTCATCATCTTTGTTCCGGACTGTCTTGAAAACATCCCACAGCAACGCGTGCTTTCGAGGAAGCTTGGCGATTTCAGTGTTGATCGAATTAAGGGTGCCCTCAATATCTTTTTCGTCAAAGCCCTCCAGGGCGCCGTACATGTTAAGGGCCTGATCCAATTCACCAAGAACACTGGCGTAATCCACGATATAACCGAACTCCTTGCTTTCATACAGACGATTGACTCTGGCGATGGCTTGCAGCAATGTATGCTCCCTCAGGGTGCGGCACAGATACATCACCACGTTTCTGGGGGCGTCGAATCCGGTCAGGAGTTTGTCCACGACGATGATGATTTCGGGTTCGTCGCCGAACTTGAACCGGCTGATCAACTCGCTGTTGTGGAACTCTTCGGTTCCGTAGCGTTTCATCATTTTGTGCCAGAATTTGTTTACTCTATCCTTTGACTCATCATCCACATCGTCGTAGCCTTCCCGCAGGTCCGGCGGGGAGATCAGAACCGCGGAGCTTACGTGGCCGATTTCATCCAGGTATGCGTTATACTTGAGAGCCGCCACCTTCCCGGGAGCCACCAATTGCCCTTTGAAACCGGTTCCCTGCCAGTTGGCGCGGAAGTGTTCGCTGATATCAAAGGCCCGCATGAAGATCACCTGGTCGGCCTTGTTCAGCATCTCCGCCCGGGAGTATTTTTTCTTGAGGTCCGCCTGCTGCTCCTCGCTGAGTCCTTTCGTATGCCGGTCAAACCACAGGTCTATGGCCGCTTTGTTTTGCACCATCTCCACATGGCGGCCTTCGTACAAAAGGGGGACAACGGCCTTGTCCTTTACCGCCTGGGAGATTGGATAATGCGGGGATACCAGGCCGCCGAAACGGGCGAAGTTGTTTTTTTCCTTCTTCAATAAAGGGGTGCCGGTGAACCCCAGGTAACAGGCTTTGGGAAACATCTGGCGCATGCGGGCCGAAAAGGAACCGAACTGGGTTCGATGACTCTCATCCACAAGCACGAAGATGTCGGGTGATTGATCCTGAAATCTTTTGTAGTTCAGGGCTTTGTCGAATTTGTGCACCAGGGTGGTGATGACGCCCGCTTTCTTTTCATACACCAGTTCAACCAGGTGCCTGCCCGAGGTGGCCCGTTCCTTTTCCAGCCCGCAGGCGTGGAAGGTATTGCCCAGTTGCTTGTCCAGGTTCTCCCGGTCCGTTACCAAGACAATGCGCGGGTTTTTCACTTGATGGTCCAGTGCCAGGTTGCGGGCCAGCATCACCATGGTCAAGGATTTCCCCGAACCCTGGGTGTGCCAGACCATGCCCCCTTTGCGACGCCCCTCATCATCGATTTCGCGTATCCTTCGCAGAATGGACTTGACCACAAAGTACTGCTGGTAGCGGGCCAATTTCTTCTGACCATTGTCAAATAGAGTGAATTTGTATGCCAGCTCCAATAATCTTTCGGGGCGGCAAAGGTAATACAGAGCGCGATCCTGTTCCGTGACCAGACGATCCTGGCCGTTCCGCGGATAGCCGTGCCCGACAAAATCCATAAGCTGTTGCCCAGCATCTTCACTCAGTGGTCGGCTGACGATATCCTTGATTTTCCGCTCTTCCGCTTCCGTCACCTTGTGTTCCCGCCAGACCCCCCAGAATTTCGCCCCAGTTCCCGCGGTGGCGTACTTGGCGGCGTTTTTGTTGGTTGCCAGGAGTAATTGGGAGTATATGAAAAGCCTGGGAATATACTCGTCTTTCTGATTGCGGATCGACTGGGAAACCGCTTGTTCGATGTCCGTTTGAGGAGACTTGCACTCGATGACTACCAGGGGAATCCCGTTGACGAAAAGCACCAGGTCCGGACGCGCGGTTTCAACGGAACGGGTTCGTTCAACGCTGAATTCCGGAGAAACGTGGTACACGTTCCGTTCGGGATTTTCCCAGTCGATATAGTTCAGGGTAAAGCTGCGGGTATCCATGCCGGCGGTCTGTTCCAGGGCGGTGCCCAGGGTAAGGAGATCGTATACGGCTTCATTGGTTTTTTGCAGGCCGTCGTATTGAATGTTCTTGAGTTGCAAAATGGCGGATTGGATGTTCTCTTCACTGAAGAGGTATTCCTGTCCCTTGTGCTGAATGCGGTTGATCTTTTTGAGCTGGTTCCGCAGGATGTTTTCCAGGATGATGTTTGACGGGTTGTCCTGGCGTTCCCAGAGGGCGTCGGTGGGAGACAGGTACTCATATCCCAGGTTGATCAGCACCTGCAACGCCGGCACCTGTGAAACCCCCTTCTCACTAACCTGAAACTCACTCATTCAGTCTTTCTCCGCTTCTTAAATTCCACATAAGACTAGAATCCTTTGAAACTAATCACTTCATCGACTCTTCTTCAAAACGTTCCAATTCCAGATCAGCATGAATCTTTCTAATGATTGCTTTTATTTGTAGGTCAAGCAACTTTCCCTCGCTGTAATCAGCAGGCGCAACAAGGCTTACCCTCTCGTCTTTCATTAATTTGATTGCCTTCTCTTTCGCATTTCTTTTTCTCGGTGCATAAACAGCGATTGAATGACCTCCCAGTTCCTTAACAAGTTTCATGCACGGAACATCAGTCAATCCATCCCCAACATAAATCATGTGTTCGAAAGGGATATCACGCTCTCTTTTCTGTACAAATTCGTTTATTCTTGCATTGTCCCACACATTAAGAACACCTTTATTAATCCTGAAAAGGAATTGAGTCTTTGTAGTATAATTAATGGCAACGCCGGGTGAGATTGCGATACCATGCTGATCGTATATAAAAGAGGACGCAAAGATTTCTTTGAAATTTGAAGCAATGGTTGTACCCTCAACCATCTCTTTGATTCCTGAGGACAGAATAAAGTGCTGAGGATTCAAGTTCATTTCTTTTATATATTTGTCGATCCTTGAAAACCAAGTGTCAACTGCACTAAATAAACTTACTCGCCCTCCATAGGTTTTAAAGGATTCCTTAGTGATGCAAATCCACTTTCGGAAGTTGCCCTTTCAAGCATTAGTGTCATGTAGGATAGAATCTCATCAGCATTATTATCTTTAGCACGTTTTTTAACTGCAGCCCAAAAGTCTTTTGGTTCTACATTCAGTTTTGGAAAAAAGTCATACTCCTGCATATTGCCTGGAGAAAGTGTGCCATCAAAATCATAAATTATTGCAATTTTTCTTCTTCTTCTAGCCATTTACCCTCCTTATTTTCGATCCTTAGGTGGGTAAGGATCATTGCCATAACTGTTTCCTGATCTGATCCTTCCATTCCTGCCATGGATTTTCGTGTCTGACTGCTGATTCTTGGCAATATTTTCCGCAACTTCAATAGCCTCCACTTGGGTCTGAGTCACCCTGGTTGCTCTTGTGTTTCCTTCCCCTTTTACCGCCCATCCCTCAGGATGTTTTACAACGTGTTGATTCTTACCTTTCGCCATGATTATGCCTCCATATATTGGTTGACGATGTCCGGTTTTACCCGCCATTCCCCGGTCAAGAGTTTCTGCATTAATCCCCGCTTCTGTACTCTATATCTTTCGGCTAACTGGCAGAGGAAAGTAATCTCATTTTTTAGATCCAGAACTGTTTCAACAATCTTGATCTGTTCTTCAAGTGGCGGAATAAGTATTTTTATTTTCGAGAATTCACCCCAACGTAAACTGCCTCTCCGGTCTACAGATGAGCTCGTACTTACCCTGAAAATGTGTTTATAGATAGATGTTTTTAAAAGCATGAATAAATAATTCGGGCAAACCACATCTTGGTCAACTTCAAAAACAACATAGATTGGGCTGACGATTCCCTTGTCACAGTGTTCCAATAGCCCTATTGACCCTTCTTCGATATGATTAGATGGATATCCGAACTGATCTCTCTTGATCACTTTGTAGTTGGAAGTATCATGGCTGAACACTTTTTTACCAAAGTAATCTAAAGAGTTTACAAATCCGCTATGTTTCGAACATGAGAGTACAATCTCATGTTTATTTCCGTTTCTAAACGAGACCTCATGAGCAACACTACCAATTTCTTTGTACATCCAATCGGCGGGGTAATTGAAGAAGTGCCCTTCAATTGAGTTTCTCTTGCTTCCGCCAATTCTTGAATGGCCGAACAATAGAGATTGCATTGTTCTCCGCAACCACCTTTCTTTGGCCTGGATGAGTTTTTCGGTTTTTTCGGTGGCCTCGTCCCAGGTGGACAACAGAGCAGCGATGGCTTTTTGCTCGGGAAGAGGTGGGAGCTGGAATTCATAGTTCTCCAAAAAAATCGCAGGAACACGTTTCTGGCCAGCTGTACCTGTCATGTTAAGCTCGCCTGTTCCTCTAAAATGGTGAGTCCTGGTAAGGATATGCAGATACTCGCCAGTTATACTTTTTTTAGGCCGAAGGACATGAAATTCAGTGCTGCCATAACCGCGATCATTTTTTAGCTCTTTGCATAGGCAGCCTTTATAATTCTCAAAGCAAGGAGTAATTTTGGCTACCAAGACATCTCCGGATTCGAATGATGTAAAACCATTCTTTACATCGATTGCTTTTCGAATCTCATCACCTTGAATAATCCCTGACTCGGACACAGCATTCATTGGAAGAAATGTCACCAAGGTGTCATCATCAACAGAATTCGAGCGAGGATTGATCTGAGCAACATCTTTGATTTTTGCTGGTTTCCAATCATTTGGAACTTGGAGCGCTTTGCTCATTGCTGAATCTCCTTGAGCCAGGCAGCTTCGGCGGATTCTGAATAAGGAGTGCTAAGGACTGAGTGATAGTTCCATTCATCATTCATCATTCAGGCCTCATCATTCTTATGTGGAAGTTCGCTTCCCTTAACCAGCTCTTTCTCGGTCGATTTCACCCGTCGCTCCAGCTTTTTGATATCCTCTTCCGAGGGGAGTTCTTCGGGTTTGATCCCTCTTTCCCCAAGCATATTGCGTACACTTGTATTATTCTGGACGTGCTCAGATGAAATTACAGGCTCTCCCTGTAAATCGTGTTGTTTGACATTGAAATTGGTAATCTCGGCCGCAAGGTTTTTGGCTGCAATGGTCACAGTGGGTAGGAAATCTGCCAAAGGTCTATTTTTAGGCATTCCCAATTTATCTTTCATTTGTGCAGTGGTGTTTCCTCCAAACAAAGCGGCATCCCCCCTGGATCGAATCCGCCCAAATCCTCTGTCGTCAACACCTCGTTCATAAATGTTTCTGGAAAGTTCTGTTTCTGATTCTGTCAGTTTCTTTCTCGCCTGAAGACGCTCTTGAAGGCGGATACGCTCTTCAATAAGTTCCTGTTTTCGGGTTTGAATGGCAAAATAAGTCTGAGCGAAGGCAATGACCTCTTTGCGGGGGTCGCCGTTCTGGGCAATAAGATAACAGGCGTAACGGGTGAGCACGATATCTTCAACAGAGCGCTCTGCCCCTGAGCCGATTTTGACCATTTTGTTGACGTCAACAAAATGGTTTTGAACTAATGCACCTGAGTTTTCAGCTGCTTCCTTTGCTTTTTCAACAACCTTCAGGAAGTTTCGCCATTCCGTATAGCCCAATGTCTCCTGAATATCTCTTGCATACCAGAACTCAACATCTGTCTCTGGAATCTGTTGAACGATGGCATTAAAAGAGTTTGTCAGCCGCATGATTGTGTTTTTATCCATTACGAATCACCTCTTTGAATCTGTTGAATTTTTTCCGCAATAACACCTGCGGCGAGCGATGAATTATGAGTGCCAAGTTATTTTTCAATTCATCACCCATCTAGGGCTGACCATTGGCAATTACTGACTTACTTGGGTCCGCATTTTGAACAATCAAATAACATGCATAACGTGAAAGTGCATAATCTGAAATTTCACGTTTACTCCCGGAACCGAGATGTACCATTTTTCCCATGTGGGAAAAATGGTTGTCTACCTCGTGACCGGAGTTTCTGCAAGCCTCCATGGCTTTGAGGACTACACGTGAGAACTTATCCCAACTACCGTAATCCAGTGCTTCCTGCAAATCACGTGCATGCCAGAATTCCTGCATGTCCGGGTCACTATGTTTTAACCTTTCAAAAGTGCTATGATGAACTTTCTCAATATCTTTCTCAGTCATTTCCCCCCCAAACATTTATTTTAATTTTTGAATTATCATTTCCCCGAGACCTAGCCTCAAAAGCGATGTCCTTGTGGGCATACGTGCCTCCATAGCGTCCTGCTTTTGAAATAACGCCGATGGCATTGGTCGCCTCAATCCACCGCTTGGCAGTCAATACAAAGCTGTTTAATCCGGCCTGTTTTCTAATCCCATCGAATTCGATGGGATTAAAAGCGGGGTTATTGAGTTGTTCCCATATTCCAAGGAACTCGATGGTGTTCCTGTTTCTCATCCAGTTCTGGATGATGTAATCAGTGCGTTCGCTGTCTTTATAACGGGCGATATCAGTAAGGGAGATGTAATCTTCCTGCTGATTGGATTGGATGGACACCTTTGTACGTAACACCTCAATCTTTTTGGTTTTCGCCACTATTTACTCCCCCGATCAATCCGTTGCAGTTTTTCCGCCATCCGCTTTCTGACTTTGGCCAGTTCTTTTTCCAGGGCGTCTATCTCCAATTGAACGGCATCGATGTCGATCTCCTCTTCCTCTTCGAAGGTATCCACATAACGGGGGATGTTCAGGTTGAAGTCATTCTCTTCTATCTCAGTAAAATCAGCGACGTGAGCGTATTTGTCCACATCCTTACGCTCTTTGTAGGTCTGCATGATTTTGTCGATATGGGCCTCGGACAAAAGGTTCTGTTTTTTGCCGGACACGAACTCGCGGCCGGCATCGATGAACATCACATCCGTTCGTTGTTCCTTTTCGCTTTTAGCAAGAGTCTTCTCCCGGCCGCGATCGAAGACCAGGATGGCAACCGGAATGCCGGTGGTGGGGAACATATTCGCCGGTAACCCGATCACCGCGTCCAGCAGATTCTCCTCGATCACCTTGCGGCGGATCCGTCCCTCCGCGCCTCCACGGAACAGCACCCCATGAGGGACCACGACAGACACCCGCCCGGAACCTTCCTGAGCCACCTCAAGCATGTGGGTGATAAAGGCCCAATCGCCTTTGCTTTTCGGAGGTACCCCGCGCCAGAAGCGATTGAATTGATCGCTTTCGGCATTCTCAGCCCCCCATTTATCCAAGGAGAAGGGCGGATTGGCCACCACGCAGTCGAACTTCATCAAGTGGTCGTCTTCAACCAGCATGGGACTGTTAAGGGTGTCGCACCATTCGATGCGGGCGCTGTCGAGACTGTGAAGAAACATATTCATGCGGCACAACGCCCAGGTGCTTCCGTTGGACTCCTGTCCGAACAACGCGATGTTCTGATCCTTAACTTGCCGAGCGGCCTGGATCAGCAATCCGCCCGCCCCACATGCGGGGTCACATACCCGATCCCCCGATTCAGGCCCGGCCAGCTTGGCGACCAGCTCGGTAACCTTCAACGGTGTAAAGAACTCCCCGGCTTTTTTGCCGGAGTCCGATGCGAAGCGTTCGATGAGGTAGATATAGGTGTTACCGATCACATCTTCTTTGACCCGGGAGGGGCGCATATCCAATTGGGGCTTGTGGAAATCTTCCAGCAGTTGTTTCAATCTGCGGTTTCGATCGCGGGTTTTGCCCAGATTGGCCTCACTGTTGAAGTCGATATTGCGAAACACGCCTTCCAGTTTGGCTTTGTTCGCACCCTCGATATGATCCAGGACGATATTGATCAATTCACCGATGTTCGCGCCGGCACGCCGCTCATACAAGCTGTCATAGGTGGCCATGAAGCGGTCCACTTCATTCCCCCGGCTGTCCTTGAAAACGACTTGTGGCAACACGAAGCGTTCTCGGTCCAACCGTCGTCGGATGCGGACGTCATCATCGCCGAACTGCCTTTTGTATTCACTGTAATGATCGTTCCATACATCGGAGATGTACTTCAGGAACAGCATCACCAGGATATAGTCCTTGTACTGGGCCGGGTCTACGACACCCCGAAAGGTGTCGCAGGCGGCCCATGCCGCGTTGTTGACGTCTTTCTGCTCGATATGGTCGTTCTTCATCTACTTCTTTTCCTTACGTACGCCCTTGAACGGTTTGTCGTCCGCCTTTTGGTCCATGAATCGCCCGGTATCGGTGTCCCGTTTGACGTATTTCCCGGTTTTGGGATTGAAAACCTGTGAACGATTCCGTACGGCTCCCCTGCGGTGGCCGTCGCCGGTGGGTGGGTTTTTCGCCATGTTATCCTCCATTCACTTTCCGGATGAGTACTCCGGAAACGTATTTAGATTTCTTTTCAGCCAGTTTATTGAGTAAAAATGATTCTCTTAGAGACAAATCCGCGATATCAACAATCCGACGCTGGGTCTCAAGGTCCGGGATGGATACGGTCAAACCATCAAGGATTCGTTTGCTGATTACTTTCTGGGTAGCCCCTATTGCTCTCGAATGAAAATAGGCCTGGGCTTGCGGTTGACTGATAAACCAGTTCAGGTATTCCGGCATTACCCAGTCAGGACGCTCGACGCGGATATGAAGCAGAGGCGCGGCAACCACGCATCGACCCGGATCGTCTTTTACAAAGGCTGAGTTCACCGTTTCGCCGCGGGTACGGAAAACCAGGTCGCCCTTTTGAACAAGATTCCGTTCAGTTAAGTGGGGGATGTCCGTTCTACTCAGGTTCCGCAAATCAACCGTCCGAGTGGTCGGATCGAGATCTCGCATCTGAATCACGGCGATCTTTCCTGCGGTCGATTGCCCGATACCCTTACGAAAGGAGTATCCGGTTCGCAGCGTCGCGAATATTTCTAATTTCCTTTCCATACCCGATGCCAAATGCATCATATGGAGACAATATACACTGCCACGACGAGCATGTCAAGTATTTTTTACAAAAACACAGTTACTGTACTTTGAAGCCAAGGCGATGGGTGTGCAGGCATGGATTTCCAGTGGATCTGGTCACCTCAACATCTTCATCAATCCACTCTTCGCACATTTCCTGTACTTATTATAGTTCAGGAATATGACAAATAATGGCCTGGAGTAGAGGTGTGTGGCGGATTCAGCGTTTCTTGACGATGGCCAGGGGGTTGCCCAGGGCCACGGTGTAGGCGGGCAGGCGGCGGTGCACCACGCTGCCGGCGCCGATGATGCAACCGGTGCGGATCTTCACCCCGTCCAGCACGGTCACGGACGCCCCGATCCACACGTCATCCTCGATTTCGATTCCTCCCTTGGAAATCGAAGGCTGGTGCCAGATGGGAATGTCCTTGCGGTCGAAACTGTGGTTGCCTCCGGCCACCATGTAGGTCTGACCCGCGGTGAACACGTATCTGCCGATTTTGAGGATGCTCTCCGAGATGAGGGTGTTGTTGGGACCGATATTGGCGAAATCGTTGATTTCGATGTCTCCACCTTTGCAGCTGATGATGGTGTTGCGTCCGATCACTACGTTGTCGGCGATTCGGATGCCCTGGTTGTCTATGCCTTTGGCGTCCAACACGGTATTGTCGTCAAAAACCACGTTGTTGCCGATACGGATCTTGCGGGGGTGGCGGAGGGTCATGTTGCGGCCGAACACCACTCCTTTTCCCACGGCTTTGAACAGGCGCCGGAAAAAAACTTTGCGCAGGGCAAAGCCAAGCGCCCCGGGCACTGAGGAAAACAGGATGGTGACGGCTTCGTATTTCAAAAAATAACCCAATGAGACATGGCCTAAAAAGAGGTCGCGATATTTTCGCACCGCCCCTTTGTTTGGATCCAACAGGTTCTTTTGTTCTCCGGGGATGGGCCCGGCATCTGGTTTCATGGCGTGATTATACCCCGGATCAGGTTTGCGGATCAAGGGTCAGGTCCCGGGGATCCAGCCCAGGTCCCGGTATCCCTGAACGGCTTTTTGCAGACCGTCTTCAAGTGAGGTGGAAAAACGGACGCCCAGTTCGGTACGGATGCGGGTGGTATCCAGGGGTTTGCCGCGGCGGAAAAATGCCAATCGCGAGCGGCTCAATGGCGCTTCTCTGCCGGCGAGGCCGAAAAGGGTTTCCATGGCTACCGCCGGAGGCAAAAGCAGGCTGACCGGGATATGGATGAAACGGGGACTGCGACCCAGGGCAACGGCAATGGCACCGGCCAGATGGTTGACTGTAACGGCCGCGCCCGCGGCGTTGTAATCCCGGCCGGGTGCGCCTTGCTGGAATACGGCCAGCGCCGCCTCGACCAGGTCGTCTACATATACCGGGGTCTGCAGGATGCGGCCGCTTCCGGCCACAAAGAAAAAACCCGAATGAATCCGGCTGATTAACTTGAATGTGCGCCGGTCGCCTTCACCATACACCCAGCCGGGCCGGATCAGGCAAACCTCGGGGGGAGCGTTCCAGTCAAGGGCGGCCTGTTCCCCGGCAAACTTACTTTTTTCGTATGCATCCACGGGACGGCCCTTATCTCCCTCTTTGAGCAATGTACGCCCCGATGTGCGGCCATAGATCCCGGCGCTGCCGAAGTGGACCACCCGTTTTACCCCGGCGCGGCGCGCCTGCTCCAGCAAGGTGGTGGTGCCTTTCGCATTGATGCGCATGAATTCGCTTTCGGGGATACGCCGGTTGCCCAGGGCGGTGGCCAAATGAAATACCCCATCCAGTCCGCGGCAGAAATCAGCCATGGTGCCGGCATCGGCCACATCGCCCTGCATGACCTCAACATTTTCTTTCAGTGGAGTGGAGTGAACGAGGGCGCGCACGCGCGCGCCTTTTTCAACCAGGGCATGCACCAGGCGATTGCCGATAAAGCCGGCGGCTCCGGTAACGCCGATGAATCGAGATTTCCAGCAATCAGTCATGCGAATTCCTTTGCTTATAGAGTATAGATTACGGTCGGGATGAAAGCAAGCGGACTTTTGGGTCAATTTTTCCTGTGCTACAATAAAATCGATGGAGGTTTTCAGTGGCCGAAAAAGAGCAGATCGATATCATTAAAGGCGCCATTCTGCTGGAGCATCGCGGCCGCGCCCTGTATGAATCCGTGGCCGCCGGCCAGGCCAAGGATCCGGTGCGGGAGTTGTTTCAATTGCTGGCGCTTGAAGAGGAACAGCATATTGAGATCCTTTCAAGACAGTACGCCAGCCTGACAAAGGACGGTTCTTTCGTGCTTCCGGATCTGACCGCGGCTGATCATGAAGCCGTGGATCGTACTTTAACCGGCAAGGTATTAAAAGAGATCTCTTCCGTCGGATATGAAGCCGCCGTGATCTCCGCCGCCCTGGATTTTGAAAAAAAAGCCGTGGAATACTACTCCGGCCGGGCCCGGGCCACCGGAGACGAGGATGAGCGCCGGCTCTACCAGTGGTTGGCGGATTGGGAAACCGACCACATGAAGCTCTTTGCGGAAATGGATGATCAACTTCGCGAAGAAGTTTGGTACGACAACCGTTTCTGGCCCATGGATTAGCCGACCCTGCAGGAGGTGAAACGATTCAACGCTTGAAATCAATTGTTCTACATATTTTTTTGGGGATGCTCTTGTCCATGGGTGGAACTTGCCGGGCGTCCGAGAATGAACAGCCCGTTCCCGTGATCATAATCGCCGTGGATACGTTGCGGGCGGATCGCCTGGGATGCTACGGTTACCCACGCCCGACCTCGCCGGAGTTGGATGCGTTGGCCAAAAAATCCGTTCTGTTTACGCGCTGCTTTACCCCTTCTCCACTGACGACTCCGGCTTTCGCGTCCCTGTTGACGTCCCTGCCCCCCCATCGCCATGGAGCCAAGCGCAATGGATTGCCCATCTTTCCCCAGATGGAAACCCTGACGGATTTGTTGAAGGCAGAGGGATACCGTACCGGCGCCTTTATCTCGAGCTGGCCGCTTAAAGCCCGGCTCAGTGGATTGGACCGCGGTTTCGATACTTATGAGGAGGTGTTTGACAAAAAGCGCTGGCTGGGAACCATTAATCCGGAAGGCCGTGCACCCACGGTTAACCAGCGCGTGTTTGAATGGCTGGACCGCTGCGAGGAAGAGCCGATCTTTCTCTGGGTCCATTACTCTGAGCCCCATGCCCCGTACGTTCACCACAAGGAATTCGACTTTGACTACAACCGTTGGCATAAAGAGTTGTACCATCCGGACAGCGATTTTTCCAAGATGCGCAATTACGATACCGAGGTGGGTTTCGTGAATCACCATATCGGCCGCCTGATCAAGCGACTGAAGAAAGACGGTCTGTTTGATCGCGCCATTGTGGTGTTTATGTCCGACCACGGCGAAAGTTTCGGCGAGCATGGTGAATACGGCCACGGTCGCAAACTGTTTAACTCCACCCTGCACGTGCCCTTGATAATGAAATTTCCCGAGAGCGAACGAGCGGGCTCAAAGCTTCATCATGAGGTTTCACTGGAAGACGTGGCGCCCACTATCCTGGGGCTGTTGGGAATGGAACGTCCGGATTGGATGATTGGGCGTGACTTGTTTATTCCCGAAGAGAACCGCACGCTATTTTCCGAAGCCTACAAGGGCGCCGTGCATTTCCGGCGTGGCCGTTATTACCACCACAAGGTTGAACCCATTGGTTATGCCCTGGTTCAGCGTGGAGAGAAAGTGATGCTGACTCCGCGCAACCATCGCTTTCGTTTCTATCACTGGGCGAAAGACCCCCTTGAAAAGCACAACCTTTACCTGAAGCGCCGCTCCGGCCTGGAAGAATGGAAACGCCTGCTGGATGGTTATGTGCGCCGGGTAGAGGAATACCTGAGAATCAGCAAACAATTTGTGCGCAACCCCGGACAGATGACCAAAGAAGATATGGAGAAACTAAAAACGTTGGGTTATTTTTAGCCCGAATGGCGCGCAACAGTCGCAATGACTATTTGAACCGTACCGGGAAAATCATGTTGATAAATCCGGATGCGCGGGTCGATCCGGTGTCATGGAGGAAAGATGAAAAGAGTCGTGACCTTGTTGATCGCCGTGGTGCTGTTTTCGGCAAACGCGGTCTTGCTCCGGGGAGCCGGATTCAAACAGGAGCTCTCTCCCTGGCTGGTATTGGGCCCCCTGCCCGTTTCTGAAACCGAGGTCCGCAACCATGGAACGGATGAGGCCCTGGCGGGCTTTCCGCACCTGGATGCTTCCCGCATACATCCCCGCGTCGGGGAGACGGTTGATTGGGGAACGGGCCCTCAGGTGCAATGGCGTGAATATCGCAAGGGCAACCTGGCGGTTTCCGCCCCGGCGATCTACTACCTGGCCACATGGGTGGACGCCGATCGGTGGCTGGCCGCCAGGCTGTTGCTGGACCGGGTGGATTACGCGTTTACCGTCTATCTGGACGGCAAACCCCAGGAGACGTTCCGGGTGCACGCGGATACCTGGGGGGTGGATATGCAACTGCCTGCGGGTTGTCATCAACTGGTGGTCAAGTTGCTGGTGCGTCCCAAACGGATCCCCCGTTTTCTGCCCCATTTGGAGTGGAGTGAAGAGTTCGGCAAAATGCCTTTGCGGGCTTCTGTTGAGCCCGGGCGGAATATGGACATCAAGCATGTAATCTATGCGGCTGAAGCCGTGAATGTAAGCATGGCACCGGATGGACGACACGTGGCTGTGTCTCTGAGGCGGTTGGATTCAAAAGATATGCGGCGCAGTTGGACTGAAGTGCTGGGAGTGGATTCCGGCCGCGTGGTGTGGACCAGTGAGGGCGTGGGCAATGTCACCGGCATTACATGGTTGCCTGATTCCTCGGGTTTCGCGTTTATCCGCAAGCACAAGGAAAGCGCCGATATTATGGTCCACCGGCTCAGGGATCATTCACTGCGAACGGTTTGTGCCGGTATCGCCCGTTTAAAGGAGGTATGGTGGTCCCCGGACAACCGCTACCTGGTTTATGCCGTGGAGGAACTTCCCTCGCCTGACTCTGAATGGAAATATATCAGGGAAATCGCCGACCGGGCTGCTTCTTCGCCTCGGCATGTGGGGTTGTTTGTCCATTTTTTGAGCGGTTCCGTGACCCGGTGCCTGACACGTCCCGAAGAACGGTTTCACCAGGCTCGTATCAGCCCCGACGGCAAACGCATCCTGTTGGAGCGCAAGGTTCCCGATCCCGCCCGGCGTCCGTATGAACGTTACGAGGGTGTTATTGTGGATCCGGCAACCATGGAACGCGATATACTGTTGGCGGATCCCTGGATTAACGAGGCTTCATGGGCTCCGGATTCCAGCCGGCTCCTGGTGATCGGCGGCGCTTCCGCCTTCGGTGGTAAGGGGAACGTATTGTCGGGTGGATCAATCCCGAATGACTTTGATGGTCAGGCGTATTTGTTCGATATCGCCGGCCGTTCGGCTGCCGCCATCTCCCGCACTTTTTCCCCCTCGATTTCCTCCGGTTTCTGGCCCGCGCAGGAGGATTGCATTTACTTCCACGTGGTGGATGGGGCAAAGGAATCGCTGTCTATATGGCGAAAAGACCGCGGGTTTGAAATCCTGGATTTCCCAGTGGACGTGGTGCATCGGGTGGGTTGGTCTGTGCGGCGCTCCGTGGCCGTGGCCTGGGCCTCCGGAGTCACCACTCCCCATCGCCTCTACCGGGTGGACTTGAAACGCCGCCGGGTCGGACTGTTGCGTGACTTTAACGCCGATTTGTTCCGCGACATCCGTTTCGGTAAGGTGGAAGACCGGGATTATCGTACTCCGGAAGGACGGGTGGTTCCCGGGCGCCTGTACTATCCGCCGCAATTCAACCCCAATCGCAAATACCCGCTCATCGTCTATTATTATGGCGGTACCTCGCCGGTTACCCGGGATTTCGCCGGGCGCTATCCCAAGAATTGGTATGCGGCCCAGGGCTATATGGTTTACGTGTTGCAGCCGACCGGGACCGTGGGTTACGGCCAGGGTGCGTCCGCCGTGCATGTCAATGACTGGGGAAAGCAGAGCGCCGCGGAGGTTATCGCCGCGGTGGATGCCCTGGTTGAATCCCACCCCAACGTGGACCCGGACCGAATCGGTGGTATGGGCGCTTCCTATGGCGGATTTTTGACCCAGTACCTGGCCACGGTCACGCAACGTTTTTCGGCCCTGATTTCTCACGCGGGAATCGCTTCTTTGGCCAGTTACTGGGGTGTGGGTGACTGGGGCGTGCTTTACAGTGGAGTGGCGTCAGCGGATTCCTTTCCCTGGAACCGCAAATCTCTCTATGTAGAACAAAGCCCCCTGTTCATGGCGGACCGCATTCACACTCCCCTGCTTCTGCTGCATGGGGAAAGGGACAACAATGTTCCTCCGGGGGAAAGTTACCAGATGTTTGCCGCCCTGAAACTGTTGGACCGCGAGGTCGCCCTCGTAACTTTCAAGGACCAGCAACACTTCATTCTGGATCCGCCACAGCGCCGGCGATGGATGCGCACCATTATCGCCTGGTTTGACCATTGGCTCAAAGGTGAACCCCAGGCCTGGGACGGCATGTATCCGGAAAAGCAGGCAAAGAACTGATCAGTCCGCTTTTACGGGATCAGGTGTGCGGTTGATTACGTTGACGTAGTTGTAGGGGATCTCGATGCCCCTGGTGTCGAATGCCCGCTTGATGCGCAGGTTCAATTCGCGACCCACCGCCCATTGCTGCGCGGGCGCTGTCTTGGCCAGGATGCGGAAGTTTACCGAAGACTCCCCGAAAGAGATAATGCCCTGGGGCAAGGGTTCGTCCACCAACAGCTCTTTCCATAACGGGTCGCGCATGATGCCGCTGCAGATATCCTTCAACACCTGCATGACCTTTTCCGCGTCGGTGTCGTAGGAAACGCCGATGTTGACCACGGCCATGGACCACTTATGAGTGAGATTGGACACGCTGTCAATGCTGCCGTTGGGGATGATGTGCATGGTGCCGTCCAGGGAGCGCATCTTGATTGTACGGAAAGAGATCTTTTCCACCACGCCCGCTTTGCCGTTGATCTTGACCACATCCCCCAGAGCCAGTTGTTCTTCCATGAGCATGAAGAAGCCGCTGAAGAAATCCTTGACCAGCGATTGGGAACCGAAGCCGATGGCCAGGGACAAGCCTCCGGCGGCGACCAGGAAGGGAGCATAGTCTATGTTTAACTCTCCCAGAATCCACAGGGCGCCGAGGGTCCACAACAGGATCTTGATAATCGAGAGGATGACGGATGAGAGCGTCTGGTAGCGTTGCTTGTGGTGACTGTCCAGATGCCCGCTTCCCTCGACTCTCTTCATGGTTTTGTTCACTACCTTGCGGGCCACGCGGGTGAGCAGCAGCACGGCCAGCACCGCGATGACAATGATCAGGATGCCCCGCAACACCTGGTTGCGCAATTCCCGCCGCCGCTGGATGTGAAGGGAATCCAACTCTTCCCGGGTACTTTGGATGCGGCTTTCCAGGTTGCGGATGCGGTTTTCCGTAACATAGACAAAGGTCTGGGTTGTGTTCAGCTTGGGGATCTCAAGCCCGTTCAGGCGGATCCCCCGCACCTGGGCCAGCACCCTTTGCACTTTCCGGTTAACCGGGTCGGAAGCCTGTCGGGCCCGGGCCTCTAGTTGTTTGATTTCCTCCCTTTTCTCGGTGATCTTTTCTTTCTGTTCAGATTGTCTGGCTTTCAAGGTTTCCAGGCGTTGGCGTTCGGTTTTTAAATTGGAGGTAAACTTTTCCAGTTCGCCCTCCAACCGGCGTATACGGGCGGAGAGGGGTATTTCCGCCGCAAGGCGATTTTCCAGGGTGGTTGCGGATAACAGTTCTTTCTGGTGTTCGCTTTCCCGCAGGCGCTCGATCTGCTTCTCCAGTCGTTCAATCAGGAGGGCCACGGAGTTGATTTGTCGCTGGATTTCCGGAAGGCCGACTTCGCCCTTCCCCGTGTACATGTCCACTTTGCGCAGCCAGAGATCACGCTGACGCGGTTGCTCAGTGGAAAGGGTCATAAGCTGTGGCAGCAACTCGTCTTCCACGAGGTTGTACATGGAAACCAGCAGGTCGAATTTGCGCTTATTGAAATCCAGGCGTTCCACCAACTGGTGGGTGATTTCGAGTTCCTTGAAATCGGGGAACTCGCGTGGAGAGTATTGCTCCAGGGTGTGGAATTGGGTCTGAAAGCTTTCCAGCCTGGCTTCCAATTCTTCCAGTCCGGGGACTTTTTCCGGAGTGCCACTCTGGGCGGCCATGGGAATGGTCAACAATAGAACGGCCAGGATCCAATGCAAACCCTTTTTCATGATATCACCTCCTGAAGAGAACGGCAAAAGTACGGCTTGATTTGATTATAGCGGAGCCCGTAAGCTTTCTCAACTCGAATCCGCGGCAGCGGAGAATACCTGCAATGGCCGTTCATCCAGCAGCTGGTCGTTGAGAAAAACAGCCACTCGATACCTGCCGGGCGCAAGGCTTGTAAGGCGTTGGTAACAGATGATATGGCTGTAAAAAAAACCTGTTTCGCCGAAGGGAAAAAAGGTATCGTGAAGACGTTCTCCCTCTTCCTTGTATAGACTGATACGAGCCGTTCCCGCCCCCTCCACGTCACAGATGCGCACCAGCAGGTAGAAAGGCGCGCTCACGCGGCCGTTGGCGAATTCTTTGCGGACCAGGTGGTTTTCGCCGGCAATGATCTCTCGAAGTGCCGTTATTTCGCAAACGTGGGGATCCTCAAGCAGCGGCAGGTCTTGTATTCGCACCCGGCATCCGCCTGTCACCAGGCTCACCAGGATCAAACCAGCAAAAGCTTGATAAAAAACTTTCTGAGTGCCAATGAGTAGCCTCCCTGTATCTTTAACTTGTGCTTGAAAACCTTTTCCACAAACAGCTCCAGGGTCTGGAACCGTTCACCCCGGATGTAGTAGATCACAAAGGATGAGAACTGTAGATTCCAGGGCAGGCGAACCCGGCCGTTCCAGGTCAGTGTTTCCGGTTTCAGGTCATTGTCCAGGATCATGCGCAATCTCAGGCTGGTATCCTTGTGAAGTTGAAAAGTGCCGGCGAAACTCAGGTTGCGGGTATGGGTGCCTTCCACCCAGAATCCCCGGCTGCGGAATCGTGACGCCAGGCCGTACTCGGCGGTCAGATCCACCCCGCCTACACGGCGCCCCAGTACCAGGTCGGTTTGAAAGTCGGTCATGTCTTCCTGCAATCCGTCCCAGATGTGGTGGACGGCCAGGCTGGGACGCAACTCGAACCCGAGGGGAAGGCGCAATCCCCGCGAGCGGGCCAGCAGCCGTATGCCTGGTGATGAAGAGGTCTGTGTTTCTTCGCCGGATGGAAAGGAGTTGAACAGGTAGAAAGGAGTTATCGCCAGGGAAAGATTTTTTTCCAGCAAATGAATCGGAGTCAAGGGGACTTGAACGGAGGAGTTTCTGCGGTTGGTCTTCTCCAGCATATCACGATTGATACGGATTCCGGAATCCAGTGAAAATAAGCGGGTTTGAAAGCCGAAATCCGCCTGCAGATCGAGCTGGTCCGATTCAAAGCCCTCTCGCAGAATGCGACGCTCCAGCCCCAGGCTCAGCCTGATTTTTTCTTTTACTTCCAATGGAGTCGTGATGCGGTAGGATATGCTGTGGCCCCAGTTGTAACGAAAAGAAAACTGCGGACGGAATCCCTTGAAGGGATGAAGGGCAAGGCGCGCGCGGATTTCCGAAAAAAGATCGGAGCCCGCGCGGTCGCTGAATTGTTGACTCAGGTCGTATTCCAGGATACCCAACCGGTCGGCATGGCTGAGGGTCAGGCTGAAACTGCGATCTTTCGTGCTTCCCCGGACTGCCATATTCAACATATCTGTTTTTTTGGGGCGAAGCGCCAGTTGTCCTGTATATAACAGACCGCGAGGGGTTCCCGGCAGGCCGAACAAGGCGCGTTCAACTGCTTTCAGAGAGAAATCACCGTGGAAAGGACGCAGATGAAGTCTCAGGCGTGAATCCAGGGCCAACCCTTCCGCGCGCGTATAGTGCAAATCCTCCAGATAAAAAATGGTCCGGCCTTCCAGGGAACCCCGGTTTACGGAAAAGTGCCGCATGGGCATGGATGGAACGCCCATGATGTAGGGAATCACGGTTTCGGCCCTTACTTTTCCCCGGGCATCGATGCTGAACCCCCTGAACTCAAAATAGATCGCATGGTCTTTGAATTCAGCCAGTGTGGGTTTGCGAAGTTGAAAGCGCTTTACATCATTTCCGCGACCCGCGATCCTCTCGCCGAAAGATTCGGCATGGAAACGGGGGGGGATGGCCTGGAAGTAAACGCTGTCTCCGATGTGCGGGGGGGCGTCGCCGGCATCAATCGGTGCTCCACCGTACAGGATCCCCCGCAGGGTAGATACGTCGTAATACAATACGTTTCCCCGCAATTTCAAGTCACCGCTTTTCACAACGATATCTCCACTGCCGAAAATAATCTTGAGGTTGTCGCAATAGATGAAATACCGGCCGGAAACCTGAATCGATTGCGTCGAAGCCAAGCCCCGGGCCGCGATCAGAAGCAGGCTAAGGCAGAGTAACTTTTGCAACCTGTCCATCCAGACCCATCAGGTAGACATAGCCCCGGTCGTCTTTGGAAACGCCTGTAATCCCTCCCAGTGGAGAGCGGAACACATCGATCACATCGCCGCCGGGAGTAAAGCGGTAGAGGGTGTCACCGGCCGAATCGGTAATCAAGAGTGAACCCTCAAAAAACTCCATGCCCCCGGCGGCCAGGCCGGACAGTTGAAAAAGGCGAGTGATTTCACCGGATTCGGGGTTGAGAGAGAAAATACTTTCCGAGCGGGAATCGAAGAGAAGCAAATCATTCTCTCTTGCAGCCAGCAGGCGCGGATAAATCCGGGAAGTCGAAATACGTGTGATCAGTATCCCCGACATGGGGTCAAACACATCGATTTCGTTCTTTTCGCCACAGAGATAGAGCCGGCGATCCAGGAAAGCGATTCCGGTGGCCGGAGTTAAAACAAAACTGCGGATAGTGGTTCCGCTTTCCGTATCAAAAGCGCTGATGCTTCCCCCGGCGCCTGCCTTCCAGATCTTTTCTCCGTCAAAGCAGATATCGCCCGGTCCGGAAAGAAAGGTGGAAAATACCCGCTGGATCGTAAGGTTGGTGCGGGATGCATCGGGATCCAGTGGATTGTTGAACACCACATCCCGGCAGCCGTTAAAAATCGAAGCGGCAGTTAAGCCGAAAACCATTAGCTGAAAAATCGCCCGTAATCGTTGCATATCTCTTTTTTGTGAACTTCAGGTCCAGAAAGTGAAGCGCCAGGATGGCGGTTGTCCCCACCAACAGCCGGTTGCGGGTTTGAAAGCGTTGTTCCGTCTGATTTCGTAATTCCACAACCTGTACAATGTCGCGACTGGCCAGGTATTGATCGTAGGCCTGGTTCCCGCGGTGGTTGAGAACGGCTGCCGCCGCAACCGTGCCGATGAATCCGCCAAGCAGGAGCACGCCTTTCAGAACCTTGCCCGATTTCAACTGCACCCAGCCGGGGATCACCCGTTCCAGCGGCAGCGAATGATCTTTGTTTTCCGTTTCCCTGCAAAACGCGGGTGGCACCAGGAGAACGGGAATCAGAAGCAATGTGATCCACCAACGGGGCATGGGTAACAGTGTACCGGGTTCTTTTCTTGATTGCAATCAGAGCAAGTTGACATCGCTTAGCGTGCACTTCTATAATTCGTAAAGAGAAGCCTGCCGACCGCAACGGGCGTTCCGCCCGATGCCATTCCGGCAAAGGCTGTTGAAGAGAGATAGGAGGCTGTTATGAAGCCCCGGAGTTATTGCCTGTCCGCTTTATTGATTTTGGTGTTTGTCGTTGATTCACCTCTGGTGGCCCAGGACCTGAACCTGGGCAATATCCACATTCCGCGCGCATTTGTGCACGGAGACACCAGTTACGAAGCCGGGGTCTATCGCTTGGTACTGACGGAGAAGGAGGGGGATCCCTGGTTTCATGTACACGATGCGCAGGGGAACCGGTTGTTTGAGGAAATGGGAGTGGTCAAAACTGAAGCCGCGCCTCGGATGCGCAGGGCTTTTCGTTTGCAAAGAGAAATGCTGCGGGGATATGAGTACTATCGCGTACGGGTGATTCAGCCGCATCGCTGGGTGATGGCCTATTTTCTGTTAAAAAAATAGGCTTTACTGATTTTCTGCGCCGGTTTCGGCGGCTTCCTCGGTATCGGGGATGTTGTCGAAGTAGCCCTGAAAACGCATGTGTTCTTCCGGGCGGCAGAACTCGGTGGACTCCGTGCCGTTGATAAACGCTTCATTCAGTGGGTGGAGACATTCCGGCGTCCACAGTTTTCCAGTGAAACCATCGATCTTGACGAAGACCACTCCAGGCGGCTTGGGATAAGTGCTTTCCTTTTCAGGATATGTTTCCAGGTACTTTTCCATGAAGCGCACGAAAATCGGAGCCGCAGCCCGGGATCCGGTTTCGCCTTCTCCCATACTGCGGGGAATGGAATACCCCACCCATACCCCGACGGTAACTGAGGGCGAAAAGCCGATGAACCAGGCATCGGTGTTGTCGTTCGTGGTACCGGTTTTACCGCCGATGGGCGCATCCAGGTGGCGGGCCCGCCAACCGCTGCCCATTTGCACGACTCCCTGGAGCAGGTAATTCATGACGTAGGCTGTGTCACGGTCGACAACCAATTTGCGGTTGGGAAAATTCTCCTCAACAATATGACCGTTCGGGTCACGGATTTCGCGAATCAGGTAAGGAGTGACCCGGATCCCCAGATTGGGAAACACCGTGAAAGCGGCTACCATCTCCTGCAGGGGCACGCCGAAACTGCCCAGCGAGATGGACATGAAGGGTTGCAGGTTCGAAGTGATCCCGAAACGCCGGCCGTAGTCCACGATCCTTGCGGGTGTGAGTTGCTCAACCAGCCTGGCGGACACCACGTTCCGGGATTTCTGCAAGGCTCTCCGCAGGGTCAACGGTCCAAGGAAGTCCAGGGTGATGTTTCGGGGTTCCCAGATCTCATCGATTTTGGCGTCATAGTAGGAAAAGGGTTCATCAACGATCACCGTGGCCGGGGTGTATCCGTTTTCCAGGGCGGCCGTGTAGATGATGGGTTTGAAAGTCGAACCTGTCTGACGCCCCGCCTGGGTGGCGTTGTTGAACTCGCTTTTGGAAAAATCGTAGCCGCCCACCATGGCGCGGACCTGGCCGGTTTCGTTGTCCACCGCCATGATCGCGCCCTGGACTTCCGGCTCTTGCTCCAGCCCCAGTCGCAACAGAGGCTGGTTTTCATTTTGTTGATTGCTCTCCTCTTCAATGCGGGCGCCTTCCGGGATTTCCAGTAGTCGAAAAAGCGCCACATCACCTTTTTTCAGGATTCGGGTCAGGAGCATTTTCGTCCATGCCGCTTCCCTGGCATCTAGTTTCCCCGTCAGATGGCTGATGCGTACTGTTGCATACCTGCGCTCAACCTCCGTGATGATACCCGGAACGATTTCCCCGCTGCGCAGTTTCATTCGCCGCCACTCGGGCAGGCGAATGGCGGTGATGTCTTCACCCTTTTCCAGCAGGTTGGTCAGGCCGGGTTTGGTCCGCCAGCCACGGCGCTTGTCCAGTTCACGCAGGCCTTCCCGCAATGCGCTCTCCGCCCAGGCCTGCATGCTTTTGTCCAGGGAGGTGTAGACTTTCAGGCCGCCTTTGTAGAGCAGGTTGTCTCCGTACTTGGATTCCAGATAGCGGCGTGTTTCTTCCAGGAAATAGTCTCCCAGGGATTCAACTTCCGATTCGTGAGGTTTGACGGGAATCTCCTTATCAACGGCATTCCGGTATGCGGCTTTATCGATAAAACCCATCTCCTGCATGTGCTGAAGGATGCGGTTGCGGCGGTTTCTGAGATGTGTCAGGCGTTCTTTTTTATCTTTTGCGTTGCGGAAAGCATTGAACAACAGGTTGGGAGACGGGATTAAGGCCGTCAGCAGCGCGGCTTCCTCAACATTGATTTCAGAGACGGATTTGCCGAAGTAATAGCGTGACGCAGCTTCGACTCCGTACACACTCCCCCCAAGAAATATCTTGTTCACGTAATAGGTGATGATTTGCTCTTTGGTGTAATTTTTTTCGATTTGGATGGCCAGCAGCATTTCGTTGAATTTACGTTTCATCGATACCCGGGGGTTCAAAAAGAGTCCTCTGGCCAGTTGCTGGGTGATGGAACTTCCTCCTCCCCAATCCCGGCCGAATACACGCCCCACAATCGCCCGCATTGTGCCCTTGAAGTTGATGCCCCAATGGGAGTAGAACTGCCGGTCTTCTGAGGCCACCAGCGAGTGGATCAGCACATCCGGCAGGTCCGTGCGGCGGACGATCAGCCGTTTTTCTATGGCAAAATCACGAACCGGTTCGCCATGACGGTCAAATACCGTGGTCATGACCACGGGTTTGATATCTTCCAGGTTTTTAATCTGTTGGGGGAATCCTTTCTGGAAAACCAGGATAATGCCGGCAACCACCCCCAGAAGAATGGTCAGGAGAACACTGGCGGCAAACAGAATGGGGCGCATGTTGCGCTTAATGAAATCTTTCATGGTTTTTATAGTATACCACACCCAAAACGGGCTCAAAAGATGGTTTCTTAGACGGTTTTGGCTGAATAATCGCTTGCATTTTGACCTCCGGCGCGTATAATGAATAATTACGCTCCGCCTCTCACAGGCGTCACAGGAGGTCTAAATGCCGGCCAAAGGCTACGTTGAAATCGACAAAGAAGTATGCAAAGGCTGTAACCTTTGCGTACTCAACTGCCCCACCAAGTGTCTCGCTCTAAACACAACGGACACCAATTCCCACGGGCTGCACTTTGCGTACCAGGCAGATGAAGAAAAGTGTATCGCTTGCATGAACTGTTCAGTCATGTGCCCGGACGCGGCAATCACCGTGTACAAGAAAACGGAATGAAAAAGGGAGGATCAATTGGGTGATATCAAATTCATGAAAGGTAATGAGGCCCTGGCTGAGGCCGCGATTCGCGCCGGAATGCGGGGCTATTTCGGTTATCCCATAACCCCGCAGTCCGAGGTGGTGGAATACCTCGCCCTGCAGGAGCCGAAGCATGACTTCGTGCTGGTTCAAGCGGAAAGTGAAGTGTCGTCGATCAACATGGTCTACGGCGCCGCCGGAGCGGGAGCCCGGACCATGACCACTACGTCATCTCCCGGATTCTCGCTCATGCAGGAGGGCATGTCCTACATCGCTTGTGCCGAACTTCCCTGCGTGGTTGTAAACGTGGTGCGTGGGGGACCTGGGCTGGGCACCATCCAGCCCGGCCAGGGAGATTATTTTCAGGCGGTAAAGGGCGGTGGCCACGGAGATTACCGCCTCATCGTGCTGGCGCCGAATTCGGTCCAGGAAATGGCGGATCATACCATGCTGGCTTTCGACCTGGCCGACAAGTACCGCAACCCCGTGCTCATCCTGTCCGACGGGGCCATCGGCCAGATCATGGAGAAGGTGGAGCTTCCGGATCCCGTAACCACCAAGGTCGACAAACCCTGGGCAAGTATCGGAAAAACCCCGGACCGGCCGCGCAATGTCATCACTTCGCTCTTCATTAAACCCGAAGACATGGAGCAAAAAAACATTGAGCTTCAAGCCAAATACCGCAAAATCGAGGCCGGTGAGGTACGATTCGAGGAGTACCTGCTGGACGATGCGGAAGTGGTGATCATGGCCTATGGAGTCACCAGCCGCATATGCAAGAAGGTCGTGGATCTGGGCCGGGAAAAGGGCGTCAAGATGGGTTTGCTTCGTCCCGTGACCCTGTGGCCTTTCCCAGCTGAACGTGTTGCCCGACTGGCTGCTCAGGAAAGAGTCCGCATGTTTGTCACCGCGGAGATGAACGCCGGCCAGATGGTTGAGGACGTCCGCCTGGCAGCCAACGGCCGCAAGCCGGTATATGCCACCGGGCGCATGGGTGGAATCCTGCCCAATCCGGAAGAGATTCTGGAATTCAGCCTGCGGCACATAGAGTAAGGAGAGCACCATGAAAACAGGATACGAAAAAATTTACGAGCGTCCCGACACCCTTCTGCCCACACGCATGCACTATTGTCCAGGTTGCATGCATGCCATCGTGCACAAACTGATCGCCGAATTGATCGCCGAAATGAAACTCCAGGAAAAAACCGTTGGGGTGTGTCCCGTGGGCTGCAGCGTGTTTGCATACGATTACATTGATGTTGATTGGCAGGAGGCCGCCCACGGAAGGGCCGCCGCGGTGGCCACGGCCATCAAGCGCATGCTTCCCGACCGCCTGGTCTTTTCTTATCAAGGCGACGGGGATCTGGCCGCCATTGGTACGGCTGAGACCATCCACGCCTGCAACCGGGGTGAACAGTTCACGTTCATCTTTATCAACAACGCCATTTACGGTATGACCGGCGGCCAGATGGCACCCACCACCCTGGAAGGAATGAAAACCACCACTTCCCCATATGGGCGGCTGGCCAAGACCGCGGGCATGCCCCTGAAGATGTGTGAACTGGTTTCCCAGTTTGACGGCGTGGCTTTTGCCCAACGGGTTTCCTGCAACAACCCGGCCAATACGCGCCGTACCAAGAAAGCCATTCAGCGTGCTTTTGAAATTCAACAGCAGGGTTTGGGAACCACTTTTGTGGAAGTGGTGTCCAATTGCCCGTCCAATTGGAAATGCACGCCGGAGGTTTCCATACAAAGGGTGAAAGAGGAAATGATGCCGTATTTTCCTCTGGGTGTGTTCAAGGAACCCCGGTCCTGAAAGGAGGAAGAAAACCATGTTGAAAGAAATGATATTTTCCGGTTTCGGTGGCCAGGGTGTTCTCTCCATGGGCAAGCTCCTGGCGTATGCGGCCATGAAAGAAGGCAAAGAAGTCAGCTGGATGCCTTCATACGGGCCTGAGATGCGGGGCGGTACGGCGAACTGCATGGTCAATATCAGTGACAAGCAGATTTCATCTCCCATTGTTACTGAATACGATGTGGTGGTTGTGCTGAACCAACCTTCCCTGGATAAATTCGAATCGCGGGTAAAAAAAGGCGGCACATTGATCTGGGAAAGCACCACCATCAAGAACGGTCCCACCCGCGACGATATCCGCGTGGTACCCCTGCCCGCCATTGATAAGGCCACCAATGTGCTAAAGAATGTCAAGGTCATGAACATGTTGGTGCTGGGCGCCCTGGTGAAGCTGGAACCGGTTGTGAACCGCGAATCCCTGATCACGGCGTTGAAGGACACACTGCCCAAGCGGTATCACAATCTGATACCCCTGAACGAAGAGGCAATTGAGTTGGGCATGTCGCTGGTAAAAGACAACTGACCGGTATTGTTCTGAAATACCATAAACGGCCGGTGCCGGGGCAAAAAAGTGTTCGCCCGGTGCCGGCCGTTTTTTTTGTTCGGTTTCTGAAAGTTCGATGCCGCCGGGGAATTACTTGCAAAAAATGCGGCTTAAGGCAGTTCGTGCAGCCATGTGCGCTGCGCCACGGCGGATATCACCAACAACAGCAACCCAGCACCCATAAACCACGAAAACAGTTCGCGCGCCTGAACGACGCGACGGGAAGAGACTTCACTCTTTTCCCAGCGATCGATTTCACTGAAAATCCGTTCGAGAGAGTCTTTGTCCGTGGCGCGGAAGTAGAGTCCCCCGGTCGTGCTGGCGATTTCTTTCAACAGGTCTTCGTCGATTTCCACGTTTACCATGGCGAAGCGTTTTTGCCCCAAGGCATCCGTGACCGGGTAGGGTGCCTGACCGCGACGACCGACACCGATGGTGTAAACCTTGATGCCGAATTCCCTGGCGATCGAGGCCGCATCACGAGGGGCGATCTCGCCGCGGTTGTTGACGCCGTCGGTAATCAGGATAATGATGCGCGTCGCCGTCGGAGCATGGCGGATGCGGTTGACCGAAGTGGCCAGCGCCATACCCAGGGCGGTTCCATCTTCCAGATCACCGATGCGGGTGTCGTCCAAAGCATTGAGCAGCATGGAGTCATCAATTGTGAGGGGGCAGCGGGTGAAGGATGTGCCGGCGAAAACCACCAGGCCGATGCGGTCGGAACGGCGGCGATGAATGAAATCCGCGATCACGGTTTTGGCGACTTCCAGGCGGTTGCGCGGCTTGAAGTCTACTGAAGCCATGGAACCTGATATGTCCAGGGCTACCAGAATGTCAATGCCCCGGTGCTTCTCAACCTGAAAGGTGTTGAGAATCTGGGGCCTGGCCAGGGCCGCGATGAGCAGGACCAGTGCGGCTAATTGTAACCAGGGCAATGAGGCGATCGCGCGTACTTTCCATATAGATGCCGCGTCCGGGTAGATTTCCGCGCTGGAGACCGACACATGCCGTGCTCCTCTGCGACGCAGCCAGCGCCACCACAAAGCCATGATGGGGATCAGCACCAGCAAAAGTAAGAATGCTTTATTCGCCAGGTGAAGCATCCATCTCCTCTGATTCAGGGACATTCCGCAAGCGAAAGCCGGAAATCATCTCCCGCATATATCCTTCCAATTGGGCTTCCCCCGCCGGCCCCGGTTGAAAACGGGCGAATTTCACCCGGTCGGATAAATCCAGCAACAAGGAAAAGTGTTCCCGGATCCGCATGTCATCTTCATGGCGTGCAAGGTGTTCCAGGGTTTCTTTGCTGGTCATGTCGGCGGCGTTAAAACCGTACGTGCGAAAAAGGAAACGCTTCAGGATGGGGGTCAAGCGCAGGCAAAACTCCTTGATTTGACCCCGACCAAACAAACGCAACGCCATGAGGCGGGCCAGATCCCGTTCCATTTCATCCAGGGGGTGGAGCGGGGGTTGTGCCGGCGATACGTGCCCGCGCCGTCTCTGTAAACGCTTCCATGCCAGAAATACACCGGCCGACAGGATGATACCCGCGGCGATCCATGGCAGGGATCGTACGGGATTTCCTTGTACCGGGAGTGGTGGTTTTAGATCAGCGATATCTTCCTGGGATTCGGTCAACACACTGAGAATGTGTATGCCAACCGAGTGCGTGGCGGTTTCTTCGACCTGGAGGTTGTCTCTTTCCAGGATCAGCCGAAAAGGACCGACCCGGTGTTTGCCCGTACGGAAAAATGCCGCGGTTACCCGGACCTCTCTGATGAGGACTCCGTTCATTTCGCGAGGCGGCAAATGCCGGCGGGCCGTTTCCTCCCAGACCAGGCCCCCGCCTCCCGTTTCCAGGCGGATGCGGTCATGTGGTGTGTCGGTTTGTACAATCACCCGGAAGGTGACCGGGTCTCCCACAGCAGCTTCGCCGGGCGCAACGGATAAACCGGCCTGGGTACGCGCGCCCAGGTCGAGACACAAAAAGAGAAAAACGCAGGCTGTCACGCGAGCGGCCGTCATCGTCCGAATCTCCTGCGCCGGCGCAGAAAGAAGTCAAACAGGGGTTTTTCCGGGCTTGAGTCGTCCGGCACATCAATGCTGTCGACATGAATGCGGCGGAAAAACGTTTGCAAGCGTTCTTCCCGCTCCAACAGGGCGGCTGAAAAGGCCTTGACGGTATGGCGGCGTGAGAAATCCAACAGAAATTCCCGGCCGGATTCAAGATCGCGGGCGCGAAATGTTCCCCGTCGGGGAATGCTGCGTTCTCGGGGGTCCAGGATGCGCACGGCCACCAGGTCATGTTTGCGGGCCGCCACTTTAAGGGGGGGCTCAAAGCCGTGGTCCAGGAAGTCGGAAATGAGGAAGACAATGGCATGGCGGCGGCTCACTCGGTTCAGGTAAGTCAACCCGGTATGAATTGAGGTGCCGACGGATTTTGGTGAGAAGGTGAGGATTTCACGGATGATGCGCAGCAAATGGGTCCGCCCTTTTTGCGGGGGGATGTAGCGTTCAATGGTATCCGTAAACAGGAGCAGTCCCACTTTGTCGTTGTTCAACATGGCGGTAAACGCAATCAGGGCGGCAATTTCCGCGGCCACTTCCCGCTTAATCTTGCCGCGGGAAATAAAGGCCAGGGAAGCGGAAAGATCAAGGGCCAGGATCACCGTCATTTCGCGTTCTTCCACGAACTGTTTCACGTATAAGTGCCCTGTACGTGAAGTGACGTTCCAATCGATCAGGCGAATGTCGTCTCCGAGCTCGTATTCTCGTACTTGAGAAAACTCCATGCCCCTGCCTTTGAAAGCGGAATGGTACTCTCCGGCCAGGAGTTCTTTGGACGCTTTGCGCGAAATAATCTCAATGCGCCGGACCTTGCGCAGGATTTCATTGGAAATCATGGAATTGTAAACCTATCTCACCTGGATGATCACTTTGTCGGCAGTGCGTACACTCAGGTGTACGGGATACGCGAACTGCACATTCCACAGTCGGGGAGAATCCTGATCCAGATTGCAGAAAGCGGTTTGAATCTCTGAGTTCCCCTGTGAACGGAATTCCACGCCCTCGATATCTTTAAAAGTGAGTCGGGTTACCTTCATGCCCCTTCCCAGGAACTCGATCTCGTATTCGCGCACGCCGTTGCTTTGGACATAGAATCGTTGGATTTCATACAGGCGTTCTTCCATGGTGATCGCTCCGTTTTCCCGTCTGATTTTTCCGTGGGGGACACCCTTGATTATAACCGTGGTTTGATCGGATTTCAACGGCGCAACATGGGGGTTGCTTGAATGCGGAGTTTCCATTATCATAGTACCAAACGGATCAACGCAATACAGTCGTACATTTGGGAGAACAGATGGAAGAGTACCTGGTGGAGTGTTGGAATTGCGCCGCCACGTACAATGCAGTGGATACGGTATTATGCAATCATTTTGAGCCCACAACCGTGTGCCCCTTTTGCCTGAAGTGTTTCTGTGGGGTTAAAGATGATTTCCGCAACCGCTTCTGGCGGGAATGCCCGCAATGTCTGCATGAAAGGCGCAAGCTCCTGCTCAGTCATCGCAACTCGCGTCTGGGAGAAATGTTGTTGCGGGCGGGCAAGATCACTCCGGACGCACTGAGCGAAGCCGTGGAAAAACAAGCCTTCATGCGCAAACCCCTGGGTGAAATTCTGGTGATGATGGATGCTTTGACCGTGGAGGAGCTTTCGCTCTTTCTTGCCGACCAGAAAGTGGTGGAAAGAATCGACCTGAGTTCGCTTAAGCTGGACCATCACCTGGTCAAGCGCCTGGGTGCCGCATACTGCGTGGTGCATCACATGATACCCATTGAGCTCTATCGTTTCGCCGATGGGGAAATACTGCGTTTTGCCGTCCAATCGGTTGACCAGATTCCAGCCATCAAACGCAGCCGTGTTGTGCGTGACTTTGTGTTGATTCCTTACCTGGCTTTACCTGAAGAGTTCAAACCTTTTTTTCAAGAGATCGTGGCGCTCGCCCATGAAAACAAAAAATGACCCGTCCTGCTGTCAACTTGTCTGTCTCCTGTCTCCTGTCACCTGATACCTGTCACCTTCTTCAATTAATCCCCACCCCCAGCAACCGCTCCAGCAGGAAGCGTGCCGCTGCTTTGTGATGGCCGTCAGTGCGGATCGGAGGGCCGACGCAGGACGGGCAACCGCGTTCACAGCGACATTGCTTTAGAGCGGACAAGGTGTCTTCCAGCAAGGAACCGGATTGGGAATAGAGGGTGTCGGAGAAGCCGATGCCATTAGGGTAGTTGTCGTAGATGTACACCGATGGTTCAAACCGTTCGTTCGGCACGAATCCGCTTCCGGGAAACACCCGGGGAATACTGCTCTGGGTGAGGTTGTCTTCCACCGCGACTCCCAGGTCCCGGGGCGCGCACATGAGAATTACCGAGGCCATATGGCGCATGAGATACGCCAGGCCGTTGACTGCCTCGATCTTGTCTTCCGCCGGAACATCAAGATCCTCCAGAAGTTCGGCGCTGATGGTGAACCAGAATGCAGTGGTGTGCATTTCCTGTTGCGGGAGTTGCAGATTGCCGGCGCCCACGTTTTCGTTGGTAAAGAACTTGAGTTTTTTAAAACCGACGACCTGGGAGAATACGTGCACGTCTCCAAAAGCAGTGGTCAGCGGATGGGAACGGGTTTCATCCTCGCGGTCCAGAATAGAGATTTTCGTGTTGGTGATGGCGTCGGTGAAGTAGTCGGATTGGGATTCCCGTACAAACGCCTTGCGGTTTTCGTAATCGAATTCTTCCACCACGTACTGAACGCCTTCAAGTATATAGATGGCCTTGGGGTGGAGGGTCTCCAGGGCGGAAGAGAAATCGACTTCAGCGATTACCTGCTCCGGTCCGGTGCGGTCCACCACCACGAAGTTGTCCGAGGTGACGCGCGTCAGGCTTACGGTGTCCGCGGGGTAACCTTCCGTGGTCCAGAACCACTTTCCTTCCCTGGCATAGAGTACCTGATGCTCAGCCAGGTAATTGAGGATTTCCTTGAGGTCTTCGCCACCGAAGGTTTCCGTGTCGGAAAAGGGCAGCTCAAAGGCGGCGCACTTGATATGCTCGATCAGAATAGACAAATTGTCGGGATTGATGCGTCCCTGCTCGGGAGACGACTCGGTGAAGTACTCTGGGTGGCCGGCAATGAACTGGTCAACCGGAGAAGACGATGAAATCAAAACACCAATTGCACCGTCGCTGCGGCGACCGGCGCGACCCAACCGTTGCCAGGTGGACGCGATGGTTCCGGGATATGCGGCCAGCACAGCCGCATCCAGGGCGCCGATGTCAATGCCCAACTCCAGGGCGTTGGTCGAGACCACGGCCTTGATTCGGCCTTCCCGGAGCCCTTTCTCGATTTCACGACGTTTTTTGGGCAGGTATCCCCCGCGATACCCGCGTACGGTGCCGGCTGAGGTGAAATGCTTTTCAAGGTCGGTTTTCAGATACTTGACCAGGATCTCCGTGTTGAGGCGCGAGTTGGCGAACACAATCACCTGCAACCCGTTTTTGACCAGGATGCCGGTGATGTGCCGGGCCATGGAAACATACGATTTCCGGATTCCCAGTTGGCGGTTCACTACCGGTGGGTTGAAAAAAACCAGGTGTTTCTCTCCCCTGGGTGCGCCGCTTTCGAGGACGGCCTCTACCGGGGATTCAATAATCCGTTCCGCCAGTTCCTCCGGGTTTGCAATGGTAGCCGACGACATGATAAATACGGGATCACTGCCGTAAAACCGGGCGATCCGGCGCAGGCGGCGTATCACGTTGGCCATGTGCGAGCCGAAGACGCCCGTGTACGTATGGAGCTCATCGAGAATTACGAAACGCAGGTTCTCGAACAGGCTGATCCACTTTGTATGGTGGGGAAGGATACCCGAATGCAGCATGTAGGGATTGGTGAGAACGATCTGGGCCTGGCGGCGGATGGAACGGCGCATCGATTGGGGGGTGTCGCCGTCATATGTGTGCAGGCCGAGACGGTCTCCCATACGGCGGTTGAGATCGAATAATTCAGCCAGTTGATCCTGGGACAGGGCCTTGGTGGGAAAGATATAGAGAGACTTGGCCGCCGGGTCAGCCGCCAGGGCGTTCAGGCTGGCGGCATTGTAGATCAAGGTCTTTCCTGATGCGGTAGGTGTGGCCACCACCACGTGACGGCCGGCGAGGATGTGGCGGAGGGCCCGGGCCTGGTGCGAGTATATACGTTGAATTCCCCGTTGGGCAAAAAGGTCAACCACTTCCCTGGCCAGTTCATCGGGATAATCGTGGAAGTCGCCGGAAAAGGAGGGGATGTGAACGACACGGGCGTGACCCTGCTGCTCCCGCTCCAGTGTCAGAATCCCTTCCATGGCTTTTTGGGTCATATCGTCTTTTGTTGCGGTCATGTACAGAGATTAGCACAAGCGGAACCGCGAGTAAACGAGAAACAGCGCCACCAACTTGATATGTGCACACTAATAATAATATGATAATAATTATGTTATATTGTTGACAGGGGCACGTTTTGGGACTATAATATTTTTACACCGGATCAATAGATATTTCGGGTTCAAGTATGGGAGGATAGTAATGACCAGAGATAAATTCACCCTCAAAGCCAATGAGGCCGTGGAACAGGGTGTGCGTATCGCCGAGGAGAGAAGTCACCCGGAGGTGGACACGATTCACCTGGCAGCAGCCCTTTTGCTGGACAAAGAAGGAATGGTGGCGGCGACCCTGAAAAAAATCGGCGCGGACCCCGGCCGGGCGGCATCCCGGCTGGAGGAAGAGTTGTCAACCCGGCCCTCCGTTCAGGGCGGTGATCGAGCGGCTTCCAGGGGATTCTCCCGGATCCTGCGCAAAGCCATGCAGATCGCCGATCGTTTCAAAGATGAATACATTTCAACCGAGCATCTTTTTCTGGCACTGATAGAGGATTCTCATATCGGCGGATTGCTGCGGGAAGCCGGTGTGACCGCCGATGCCTTCATGTCCGCATTGATGGAGATTCGCGGCAACCGCCAGGTTACGGATCCCAGTCCGGAAGACAAGATTCAGGCATTGCGGCGTTATGGTCGTGACCTGGTGCAATTGGCCCGGGAAGGGCGCCTGGACCCCGTGATCGGCCGGGATGAAGAGATCCGCCGGGTGATGCAGGTGCTCGTTCGGCGCACAAAAAACAACCCCGTGCTTATTGGTGAGGCGGGGGTGGGGAAAACCGCCATTGTGGAAGGCATTGCCCTGCGCATTGTTCAGGAAGACGTGCCGGAGCTGCTGAAGGACAAGCGACTCATCACCCTGGAGATCGGCAGCCTCCTGGCGGGCGCCAAGTACCGGGGAGAATTCGAGGATCGATTGAAGGCGGTGATTCACGAAGTCACCGAGTCGGACGGCCGCATCATTCTGTTTATAGATGAATTGCATACCATTGTCGGGGCCGGAGCTGCAGAAGGGGCGGTCGATGCATCCAACATGCTGAAACCTGCACTGGCGCGGGGCGAATTGCGGGCCATAGGCGCCACTACCCTCAACGAGTACAAGAAGTACATTGAGAAAGATTCCGCTTTGGAGCGCCGCTTTCAGCCCGTGTTTGTACGCGAACCTTCTGTTGAGGAAACCATCTCTATTTTGCGCGGCATCAAGGACAAGTATGAGATCCATCACGGCATCCGCATCACGGACGCGGCGCTGATTGGAGCCGCAACCCTCAGCCATCGCTACATTACGGATCGCTTCCTGCCCGACAAAGCCATTGACCTGGTGGATGAAGCCGCTTCCAGACTGCGCATTGAAATGGACTCACGTCCCGAGGAATTGGACGAATTGGAGCGCCGAATCCTGCAAATGGAGGTGGAACGCCGGGCCCTGAAAAAGGAGAACAGCAGCGACTGCCGTGAAAAACTGCGCCTGTTGGTAGAGGAACTGGACACGCTGAAGCTGGAACGGGATCGCATTCGCGAACATTGGCGCAAAGAGAAAGATTTGATCCAGCGTATCCGCGATCACAAGGCCAGGTTGGATGAGTTGCGCAATGAACAGCAGGAAGCACAACGGCGCAATGATTTCGAGAAGGCCTCGCAGATCCAGTATGGCATGATTCCGGAATTGGAGCAGGCCATGGCAAAATCGCGGGCCGACCTGGAGGAGTTGCAGCAGGAGATGCGTATCCTTAATGAAGAAATAACCGAGGAGGACGTGGCTGAAGTGGTGTCGCGCTGGACGGGAATCCCGGTGGCCAAGCTCATGGACAGCGAACGCGAGCGGCTGGCGCGGATGGAAGCGATCCTGCAGCGCCGGGTGATCGGGCAGGATGAGGCGGTTGATGCCATATCCCGGGTCATTCGCAGATCCAAGGCGGGTTTGCAGGATCCGGACCGTCCCATCGGCTCTTTTCTTTTCCTGGGCCCGACCGGGGTGGGCAAGACCGAACTGGCACGCAGCCTGGCTGAGTTCATGTTCGATACGGAAAAGGCCATGGTGCGCCTGGACATGTCGGAGTACATGGAGAAGCACTCCGTGGCGCGGCTGATCGGATCTCCACCCGGCTATGTGGGTCATGAGGAAGGGGGGCAGTTGACCGAGCGGGTCAAACGCCGCCCCTATTCCCTGATTCTACTGGATGAGGTCGAAAAGGCTCATCCGGATGTGTTCAACGTGCTGCTGCAAATCCTCGACGACGGCCGCTTGACCGATGGCAAGGGCAAGACCGTCAATTTTACCAATACGGTGATTATCATGACTTCCAATCTTGGTTCGCAGCTCATTCTGGGTGAAAAAGACCACGAAAAGGTGCGCAGGGATTTAAAAGAGTTGCTCTATCGCCATTTCAAACCGGAATTCCTGAACCGCATTGATGAGATCATTACTTTCCGATCCCTGCCCCCCGAAGTCATTCGCCGTATCGTTAACAAGGAAATCGACCTTCTGGCACGCCGCTTACGGGATTCCCGGTTGGAATTGGAGCTGAGCGACGCGGCTCTGGATCGATTGGCTGAACTGGGTATCGACCCGGATCTGGGCGCGCGTCCCCTGAGGCGCGTTATCCAGCGGGAGGTTCAGGATCGTCTCTCTTCAATGATCCTTGAGGGGCGTCTGGCACCCGGCGGCAGGGTCCATATGGATTTCGAGAACGACGAATTTGTAGTAAAAACCGGGTGATATTTACTGAACAAGGGCGTGGACGCAATCCAGGAGCCGGTCCGCAGAGAACGGTTTGTCGACCCGGGGGACTTTGGGCGGGTTGAAGTCCTGGTATCGCGGAGCTCCCGAGAGGATGACGATTTTTATTTCGGGATGGATCGATTTCAGCCGGTGGAAGGTTTCCACTCCGCTGATTCCCGGCAGTTCCAGGTCCAGGGTTACGAGGTCGATCTCCCGGGAGTAACGGCTGAAAAGCACGCAGGCCGACTCGCCGTCCTTGGCCTGCAATACCCGGAAACCGCTGTCTATGAACAGATCCTCCAGTAGTGTGCGTATCTGCTCATCATCATCAACTATCAGAATCTGGTGGTTCATCAATTTGCTGATAGAAAAATCCCCGGGGTGAGCTTCTCTATCCCCGGGGACTTCCCCGTCTTGCGGCTCACAAAAAGCCTTCCCTCTCTCCCCACCTACTGCTTGAGGAGGTTGCAGCATGTACCCCTGCCTGTCCGGCTGTGGACCCGGACAACTTCATTGCAGTTCATTAGCAATTCAATTGCCAGTTGTTCCGCGTTTCATCATGTCGGCGTTGACTAAACAAACAGGGTTGGAAAACCACCAATA
>OMKS01000173.1_pt1 | contig 58340 bp, 52 predicted proteins | sample 1674721 | NCBI WGS metagenome assembly OMKS01 (sample SAMN06264996, study PRJEB25208) | sediment metagenome | isolation source: hot spring sediment | place: USA: California | collected 2014-09-02 | reverse complement strand
TGATCGATACTTTTCACTTTGAAACGCAATTTTCTCTCTATTCAGCAGTCGCCACATCTTATCTGAGGATGAATGACTATCATATGATGATGTTCCTGGGGGAAAAACTTTTGGAGATTGTCCGACTTCATGAAGATGAGATTCCCCTGGACTTTGTCTTTTTTGCCAATAATATTGCGGGAATCGGTTCCCATAAGGATCAGCAGAAGGCTTTGAAGCATTATGAAAAAAATATTCAGATTGCGCGGGAAATGCATAACGACTATCTGTTTACTGTCGTGAATAATAATATTGCTGTGGTCTACTACCTGATGAACCGTCCCGATAAGCATGCAGAATATCTGAAAAAAGCTATTGAAGCCGGAACACGGGCAAAAGCCTATGCCCCTCTTTTAACATCTCTTAGTAATATTATCGAGAACTACTTGCAGGACTACCGCTTCAGTGAAATCTTGAGCCTTATAGAGGAATATGAGCCTATCGTCCAAAAACTGGAAAGTGTTGAGTCCATTCATTCTTTCTCTATTCTTGTATCTCGGACATATTATCACTTAGGAAATTACAAAAAAATGGATGAATATTTTGAAAAGACTGCGCAATTTTTCGAAGCCAGTATTCGCACAAGAGGTTTTTTCCAGTATTTTGCCATGAAAGTGATCAGGGCTCTCCACCGTGGAGAATATGACAAAGCGGAAGCGTTTATCAACAGCCTTGAAAAGGAGAGCTATTTTTTAGAGAACCCCGGCCCGCTTTATAATATCTATGCTTGTCTGGTCTTTTATTGTTTCTATTATCCGCGGATGTATCCGGTTATCAAAAAGCTGGCCGTGAAGATGTTTAACGAAATGAGTGAGTATAAAGTCAATACAGAACCGCAATATCAGTATGCGGTCGAGCTCTTTCTGGTTATGGCAGGGGAGCACCCTGCTCCCGAAAACCTTATCATGGCTGATGCCCACTTCTTTTCGGCGAAAGCTCTTTTTCTCTATGTCTATCTGAGCACCCACCCTGAACTTTCTTTGCAGGATCATAATTATACGGCCTTGTATCTGTTGATGCTGGAAAAAGTGAAAGCGCGTTTGGGAAAAGAGGCCTTTTCATTGATGGAAAAGACTCCGTTTTGGAAAATACATACAGGCCTTTTGAAAAAGAGAGGATTACAGCCATTGACCATGTCAGCTGAAGAATTTGTGAAGAAGCTTTCTCCCAGGGTCAAAAGGGAAAATAAAACCCTTCTCAAAAAGTTTTATGAGAAAGCTGCTTATTCCCATATGGTAACAGTAGAGGGTATGGCCGAAGAGTGTATCAAAAAGACCATGGCTATGTACGGAGTGACTCGCGGGATTTATTATGAATTCGATCCTGTAAAAAAATGGGTCAAAAAAAACGAGATCTATGATAAGATGTACCACAGTCCTGAAGAGCCGATCATTGAATCAGTTTTGAACAAACAACTCTTTTTATCGGAAGACATTCTTTATTTTATAGAACCCCGGGATATTATAGAATCACGGGGTATTGCCCAGGCCTTTTCCTTTCCGGTCACCGATATTGCGACTGTGCGCTCTTCGACATCTTCAGAGAGTTCCTCTTTCAGTAATGTGCTCTCTATTAAAGGATGTTTTTATTTTGATACAAAAAAAGTAGTGACCAAGCCTTTCCAGCCTGATCTCAACCGCCTTTTTTTTATGCGGGAATACGCGAATGCCACTGTGTATTATAACCTTCTCAAAGAAAAGACCCTCATGGATCCTTTGACCCGACTTTACAAAAGAAGCAGTTGGATCTCTTTGGCTAAGGGCCTTTTGGACCGACAAAGGATGAGTGAAGGGCATCTGGTCTTTCTTATGGCTGATATCGATTTTTTTAAAAATGTGAACGATGAATACGGCCATAAGGAAGGAGACCGTATTTTAAGAGAAGTGGCCGATGTCTTTTTGGTGTCCACCCGAAGCATTGATATTGTCGGGAGATACGGCGGAGAAGAGTTCGTCTTTGCCTTGATGGTCAAAAACAAAAAACAGGGGCAGATGATCGCTGAAAGAATCAGATCCGCTGTGGAGAATAAAAAAATAATGGAGGGGAAAAACATTACAGTGAGTCTGGGCCTTTCTCTTTATCCTGATGACGGATCCATGCTTGATGAATTAATTGAAAAGGCTGATTTTGCTCTGCTAAACGCAAAAGAGAGCGGACGTAACAGAGTCTCGCTTTGGGAAAACATCAGCACAAAGGAAAGGAAACGAAAAGAAAGTGATGAGATTATTTCCAATCCGTCGCGGGAAGGCGGAAAAATCCGCGCTCTTCTCGATTTGGCTCAGATCAGCTCGGAAATAATGTCGCCCGAATATATTATTGATACGGGCAATGATATTGTGTCCCGCTGTTTTAACGGAAGCTTTGTCCTGGGAATCAAGGAAAAGGAAAATCTTTATTTTTATCCTGACAGGGAAGATTCTTCTAAATTGAACCAGTTGCCTGTTCACCTTTCGGATACCCTTGTAGAAATATTTAGAGGGGCCTATGAGGGAATAGAAACGGCGCTCTACTATAATACTCAGAACTCGTCTTTGGATGTTCATCTGGATAAAAGATTTGCTACGCTTATGGGTCGGATGATTTTTGAAAAGACAATGTTGTTTTATAGAGAAGGACGAATTTCGCACGATGGATAGGGAAAGACTAAAGGAGGCGTCATGGCCAAAAAGATGGTCGGGATCATGCTTTTTTTGTTACTGATCACGGTGACGTTTAGTTGCACGACTTCGGATGTTCAGCTTATGACGACGTTGATTACAGGAGGTGCATCCGGCGAATTGACTGAAGAAGAGGTCATACAGGGCCTTACTGCGGCTCTGAAGACAGGAGCCCATAGGGCTGTTCTTCAAGCTGCGGAAGACGGAGGATATTGGTCCAACGGTTCTATCCGTATTCCTCTTCCGGGAATGATTCAAAAAGCAGAAAGTGTTTTGAGAATGGCCGGGTTCGGACAAAAAGTCGATGAATTTCATCGTTCAATGAATTGTGCAGCGGAAAAAGCGGCTCCTCAGGCCCTTGACGTCTTTTGGGGAGTTATTAAGGAGATGACTTTTTCTGATGCATGGGGAATCCTGAAAGGGGATGAGCATGCCGCAACGGAGTATTTTAAATCCAGGTCCTATTCCAAACTGCAGGGTCTTTTCCGGCCTTTGGTCCGAAGCACGATGAATGAAGTCGGGGTGACTGCCGCATATCAGGAGATCGAAAACAAGATTAAGACGTTGCCTGTTCAAATTATGAATGAAGACCTGGAGACTTATGTGACGGGAAAGGCATTGGACGGACTCTTCCATCTTCTTGCCCGGGAAGAGGCTAAGATCAGAAAAGACCCTGCGGCCAGAACCAGTGATATATTGCGGAAAGTCTTTAGCAATACATAGGAGAAAACCATGAAAAAAATACTATTTTGGATCGGCCTGTCAGGACTTTTCTTTTCCGGATGCCTTTCAGGGGAAAAAGATGTGCTTCGTGTGGGCATGGAATTAGCTTATCCGCCCTTTGAAATGACCGATACAAACGGGACTCCGGCCGGAATCAGTGTCGATATGGCTTATGAATTAGGAGAGTATTTAGGCCGCCCTGTTCAAATCTCAAATATCAGCTTTGACGGACTGATTCCTTCGCTGAAAACAGGGAAAATCGATATGATCATCTCATCGATGACTATTACTGAAGAAAGGAGCCGCTCTGTCACCTTTTCCAACCCCTATTCAAAAGCCTATTTGGCCCTTCTTCTCAACCGGGATTCTCCTGTTGAATCAGTCGAAGATTTGAATAAAAAAGGGCGGGTTATTGCCGTGAAAAAAGGAACGACCGGACATCTTTATGCCCGGGAGAAATTACCTTCGGCCCGGATCAATGTCTTTGATAAAGAAAGCGCTTGCGTACTGGAAGTTGTACAGGGAAAAGCAGATGCCTTTATTTATGACCAAATGACGATTTTCACCCAATGGCAAAAAAATATCAAAACGACTCGTGCTGTTTTGGAACCGTTCCAGGATGATTTTGAATATTGGGGAATCGCAATGAGAAAAGGAGATCCTAAGCTTCATGGCCAAGTGAATGCTTTTCTTCTGGAGTTCAAAAAGAGCGGAGGTTTTGAACGCCTGGCTGAAAAATATTTGTCTAAAGAGAAGGAGATCTTTGAGTCCTTGGGAATTCCTTTTTTCTTTTCTCCGTAAAAGGCTTTTCCTGTGGGAAAGCATTGGTATCATTGTTTTTTGAGAGAAAACACCCGGGAAGCTCCGCCACGCTGTCCGGCTTCTTTGCTTAATGCGCTTTTAGTAGGGGGAGTGCTGCTTACTCTTTTTGCTTTTGCCTTTTCCCGCCTTGAGTATGATTTTCATTGGCATGGTGTCTGGGCCTATCGGTCTAAGTTTCTCCAGGGACTTGGGATGACTCTGGTGATTTCTTTCTTTTCGTTATTTGTGAGTTTTATTTTAGGCCTTCTTTTTGCTTTAGGACAAAAGTCAAGAATTCTTCCTCTGTATTTTTTAAGTCGTTATTATGTGGAAATTATTCGGGGAACTCCTCTTCTGGTTCAGATTTTAGTCTTTTTTTATGTTATTGCGAATGCTTTTCATGTCCATAACCGTTATGTCACCGGGGTGATGATCCTTTCGCTTTTTGCGGGAGCCTATATCTCGGAGATTATCAGAGCGGGGATCGACAGCATCGGCCAGACCCAATGGGAAACAGGCCGTTCTTTGGGACTGACACGGTTTCAGCTATATCGGTTTATCATTTTTCCTCAGGTCTTTAAAAGGATTCTCCCGCCTTTAGCCGGGCAATTAGTCTCCCTTATCAAGGATTCATCGCTGCTTTCCATCATTTCTGTAAGTGAATTTACGCTGAATGCTCAGGAAGTCAATGCCTACACCTATTCCACATTAGAATCCTATATCCCCCTGGCTTTGGGATATCTCGTTATTACATATCCTATATCCCATTGGTCCAAAAAACTTGAAAAGACGTTCGCCTATGAGACTTAGCATCAGGCAGTTGACTAAATATTTCGAGGGTAAAGCGGTATTGGACGATATATCTCTTGAATTAAGTGATGTCCATTCATTAGCTGTTATCGGGCCTTCAGGCGGGGGGAAATCCACACTGTTACGTATCATCGCGGGCCTTCTGGTCCCGGAAACCGGGAAAGTCGCAATTAACGGCAGGGAGATTCCTGTTGAAGAAGAATATTTGCGTCGGTATCGAATGACCATTGGCATGGTTTTTCAGTCCTACAATCTATTTCCTCATTTGACGGCTCTTGAAAACATTGTGCTGCCCCTGCAGCGCGTTCATCATATGGGTCGTGAAGAGGCGTTAAGTCAGTCAGGCCGCCTTTTACACCGCTTCGGACTCAGTGCTCACGGCCATAAAAAACCGGCTCTGCTCTCAGGGGGGCAGAAACAGCGAATTGCCATTGCCCGGGCCGTTGCCATCCGGCCCTCTTTTCTTCTTTTTGATGAACCGACATCGGCGTTGGATCCTGAGTACACCTCGGAAGTTTTAGATGTCATTGAAGAGCTCCGTGAAGAAAGAAAGGATCTGATTCTTGTGACTCATGAAATGGGATTTGCTAAAAGTGTGGCTGATCATGTCCTTTTTTTAGATGAAGGGAAAATAGTAAGTTCCGGTACGCCGTCAGAGATCTTTGAGAATCCCGCAGAAAAGCGTCTTCGTGTCTTTTTGGACAAAGTTTTGAAATATTAATCTGTTTCACTCAAGAGGGTTACACAGCCGTAAAGGCGCTTGGCCCAATATTTTTCACTGAGAGAGGAAATGCGGACTCCTTCTGTGGCCGCATGAATGAACTCACCAGATCCTATATAAAGGCCGACATGAGAAGGCCCGGGTTTGAACGTGGAGAAAAAAACTAAATCGCCGGGTTGCAGGTCTTTTTGACTGATTCTTTTCCCTGATTTGAACTGCGGTGTTCCGTCACGCGGGATCTTAATGTCGTTCATACGGTAAACCAGCCATGTGAGTCCTGAACAGTCCAATCCCCGGCCTGTTGTGCCGCCCCACAGATAAGGGACACCCAAAAACTCTCTGGCTGTTTCGACAAGGCTGTGACGTAATCCCTGAAAGAGAAGGGGAGATCTGTGCGGGATAAACCCACGCGTCCCGTCTGTTAACTCGATCTCTGTTCTGTCGGCTCCTTCTTTGAGGATGGAATAAGGTGTTCCGCCCTGAAGATTTCGGCGGGATCCGTCGTGGGTTGTCATCACAACATCCTTTTGGGAAATAACCGCATCAAAATGAAAGTTTCCCGGAAGAAGAAGGTTGACCTGCTCTTCTTTGAGCCAGCCGGCATGATCCCCCTGATCCGGAATTTCAGCGAAAAGCCAGTTTTTTTTGTTTTTAATGATATGGCATAAAGCTCCCTGGATCAACTCCGTCTCCAAAGTGGAGGAGATATCATTTTTTTCATAAAGGGGGACCCGTGGCTCTAGCGCTATGGCTTTTTGGGGAAAAGAATCCATGATGTAAAGGGTGTTTGCGTTCAGGAAATAATTTCTTTGATAGGATAAAAGGATTTCGATGCGGTTAGTGAAAAAAGAGACAGTTTTCAGGGCTCTGTAATCAACAACCGTGTGTTTTTCCTTGAGAGATGCGGTGACAGTCAGAATAATCTTATTTTCGGCAGGATGGGGGCGGATTTCTTTGATGGTGATGTTCCGGAAATCCAACACGGTGTAGGATTTTTTGAATGAAATAGAAACGCCCGGGCCGGCCCATGCCCATGCGGCAGTTAATGTAATGAGCAGAAGAGCCGTTATGTGTTTCATCGTTAAAGACGGATACTTTGCTTCCGAACCCAGCCATCCTGACCGTCAGGGAGCATGATCATCAGCCAATTATCTCTTTCGTTCAAGACTTTAACAGGGGTTCCGATCTTGACCCGGGTCAATGTGACACTTTCTTTTCGGGGAGCGACTTTGACATCCACAAAGCGCTCTACTGTGTCGACTGTATTCTCGTTAGCATAGGGAAGAGAAATAATCAGAGAATTTTGGTTTTTGGAGACAGTATAGAGCAGCTTTTCAGAAAGTTCCAGGACAAAACGGACTGTTGTCGGGCTGAATTGAGCAACACGGATCTCTCTGAAGGGAGGGCGCTGAATAGCCACTGTCCGCTTTGGAGGTGTCATCGTCGTTTCCTGAAAGTCCAGCACAATACGCATAGGAGATTCTAAGGTCATCTCTTTATACACCGGCACATGGTCAAAAGAGACTGTGATCTGGTACATATTTTTATATTCATTGATGTTAAAATCCTTGAGTAGTGCCTCTCCCCGGAGAATACTGAAAAACCCGAAAAGAAGGACAAGCCCTGAAAAAAATCTTCTCATAAAGCCTCCTTTTCTTTAATATATATCAGAGAGCAGCTTTTGTCAATTCTCACCTGGGCTCTGCAGAATCGAAGAGGAAAAATTTATTGACAATCGGGGCTCTCCCGATATACTGGCTGTGTCAAAATCCAAGCGTCAGTAGCTCAGTAGGATAGAGCATTGGTTTCCTAAACCAAGGGTCGGGGGTTCGAATCCCTCCTGGCGTATAACACTCAAAGGGGGTATCGAATGAAGTCTACCGAAAGGCATAAATTAAAAGAAAATGAATTTGCTTCTGCATTGTCCCGTATAATCCATTGGGTCACTCCGCGGCTGAACACTATTCTCGCTGTCGTCGGAATCCTGATCCTTCTTGTCGTGGCTCTTTGGATTATCCGATATCAAAAAGAAACAAGAAATAAGGCCGCAGGGGTCAATATTACTAAAACGCTTCAGGATTTAGGAGGCTCATGGGAGAAGATTCCTGAAGAGAAGATGACGCTTCTTGAGGAAATGGGAGAAAAATATAAAAATACGCCTGGAGGAGCGGCGCTTCTTTTCCGATTAGGCCAGCATTTTGCCGAAGAAGACACGGAAAAGGCTGTGAAGTATTATTCTCTGGCTGCGAGTTCGCTGTATGAGAAAGACCCTGCTCATTTGGCTTTGTCCGGCATCTACGTGAAAACCGGGGAATATGACAAAGCCAAAGAATATTTATACAAAATCAGCAAGGAAAGCCCGCTCTATGATAATGTTCTTTATCTTCTTTACTTATGCGGTAAGGGCGCGCGGGATGAGTCATTGGCTCAAAAAGCGGCTAATGAGTTGAACAGGGATGAATATAAAGAATCCCCTTATCCGAAGATGTTAGCCATAAGGGAGGTGCTATGAAAAAGATGTTATCAGGAAATGAAGCTGTTGCCCGCGGGTTTTATGAATACGGCGGAAAGGTCGCTGTGGCCTATCCGGGAACGCCCAGCACGGAAATATTGGAAAATATGGTTCAATATAAAGAGAAGGTTAAATCGCAATGGTCTCCCAATGAAAAAGTGGCCCTGGAAGTGGGAATCGGAGCCTCTTTCGGAGGCGCGCGGACTTTGGTCGCCATGAAACATGTGGGCGTCAATGTGGCCGCAGACCCTCTTTTGACAGTGACTTACTCCGGTATTAAGGGTGGTTTTGTGCTTATATCCGCTGATGATCCCGGAATGCATTCGTCACAAAACGAACAGGATAACCGTTATTATGCTAAATTCGCTAAAATGCCGCTTTTGGAACCTTCTGATTCACAGGAATGCAAAGATTTTGTCGGCCTTGCTTTGGAGATCAGTGAACGCTTTGATACGCCTGTCATGCTTCGCACGACGACCCGGATTTCCCATACAAAAACAGTTGTTCAATTAAAGGAGCGCAGTGAGAAAGAGGGGTTGACCGGATTTGAAAGGAACCCTTCAAAATATGTAATGGTTCCTGCCAATGCCAAAAAACGCCACCCTGTCGTCGAAGAACGAACGTTGAGACTGGCTGAAGAAGCAGAAAAAACAGAGATCAACCGTATTGAGATGAAGAATAACGAGATCGGGATCATTACTTCGGGAATCGCCTATCAATATGTCAAAGAGGCCTTCCCTGAAGCTTCTGTTTTGAAACTGGGAATGAGTTTTCCTCTTCCCATGAAAATGATCGCCGAATTTGCCGCCCGGGTCAAAAAACTCTACATTGTCGAAGAGCTGGAGCCTTTTATTGAAGAGATGATCAAAGCGGCAGGCATCCCTTGTACGGGGAAAGCAATCGTTCCGCGCTGCGGAGAGTTGAATGTGGACATCGTCCGGCAGGCCCTCTCAGAGATCAGCCATGCTCCCCAAGGAGAGGAGAAGGCTGATACCGCATTATTGCCTGTCCGGCCTCCTGTGCTGTGTCCGGGCTGTCCCCATCGTGGAGTCTTTTATACACTCAACAAACTAAAAGCGGTGGTCACCGGAGATATAGGCTGTTATACCCTTGGAGTTCAGCCTCCGCTTTCAGCAATGGATTCAACGATTGCCATGGGAGCCTCTATCGGAGTCAACATCGGGCTGGAGAAGGCTCTGGGCCTCGATTTTTCCCGTCAGTCAGTCGCTGTGATCGGGGATTCGACTTTCATGCATTCAGGAGTAACCGGTTTGATGGATGCCGTTTACAACAAAGGGTCCAATACCGTCATCATATTGGACAACAGAATTACGGCGATGACCGGACGCCAGGAGAATCCCGGAACGGGTTACACTCTCATGGGTGAAGAGACCAAAGAGGTCGATCTGGAGGCCTTGGCGAAAGCTATCGGAGTGGAACATGTCCGTAAAGTGGACTCATATGACCTCAAAGCTTTAAAAGAGGTCATCAAAGAAGAAATGGAGCGTCCGGAAGTCTCTGTGGTCATCACGTATAACCCGTGTATGCTGATCAGAAGGATGAATTTTGCCGAGAAGAAATATAAAGTCAATGAGGATAAATGCATCAATTGCGGCCTTTGCCTGAAAGTCGGGTGTCCTGCTGTCGTCAAGAACGAGGACGAAACAAAATCCCATATAGTGGAATCCCTTTGCACCGGTTGCTCAGTGTGTGCCCAGGTCTGTCCTAAAGATGCCATTGAGCTGGTTTAAAAGGAGGAAAAAGAATGAATGATATAAAAAATATTCTGTTAGTCGGCGTTGGAGGACAAGGCGTTTTGACAGCCAGCGAGATTCTCAGTGAGGCGCTCATGCTGGAAGGGTTCGATGTCAAAAAGGCTGAGGTCCACGGTATGAGCCAGCGGGGCGGCAGTGTAAATTCACATCTACGCTATGGCCGTAAAGTCTATTCTCCCCTGATTGAAGAAGGAAAAGCTGACATCATTTTTTCTTTTGAGTTAGTCGAAGCCCTGAGATTTTCCAAATACCTTAAAGAAGAGGGCTTTATCGTTTGCAGTAACGAAAAGATCATCCCCAACTCTGTTTATTTCAGCCAGGTCAAATACCCGAAAGATCCGGCGGGAGCATTAAAGACAGCCTTCGGTAAAAAGTTTTACTTGATCGATGCTGTCAATATCGCCCGAGAGCTGGGGAATGTCCGCTTTGCCAATGTCGTGTTGTTAGGGACGGTTTCCCATTTGATGAAAATATCAGACACATCGATGAAAAAGGCCGTAGAGAGCATGGTCCCTCCCAAATATGTCACAGGAAACCTGAACGCGTTTGAAAAGGGAAAGGAGTTGGCGAGATAATGGAGCATCGCCAATATTATACTTTTGAAGACCGGGACTTGAGACGCGCTTCCTGGATCTGGGGTATCTTTGCTTACGGGCTGCCTTTATCCCTTCTGCCGCTGTTCCTTTTTTCAGGAAAAAATAAATTTATTCATTATCACGCTAAACAGGGGCTTGTTCAATTCGCTTTCTTTTTGCTCTTTTTTTTGCTGCTTTTTATTCCTAAAATCGGGGAGATCCTCTTCCTTTTGGGGATGCTTTTCCAATTTTCTTTATCTGTCATCGGAAGCGTTCTCTATTGGCAGAAAGAAATCGTTGAGTTCCCGGTCATCGGCTTCTTAGCTCGGCATCTGAACCTTGACCGCTGAAACGATTTATGGCAGAAAGACCTCTGCGGTTGAACAAAGCCTTAAAAGAATTAGGGCTGGCCTCAAGGAGAGAAGGAGACAGACTCATATGTCAGGGAGAAGTCACCGTAAACGGGATTATTGTCAAAGAGCCCTGGCATCATGTGGATCTCGATAAAGACATCATCGCTTTGACATCAACAGGAAATGATCATTTAAAAGACAAAAAGTATATTGCCTATTACAAACCTAAGGGGATCGTCAGTACATTTGCTCAAAAAGAAGGAAAGTCCCTGGGAGATATCTTCTTAACCTTTCAAGCATTATCCTATGCCGGAAGGCTGGATAAGGAGAGCGAGGGACTTATGATACTCTCCGATGACGGTTTATTTATCGCTTCAGTCCGCGCGCCGGAAAAATTAAAAGAAAAAGAGTATGAAGTCACTGTGGCGGAAACGGTTCATGAAGGCGCTCTTGAAAAAATGCGGCAGGGGATGATGCTCGACGGGAAAGCTCTGCGGAAGGCTTATGTCTCCAAGCGCTCTCCTCATTCTTTTGCTATTATTCTGACAGAAGGAAAAAACAGACAGGTGCGCCGCATGGCTTCTAAAGTGGGATTGACAGTGACAGCGTTAAAGAGAGTGCGGATAGGCCCGGTGACTGTTGAAGGGCTTCAGCCCAATCAATGGAGGGAGTTGACGCAGGAGGAAATCCGGTTATTATCAAAGTAAGGATTATTTTGGAGGAATTATGAAATATCGTGATGCCGGTGTTGATATTGAAAAGGGAAATGAAGCTGTCCGCAGAATAAAAGAAAAAGTCAAAACGACTTTTGATGCTCATGTTCTGACGGATCTTGGCTCCTTCGGGGGGCTTTATGCCTTACAGGGGTACAGGGAACCCGTGCTGGTTTCAGGGACAGACGGGGTCGGGACAAAACTGAAGATCGCCTTTTTACTGAACACGCACCATACAGTGGGCATCGACCTTGTCGCTATGAGTGTGAATGACATTCTTGTCCAGGGAGCACGCCCTCTTTTTTTTCTGGATTATATTGCGACATCATCGGTTGATCCCGCCCAAATTGAAGAGATCGTCGACGGTGTCGTCGAAGGCTGCCGCCGTTCGGGATGTGCTCTCTTAGGCGGAGAGACAGCTGAATTGCCTGATTTTTATGCCCCGGGAGAGTATGACCTGGCCGGTTTTGCCGTTGGTGTATGTGAAAAGGAGAAAATCGTTACCGGAGAAAAAATCCGGGAAGGTGATCTTCTTATAGGCCTTCCTTCAAGCGGAATTCATTCGAACGGATACAGCCTGGCGAGAAAGGTGCTCATCAACGAGAAAAAACCGGAGCCATCGATTCTTAATGAGCTTTTAACACCGACAAAGATCTATGTCAAAGCTGTTTTGCCTCTTTTGGAGGAGATTGGCGTCCACGGAATGGTTCATATCACCGGGGGCGGGTTTTATGAAAATATTCCACGGATGCTGCCTGACGGCTGCCGCGCCGAGATCAAAAAGGGGAGCTGGCCCATCCCCGGGATCTTTCTGAGCATTGCCGAAAAGGGGCTGGTAGAAGAAGACGAGATGTTTACGACCTTTAACATGGGAATCGGGTTGATGATAGCCGTAGCCCCTGCTGACAAAGAAAAAGCCATGGACATCTTGAAGAATAACGGTGAAAATCCGATGCTGATCGGACGTGTGATCAAAGGCGAACGGGGGATATCATTATGCTGAGGCCTTTTTGTCTTATTTTAATCTTTTTTTCTTTATTCACCGGCATAATACAGGGGGCACCTGTCTGTATCGATGGCGTTTGTACTTACGAGCCCCCAGAGAGAGCAGAACTGAAAGTCTTTCTTTTACCATGCTCCTGTGCGCCCTCAAAATCGATGGAATCGATTTCAGATTTTTTCGGTATTGAGCCCGCAGATGAGCTTCCTGCAGAGATTCCCCCGGGGGCTTTTCTGATTATCGGAAAAGGCGCCTGCTCTGAAGAGCACGCGAAAGTTTTTGATAAAGACCATATTATTCATATAAAAGGGAAGACTCTTTATTTCCGGGACAAAGAATATTCTATCGAGAGACAAGAAGAACTGATCAAGCTGAAAGAAGCGATGAAAAGCCTGTAATGGAGGCAGACCGTTGTGAGCGCCTTTTTGGATCGTCTTTACAGAAAATCTTTTCAAAAGCATCCTCCCGACTGCCGAGAGTATTGGGGCCGTTATGAAGGAGTTTTAAGCATTATTCTTAACGGTGTCCTTTTCATCATCAAAGGTGTTGTGGGGCTTCTCAGCGGTAGTATCGCCGTACTGGCTGATGCGGTTCATACTTTGTCGGATATCGGCTCCTCTCTGGGCGTTTTTTTCGGCTTTAAAATGGCCTACAGGCCGGCTGATTGTGAACATCCTTACGGTCATGGACGGATGGAGCATATTGCCACGTTGGGAGTCTCTTTTCTCCTTCTTCTCACGGGTATTGAGTTTGTTAGAAGTTCTGTCAAGGCCATTACCGATGGACGCGAGGTAGAACGCTCTCTCTTTTTTGTTGGCGCTGTCATCGCATCTATTTTTGTTAAAGAAATCATGTCCCGGGTCTCTTTTTTTCTTGGAAAGAAAATAAGATCCGAAACATTAAAAGCTGACGGATGGCATCATCGCAGTGACGCCATCTCTTCTGTTTTGGTTCTGTTCACTTTTTTTATCCCGCGTATTGACGGATATCTTGGTATAGCGGTGGCTCTTTTTATCCTCTGGTCAGGAATCACAATTGCCAAGAAAGCCGTCAGCGTTCTTATAGGAGAGCACCCTTCTTCGGAGTTCCTCGAAGAATTAAAGACATTTGTCAAAAGTTTTGACTTTGTGGAAGGGCTTCACGATATTATTATCAACAATTATGAGGGGACAAAGATTTTAAGCCTCCACGTGGAGTTAGACAGCCGATTGACTTTTGAGAAGGCTCACTATTACAGCGAGATGGTCGAAGAAAAATTGGATGAGGCCTTTCATGTGAAATCGGTCGTTCATATTGACCCGGTTGATAAAACGGATTCTCTTCTTCGGGAGATCCATGCAACTGTAACGCCGCTTCTGGAGCGGTTTGATTTTGTCGATTCTTTCCATGATTTGAGAAAAATCGGAAAGAAAAGGATCTCTGTCCTGTTGGATCTCTCCACAAAGCGGGCTGTCTCACGTAGAGAAGAGGAAGCTGTGCGGGAAACCTTGCTGCGAGAATTGAATCAAGCCTTTCCGGCTGTAAAAAATGTGATTATGAAAGTCGAGCCGTTGTTTTCTTATTGATTTTGTATGGCACATGAGTTGAACAAAGGACATAAAAAACGATTGAGAGAGCGATTCCGCCTTTCGGATTTTGACGGTTTTGCCGAATATGAGGTGGTCGAGCTTCTTTTGGGGGCTGTCAACGTCCGTAAAGACACAAAACCTCTGGCGAAAGACCTGTTGGCCCGGTTTGGGTCAGTGAAGAATATTTTGGATGCCCCCCGGCCAGAGCTTCTCCGTGTCAGGGGAGTCGGTGAGCGGACGGCGGATCTTCTGAAAGTAGTCAAGAGCCTTTTAGTTTATTACCTGGGGCAAAATATGAAACAGGAAAAGGTCCGGGTTCAATCTCCGGAAGGAGTCGTTGATTATTTCCGGGCTTGGTACGGGGGGAAGGAAAATGAGATATTTTGCGTGCTGTGCCTGAACGGGCAGAACCATGTGCTGAACCTTTTCCATTATCAGGAGGGAAGCGTCAATTACTCTTATCTTTATCCCCGCAATATTGTACGGGATGTCTTTAACACCGGAGCTACAGGGATCATCCTTGTTCATAATCACCCTTCGGGAATCAATGAGCCGTCCCGGGCTGATATCGCATTCACGGAAAAACTGAGCCGGCTTTGCAGGGAGCTGGATATTCAGCTCCTGGATCATCTTATTGTTTGCGCTGATGATTACGTCAGTTTGAGAAGCCGGGGGCTTCTTTAATATAAACGGACCATTTCTTGGATCTCTTCGATGGAAGAAGCCTCCATGATCTTTTTAAAATTTTCTTTGTCAGTAAGAAAATAGGAGATTTTGGAGAGAAGGGCAATATGCTCTTTGACCATTCTTTTGGGAGAGAGTAAAAGCACGACAATATGAACGGGCTTTTCGTCTAACGCGTCAAAGTCGATTCCATTTTCGCTGACGAGACAGGCGGTCTGAAACCGGTCAAGAGAATCAATCCGGGCGTGAGGAACAGCAATATGGCTGCCCATCCCCGTGGTCATTTTATTTTCGCGCTCCATGACTTCCCCGAAAAGGGACGGGGCATCCAGTTGTTGATCGTCGGCGACACGCCGGCACAACAGCTTGATCGATTCTTCCTTAGAGAGAGGCTTCTCTTCGAAAAAAATCAAATGGGGAGTCAAGTAGTCTTTGAGCTGCATCGCGGCCTCCTTAGTTTGGGATTATCATAAGCGCTGCTGTCTTTTTGTCAACATCTTTATGAGGAGCCGCTTCCCCTTTTTTATTGAAAGATATTAGCGGTGTGGTATAGTCAACGGGTCGAAAGGGGGTATCCATGCGTATCAGGTTCAATGATGTCTCACTTCGAGACGGCCATCAAAGCCTTTTGGCCACACGGATGACCACAGATCAGATATTAAATGTTCTTGATGAGTTAAAAAAAGCAGACTTAAACAGTATAGAAGCCTGGGGAGGCGCGACTTTGGACGCCACAATGCGTTATCTGAATGAAGATCCCTGGGAGAGGCTGGACAAGATATATAGCTCCCTCGGGCCCGCTGTCCCTATAAGGGCCTTATGCAGAGGACAGAACCTCTTCGGTTACAATCCGTATCCCGATGAGATCGTCGATGAATTCAACCGGCTGGCCGTGCAGAGCGGGGTGGCGGTGATGAGGATCTTCGATGCCCTCAATGACCCCGAAAACCTTAAAACAGCCGTGAAGGCGGTTAAAGAGGAGAACGGGATCTTTGACGGGGCTATCGCCTATACAACCGGCCCTGTTTTTGATGCTGACTATTTTGTGGATTACGCGTTGAAGCTGGAGGAGCTGGGGGCTGACATCATCACGATAAAGGACATGGCCGGACTGCTTTCTCCCCAGATGACTTATGAATTGATTACAAAGCTCAAAGCCAAAATTTCTCTCCCTCTCCACCTCCATACGCACACAACGCCGGGATACGGGCATTTGAACGGTGTGATCGCCATGGCCCTGGGCATTGATGCCGTTGATACGGCTTTTATGTCCATGAGCGGAGGCTCGTCTCTTCCGTCTATTGAGATTTTAAGTGTTTTCGGAAAGAAAATGGGGCGTAGTGTCGGGTATGACCCCAAGCTTTTTGCGGAGATCGATAACAGGTTGCGGGCTATACGCAAAGAACTGGAACCCTTTGATAAATTGAATACTCCGATGCCGTTCCCTGTTGTCCTTCCACGGCAGTTGGAAGAGAAAATCGGACGGATCATCGATTATGTGGACAAAAAGGATTTCAATCATGCGTTGAAAGAGATGCATGAGTTAGAGAAGATGTTCAATTTTTCTCCTCCTGATTACCTGGTTTTAGAAGCGCAGATACCCGGAGGAATGTATACCAATCTCCTTTTACAGTTGGAGAGCTTCAACGCGACAGATCGTATTCAGGATGTTATGAAGGAAATCGTTGAAGTCCGGCGTGATGCCGGGTATCCTCCTTTGGTGACGCCTACATCCCAAATCGTTGGAGTCCAGGCCGTGATGAATGTGATCAAAGGCAAATACAAAATGGTCACAGCTCCTTTTAAAGCTTTGGTTCAGGGGGCTTACGGCAAAACTCCGTCGCCCATTGACACTGATTTTCGAAAAATGATTACGGGAAAATCAGAACCGTCTTTTTATCTGAAGGAAGATGTCGATTTTGGTGACCCTTTTTGTGATGAATGCGGGATGCCTTTATGTTCGACTCCTAAAGAACGGCTTCTCTATCTCCTTTTCCCCCAGACTGCTGAAGTTTTTTTGAAAAACAAAAGACTAAAAGATTACACACGGGAACGGGAAAAAGAGTATGAGCAGATCAGAGAGTTTTCAGAGCAAATCGGTGAAGGCGGATGGTTTTAATTGAGAGGAGCAATATGGCGGGCCCTATGAAAGAAACACATGGATTTGAGTTTGTCAAAAGCGAGTCTGTTCCGGAGATCTCGTCAGAAATTTTCGTTTACCATCATAAACAGACCGGAGCAAGATTTATCCATGTTAAAAATGAGGATGACAACAAAGTCTTCTCTGTCGGGTTCCGGACACCTCCGGCGGATCATACCGGAGTTTCCCATATTATGGAGCATTCTGTCCTTTGCGGCTCAGAAAAGTATCCCACAAAAGACCCTTTTATTGAACTGAACAAAAGCTCTCTTAAGACCTTCCTCAACGCGATGACTTATCCCGATAAGACAGTTTATCCGGTAGCCAGCAGGAATAAAAAAGACTTTTTTAATTTGATGGATGTTTACTGTGATGCTGTTTTCCATCCCTTGATCTATAAGAACAAAAATATTTTTTTGCAGGAAGGATGGCATTACGAATTAAAAGACAAAGATTCTCCTCTTCGCTGCAACGGAGTCGTTTACAGTGAGATGAAAGGGGACTTTTCCTCTCCGGACAGTTATTTTTTCAGAAAAATATTAAACAGCCTCTTCCCGGACACCTCTTACGGATTTGTTTCAGGCGGGGATCCTGAGTTTATTCCCGAATTGAGCTATGAGGCATTTTCGGATTTTCACAGGACTTTTTATCACCCTTCAAACAGCTATCTCTACCTTTACGGAGATGCCAAAACAGAAGAAGTCCTTGAATTTCTTCATAACCGCTATTTGAAAGAGTATTCAAAGATCGACTGTCCTTCGGTTATTAAAAAACAAACCCCCTTTGACTCTCTTCGTACAGAATCATACCGATATCCGGTATCCGGCGGAGAAGAGACAGAAGGGAAGACTTATCTCGCATGGAGTGTCGCTGCGGGAGATGCATTAGATCCGGAAACAGTATTGGGAATGGATATATTGAAATATATTCTGCTGGACACGCCCGCCTCGCCTCTCCGGAGGTCTCTTATGGAGAAAAAAATCGGGAAATCAGTTTACGGCATGTATTTATCCGGCATACGCCAACCTCTTTTGACTGTCATGGTCAAGGGAAGTGAGGCAGAGAAAAAAGATGAATTCCTTCAGACGGTCAGCCAAACGCTTATGCAGTGCGCCGAAGAAGGGTTGGACCCTTCCATTGTGGAGGGAGCTGTCAACAGAAAAGAGTTTGAGCTCCGGGAAGGGGACTTCCAGGGATTCCCGCGAGGCCTTGTCTACAATATTGCCGCTTTCCAGGGATGGCTCTTTGACGGAGATCCCGCTCTTCATTTAGCATTTGAAAAACCCCTGGCTTCTATTAAGAAAAAAGCCCAAAACAAATATTTTGAAGAGTTGATCAAAACCTTTATCTTGGACAATTCGCATGCCACAGTCATTACGATGTCTCCCCAGCCCGGCAAGATCGAAGAAATGGAAACAGAGCTTGCGGAAAAGCTTCAACGGAAAAAAGAGACGATGAGCCCTGAGGAAATATCTCAAATCATCGAAGAACAACGCCAGCTGAGAGAATGGCAAAATACGCCGGATACTCCTGAAGCCGCCGCTTCACTGCCGCGTCTGCAAATCAGTGATATCAAACCGGATGCTGAGGAATTCTCGGCAGCGCGTTACGATATCGGAGACTCTCTTCTTCTTCATTCGACAGCGGAGACTAATGGAATTACTTATGATCACATTTTTTTCCCTTTGACAGAGCTCGGCAGAGAAGAGTGGCCGTCAGCAGCGCTGCTGGCCGAAATTCTCGGGGGAATGGATACGGAAAACTATGATTATCAGAGTCTTTCCAAGGCTATGGATAAGCTGTTTGGCGATTTCAACACAGATATCACCGTTTATGCAAACCCCGAAAAAAACCCTGGAGCCATCAATGCCGGAATTGTCGTCCATGCTCGTTTTTTAAATGAAAAATCTGATGCAGTGGCTTCTTTGATGAAAGAGATTCTGTATAAAACGGATTTCGGGAATAAAGAACGGCTTCATGAGATCTTGCAGAACGTCCGGGCCCGCCTGGAATCTCAGGCCATGATGTCCGGCCATGTATTGGCGATGAAACGTCTCTCCGCTTCACTTTCAGCAGAAGGGAATTTCTCGGAAGCTGTTTCAGGATTGGAATATTACCGTTTTATTAAACAGACCGTCGACAACTTCGACGATGATTTTGAAAAGATCAAAAGTTCTCTTGAAAAAGCGGCCCGGACTGTTTTTGCGGAATCACGGCCTCTTTTTTCTGTGACCACAAACGGCTTGATTCCGATTGATGCTCTTAAAGAGAGGCTTCTCAGCCTGATCCCTCCCGGACCATTCCCTGAAAAAGAAAAAACTCTTGTTTTAAAGCCTCATAAACAGTTGAATGAAGGGATTACCATCCCCGGGCAGGTCCAGTATGTGGCTCAGGGTTATAACTATCATCAATTAGGTTACCGTTATAAAGGAACCCTTTTAGTCATGGCGACTATTTTGAAATATGATTATCTGTGGAATCAAATACGGGTTCAAGGGGGAGCCTATGGGGTTTTTCCCCGTTTGACCCGCTCCGGGTTGATGCTTTTCTGCTCTTACAGAGACCCTCAGCTGAAAAAGACCCTGGATGTTTACAGCCGGATCCCTGATTTTATCTCTTCATTGGATTTGGGGCCGGAAGAGATTTTGAAGTATATTATCGGGACCGTCAGTGAACTTGATAAGCCTGTGACTCCTGCTATGAAGGGGGATATTATTTTGTCTCGCGAGTTGCAGGGGTTGAATCAGCACGATTTTCAACAGGAGCGCCGGGAAGTCCTTCAGGTAACAGAAGAAGAGATCCGTGAATTGTCAGGACTGTTGAGAGATGTGCTATCGAAACAGGTGTTTTGCGTTATTGGAAGTGAGTCAGCGATCCGCAAAGAGGAGGGCCTTTTCCAGTCTGTTATCGGATTTTATGAATAGTTCTTGCCGGCCGGGGATTTTATCCCATCTTCGGCCGGGACAAATATCTAGGTCAACCGTATGATATAATGAAACAATTTTGTAATGTCAGTTGTCTTGTTTGAAGTATTGACGAATAAAACAATGGGGGTAAACTGCTCACATGGCATATTCAGACTTGGTTACTCACAGGCCCAAAGGGTTTATTCTCATCTTCCTTGTGATTTTGATCACGGGGATCTATGCCTTTTATCAAATCCCCAAAGAAGACCTTCCCGTCGTGGATTATCCGCGGCTGACTGTCACTGCGGGCCTTCCTAATCAATCTCCCGAAAATGTCATTAAATATGTGACATCGGTCATCGAGGAAGAATTAGCGGCTGTACGGGGTGTCCTCGACGTGTCGTCTGTAACATCAACAGGGTACTGCCGTATTACTGTGGAATTGGAACGGAAAGCGGACCCTGATTTCATCATGTTTCTTGTCAATGAAAAGATCTCATCGATAAAGGATAAATTACCTCAGGAAGTCAGCGGGCCCACTGTTCACCCGTATGTTCCCCGTGAAATCGGAGAGGACACTTTTTTCAGTCTTTATCTCTCCAGCGATATTCTGGACGGGTATACGTTGACGCAATTCGCAGAAGATGACCTTCAACGGGAGTTGGCGGAAATCCCGGGTGTCTCAGGAATTTCAATTTACGGGGGAATGGAAAGGGAACTTTCAATCGCCTATGATCAAGCTGCTATTGAGCAGTACAATATCTCTTTTTATTCTATTGTAGAAAAAGTCATGAGCATGAATAAAAAGATTACCATGGGTCATGTTCGCTTTCGTGACAAAAGGCTTTATATTTCCTTCATCAACGATATGGATCTGCAAAATATAGGGAACTGGGACATGGGGAACGGTGTCAGGCTATCTCAGGTAGCTCAAGCCTCTTTTCGGGATGAAGAGCCCCAGACGATTCATAAAATAAACGGGAAGCCGGCAGTCTATGTCCTTTTGACCAAAGCCGCAGATGCTAATGCCATCCTTGTTTCACAGGCTGTCCTTAAAAAACTGGAGTCGATGCAAAGGGACAATCCCAGTATTCTCTGTAAAGTGGCCGATAACGAGGGGGAAAAGGTCTTGGACGGGTACAGCACTATCCTTGTCAAGATCCTCGTCTCTGTGTTGGCGATCTTCCTTGTCCTCTTCTCTTTTATGCGCCATGTCAAGCCTTCATTGATTACGATGTCTTCGATTTTCCTCTCTGTCTCGTTTGCAATCAATTATCTCTTTTTTGCCGGAGAGAGCCTGAATAAATTTACTCTCAGCGGTATAGCACTGGCTTTCGGCCTTCTGGTGGATAATGCTGTTGTGGTCTATGAAAACATTCATAAACATTACTATTCAGGGAAACGGGTCAAAGAAGCTATCGCTCTTTCTTTTAAGGAAATGTTTATCCCGATTATCGCTTCAACGGTGACAACAGTATGTGTTCTTCTTCCCTTTGTCTTTCTTCAGGAAGAACTGAAAGTCTATTATATCCCTTTTGCCAAGACAATTGTTGTGGCCCTGATTGCTTCTATTTTTATTTCTTTTTCTTTGATTCCCATTGCTTTCAGCTATTTTCACATCGAATCAAAAATAAGAAAGTCGAAAAGCAAGGCGATCGGGTATTATCAAAAATATGTCGGATTTCTTCTTCGTATCCGATGGGTGGCCTTAGCGCTTATGGCGTTTATTATCGGCTACAGCCTTTATGTCTTTATTGAGGATGTTGATAAAAGCAGTTTTTCGTGGGGAGGTTTCGAGTATCCTCCGGAGCTCAGCTGCATATTTTACCCTGAGACCAATGTCCCCGATTTCCGATTGAAAGCTGCCGTGAATCAGTTTGAAGGACTTGTTGAAGGGAATGAGATCATAGAGTATTACAGGACATCTATCTCCGAGACCCGTGGACAGATCATTATATACTTCAAAAAGGATTTCGAGGGAAGTGCCGAAGCGTATGCTTTAAGAGAAAAATTAAAAGTTTACGGCAACCGCATGTCACAGGTCAATGTCCGGGTTTGGGGAATAGGGCCTGATTTCGGCGGCGGCGGGTTTATGGGGGGAACCCGGTATCAGTCGACTGTCTGGCTTCAGGGCTATAATTATGCCCGGCTGAAAGAGGAGGCCGCAAAATTCAAGACTATCCTTCTCTCCTTCAGGGAGATTTCTGATGTCAAACTGGGAGAAGTGACAACCTCCTCGGTAAAAAAAGCTGTCTTAAAAATCGATTCTGAAAAATTGGATATTTACGGGCTCTCTTTGAATGATGTCGCTTCAAAAGTGCGTAGTCTTGTTTCGGAGTATACCATAGAGAATACGGTGAAGTTAGGACGCGATTATATTAATTTTACTCTGGCTCCCGAAGAGAAGATCGGCCTTTATGAATTAAAAAACCTTTATTTGGCGCATGGCGTCAAGCTTACTGATGTGGCTGATATTGATTTAGAAGCCAGTACCCGTTACATCGAAAGAGAAGACCAGGTTTACTCCTATCCCATCTCTTATGACTTTTCGAGCTCAGACCAGACAGATAAGCAGTTTAAAGAGGGGCTGAGAGACAATATCCTCTATCCGCCGGGCTTTTCGCTGAAAATTGAAGACGATGCCTACCGTTGGTGGGATGAAGAGACTGATTATAATAAGATCCTTATTCTTCTGGGGTTTGCGATTATTCTGATTTATATGATACTGGGCGCTTTATATGAAAGTTATACGGAGCCGTTTATTATTCTGTTGACATTGCCTCTGGCTTTTGTGGGTGTCATCTGGCTCTATAAGATATTCAAGCTCAATTTCGGGGTGCATGCGATTATGGGTTCGATGCTGCTGGCCGGGATCGTTGTCAATAATGCGATTATTATGGTCAATCATATCAATCATCTCAGACGCGAAAAAGGCGTAAAGAGGGCCTTCGGTATTATTCTGGGAGCTTCAGACCGCATCCGTCCTATTCTCATCACGTCACTGACCACGATCATGGGACTCCTTCCCATTATTCTTTTGAAAGATAAGAGCGATGATTCTTCTACAGCGGATATTTGGAAGCATTTAAGTTATGCTACAGTGGGGGGGTTGACCACCTCGACCTTCTTTACGCTGACTTTTATGCCGATCCTTTATTTCTTCTTCAGTAAAAAAACGCCGGGAGAAAAACCTTATTCGGGGACGGGATTTCTTTCATGGGTCAGGGCTGTTCGGTGGAGGAAGATGCCGGCCCTTATTTGGAAGGAAACAAAACGGATTCCGCACCACGTGAAGCATTTGCCCCGTTATGCAGCCTATGCGGCGAAATTTATAGGCTCCTTAAAGGAGAAATTTAAAAAACGAAAAAACAGACGGAGGTCTTCATGAAGCGCACGATTATTGTTATCGTTCTTTTTTCTTTGTTGATTTTTCAGGGATCAGCATTGGATTTCAGAGAGTATCTCAGGAAAGCCTATGAAAAAGGAGACGGAGGGCGCGATCTGGAGTTGGCAGACCGCTATGCGGCGTGGTCTTACCGCTCAGATTTTTCCGCAATTCTTCCTCAAATCGATTTTGAGTTTTACCTTCCGTCATACAGTAATGCTATAGAGCGGTATGAAGGCCTTGGCGTCGAATATGAAAATGAATATCTTTTCTACGGAGGGCGTGCCATACTCAATCAGGTTCTCCCAACGAATACGGAAATACAGACTGTTTTCCATTACAGTGATTATACTACCTATCAGTCAGGCGATGCCGAAATTGACGGCGGTTTTGCAACAGGACGTTTGACATTGACGGTCCGGCAATATTTGTGGGGGAGCAATGCCGGATTTCACCGTTTAAAACGCTGGCTGAACAGCCGCCGTGAAAGTGAGATCAAACGGGATCAAAACGTTTTGAATTTCCTGAGAAGCGCTTATGAAAATTATCTGGATTATTTGTCCCTTCTCCGGAATTATGAATTAAACAAAGGCCAGACAGAGCGTTACCGTGATATATTTAAGGCTACGGAAAACAGTTATAAAATGGGGTTGACGGACCTCATCACCTACAACAGAATAAAAAAGCGCCATGTCTTTTTGGAAATGGCGCTAAAAGAAGCCGAAATGCAATTGAAAGAAGCCGATAAAAAGATGGAGCTTTATCTGAACGAGCCTTTTGAAGATCCTGAAAAGAAGATCATCAATATCAGTTATGACCTTTTCCGTGAATGCAGCCCGCAGGCAAAAACAGATAGTCAGAAGATCCTGTTGGACAATGCTCTGCGCAATTACAAACTCAAACGGCGGGCCTATGAGCCTGCGCTTTTCGGTGAATTGGAAGCGACCTATTCAGCTGAGGGAGCCTCGTCTCCCGGGCCTTTGGAAAGGGACCGTTATACGGCATCTCTTGTCCTCTCTATCCCTTTTGCCAACTTATCCAAGGTTGCAGGGTTAAAGATGGAGAAGATCAATTATCTTCAGGAAAAAAACCGTTATGAAGATGAAAAAGAAATTGTTGGGATCTCGTTTGAAAAACTGATGACACAGCTGGACATATACAAAGAAAAAATCGAGCTATTTCAGGTGATTTTGCCGACTTTGGCAGAGAATTACCGCTCCAGCCTTTCCCGTTTTCATATCGGTGCGATCACTTTGCAGGAGCTTATGGATATTGAAGACGAGTATATCAGTTCGGAATTAGAGTATTTAAACCTGTTAAAATATTATAATCTCACCGCCCTGGAAATCAGCTCATATGTCGGTAATAGCAATGAGATCATGGAGGAATTGTTATGAAAAAAAAGGTTCTGGTCACACTCATCATCGTCTTAATTTTGGCTCTGTCAGCTTTGGGAGCCTGGTTTCTCTTTTTCAAAGGGAAAGCTGCTGAAGCAGAAGATACCAGCAAGCCTTTGGCGGCTCCTGTCCCTGTCAAAGTGACTCAGTCATGGCAGGGGGATCTTCCTCTTTACGTCTCGTCTTCAGGGAAACTGGAAGCAATTCGTGTCAACGATTATATCGCTGAAGTCGCCGGGAATATCAACATCAAGGTGAAAGAAGGGCAGGTGGTAAGCCAGGGAACGCTGCTTTTTACGATTGATAATCCCACCTATCAGATCAACTATGAAAAAGCCCTCTTGGATTATAAAAAATCCTATATTCAATATCTGGCCATTTCTGAAGATATGGAAGGATTTGAGGGATTTGCCGTGGAGCAGACAGACCTCTACTCTGATGATAAAGAAGTGGCCAAGATCCAGCAGGAGGTCGTCTTGGGGCTTCAGGAAGGGACGATTACCCGAGAGCGCATCAAATACCGCTTGGGCGAGCAGGAGTTGGCTCTCAAGCAGGCCCTTGAAAACTACAAAAAATGTTCGATACGCGCGCCTTTTTCCGGTGTGATCGGCAAAATAGATGTTAAACAGGGAGAATACCTTCAGGCGGGGAAGCCCGTTTTGAGCATTGCTGATATCAGCCGTTTACGTATTAAAGCAAAAATACTGGTCAAAGATATTCATCATGTCAAAGAAGGGGCGAATGCTGTTATTTTTCCTGTAGTGTCTGATGAAAAATATACCGGGCGTGTCTTTTCCGTCAATCCCCTGATCTATGACGATAATTCTACCTATGCCGTGGTCGAACTTTCTAACGAAAAAAGAGAGCTTTATCCGGGAGTTTTCTGTGATGTGCTTTTACAAATGGATCTGATCAAAGACAAGGTTTTAGTCCCTAAAGCAGCGGTTTTGGAAAGGGACGGAAAAAAGCTTGTCTTTGTCGTTAAAGAAGGGCTGGGCTACTGGACTTATGTGGATGTGGGCCCTGAAAATTATGAGTTTGTTGTCATTGAAGATAAACTCAAAGCGGGAGAAACCATTATTGTGGAAGGACATTATGTCTTAAACCATAAGGCCGCCGTGACTGTGCTTAACGGCGGGGAAGACGGTACGGAGGAATAATGAGCTTACCTCAGTTTTCTGTCCGCAGGCCGGTAACGACGACCATGATCTTTATGGCCGTCCTTCTTCTGGGCCTCATTTCTTTTAAGATGCTCAATATCGAACTTTTGCCTTCTATCGATATTCCCAAGATCACTGTAGAGACAAAGGCGACCAACATGCCTCCCGAAGAGGTCGATACCAATGTGACTCAAAAGATAGAAAGGCAATTGGGGACCCTTCCCAATGTCAAAAAGATCACTTCGATCTCGACAGAATCCAAGTCCCTGATCACCGTGGAATTCTATTGGGGCGTCAACATGGAGTACACGATGCTCAAGGCCCGGGAGAAGCTGGATAATCTTTCGGGACAGCTGGGAGATGCGGAAAAACCCAATATTCTTTATTTTGACCCCGCCCAGTCTCCGATCATGCAGATCATGGTAGAAGGGGATTATGATTTTCTCACATTGAGTAATTACGCATCTGACAGCTTGAAACGGCGTTTTGAACGCCTGGAAGGGGTTGCTCTTTGCGATGTGGTGGGTGCTGATGAAGAAGAGATCACTGTCCTTATCTCGAACCGCAACATGATCTCTTACGGGATCACTTTTAATGAAATCGCCACCGTGTTGAGCCGGAACAATTTTGTGAGTGCTGCCGGAGAAATCGGTGACGAGAATTTTTCTTATTCTCTTTCTCTGGAAAAGAGCCGTTATACCGTTGAAGAGATAGGAAATATGAAAGTCAAAGGGGATGTCCGGCTGAAAGATGTGGCAGAGATCAGGCGTGGAGCGGCCGACTTAGATGAATTTTCCCGGTTCAACGGGAAACGCGGCATAGGGCTTCTCATCGTTAAATCTTCAACAGCCAATACTGTCAAGGTCTCTTCTGAGATCCGGAGCCTCATTGAAGATCTTCGCAAAGAAGACCCCAAGCTGAGACTTCAGATTCTGTATGATGATTCGGAAACCATACAAAATGCTATTAATAATGTGATCATCTCTATTCTCATCGGGGGCATACTGGCCTTTTTCGTCCTCTTCATCTTTTTACATGACTTTAAATCTCCATTTATTATCGGACTTTCAATGCCGCTTTCCATAATTGCCACTTTCATCGCCCTTTATTTAGCGGGGATCAGCGTTAATATTCTTTCATTGGGGGGATTGGCTATAGGCATCGGCCTTCTGGTGGATAATTCTATTGTTGTTTTAGAAAATATGGACCGCTACCTGAAGTATGGGCTTCAGCCTAAAGAGGCCGCCGTGAAAGGAGCATCTCAAGTCGCCATGGCGATCCTTGCAGGGACCTTGACGACCATTGCTGTTTTTTTGCCGGTCCTGTATCTCAAAGGCGTCATCGCTGTCCTCTTCAAACAGCAGGCCTTTGTGATAACGGTTTCTCTCTTTGCTTCACTCCTGGCCGCTTTGACATTAGTGCCCATGGTCTTCGCTCAAGATTCAAGGATGATTCGGAACTTAAATGGATTTGTCGTCCGGAAAGGCAAAAATCTGTTTGACTTTTTCGACTCCTTTTTGGAAAAAGCCATGGAATTTTATGAGAAAGTTCTGGACAAAGCATTGGCCCAAAAAAGAAAAGCTTTGCTTCTCACGTTAGGAGTCTTGCTTTTGACCACAGGGCTTTCCTTTTTTCTGAGGCGGGAGTTCGTTCCTGATGTCAAAGAGAATAAATTCTTCATGGAGTATAAGCTTTCTACAGGGGCGACTATGGCGGCCAATGAAAAGTATGTCAGTTTTGTAGAATCAGTTATTCAACAGGAACAAGACAAGATCGATTATTATGTGGTGAACCTTGGGAAGACATACAGCAACAGCATTTCGGGTTTAAATACCGGATATTTTATGTTCGCCATGAAAAAGAAGCGTCAGGTGGAACCGTTTAAACAGTATCTTTTGAGCCGGCTGGGGGCTTTAGAAGGCTCCATATCATTCTATTCTGCAGGGAGTATTTACAATCAGTTTTTTGATTTTGGAGAATATGACATCGAAGTTATTCTGGAGGGAGAGGAGATCGAAGAGCTGAATGCTGTAGCCGACCGGCTTAAACCGGAAATCGAAAAGATCAATGGATTCCGCTTGGTCCTCAAAGACATGGAATTAGAGCGGGAGATCATTGAAATGCGGTTTAAGGACTATTTTATCGACACGATCAATACTCCTCTCTATGTTGTCATCGAGCAATTAAAAAAATATACAGTAGGGGATTTGGCAACAACGATTTATGATACGGATAAAGAGATCAATATCTGGGTCAAGAATGAAGAACGTCCTCCAAATTATGATGTGTTTTTGGAAAAGATCATTACGGTTGACGGCTTCGATTATAAAATTCGCGACATTGTCGATATGACGGTTGTCAAAGTGCCTAATGAGTTGAAACGCGAAGACCAGCGGAGAAAAGTCTCTTTAATGTGTAATATCAAGGGCCTTTCTTTGGAAGAAGCCATCCAAAAAGCGAGAGACAGCTTCTATCAGCTATCTGATACAGGAAAGATCAAAATCAAATTCGGAGGAAAAATCGAAAACATGCGGGAATCTTTTTCAGGCTTGGGATTTGCCTTTATCCTTTCTCTTATTCTGGTTTATATGATTCTGGGTGTTCAGTTCGAATCTTTTTTCCAGCCTTTTGTCATCATCCTGGCTGTTCCCCTGGCGTTTATAGGCGTTTTGCTCCTTCTGCTGATGACAAACACCTCGCTGAATATTATGAGCCTTATGGGTATGGTGGTCCTTGTGGGTATCGTGGTCAACGACTCTATTGTAAAAATCGATATTATCAACAGGCTGAGAAAAGAAGAAGGTTACGGTTTGCTTGAAGCTGTTAAAACAGGGGGCAAATTACGTTTCCGCCCGATCTTAATGACATCGTTAACGACGATCCTCGGCCTTGTCCCGTTAGCTATCGGGATCGGTGAAGGCAGCGAATTGACTCGGCCCCTGGCTGTGACGATCATAGGAGGGCTGACAACTTCCACAATATTGACCCTGGTTATTATTCCGGTGATCTACACTGCGTTGGTGGCAAAGCTGGAAAAGCATAAACTTTAAAGAGGGAAACATCGTTTCCCTCTTCTTTTGCACCTTGACAAAGAAAAAGAGGGAGGGTATCTTTGAGAAAAGGTTAACGTGCACTAACCCGAGGAGCAGCGATGATTTATTTTTACGCGGGGACTCTTTTCCTCCTTCTTTTTTCATTTTTTAAAGATAAGCAGAAGACAAGGCAAGCCTTAAAAATCGCCTGGAAGAAATTTGCCCACATCGCCCCGGGGTTTGTTATGGTTCTGATCCTTATGGCAGCTGTTCTGACAGCTCTACCGGAGCATGTCATCGCCCGTGTTTTGGGCAACGGACAGGTTTGGATCTCAGTGGCCACTGCTGCATTGATCGGTTCTGTGACATTGATGCCCGGCTTTATCGTTTTCCCTTTATGCGGTCTTCTTTTGAAACAGGGGATCTCTTATATGGTCCTTTCGGCCTTTACCACGACATTGATGATGGTCGGGGTCATTACCTTCCCTGTGGAGAAAGCTTATTTCGGGACAAGAGTGACGCTGATCAGAAATGCTTTCAGCTTTCTTACGGCTCTTATTGTCACGTTAGCCACAGGCTTCTTTTTCGGGGAGCTGGGACAATGAAAAAGAAAATCCGGATTATCGCCGCTGCAGGGTTCATCCTTTTTTTGGGGCTTTCCTACCTGATGAATTTTGCTCCGGGGGAAGAAATGGGAAGAAAAATTTGGCTTTTTACTTTAGATATGATAAAAATCCTCCTCTGTGCTTTTATTCTTATCGGGCTTTTTGAAGTGTGGGTGAAAAAAGAGACTGTTGAGAAGCATTTGGGAGAAGGGTCTCTCTCCATGGGTTATATCTGGGCTCTTCTTTTAGCCGGGACAACGGTGGGAGGGCTTTATGTGGCCTTTCCCGTTGCCCATAGCCTCTATAAAAAAGGGGCCAAACTCAGTGTGATTTTTACCTACATCAGCGCCGCCGCAGTATTTCGGGTGCCTATGGCTGTCTTTGAAGCCTCCTTTATGGGCCTGAAGTTTACCGCCATCCGTTTTTCCGTTTCTTTGCCTCTGATCCTTCTTTCCTCTATTCTTTTAGGGGCTTATCTCAAAAAGAAGGACTATAGCATCCGGGATGGAGAGATTTATCAAAAAAGGTGAAAAAATAATTGTCACGGCCATATGATATGTTATAATATGCACATAAAATGATAGCTAAAGCTAACAAAGGAGCGTGCCTATGCAAAAGACAGATGTTCTTATTATTGGAAGCTCTGCAGCGGGATTAGTTGCCGCCGCTACAGCAAAAACATCCTATCCTCAAAAAAGCGTGACTGTATTGCGCATGAAGGGAAAGACCTTAGTTCCTTGCGGGATTCCCTATGCCTTTTCCACTGTTGAGAAAACAGATAATAATGTGATCCCCGTGGAAGGGCAGTTTGAAAAACTCGGCATTTCACTTCTTGAAGATAAAGCTGTCTCCATCGACCGGGGAAAAAAAGAATGCCGATTGGAAAGCGGAGAAACCATAACATATGAGCGTCTTGTTTTGGCGACGGGATCGGTTCCGTTTATACCCTCCTGGCTTAAGGGGGCTGATTTAAAGAATGTTTTCACCGTTCCCAAGGATAAGGCTTACTTGGACAAGATGCAGGAGACTTTAAAGAATTGCCGTTCTGTTGTTACGATCGGAGCAGGTTTTATCGGCGTCGAACTATCAGATGAGCTCAATAAAAGCGGCCTTGACGTGACTCTGGTGGAAAAGCTGCCTCATATTTTAGGGAAAGCATTTGACGAAAAGACAGCTTCTAAAGCTGAAGAGATCTTAAAAAATACCGGCGTTAAAGTAATGACCGGTGCCGGAGTAAAAGAGATAAAAGGAACAGGTAAAGTGGAAGAGGTTCTTCTTGATAACGGAGAAAGCATCAAGGCAGATGCCGTTGTCTTGGCCATGGGATACAGGCCTAACACGGGATTGGCTTCGGATGCCGGATTGCCTCTTAATGAATTCGGTGCTGTTAAAGTAGATGAATATCTGCGCACAGAAGATGAAAATATTTTTGCCGTAGGTGACTGCGCTGAAAAGAAGGATTTTGTGACCCGTAAGAGCATAGGGACCATGTTAGCTTCTACTGCCTGTGCCGAAGCCCGTATCGCGGGAATGAACCTTTTTAAGTTATCTTTGGTCAAGACGTTCAGCGGGACTATTTCCATTTTTGCTACAGCCCTTGGTGAGGATGCCTTCGGTGTAGCCGGGTTGACAGAGTCACGGGCCCTGGAAGAGGGTTTTGATATTATCACCGGAGAATTTGAAGGCCCCGACAAACATCCGGGAAAATTACCCGGGATGAAAAAGCAAACGGTCAAGCTTATCGTCGGCAAGGAAGCGGGGATCATTCTCGGCGGAGAAATAACCGGAGGCCTTTCCATAGGAGAATTAACCAATGCTTTGGGATTTATTATTCAAAACAGAATGGACATCAATGCTGTTCTTGTTTCCCAAATCGGAACACATCCGTTATTGACGGCCTCACCGGCTGCTTATCCGCTTCTTAAAGCTGCAGAAGATGCAGCCAAAAAGAAAATGGGCCTTTGCTCCTGTTGATGAAATGCTCTCTCTCTTTTTTGAAAGAGAGAGAGCATTTGTTTTACAGATGAATCAACGTCCAACCAAGAAAGTCTTCGATTAATATTTCCCCAAAAGAACAGTGATCCAATGTGATGTGATTTCGATGGTCAGGCGGATGTTGCGCGCATTGATCATTTCGAACAGGGGTTCATCCCGGGAACCCACATTCATGCCGTGGTCACCGGGAAGGATAAATACAGGGATCTTCTTTTCACACCTGCTTAGGGTCCTGTAGATCTGTTCCAGAGGCCCGTTGTCGTTGTCTGACGCTCCCAGCCCCATGACTACAGGCCGGTTTTCCTCTCAAAGACCGGGGTAGAGCTTGGCTTCATACTCCTCATCGGGGATCACGGGAGTGAGGAGAATAAGCGCTCTCAATGCTGTATCCCGGCGGAAATGGTCCCAGGCGATGACAGAGCCGAAGGATTTGCCCACGAGGACGAGACTTTCCTTGTCGGCTTCTTTCAGAGAACGGACATAAGCCATTGCCGCAGCGAGATCCTCTTTTTCCCGCACCCGGCCTTCAGAGATCTTTTCCTTTTGAGAATAGTAGTGCCAGTCGAAAGTCACGGCGATCATGTCCTTCTCGGCGCAGCGTTGCGCAAATCCAGCCAATAAGGGAAGCCCGCGGTGATATCCGCTGCCGGGGGCGATGATCACCACCGGACATGGGCTTGAAATGACTTCCGGCTTGTAGACAGTTGCCTGGATGGAGCGGCCGTCTGAGATGGGGATAATGACATCCTCTTTGGAGAGGCCCCAGAGTGACACATGCAGAAGAACAAGGACGGTAAAACAGAGAGGGAAACGTTTCATTAAAAACCTCCTTGATAGGTTGATCCATGGATTTTGCAACTTGGACACCCGAGGGCAGGAGAATGTTTCACAATTCAATTGGTTTAATTCTTGACTAACCAAAATTCATTGTTATACTGAATCATCAGTATAAAGGAGGATCTATGCGTAAGACATTTTTTTTGGGACTTTTGATTCTGGCCCTGGCGCCTGCTGTCATGGCAGAGTTGCCTGACTTTGACTTTTCAGCTTATACTGTCCCGGATCACAGGCTTCATCAGCTGACCTTGTCTATGTGTCCGATTTATTATCATTCACAAAGCATCAAAGAGAATGGAGAATCTTTTATGAATTCTCGTTTCAGAGCTGGAGCTGACGGCTTCTATGAGCGCACATTCCGGCTTGACCAATGGGAGGGAGAGTTTTATGGAAGCCTTTCAGGATTTTTGAACAGGGAAAAGGAAAGTTCAGTCAAATTCAAAACGAATCAAATGTATGCGGACTCTCAGGGTCATTTGCGGTACTATATTCTGAAACCTTTCTTTCTTCAGGGGGATTATTATCTGAATTATTATGAAGACTCCGGGGACTTGCGTGACTATCATTCTTATAGGGGCGATGTCATAGCCGGGGTCGGTTACGGACGCATGAATCCGATGAATGATATGCGTCGGGCCCTCTATATTGTGGATGAACTCTATGAGGCCGGCTTACTCGTCCAATACCCGGAAACAAAGGTTCTGCATGCTTTGGCAGACCTTTTATATGATTTGAGTTACACCCGTGTCTATGACAGCCGCATCAAAAGAATCGAGGACTTGAAGCGAATCGACGCCTTCTTCGCAAAGCATGGGCTTCTTGTTTCGGAAAACATCGACTATTTTTCTCTCTTGAATGATATGCTTTTCTACTCTTCTCCATCCGGCTGGAGCCGGGGATATGAGATGTCCTTTGGCCTGGGGAAAGGGCAAGGGCATCGCTATGACGAGTGGGATTCATTTTTTCTGATAAAAGAGAACTACAAAAGTGATATTTATTCTGCACAACTCCTTTACCGGGAAATATTAAACCGTTATTGGGTCTTTTCCGCTTCTGCCCGATGGCAGGGGAAGAAAGAAACAGGTGACATCGATTACCCGGGTTCTTTTAGTGAAATGATAAACCGGACGGAAAATGCCTATCTGCTTCGCTCCGGAATAGCCTGGCACCCGGATACACGGACTGTTTTAGAAGCTGAGATCGGCGGGATGTACGGGAAAAGAAAAGGAAGTTATTCCTATTATATTGAAGACCAGATGTCCCAATGGGATTATTTTTTGGGGATTAATTTCTCCTATTATCTTTCGTCTCGGCTGACCTTTTCAGCAGAGTCTCAATTGCGGAAAAGAATCAATACCAATGATTCTTTTTACAGCCATAAACGTGAGATTGTTTCCGGAACAGTTCAGGCCCAGCTGGCCTATAAAATATTTTGAAGGTGATGATTATGAAAAAAGGGATATATTTTTTTATGTTGTTGATTTTGACGGCCTCTGTTTATGGAGAACAACCGAATTTTGACTTTTCCTCTTATACCTTGCCGGATTTTCACAGGCAGGGTTTGGAATTTACCTTTCCGGGCCTGATCTTTTCAGCGGAAAGCAGTGAAACAGACGGAGAGGAAGCTTATCGCACTTATTTTTCAACATCTTTGGGAGGACATTATTTCGGATATTTCTATAGAGAAAAATGGGAAACGGATTATCATCTGCGCGGCGATATCGGCTACACACTCTTCAAGGATAATAACGACTCCCGGCATGAAAAACTTTATGGATTAGCGGCCTCTTTTGACGGACGTTATTATATCGGCGGGCGCTTTTTTGTTCTTGCCGGCGAAGAATTTCGTTATGAGGAGAAGTATACCAATTATCGGGAGACGGATAAACGTTATTATAAAACTGAAAACCGGCTTCAAGGGGGAATAGGGTACGGAAGGGTCTTTGATATGAGCGCTATGGTCAGAGCTCTTATTATCGTCGATGAGCTTTATCATAACGATTTACTGACCCGTTATCCCGCAGATAAGGATCTCCGGGCTTTGGGGGACCTGGTCTGTGAGTTAGAAGAGGGACGGGTCTTGGATAGCCGTCTTAAACGCATGGAAGACTTTAAACGCATTGATGCTTTCTTAAGGGAAAGAAACCTGCTTCGGGAAGAGAATATTGAATATTTTGCCATTCTTCAGGATATGATGCTTTATAAATTTGAGGCGGAAAGATTCAACGGATCCAGGCTCTCATCGGCTTTCGGCTATCAGAAAAGCCATGTCTATAGGCGTTGGATGGATGGAGTGCAGTCCAAAGAAACGGAAAACGGACCCTTTTTCAGTGCTTCGGCCTTTTACTATAAGATCATCAATCGTTTTCTGTCCTTTGCAGCAGGAGCAGAATGGAGATCTGCTGATTATGATCACACGGGGATGAACATAGCCTCTCAAAACGCCCGGGAAGAAAGGGTGATGTTAGAAACCGGACTGCAGTATTTTCCTGACACACGGAGCTCTTTCCGGTTATTTTATGAATATTATTTTTCCAAAAAGGATGAAGGTGAGATTGAATTGCAGCGTAGCAGGGTGCATCGGTTCGGAGCACGTGCATATTATGCTCTGACGACGCGTCTTACGCTTGAGAGCCAAGCGAGATTGAGTCATAGAGAAGAGAAAGAATTGGTCCAGGATGATGAGCGGAGGGTATGGGGGACTGATCTATATCTCATTCTGGGTTATAAGGTCTTTTAGAAGAGAAAGGGACCCATGGAGACCCTTTGTCTCTCTCATCTCATTGAAGAGGAGATGCCCCTCTTTCCGGGGACAGAACAGCCCTCTGTGAAGAGGATCTTTTCAGTGGAAAAGGATCATTTCGCCGAAACGCGTCTCTCCTTTTCTTCACACACAGGGACCCATATGGATGCTCCGGCTCATATGATTCCCGGAGGAAAGACGCTTGATCACTACAACCCCGGCTCTTTTACAGGGGCGGGTGTTCTTGTTGATGCTACCGCTTTCGGAGGGAAGGAGATCCCCCTTGATATCATGATGCAAAAAGAGGAAGAGATCCGAAAGAGCGACTATCTTCTCATCCATACGAGCTGGGATCGTTTGTGGGGGAGACCCGGATACTTTGAAAATTACCCCGTATTAAGCCCGAAAACAGCCCTCTGGCTGGCTTCTCTCCCCCTTAAAGGTATCGGGCTGGATGCACCTTCCTTCGACCCTGTAAAGGGCCCTCAGCGCATTCACCATATTCTGTTGGGAAAGGGCTTTCTCCTTGTGGAAAACCTTGCCGGCCTTGACAGGCTGAGAGGGAGACGTTTCTCCTTCAGCGCATTTCCTCTTCTCTATCAAAAGTCCGACGGGGCTCCGGTTTATGCCGCGGCTGTCTTTTCTCCTTCCTCTTAGAAAAAAAATCCTGTAATCTTTCTTAGGAATCCTTTTGAGTGATAAAAAATTAAGGAGAGAGATGGGCGGGCTTGTGAGTGTGATCATTCCGACATATCAACGTGCCGATAAACTGAAACGGGCACTGGACAGTGTCAATGCTCAGACCTACAGAAATATTGAAATCATCGTTGTGGACGATAACAACCCTGAAAACAGCTACAGAAAAAAAACAGAACTTTTTATGAAAAAATACGTTTCCGCGCTTCCTCTGAAATACGTCAAAATGCTTGCAAATGCAGGCGGTGCTATGGCCCGGAACAGCGGTATCAAAGAAGCCTCAGGAGCTTATATTACCTTTCTGGATGATGATGATGAATATCTTCCTGAAAAGATTGAAAAACAGGTGGAAAAATTTGAACAAAGCCCCTCTGAAAAAACGGGCATGGTCTATTGCCAGATCAATTTTATGGATAGTGGGGGACGGTTTCGTAAAATGAGAGCCCCCATGCATGCTTCAGGGAACAAAATAGCACTGGAAAAGCATTTGGTCAGGAATTTAGCTCCCACTTCAGGTCTTATGATCAAAAAAGAGGTTTTGGAAGATGTCGGCGGGTTCCGGGACCTTCTCACAGGCCATGAATATGAATTGATCATGCGCATATTAGCCGCCGGATATGATGTTGATTACAATGAAGAACCTCTTGTGAATATGTATTATCACATGGGGAAAAGAATTACCACCGGCAGTCGCAAGATCATGGGAGAAAAGATCCTTTTTCATCTCAAGAAAAAAACGTTTCCGCCGGATCGTTACCCTCTTATGAAGAAAGTGGCTTACGCTCATTATATGGATTTATGCCGCCGTTATTATTTTCAAAAGAATACGCGTGCTGCTTGCCTGTATTTTCGAAAAGCCTCCCGGCATGACCCGTTAAAAATTAAAACCGTGATAGGATATCTGGGGATTTTTCTGGATTCGCTGAAGAGGAGGTCGTTCCTTGAGAAAAAATAATCTTTTTTCGGGAGAAAAGAAAAAAAACGGTTGACTCAACTTCTTGTGTTTTTTTTCTGTGCGCGATATACTGGTGAAAAATGGAGGCTTAAATGAAAAAAATATTGTTATTCCTTTTTCTTTTTTCCGGTTTCTGCATTCCCCGAGTACAGGCCAATCTGGCTTCGCAGTATCAATTCACAGGCTTTTCATCAGACGGTCGTTATGCTGCATTAGAGTATTGGGGGGTCGCTGACGGTTCAGGATTTCCGTATATCGCTCTTATGATTTTTGATTTTCAGGACAATGTCTTCCCTGAGCCGTTGTTTTTTAAAATGGATCAATCTCGGGATGATCTCGGCGAAGAGGCTGCTTATGGCCATATGCGTGAACTCTATCACGGTGAAATAGAGAGTATCCTTCAAAAATACTGTATTTATCGTTTGAATCGGGGTTTGATCATCTATCAAAGAGAAGAAAGCGACTTTCCGGTCACAGGGCTGGAGTTCAAAGTGAAAGAGAAAAGGATATCTCTCCGCTTTGAAGAATATCCGGGAGAAATTTCTTTTTATGATATGTTTACTCCGTCAAGCTTTAAGCTTTTTACGGGGCTTGAAGGCAAGGAGCGTTTAGTTTATGCCCATACGGCGGCTCAGGAGGTCCATGAATTTAAATTCAATTATGAGCTCCGACAGGTCATTGTCTTTGACAAAACATTGATGGCCCTTTTTACTCATCAGATTCCGGGTTTTGAAGGGCCTGATACCGTCCCGGTGATTTTGGGAGATATCTTTCCTGTCAGCCTCTCCGGGAAAGAAACAGGGGATGACTCTTTGTAAAGAAAGGAAAAAATGTTTGCCTTATTGGTGATTCTGACGGCCGGGGCCGCCCCGGGGCTTTTTTGGATGTGGTATGTCTACAAAAAGGATGTTTTCGAGCCGGAGCCTCTCTCGCTTGTGACTAAAGCCTTTTTTTGCGGAGCGCTCAGCACAATTCCTGCGCTTGTTCTTGAGATCATCTTTGGCTTTGACGGGACTTTTTCCCTTATCGTCGTCGCTCCGGTTGTAGAAGAGTGCATAAAATGTTTTGTCGTTGTTTTTTTCTTTCTCAAAAACAAAGAAGTGAATGAGCCACTTGACATATTGATTTATGCGACAGCCGTTGCCTTGGGGTTTGCTACAATTGAGAATCTGGGATACCTCCTGACAGCGGCTGTTCGGGGCAATCTGCCCCAGGTCGCCTTTCTCAGGGCTTTGTTGAGTGTTCCGGGACATTTCCTGTTTTCCACGATCTGGGCTTTAGGATTGGCCCTGCAGTTTGTTAATACAACGCCACGGCGGCCGGCTCTTTCTCTTTATCTCGGAGCATCGATTTTGGCCCATGCCGCTTTTAATACGATTGCAGCGTTTGCTCCCTTCGGCGGGCTTCTTTTTATTCTGATCATGGCCCTGTTATGGCTTCGGTTTCACCGGAGCGTGCGTCTGTTGCTTGGGATTTCTCCTTTCAAAACAAAGGAAAAGGGCGAAGCCTGATATGTGAGCTCATTTGATAAGTTTGGAATTATTCCATATTTCTTAAGAGTATATCTTGATAGTTTTTTATTTGTGCGTATAATTAGAATATGGATGATTTTTCGAAAAAGCCTTTTTTTTTCTTTAAAAGAAGTGCCGTCTCTTTTCTCCTTTTTATTGTTTGCTTTGGAACTCTTCAGGCCGAAAGGCTTCGGGTCGGGATTTATGATAATCCCCCCAAGGTTTTCATTGATGATAATGGGGAACCTTCAGGTTTTTTTGTTGACCTTATGAATGAGATCGCCGGGAAAAAAGGATGGGAGATCCAGTATTGTTATGGCACGTGGTCTGAAGGCCTTTCTCGTTTGACTACAGGTGAAATCGATTTGATGGCCGATGTGGCCTACACGGAAAAACGGGCTGAGAAGTGGCGCTACCATTCTGTCCCGGTTCTTTCCGACTGGTTTCAAGTCTATGTCCACGTAGGTTCTGATATCTATTCCGTTGTGGATCTGCGCGGGAAGAGGGTTGCTGTGTTGACCCAATCTGTTCAGGAGGAAGCTTTTTCAAAGCATGTGAAGGAATTCGGGTTTCAATGTGAATTGATACCCTTTGAGTCTTATACGGAATCATTCAGAATGCTGCATCGAAAACAGGTGGATGCCGTTATTGTAAACCGGTTTTACGGCATGGAATACCTCAGCGATTTCGATGTCAGTGAAACTGCGATCATCTTCCATCCGACCCGCCTTCATTTTGCAGCCTCCTTCGCCGTCGACCCTGCTGTGCTTGAGGCTATTGATGAAGAATTAAAAAAAATGTCCTCCGACACTGACTCCTTTTATTTCAAAGCAATTAGCCGGTGGTTCGGTGAGACGAATCAGACAGTTGTTCCTTCATGGGTCTGGGTTCTTATTCTTTTGCTTTCGGCCGTGGGAATCCTGACAATGAGCGCTGCGTATATTCTTAAAAAAGAAGTCCGTAAAAGAACAGAACATATTATTCAGGTTAATGAATCTCTTCAAAGTGAAATTGAAGTCCGAAAAGAAAGCGAAAAAAAGTTTAATGAGCTTTTTGAAAACTCGCCTGTCGCCTATTTTATGATAACTCCCGAAAAAGGACATATCGAAAGTCTGAACACAGCTGCAAAGGCGCTTTTGGGTTATTCGGGAGATGATATCAGAGGATTGATATTTAACTCCCTTTTCCCCGATACCCCGGGAGGGAAACCCCGCGCCAGAGCTGTGTTCGATGAATTTATGCGGGATAAAAAGACGATGAACAGAGAAGTCCAGATGGTTAGAAAGGACGGTGAAATGATTTGGGCCAATCTTTCAGTAACAGGTGTCTATGATACAGGTCATAATCTGACAGAGGTTCGGGCCATGGCTATTGATATTTCTGACAGGAAAGTCTTGGAAGAGCAATTGATCAGAACACAAAAAATGGAGGCCCTGGGCGTTTTGGCCGGAGGCATAGCCCATGATTTCAATAATATACTGACAGCCATTATCGGTTATACAGAAGTGGTCATGGAAAAGACAAAGACAAACAAGTTGATTTACGACAAATTGGAAGAAGTCTATAAAGCCGGGATGCATGCCAGGAATCTGGTCAAACAGATTTTGACGTTCAGCCGCAAAACAAAGGATGAATTGCAGCCCGTTGAAATGAAATCAGTGGTCCGGGAAGCCCTAAAGCTTTTGAAAGCCTCTCTCCCTCGTTCGGTTACTATCAATACGGAAATTTCCGCTTCTTCGTTGGTTTTGGGTGAACCGACACAACTTCATCAAATCGTTATGAATATGTGTATTAATGCCGGCCAGTCCTTAAAGGATGAAAAAGGGGATATACTGGTCAGACTGGATGAAATCCGTTTTGATCAGGAGAAAATGACAGAATTCGGCAATGTTTTGAATCCGGGTGATTATGTGCGTTTGCGGATTAAGGATACCGGAGAAGGAATCGCCGTAGAGGAACTGCCCCACATATTTGAACCGTTTTACACAACGAAGGCTCCCGGGAAAGGTACGGGAATGGGGTTGGCCATGGCTCTTAATATTGTGAGATCCCTTCAGGGGGGGATTGACGTACAAAGCGATATTTCTCGCGGTTCGGAATTCACTGTCTATTTGCCTGTCTATGAGATCCGGGACAATGAACAGCATAAAGATGATGAATATTTTATACAGGGGGAAGAGTCTATTCTGCTTGTTGAAGATAATGAGCCTGTCATTGAATTGATCAAGCAGAATCTTGAGGAATCGGGGTATTACGTGACGGCGATGAAGGATGGTTTAGAGGCCTTGGATTATATAAAAGTCAACAGCGGTTCCATTGATCTTGTCATTTCTGATCTGACCATGCCGAAGATCAACGGGGCAAAACTGGCCGATGAGATCAAAGCAGCAAAAATCGAGATCCCCTTTCTGATCATTACCGGACATGGTGAAGACGTATTGGAAAAGATCAGGAAGAACAGCCAGATAGCAGGAGTGATCCCAAAACCTTTCACCAAGGCAGAGCTTCTTCAAAAGATAAGATCGGTTTTACAACGGGATCAATAAAAGCAAGAGTCTTCACCCCTTTACTTCCGTCAAATAAAAAAGCGTGTCGAGTGATTCAGCTTTCGGGAAAAAATGAAAATAGCATATTATTGATACTTTGCCGATAGAAAGAAAGTTAAAGGATAAGGTTTGATTGGATGGAATATCTCCCTGAATCCAACGGACTCAGTAAAAGAGGTTTTTAAAGAATAATCTTTTGACAAAGTAAAAATGTGGTATAATAAAAAGAAACCCTGAAAGGAGGAAATATGAAAAAAGGCGTATTGATGCTTTTTATTCTTTTATTGTTGTCATGCGGTAATCGGGGGGTTATTGAAAATGCATATCGGACGTTCAATGATTGGAAAAATGACTCAGGAAATGTGATAAAGCCTCCCCGTTTCATCCCTGAAAAGGCACAGCAGATCAAGGAAATCCACCATAAGGAGATGCAGCTGATGTACGGGGTTTATTCTTACGGCGAAAATCCCGTAAAGGAGAAAACAGAAGTCACTCTTCTGACAACGAATGCGTTTATTTTGGAGCTGCATCGCGTTGCCTCATTTCGTCCTCCGGGATGGTTTTTAAATGAAAAAGCAATAAATAAAGGAAGAGATATGAGGGTCTATCAGACCGGAACGGCTTTCATCATCGATCTCTATCGTGAAAAAAAAGCCTATTTTATAACAGGTATAGAGAAGGAAATAAAATAGAGTGGAAGATTTACAAATGTTAGCCTTGACAATATTATAATCATTTGTATAATAAAATTATGATGATCAAGGTATATTTATATAAAGCATTTGTCTATGATCGAAAGGGAGGAAACCCGGCCGGTATTGTTTATTTGAAAAAGCCTCTTCCTGAAGAAACCATGCAGAATATTGCAAGAAAAGTCGGCCTCTCAGAGACTGTATTTATTCTTCCCTCCCAAAAAGGGGACTTTCTCTTCCGGTATTTTACTCCTGTTCAGGAAGTTCCTCTCTGCGGCCATGCGACGATTGCCGGGTGGAAATGGCTTTATGATGAACAGATGGTCAAAGAGGGAACCTTTAAACAAGAAATCGGAAAAGGGGTTCTCTCCATTGAAATCAATGCGTCTTCTCTTGTTTTTATGGATCAATGGATTCCGGAATTCGGAGATCCTGTCGATGAAGGCGCCGTGGCAGAGTCCATAGGGATCTCTGTTCAGGATTTTCTTCCGGGGTACCCTCTGCAGAAAGTATCGACAGGTTTGCCTGATATTATCGTCCCTCTTCAGTCTCAAGCGGTTCTGTATAATTTGACTCCTGATTTTAAAAAAATCGAAGCCGTTTCCCGGAAAGCGGAGAGTGTCGGTTATCATGTTTTTGCGCCTGATCAGGGGCAATTCGATGCGCGATGCCGCAACTTTGCTCCTGCTGTCGGCATTAAAGAAGAGGCGGCTACAGGGACGGCATCGGGAGCATTGGCTGCTTATCTTTTTCGGTACGGGAAAAGCGAAAAAAAGACTTTTTCATTTCTTCAGGGGGAAAGCATGGGGGAGCCATCCCTTATACGGGTGGGATTAAAAGGAACCCCGTGGCATATCAAAGGAGTTCGTGTCGGAGGCCATGCGACCTTTTATGATAAAGTTATTGTCAAGGTTTAAAAAAAGGAGGAGTATATGGAACAGAGTTTACCCTTGATCGGAGATGTTTTTCCGGAGATGACTGTACAAACGACAAGAGGGAAGATGAAACTTCCGGGAGATATGAAGGGAAAATGGTTTATTCTCTTCAGTCACCCTGCTGATTTTACCCCTGTCTGCACAACAGAATTTGTTGCTTTTCAGAAGCGTTACGATGAGTTTCGGAAAATGAATACTGAACTCATCGGTATGAGTATGGATCAGGTCTTTTCCCATATCAAATGGGAAGAGTGGATTAAAGAGAACCTTGATGTTGAAATCGAATTTCCCATTATTGCCGATACCGGAAAAGTGGCGAACACTTTAGGACTGATTCATCCGGGAAAAGGAACCAATACGGTCCGTGCTGTTTTCTTTGTTGACCCGGATAGCACAATACGTGCCATCCTTTATTATCCTCAGGAATTGGGACGTAACTTTGATGAATTTGTACGGATGATGAAAGCCTTCCAGGTTTCCGATAAGTATAAAGTCGCTATGCCGGCCAATTGGCCCCATAATGAGCTTATCGGCGACCAAGTCATCATCTCTCCGGCCACCGATGTCGAAACGGCTCAGAAAAGAAAGAAAGAGTATGATAATTTCGATTGGTGGTTCTGCTATAAAAAAATCTGACAATCTCTGAGAGGGGGGGACCCCCTCTTTTTTTTATTGCAAAATGAAATCAAAAGGGTAATATCGCACCGTCTTTTTTAATAATTGGGAGGGTGGTGTTGAACCTTGAAAAAATGTTTTGAGTTGATACCGTGCCCTTACCGGGGGAAGGACCCGCATCTCAGCGATTGCCCGGTTTATGCCCGGCAAAGCACATGCTGGATCTTTGACTGGGTCGGATTCTATCAGTCTATGGCAAACGGAGAGGATAAAAAGCATTGGCTGCATGCCATGGTTGATATGTGCCGTGAATGTGAGGTTTACCGTGAGCACGCAGAAGAAATGGAAGAGGTCTTAAAATCATTGATTTACTGTGAATGAAGATAGAGGGAGGGGGAGTTTTCCCCTTCCCCTATCAGTGGTTATTATTGTGAAAAGTCTTTATTACGGGCACGTGCGCGGTCCACGTGTAATTTGCGTCCATTTAACTCGGCATCGTTTAAACTTTTCATAGCTTCATTGAGAGACTCTTCATCGGCAAAGGTGACAAACCCAAAACCCTTTGACCGTCCTGATTCTCTTTCACGGATGATCTTCGCTTCTGAAACAGTCCCGGCTTGTTCAAAAAAAGTCTTCAGTTCTTCTTCGGTGGTCGTGTAGGAAATGTTTCCTACGAAAAGTGTGTAGTCCATGCAAACCTCCATAAAGTTTAAGTAACTTAACTTACAGGAAAAGGATGGAGATGTCAAAGAAAAAATACAGCCTTGGGGCCGCCTTGTTTCCGGGCTATACTTAAAGAAAGGGAGGGGACATGCCATATGAATATAAAATCAATGAAAAAGATAGGCTCGTAGAGGTGAATGACTCCTGGCTGAAATTTGCCAGAGAAAACTGGGATCCCGCATTTGAGCCGGAGAAAATAATCGGACAGGTTTTATGGGAGTTTATCCGGGACGAGACGACAAGACACTTTTATCAGACGATTGTGGAAAAGTTAAGAGTCGGCGAGAGGGATGAATATCATATTCCATTTCGATGTGATTCGCCCGATAAGATCAGAGAAATGGAAATGATTATCAAAAAAGTCAAAGGGGGAGGCATCAGCTTCAGCAGCTTCCTTAAAAAAGAGAAAAAACGAAATATAAAAGGGCCCTATCAATATGCTCTTCATAATGAGCCTGCGATCAGGATGTGCAGCTGGTGTAAAAAAATATTTAATGATGAGACCGAGGAATGGGTGGATCTGGATCAGGCTATCCGTGAAATGCATTATTTTGAAGGAGGGCGTCTTCCTCATGTGACGCATGGGATCTGTGATTCTTGCCGGGAGAGATTAAAAAAGAGTGTATCACCGGAATAAAAGATGTTTGCGGATATGTTCTTCATAGATCGTCATTGCCATGGGAAGAGCGATCTCCAAGGCGATAAAGACGATCTGTAGTACCGGGAGGATAAGAATAAAGCTGTTTGACGGCAGAGATTCGCCGAAGAATAAGGATCGGGAAAGGAAAAATAAGCCTCCCATAGTGAGGTTGAAAAGAAGCAAACGGAGAAGGAACGAAGTCCAGAAACTGCTCCAATGTTTAGCCATGATCGTTTTCAATATGGGAAAATGACCTAAATAGGATCCAAAAATCAGAACAGAGAGTTTGGACGGCACAAAGATGATCGAAAGGATGAAGATTAAAAAAAAGGAAATCGCTGCCTCTTTTTCTGATGTTTCGCGATTGACTACGGCGACAGCAAGAGCTGCTGAAAAAATAAGGACAAGGCGGCCGGTAGGGAGTAAGGCCGTCATGTAAAGGAAAGCCGTCCCCAATGCAGTGAAAAGGGCTAAAAGGGCTGTGGAGCGAACAGGCCTTTTATCAGCAGCAGGCAATGAAATCTCCTCCGCAGCATTCACAACAGCAATCCGCGCATATAAGGCCTGCACAGCAGTCGCAGGGGCTCACTTGGGCCCTGCGGTATTGAGAAGACATATCCCGGTAGGCACGGGATTGTCCGGAAATCCGCTCGAAAGCTGCCCTGTATTCGGGATTGCCCGAATCCTGTTCTGCCGCTTTTTGAAAGTGCTGAAGAGCCTGCATGCGCCATCCCTTTTGTAAAAAGATCATTCCTTTCAAAAAATTCCATTCGGCATTATGCTCAGCAACAGAATCCAGCAGATGCTCAGCTTCTGTAAAGCGGCCGCCGTTGATCAGAGTGCGGACCCGGGTGAATAGCCCTCCCGGCTCCTGATAACGACTGCGGGAGCGGCTTGAACCCGTCTCATGCTCTTTGAGGATCGTTTCGTAGGCTTCATTGATCTCTTTAAATTTTTCTTCGGCTAAACCGGAAAGAGGATTATCGGTGTGTTTGTCCGGATGGTATTTTTTGGCAAGTTCCCGATAGGCTTTTCGGACTTCGTCCAGTCCGGCGCCCGGAGAGATCCCCAGAACGGCGTAAGGGTTTTTCATCATGGACCTCCGTAGTGTTAAATTTATTAAGAATCGAGGTTGTCATTTGTTCCAGTCCGACAAAGACAAGCCCCTGAATCAAAGAAATGTTTTTTTTCAGGGGAAGGCTGCTGATTTCTTGAGATAAGGAAAAGAGTTCGCTTCGAAGGGCGGTTTTCATGAGTCCGCTGATCCCTGAAGAGTCTCTGTCCGGGAAAAGGTGAAAAAGAGGGTTATACCGGCCTTTCTTTTTGTCGGTTTTATAATCATCCAAAGCATCAATATAATAGATCCAGCGGCCCAAATGAAGGCCTGCTCTTTGCAGAGAACTCCTGACAGCTGTCTTCTCTGTGAAGGACCCTGTGAGTTCTCCGAGAATAGTCCCAAAGGAGGATGCCCGCTCATCAGGAGAGAGATGAGGTATTTTTTCCAGGGTATACAGCGTAGCAAAAGCTTTATCTAAACGATCACCTCTCTGCGGAAGGAGAGACAGGGCTTTTCTGTAAGCCGGAGAGATAATTTTCCGGGGGAAATGCCAAAGGATATTCCGGTCATGGCAATTGTCTGATACTTTTTGGTAAAAAAAGAACAGATTGGCGGCAGCAGCAAAATGAACAGCCGGCCCTTTTATAGCCGTTTTCTTACGAAAAGGGGGAAGGGGACAGCGGATCTTTTCTTCTCCGACCGGCTCCGGCGAGAGTGATTCTAAAAGAAGAGCCAAAAACGCTGAGTCATAAGACAAAACAGCCCCGAAGGGAAACCCGAAAACACTTCTCAAGCTTCTGCAAATTCCGCAATAATACTTTTTATAAAGTTCACAATCTCCTGCATCTTGTCCGCAGGGAGAAAAACGAATATAACCGAACATCATTATCCTTTCAACGTGTTCAGACTACAGGAGAGGGTCGGATGTGTCAAAGATAAAAACAAGGTGCTTGTATTGTGGTTTTAAGGGGAACTCTTCTTTTCATGAGCGAAAAAATGTGTATAATGAAAAAAGGAGGAGGTCCTTATGAAGAAGCGGAATGATATTGCAATCTGTGCTTTGACGGCCCTGTCCTATGGGGGCATGCTTATTGTCAACTACCTGGCCAATGCCCTTCCTCTGGGAGGGATGAGCACCGGCCGGATCTCTGATCTTTATCCTAATCTTTTTGTTCCATCGGGATTTACTTTTTCCATCTGGGGGCTTATCTACTTGATGCTGGGACTCAGCACCGTCTTTTTCGTCATTAAAACAGGGACTCATGCCGACGGGCTTTATCGCAAGTTAGCTTGTTTTTTTGTTGCCAGTTCGTTTCTTAATGCAGGATGGATATTTTCCTGGCATTACCGCCTTCCGGGTCTTTCTCTGGTTATCATGATTCTCTTTTTGCTGACTCTGAATGCGATTATGATCATTCTCTGGGATCAGGATAAAAAGATGACTTCCTCTGAAAGAATTTTTCTCTTTATTCCGTTCAGCCTCTATTTCGCATGGCTCAATATCGCCTTTTTGGCCAATTTTACAGCTCTTAAAGTTCACATGGGATGGACGTGGGGAGTTTCTGACATGTTTTGGGCCATGACAATGATCTTTATCGCTGTCATCCGTACCATTTATCGGGTGGTCCGCAGAAAAGATATCATATTTTCCATTGTCGCCTCTTGGGCTTTATTAGGTATTATTCATAAACGTCTTGCAACGGGAGAAGCCCGTGAAGTATCCCTGGCCGCCTTAACCGGGTTACTTGCCATTGCCATTGCTCTTATCGTCGCCGGGCTGGAAGCAAAGCGAAACCGGGTAGAGGGGCCAAAGGAACGTAAAAACTCTTGACAAATACTTAAAAAGATATTAGGTTACTAACAAATGAGGGAGGAGTTCCTATGAAACGCGTCTATCTTGATAATAATGCAACGACCATGGTGGATCCTCACGTTTCATCTTTAATGAATGAGTTTGAGACATCTAAATACGGAAACCCCAATTCTCTTCATACATTCGGAATGGAAGTCAGACGCCCTATGGAAAAAGCCTTGGATCAGCTCTATCAGGGAATAGGAGCCTCTGAAGAAGATAATATTATTGTGAACGGTTGTGCCACTGAAGGTAATAATACTGTTCTCAAACATTATTTTTTCGAAGAGATACTCAAAAAAGGAAAAAAAAAGAAAATTATAACAACATCCGTCGAGCATCCCAGTGTCTATAATACAGCGAAATATATGGAAAAAATGGGGGCAGATATTGTTTTTCTGCCTGTAAACACCGATGGTATCGTAACACCGGAGATCCTGACTGAGTATTTGAACCCTGATGAAACGGCTTTGGTTTCAATTATGTGGGCCAACAACGAGACCGGGCTGCTTTTCCCTGTGAAAGAATTAGCGGAGTATTGCCGTGCATCGGGAGTTCCCTTTCATACAGATGCTGTTCAGGCCATAGGAAAAGTCTCTGTCAATATGGACCAGATCCCGGTGGATTATCTCACCTTCAGCGCTCATAAATTTCACGGGCCTAAGGGTGTCGGCGGGCTTTATATCCGTAAAGGTCATGCCATAAGCCCACTGCTTCACGGCGGCGAACAGATGGGGAATCTCAGGGCCGGTACGGTGAATGTTCCGGGTTTTATCGGCATGGGGTCGGCCATGGAATTAGCGGTAGAATATCTGGAACAGGAACGGACAAAAGTCCGCTCTCTCCGCGATAAATTGGAAGACGGCATAGCAGCGCTTCCGGATATAACGATTATGGGGAAACGGGAACTGCGTACGCCTAACACCATCCTGGCGTCTTTTAAGGGGATCGAGGGGGAGGCTTTAGCCTGGGAGCTGAATAAGTACGGAGTCGCTGTCTCCACAGGAAGTGCCTGCGCTTCAGAATCTCTGGAAACAGACCACACATTGACGGCTATGAAGATCGACCCGTCTCTTTCACATACGGCATTACGCTTCAGCCTTTCTCGTTTTACAACAGAAGAGGAGATCGCCTACACAATAGAAGTCCTCGGAAAGGCCGTAGAAAGGCTAAGGCAGATCTCAATAGATTATTAAGGAGGCCTTATGGCGAAAAAAGACCTGATCAGCGGGAAATTATGGGAAACGTATTCGAATAATGTCATTGAGAGAATGAATCATCCGTCATATTTTGGAGAGATCAGTCAAAAAGAAGCCGAGAAAAAAAACAGAAGACTGGTTGTTGCTGATTGGGGCGCAGAATCCTGCGGCGATGCCGTAAGGCTTTTCTGGCTTGTTGATACCAAGGAAGACCGCATTATCAAGGCCCGGTTTAAAACATTCGGATGTGGAACAGCCATTGCTTCCAGCGATGTTATGGCTGAACTCTGCACGGGGAAAACGGTTGATGAAGCGTTAAAAATCACAAACCTGGATGTTGAACGGGCATTGAGAGACCGTGAAGATGAAGCGGCCATTCCTCCTCAAAAAATGCATTGCAGCGTCATGGCTTATGATGTGATAAAAAAGGCTGCCTCTCTGTATAAGGGAGTGGAGATGGAAGATCTGGAAGAAGAAGAAATCGTTTGTGAATGTGCACGCGTCTCTCTCAAAACTGTTAAAGATGTCATTAAGATCAATGACCTGAAAACGGTCGAAGAGATCACGCGATATACAAAAGCCGGTGCTTTTTGCGGATCATGTATCCGCCCCGGGGGGCATGAGAAGAGAAAGTATTATCTGGAAGATATTTTAGCAGAAGTCCGGGGTGAGATCGACAGGGAGAGTATAAGAGAAAGAGCCGATGCGACGGATTTCAAGGAAATGAGTCCTATCGCCCAGTATAAGGCCGTTGAAGAGATATTTGAAGAAAAAATTAAACCCATTCTTCACAGAGACGGAGGGGATGTGGAGATTATGGATATCATTAAAGAGGGCGAGACGTCTGTTGTTTTAATTCGTTACCTCGGCGGATGCGCAACATGCGCTGCTGCGGGGACCGGAACACTTTCTATGATTCAGCATGCCTTGGAAGAGGCTATCGGCCGGAATATTATCGTCCGTATGACATAAAATTCATTGCACGGCTGGTTTAAAAATGTAAATCATTTGCAATCTATTGACATTCATTGTTAATGTAACTATAATGATAACAAAACAGGTTGATAAATATTGTTATTGGGTTTCCTGTCAAAAAAGACCATGAAAGGGAAAAAGACAGATGAAAATCAAACTTAGAGTCGAAGGGATGACATGTGCATCCTGCGCTGCGCGGGTTCAAAAGGGGTTGGAGTCTATTCCAGGGGTGAAAGATGTCTATGTCAACCTGGCGACTGAGAAAGCGTCAATGGAAGCTGACGGCAGACAAACACAGGCTGCAATAACATTGATAGAGTCTTTGGGTTATCAGGCGCGTAAGGATTCTGCTGATAAAGAAGAAGAACAGGTAAAGGGAGCGGGGATTTTAATTTTTTCCCTTATCATGACAGTTCCTCTTTTTATGGCTATGATCCTGATGATCGTCGGATGGCATGTCCCTCTTTTCCACCGTGCCTGGTTTCAACTCATCTTTGCCGCGCCGGTTCAGTTTATCGCAGGCTGGCGATTCTACAGACAGGCATGGCTCAGCCTCAAAAGTTTAAGCCCGGGGATGGATCTTCTCATCGCCATAGGAACATCGGCCGCCTTTTTTTTCAGCGTCTATAACGGATTCTTCAGGGATTGGGGGGGAGTTTCCCCGGAGCTCTATTTTGAGGCTTCAGCTATGATTATTACCCTGGTTTTGCTGGGAAAACACTTGGAGAAGAGGGCAAAAGGGAAAACAACGCGAGCGATCCGGGAATTGATCGGGCTTGCCCCTAAAACCGCTCTTGTCGAAGGAGAAAACGGCGCCGTAGAGAAGTATGTAGAGGATGTTGAAAAAGGGGATGTGCTTATTATTCGTCCCGGAGAACGTATTGCAGCAGACGGAATCGTGACAGAGGGAGTGACTTCCGTGGATGAAAGCATGCTTACCGGGGAAAGCCTTCCTGTAGGCAAAAGAAAGGGAGATAATATAACCGGAGGAACTGTAAATCTGAACGGTTCTGTCAAAGTAAAGGCCACCCGAGTCGGAGAAGAGACTGTTTTAGCTCATATTATCCGTATTGTCGAAGAAGCTCAGGGCACAAAAGCTCCTATCCAGAATTTAGCGGACCGCATCGCAGGGGTCTTTGTCCCCTTTGTCCTTTCTGCAGCTTTCGTGACATTTATTCTTTGGATGATCATCGCCGGCTCTCCTGACAGGGGTATATTAACTGCTGTTTCGGTATTGGTGATCGCATGCCCCTGTGCTTTGGGTTTGGCGACTCCTACAGCCATTATGGTCGGTACGGGAAAAGGCGCCGAGTGGGGTGTTTTAATCCGTAACGGAGAGAGTCTTGAGCGTCTTCGCCAAGTGACGGCGATGGTTTTTGACAAAACAGGGACATTGACTACAGGCGAAACGCATGTGAAAAGTTTTTTTGTGTTATCAAATGAAGACGAAAACGAAGTGGCAGCTTTGGCCGTTTCTGTGGAGCGGCGTTCTGAACATCCGTTTGCCCGAGCTGTTGTCCGATGGGCTGAACACAGGGGGATCTCTTCTTTCGAAGCGGAAAAATTCCAGGCCGAACCGGGCCTGGGGGTGTCAGGGGTCGTTCACGGGAAAACAATCAGATTGGGAAGAAGCGCTTATGCAGGAGAGAAAGCAATTCCGGATATATTGAAAAAACGTGAACAGGAAGCTCTTCTTCGGGGGGAATCGGTGATTTACCTCTCTGCAGATAACCGGGTATCGGGATTGATGTCCTTTGGAGATACGATGAAGAAGGAGGCTGCAGATGTCATAAGACGTCTCCGGGAACAAAAGATCGAGACTTTTATAATGACCGGTGATCATGAGAAAGCGGCTTTATCCATAGGGCAGCAGTTGGGAATTCCGCCTGAGCGTATCTTGTCCAGGGTGCAGCCGTCGGAAAAAGCAGACAAAATCAAAGAACTTCAGCGTAAGGGCTGGGTCGTAGCCATGGCCGGTGACGGCATCAATGATGCTCCGGCATTGGCAACAGCTCATATTGGCATGGCCATGGGAAATGGCACGGATGTAGCCATGGAAACAGGCGATATTGTTCTGATGAGGGGAGATTTAAGAACGGTCCTTGCTGCTCTTGACCTTTCCCGGCTCACAATAAAAAAAATCAAACAGAACCTTTTTTGGGCCTTTGCATATAATACTCTGGGAATTCCCCTGGCAGCTTTAGGGTTTTTACAACCGCTTATTGCCGGAGCAGCTATGGCGTTCAGTTCTGTTTCAGTTGTCACAAATTCGCTGAGTATGAGAAGGGCAAAACAAAGGGGCCTGTCCTGAGAGCGGATTAAAGTCCTGGAAGGAACTTTTCAAGATAGGGTTCCAGCTCTTCAACAGGAAGGGAAGAAATCGGCTGAGTCGGCCATGATAATGTATTTTTCAGACCGCTTCCTGTGATAATGACAGCGACACGGGCTTCTGTCGGGATTTGACGATTTCGGACCAGTTTTTTAAGAGCAGGGATAACCGTGGCCGATGAGGCCTCAGCATAGAGCCCCTGATCGGCCAGAAGGGAGATCCCTTCCAGAATCTCCTGTTCGCTTGCTGTCTCGGCAAGCCATCCGTTTTTAAGGGCCATACGAAGGAACGCATCGCCTCCGGGAGGATCCCCTGTGGTTAAAGCGGTGGCTATGGTTTTTACGTGTGACACCGGGATGACCTTGTTGAGGCCCTGCTTGAGGGGGCGAGCCAAAGGCGCATTGTTTTCAGGCTGAACGATGACAAGCCGTGGAAGAGTATTTATTAAGCCTGTCATCAAAAGCTCCCGGAATCCCTTGAACACTCCCCTGGCCAGTCCTGTGGCGGAGACCGGTAACACGACATAATCGGGAAGTTGTCCGTTGGTTTGTTCATAAAGCTCGAAAGCCAATGATTTGTATCCTTCGACACGAAGTGGCCCGTTTCCCGATATTGTCCTGAGTCCGATATTTTCCGAAACGGCACGGACATGTTTTTTGATATTTGAGAAATCATTTCCTGAAAGAACCACTACGTTTGCTCCGTGAATGCGCATCGGCAGGATCTTTTCACCTGGAGTCCCTACGGGAAGGAAAATCAATGTCTGTAGTCGGGCCCGTTTCCCGTAAGCGGCCATGGAATGTCCCATATTCCCTGTGGATATGGTGGCAGAAGCCTTTTCACCGAAGAGCCGTGACATCTGTATGCATAGAAACGAGCCCCGGTCTTTAAAGCTCCATGTCGGGTTGACGGTCTCATTCTTTAAATAAAGATGGTTGAGACCCATATAAGACCGAAGTTCAGAAGTTGCTTCGAGGCAAGGTGTATCTCCCTCCCCGAGTGAAAGGCGCATGTCGAAGTTTTCCAAAGGGAAAAAGGAAGAAAAACGCATCCAGACAGAGTCTCCCTTGGTGATTCTTTTTTTTTCGATGTCCGGTATCCTGCATTCCAAAGGAGCGCCTTGTGAAGAGTACTCTGACAAACTGCTCAAAGAGAAACGCTCTTGATTGTCCAGAGATAGCAGAAAAGGTTTCTTTCCCATAGGGTCATTATACGATAAAAGCGTAGAGCTGACCAGAAAGAATGAAACAAAGAGGGTTTCAGCCTTGTCATATTCTCAGAAGGAGGAACATATGGGCGACTATAAAAAGCTTTTCAGGTCAAACAGAAATAAAATGATCGGCGGCGTTTGCGGAGGACTGGGAGAGTATTTCTCCGTTGACCCCACGATTATCCGACTGCTTTGCATTTTTTCGGTATTATTAGGAGGTGCCGGTATCCTTCTCTATCTGGCCGCCTGGCTTCTTATTCCCCCTGAGCAATAGAGGATAGTTCTTGATTTTAATATTCTGCCCTCTACACTGTAGGGAAGAGGGGGTGTATGGAAAAAGCGGCCTATCTTTCCATCGGCGACGAGATCCTTCACGGATTTACGACAGATACCAACGCATCCTGGTTGGCAAGAGCCCTTTTCCCGTCAGGCTGGGAGTTTGCTGAAGGGCGTGTCATTGCTGATGATATAACGGTGATACAGGAGGCTCTCGGATCATTGCATTCCTACCCTTTGATCATCATCACGGGAGGGCTGGGGCCGACAGATGATGATGTCACTCGGGAAGGAGTCGCGTCTTATTTGAATAAGGGCCTTCATTTTCAAGAAGACCTGTGGCAGGAGATTTCGAAGCGTTTTACTTCCACTTCTCGTGCTATCCCGCCCTCTAACAGAAAACAAGCTTTCCTCATCGACGGGGCTATCGCTTTATATAATAAAAACGGGACAGCACCCGGGCAATTAATACGTGAAGACGGGAAGACAATAGTTCTTCTTCCGGGCCCTCCGGCAGAAAACCGCCCGATGTTCCTTGAAGGGGTTCTCCCGCTTTTGGATGAAAAGGGACGTTCTTTAATGCGTTCGATTATCAGTGTCGTGGGAGGAGGTGAAAGTTACGTTGCGGGGAAAATGGAATCACTCTCATTGGAAGGTATCCGGGCCGGTTATTATTATAACAAAAACGGCTGGGTAGAGATTCATCTTCAGAATCGTTCGCTTTCGTATGAAAAGTTTATTAAAAAAAGTGAAAGCCTGCGGGAGCTTTTGTCCCGTGATCCGCTGTTATTTCTTTTTTCAGGCAGGGACCTGTTTCAGTCTCTTTTTGAGGAGCTAAAAAAAAGAGGAAAAAAAGCGGCTTTTGCGGAATCTCTTACAGGCGGATTAGCCGGAGACCGCTTAGCGGCGATTCCGGGTGCTTCTGAAGTTTTTTTGGGAAGCATTGTCGCTTATGACAATGGTGTAAAACAAAATATTCTGGGGGTTGACCCGGAGACATTGAAGACATGCGGAGCTGTATCGCAAGAAACTGCTCTTGAAATGGTCAGGGGGATTTGTGAAAAGACAGGAGCCCATTGCGGGATCTCTTTTACGGGTATTGCCGGCCCTTCCGGAGGAAGCATCGAAAAGCCTCTCGGGCTGGTCTATATCGGGTACAGCGTAGACGGAAAATGTTCTGTTGAGAAGCATCTTTTACGAGGAAGCCGGGAAAGGATCCGGTTTCAGTCCGTCAGCCGCGGTTATGCCGGGCTTCTTCAGCGGCTGGGCTTATAAATAGCGCAAAGGGGGCTCTCCCTGCTTATTGGCAAAAAGCTCAATATATTTTTTAACAGGGCTGTTGAAGATTTTCGGGTAAAGGACCTCTTCGACTTGGAAAAAGCCCGTCGTTGATTCCATTTCAACGCTGATTCGAATGGGTTTTTCTTTACCTGCGGCAATGTCCACTCTGTTTATGGCTGTCGCTGAATAACGGTGGATATCGCCTATTTTTGGCTGTTTGGAGAGCATTGTGGTGATACGGGCACGCCCTCGCTCCATGTCGCAGCCGTCTCCGATGAGAATAATACCTGCTTCAAGAGAATGGACAGGGTGAGTGGCCATATGCCCTGTAATGCCTTCCAGGATAAGCGAATGGAGCACAGCTCTGAGAAGGGTGTCCTCGTAGAAATGGGTGAGGGTACGGCTGATAATAGGAGAAGCCAAGACAGCACCGTGAAATTCATGATTTGCGCGTGAGACACCCATTCCGATATCATGCAGAAGGGCTGCTGTAACGATGGCTGTGAGAGATTCTTCAGCGGTATAACCCATCTCCTTTTCCAGGTTAAAACGGACTCCTGCCTTCATCAGGAGTTCTGCCATGAGAATAGAATTGAGAACTGTCTTTCTCATGTGAACGGGCCCGTGATCATTGAATCCCAGGCGCTTTATGGAAACGACATTGGCATACTCTTGAAAAGATCGGGTCTCTTCATCATTCATAAGGTAACGGGTTATTTGAAGCGGTTTACCCGAGAGGCGCCCTAAAATCAGTTTTTCGAGATGTTCTTCTTTTTTTGATTTGATCATATCAACTCCTTTCTCCTATCCTAAAGGAAGAGAGCCTTTGGGTAAAGTGAATTTTATGTGAACGAAATCGAGGATCATGATAGAACTGTTTCAGAACATTCGGCTGCTATGAAGGGCGGGAGAAGGAGAGAGGAAAGAATTTCTTTTCAGCTTCTTTTGCGAGGTGTATTCTGACAGTAGAAAAGAAAAGGAGCCTCATGAAACGATGTCCCTGGTGTGAAAATTCCGGACAGGACTATATTGATTACCATGACAATGAATGGGGAGTCCCGTCCTTTGACGATCAAAAGCAATTTGAATTTCTTGTTTTGGAATCAGCCCAGGCCGGTTTAAGCTGGCTGACTATCCTGCGTAAAAGGGAAGCCTACAGTAGAGCTTATGCGGCTTTTGACCCGGGGCAGGTGGCCCGGTTCGGCGAGGAAGAGTTAAACTCTCTTTTGGAGAATCCGGGGATCGTCCGAAACAGAAAAAAGATCCAAGCCTCCCTGTCCAATGCCCGGGCCTTTTTGTCGATACAGAAAGAATGGGGTTCTTTTTCGCGGTATTTATGGCATTTTAATGATTTTCAGCCCTTGATCAACCGATGGCCCCATGCCGGGGAAGTGCCGGCGAAAACACCATTATCTGAAGAAATCAGCCGGGATATGAAAAAAAGGGGTTTCGGTTTCATGGGCCCTGTCATCATCTATTCGCATATTCAGGCGGTGGGCCTGGTCAATGATCATTTGATATCATGTTTCCGTTTTCAGGAATTGCTGCGGCTCTACAAGACAGATGAGTTCCGCCACAGACTGAAAACTCTCAAGCAGGGTTGAGTTTTTATTCAAAGACTTTGCGAGGATTTATCATGTAGCGAATCCGCGCACGGAAAGCGGGAATCGCAACAAGAGAATACCGCGGAAAAGAATCAGGATTCCAGCTGTATTTAAAGGGCTCATGTCCGCTCATGAAGGAGAGTGAAGAAAAGCCTTCTTCACGAGCTTTTTCAATAATGAGTTTAAGAAGAGAATGGGAAAGAGAATATTTTTTTAAAGAATAATCATAAGCCAGAAGGCGAAGCTGTAGCTGTCTCCCTGTCCTGTAAGCCAGCCGGTAAGCAAGGATGTTTTCGCCTCCTTTGAGCACATAAAACCGGTAAAAATCCGGGGGCAGAGATGCGAGCAGGCGGAAAAAAAAGCGGCGGTTTTCTTCATCTATGAAATACGACCTTTGATTTCTGGCTGCAAACCTTTCTGCGTTGAATTTAAAAAGCCTGTTCAGATGGGTGTCGGTTTCACCGGGTCGGACTTGTTCTAATGAAAGAGCCCCGAGATCACGCTCAATATTTCTGATCCGCCGGGCCAGATTTTCTTTCATAGAGGGGCTTAAAGAACCCAATATTTCACTGACAGGGGGATTCAGAGATATAACCAGTTCATCAGATAAAGGCTTCCAATAGATATGGGGAAGCGATATAATATTTTTCTCTTCAGTATAAAAATAATTCCAGTAGAGGATATCATAGGGGCATTGGCGGCGAAGCAGGGAAAACAGGGCATCGGTAGGGTAGAAAAGGGGGAAAGACGCAAATCGGTGCCCAAAACCATTTCCTAAAGGCTGCAGGACCCTGAACCCCGCTTTTTTTTGTATTTCAAAGGGATAAACCGCTTTGAGAGTTCCTTTGTCATATTGGAGGATAATGCGTATGTGGCGTTTCGGGTTCAGAAGACAGGCCATGGCCCAGGAATATGTGAGATAGATGGAATCCGTACGGTTCTCCTGAGCCCAGTATTCCCATGAATCCCGAAAGTGTTCAAGGTCGCGGACAGATGTCACAACCGATACATTCCCCATAGCGCTCCTCCGTTTCATTATAAAGGTTTTCCTTGTTTATGCAAGGCGAAGAGACATTGACCACCGCTCCCTTTCATGGCACAATAAGGGAAAAAGGAGAAAGGATGGGACCTTTGGATATTTTTGAACAGAGGAAAAGTGTCCGGGCTTTTTTGCAGGGGCCCCCTCAGCGTGAAGATGTGATGAAAATGGTGGATGCCGCCCGGTTGGCGCCAACAGGCAAAAATGCTCAAAACTGGCATATCGCCTACACCGAAAAAACTGCACTGATTCATCAGGCAGCTGAATGTATTCTGATGAAAAGCAGGGCGATTCAGGGCTCTCTGGAGGAAGGAAATGAAAAGGAATCATTGAAAAAAATCGAACCCTACAGTATCTTCTTTCGCGAGGCCCCCGCCTTGGTCTTTTTTTACTACGGGCCTTATCGCATTACAGGATTAGAAGCCTTGAAACTGGCCGGACGCCCTGAGGAGGCAGCCACCCTTAAGAATAGTGGTCCGGGCATACAGGGTGCCGCGGCGGCTATGGAAAACTTCCTTCTCTGTGCGGCGCGTCTTGGCTATGGAACCTGTTGGATGACAGCTCCCCTTTTTGCGGCAAAGGAGCTGGAAGAACTTGTCGGGTTGGGGTTGGACGGATTTCATCTTATGGCATTGACTCCTCTGGGGCGTCCCCGGGGAATAATAAACACCCGCCCCCTGCGGAAACCCCGTGAAGAGATGTTCACGGCCATCAGTTAAGGGATCATATGAAATGGCCGCTCCTGTTTCCCGTCTATACAATTGAAAAATACCGATTAGCTCCTATCGAAACAGAACGATCAAAAGATATTTTTGCTCTTTATTCGGATCCGGAGATCTGTCGGTATCTCCAAAGAGATCCCATGCAGAAGGAGTCAGAGGCGTTTATGCAGATCGAGAGATGGCAGAGGGATTTCCGGAGCAAAAGAGGATTGCGCTGGGGGATTTTCGAAGGGAACTCTTTTGAGGCCTCTCTTATGGGCACGGTGGCTCTTCATTATGTCAATGAAGAGCATCAGAGAGCAGAATTAGGGGCAGATCTGTTTCCTGTTCATTGGGGAAAGGGGATCATCAC